>Ga0302321_100005036_pt1 | contig 11505 bp, 6 predicted proteins | sample Fen_T0_1_FD_202505 | JGI IMG/M metagenome (GOLD analysis project Ga0302321, IMG submission 202505) | Peat permafrost microbial communities from Stordalen Mire near Abisko, Sweden - Fen_T0_1 | ecosystem: Environmental > Terrestrial > Soil > Wetlands > Permafrost | place: Sweden: Abisko...
CGACGTCCCGGATGTGCTGCGCGCCGCGAAGTTCATCCAGCGTCTTAAGGAATTTGAACAGCACAACAATCTGCCCGCCCTCACCATTCTCTGGCTCCCCAACGACCATACCGAGGGCACCAAGGCCGGCTCGCCCACGCCCAACGCGATGGTGGCCGACAACGACCTGGCGTTCGGCCAGATCGTCGAGGCCATGAGCCACAGCAAGTTTTGGAAGGACACCTGTATTTTCGCCGTCGAAGACGATCCGCAGAACGGCTGGGACCACGTCAGCGGCTACCGCACCACCGCTTACGTCATCAGCCCATACACGCGGCGCGGCGCGGTCATCCACACCCAGTACAACCAGACCAGCCTGCTGCGCACCATGGAACTGATGCTCGGCCTGCCGCCCATGAACCAGTTCGACGCCACCGCCACACCCATGTTTGACTGTTTCACCAACGCCCCGGACTACGCTACCTACACCGCCGTCACCAACAATGTGCCCCTGAACGAAATGAATCCGCCGCTGAAGAACATCAGCGGCATTCAAGCCTGGCAAGACGCCCGCACCTCCGCCCGGCTGCCGCTGGACCAGCCCGACCAATGCCCGGAAGACGTGCTGAACCGCATCCTCTGGCGCGCGACCATGGGCACCCAGCCCTATCCCGAATGGGCGGTGAAAACGGGGGCGGATGAAGACTGACGAATCACGTTTCACGAATGCCGGCCACGCCCAGAAGGCGAGGCCATTCGTGAAATGCGCTGCCAAAGGGTAATTTGAAACCAGGGCGCTTGAAGAAATGCGACCGCCCTGCGCAACGAGGATATTTGGGTTTTGACGAGGCTTTGGCGAAGGAGGATGTCCGCCGCAGCCTGTGACGGAGCTGGCAAAACCCAAAAAGCTCGCGCTCCGCCCAATCCCTGCTTGCCGCCTGGCCGCTCAAGACTCACTTGGCCAGGCAGTGGCTCCGCAGACGTGCGTTCATACCGAAGCGCCGCCCGCTGGCCAGACTGCGAGCCTGATACAAAAAACCAGCCGGAATCAGACTTTGCGCCGACGAAACAGTGCCAGCACCGCCAACCCGCTCCCCACCAGCAACCACGGTTGCGGTTCAGGGATGGTCGTCACCGTCAGCATGGTCCAATCAACCACCGTCGTGCCACCACCCGCCGCCAGATCCGCGATGAAGAGCGTCCACGTTCCGTTCAGGTCCGCCGCGTTCACCCCGGTGAACAGGTTCAAGCCCGCCGAGACCGCCGCGCTGTCAAACACCGACCCCGCCGACAGCGGATCCACGTTCCGTCCATCCGCCGCCCAGGTGCCGGTCAACTGCCCGCCCACGAGCGAATAACTGCCGCTTTGATAATCATGAATATTGGCCGACGCCGCCCCGTCAAGCGTGATGGCCATCCCGGCATCGGCGTAGCCGAAGGCATTGCCCGCATTCACGCCGGACCGGTTGAGCAACACCGCCATCTGCCCCTGTGGATTGACGAGATAGGCGTAGAGGTCACCGTTGAAGCCGCCACTGAGGTTCAGTTGCAACTGCACGTTGGCGACCGAGCCGGAGAGACCGCTCAGCGTGAACTGTTCGGTGACCCCCGCCGTGTTGCCGTCGGGCAGGCTGATCACCGTGTTGTTGGAGACGCTGGTACTGACGACGGTCTGCGCCCAGGCGGGCGCGGCGGCCAGCAGCGGGACCATCAAAATTGCTTTACATTTCATGTCGTTGATCTTTTGGTTTGGTTTCTGGCGTTAAAAGGTTTTGTCACCGCTTCATCCGGCCACCGGCGGACACTCGAGCTTCGCCTTCCTGGCTTGGTTCCGCCGGTAAACGCCCACCCCGATCATGGTGGCCGCAAAAACCGACAGCGCCACATTCACCGGCTCCGGCACCGGTGTCAGGTCCAGGCTCCAGCCGTCCAGCGTGCTGAATTGCCCGGTGGATTTGTCCTCGAGAAAAAGCGTCCACGTCCCGTTCGGATTCACCGATTGAAAGGCCGAGAGGCTCCCGCCATCCGCCAGATACGTGATTCCCGTCACCGGATTTTGCACGTCGTGGATGTTGCTGCTGCCGCCATCCCCCAGCGTCACACTGCTGAATCCGGACGTGGCATAGCCAAATGCGTCTTGCACGGCATTCCCCGTGCTGGTGGCCGAGGTACCCACCCGGTTCAACAAGTCCACCCGGATGCCGCCGTAGCTCAAGTACGCATACAAATCCCCGTTGTATCCGCCCGTCACGTTCAACGTCACCGTCAGGCTCGCCAGCGGATTGTCCAGCCCGCTCACCTCCAGCGAGGACCAGTTGCCGCTGGGGTTGCCGTCCGGGATCGCCAGGTTCAACGCCATGCCGCTGCCGCTGACTTCGCCCGTCGAGAATAATGCCGCCCGGGCGGACATCACCATGCCCAGCGCCAGACCAACATTTAGTATGGATTTTTTCATGGACGGCCTGGGGAGGTTCAGGGTTGCGCCGAGCGATAGTATTGCTGCGAATTCGTGGCGTTCAAATCCGTGAATAACCAGGACCCGTCGTTGCCCGCGGTGTTCGTGCTGAGGTTCCACCAGGCGGTTGCCAGATTCGTCGTCGTCTGCACCACGTAGGTGTAGTTCGGCACGCCGAAGAACTTGATGTTCACCACGCCATCCGTCGGCACGCTCATCTGCGCCAACCCGGTGGCGCTGATGACCTCCACCTGGATGTTCGCCGTGGCGGTGCCGCCCATGCCGTCGCTCACCGTGTAGGTCAGGCTGTCGTTGTCGTTGGCGCTGGCACCCGTGCTCGGGAGATAATACACATAGCTGCTGTCGGTCATGATGGTGGCGCTGTTCGTACCCGCCCCGACACTGACCAGGGAGATGGGATCGCCATCCGCATCCGTCACATTGGCCAACAGGCTGGCCAGCGCGATTTTCAGCGAAACGCCTTTCGCCCGGGTGCAGACCATGTCCACGGCCACCGGCAAATGGTTGGTCACCACCTGGCTCAAGCTGTTGGTGCTGGGCAAATAATTGGCATCACCCGAATAGACTGCGGTGATGAGGCTCGTCCCGCGCGACAGGGCGTTCAAACTGATGCCTGCCGAGCCACCCGCCACCGCGTTTGCTGTCAGCGCCACGCCGTTGGTGTAGAAAGCAAAGGTTCCCGTGGCGTCACCTGCGGTCACGCCGTTGGTCTGTACCGTGGCGGTGAGGGTCGCACCATCATGGAAGCCGGACGGATTGGCGGAAGCCGCCAAGGCCGTGCTGGTTGCGCCCACCACCAGGTAAAGTTCCCCGCCGATGATTTGCAGCGCCGCGCCGGCCGTGGTGCCCAAACCGCTGATGGTGACGCTCGCCGGCAAGGTGCCGGCCACCACGCCGCTGTTGGTTGTGGCGATCAACTTGTAAACACCGGCTCCCAGCGCAGTGCCGGAAACCGTGACGGTCACCGCGTTGCCATTGAAGGCCAGCGTGCCGTTGGTCACGGTCAAGGCCGGCGTGCCGCTGGCGTAGTTCAACGCCAGGGCCCCGAGATTCATGTTCAGGTTGCCCGCCAGCGTACCCCCCTTGCCAACCAGCGTCTGGCTCGCTCCCAGCGCGATGGTGCTGGTCAAACCAGCCACATCAAACCGCGCGCCGCTGGCAATGCTGATGCTGGTGCTGTTGGAAATGGAACCCTTTGACGTCACCACCAGCGTGCCGGCGCCGATCACCGTGCTCCCCGCATAGGTGTTGGTTCCGGAAAGGGTCAGCTTGCCCGTGTTCACTTTGTTCAATGTCAGGCCGCTCAACAAAACTCCGGCATAGGTGCAATCCACAGCATTGCTAACCGTCAACACTGAGGTGCCGACAGCATCGGAGATTCTTTGAAGATTCGCCCCGCCGGCGGCGGCAATCAGCCCAGTTACCGTTTGATTGTAGCCGTTCATGTCAAAAACCGCGCTGCCACTTCCGGACGTAAACAGCGAAAGATTGGCAATGGGCAGGGCATTATTGGCTCCCAATTTCAAGGTGCCGTAGGTGATGGTCGTACTGGACCAGATGTTGCCAACTGAATTGATGAGCCAGGTGCCTCCATCATTCTTATCAACTATGGCCCCCGGAACATTGACGTTTCCATTGAGAACCCCATTGCCGCTGTTGAGCCCGCGAAAAGTCATTTGCCCCACAAAGTTGTTGGTCGTGGTAATGTTGCCGTTGATCGTCAAAGTTGACGAAGCCACATCGCAGTAAATATCACATCGCGGATTCACAGACGTGCTCACGCCGTCCAAAAGGATGTTGCCGTTCCATGTGGCGCTGCCAACCGCCGAATGCAACTCTGCCCGCGAAACGTTGGCGGTACCCGTGGGCCGCAGGATCAGACTGTTATAAACGGGATACGACGCCCCGGAAACATTCAGATAGAGCATTGCCCTGGTAGTAGCCGAACCAACCAAAACCACCGAATTCGTGGCCGTGGCAGAACCACCCAAAGCCCCGACATTATAGGCGAAAACGCTCAACCAATTCGCGGCTGCACCCGAACCGGCATTAACCGTCAGATCGCCGGTGAACGTATTGGCCGCCCCCAATGCCAGCCCTGATATGGCCGCGCTACCGTTGACGGAAAACCCATTGGTGCCCGCGATCACGAGATTATTCGTGCAATAGCCGTTGGTGATGGTAATGGACGGCGTGACCCCGCTCGCCGCAAGTAAAGTAAGGATGTTGGCGGGGTTGCCATTGTTGCTCAGGGTCCAATTGAAAAACGCGGTCGTCGTGTCACCGAAGCGCAGGCTGCCCAAGGTATGCGGCGCATCGAACAACACCGTGTTGTTCGCCGTGAGGTTGAGCGTGCTAAAATCGGCGCTGGCACCCGATCCATCCGCCACCAATCCTCCACTCCAGTTCGCGGTATTGCTCCAGAGTCCGCCCGTGGCGGCGGTGCCCCACACCCCATCCGTGGCACGAACCGCACTCGGGCTCAATAGAGCAACCACGGTCAACAACGATGACAAAAACAAACCTGGCCGGCTAACAAACCGGCGACACAATTGGGGGGTCTTAGTATTCATAAACCATTAGGCGGAAAAGATGGGCAGTATTCAGTTGTCGTTTTTGTTTAAGCGCTAGACCCAAGAAAATTACCAAAGGCCGTTTTTATTTATAGTCGTATAAACATTTGAATGGGATGGCCATCCAAGGTGTCGCCGAAGCGCCCGGCAGCGGAGAAAAATGCCAAAAACCAAAGCTGTTGCCTGAAACGTGAAACAGTTTTGCCCCGCCGGTGATTGACGATGACAAATCGCCGGCCCCGGCAGACCGGCGGTTGGCCGGGTCAAAATCTTGCCTGGCCGAAAGCGGATATTTGGAGGGGATTTCCAAAAACGAAACGCGTTTCGTTTTTGGAGCCGGTCCCAACCACGGCCTTTCGTGTCGAAATACAACTCCAAGACCTTCCGGGGTGGCAGGAAGGCTCAACCATGGTCGTGGCGGGGACAGGCGTCGGAGCGGTCACAGTGTTGAGGCGGGATATTTCACCGCCGTTCCTCATTGGTCATCAATGCCCTTTGGCAGAACGCCAACGGCGTTCCCTCCTCCAGCCCAGCGCCGTAGGCGCGACATCTTTGCAGCACCAAAACCAAACAAACCTTCCCTTCTACCCCAGCGGGGGAGAAGGTGGCCAGGCCGGATGAGGGGGCGACGCTCCGCCATCGCCCAACCGTTGCAAACCGCCCGCGCCCCCCAGCCATCCACCAATCCGTGTCCTGCCTTCGGCCTTCAGCCAAAGAACTCGCATTTTTACTCTCCATGAAAACCACGACAAAATTTTCTTTAAAAGTTTTTGACAAACATACAAATCTGGATTAAATAAGCAGTTCAGCAGAAAACTGCACCAAAGCTCCCAACCGGGGGGCCATTCACCTGTGCCACGCATGGCACAGCGAGTATTCTTTTGCCCATGTCAAACAGCAGGCTAAATTTTTCAAGAATTCAGGCGCCCAGCCCGGCCAGCGACCATGCCGCCGGAACGGGAACAACCTCCCCGCTCTTCCAACCTTGGAGGTCTCCGCCGAAAGATTAAAATTGGCGAAACGAACCCAATTTATTTTTAAGACAAGACGCTATATTTAAACGATATACGAGCAATATTAGGAAATTGAATAGTTTAAAACGAACCCAATAAGACCCCAATTAAACCCAATTTTAACCCCGCCCGGCCGAACTTTTGCCCCTGCCGGACGCCCAATGGAGGTTCATTTGGAGCGGACTTTCGTCTAAAAATCGATGACGACGCCCAATCGCGCCCAGCCATGCTTCACCCATTTTTTGAAGCGATATAGGTTGTATTTAGTTTTCACCTTTGATAAAAAATTGACATTATAAAGTTCGTCGAATGAGCAATGGCTTATCATGGCGGCGCTTGGGCAAGGTCTGGCTGGCTTGGTTGTCATCCACTCTGCTGGCCGGGTTTTGCGCTGGCAAGGCACTTCAGGCGGCTGAGATTTCCCCTTCCTCCACGAATGTTTCGACGGTTCTCACCTATCAGGAAACGGATTACCGTGTCGGCAACTGGAATTGCACCCTGACCGCACAGACCACCCCTTTCAAAACCGAACCAGCCGCAGCCACAGGAAAAACTGTGCGCGGACTGTTAACTTTCGGCAGCGGCTCCAGCAATGCCCTGGCTTTCGTCTGGCAACGCGACACCGGCAAATTATATCTCGACCTGAATCGAAACCAGGATCTTACCGACGATGCCGCCGGTGTCTTTTCCGCCGAAGCCTCCAAATCAGCCAATTACCAATTTTTCAAAGGCGTGCATCTGCCGCTCAGCACCGCAGTCGGACAACCAGCAGCGCTGGCGGACCTTAATTTCTGGACCTTCAGCACCCGGACTAGTTGCAGCGTCGGGTTGCGCTCGTTCTGGTCGGGCAAGGTGACACTGGCCGGACGCGACTGGCAGGTCGGCCTCATCGAGGATGCCCATGCCAGCTCATTGGCAGGCGGCCATATGTTACTGCGTCCCTGGGATGAGCAAAGCCAGCCCTTCAGCATTTACGACGATGCCGCCAACGCCTTCCCCTTCGCCAGACAGATATTCGTTGCTGGTCAGGCCTACGAGCTCGCGGTTGATGCACCGACCGCCGCCGCGAAGCCGTCCCTGCAATTCACCCCGCAATCCGTGGCCCTGGGCCAGTTAAAGATCGCGGGCAAATACATCAAGCGCCTGGTGCTTGCGGATGGCCCGTATTTGGTGCTGTTGGATCACCCCGGCGAAGTCGTCAGCGTGCCCACCGGCAGTTACAGCCAGCTCACCGCCCGGTTGGAAAACCAGGGCATGGAGGCATACGGCAAATCCAGCCAGACACCGGCCTCCCGGAAAGTTTCCGTGAACGCCCAGGCGTCCGCCATACTGAACCTCGGCGGCCCGTTGACCAATGTCGTGGCCGTCACCCGCCAGGGACAAGATTTGCGGCTGGATTACCAGCTGATCGGCGCCGGCGGCGAAACCTATCAACTGGCAGGGGAAAACCGTTCCCAGCCGCCGGAATTCGCCGTTTTTCAGGGCGTGAAACAAATCGCCTCCGGCGCCTTCGAATTTGGCTGAGGTGGCACCTGTTCGCACTCATGGCGAGTGCCTCTCACTGCTGGCGGTAAACTGAACATCGTGGCCTCGGCCGACTTGGGCGCGTTGGGCACCAAAGCGGGAACTCCCATGGTTTACGACTGGGTGGTGCCCGGCATTGCTCCGCTCCTGCTCCCGTGGCTGGTCATCTTGGTCTTGCTGGCCTTGAAACCCAACCGTAACGCGGCCGCCTGGCTGATCTGGCTGCCTCTGGGCTGCGTCTATGGATTCACGCTTGCGCCGCCGGTCAGCCTGCCGGCTGGAACCAACTTCTTCCTGGACGCCATCGCGGCCCTGGCGGTCGGGCTCGCCGCCGTGTGGCTGCTGGCCTATTCCCTCAGACAAAAGCACCGCCTGGTAACGTTCTTTATCGTGCTGTTTGCCTTGGCTGGTTTCAGCGGCCTGGCGGCGGTCGCCCGCCAGGGCTTGAGCCTGAGCAGCCTGGGCATCGAGTCAATGCAAACCGGCATCCTGCTGGGGATTGCCGTGCTGGTCAGCGCCGTGGCGCTGAGCCTCAGCGGCTGGATCAGCCGGCGGCGCTACCGGCCGCTCGGGCTTTATCTGTGGCTGTTCCTCCTGCTGCTCGCGATCTGGCTGATGATTGCCCTGCCGTTCTTTTTGCTGGCGTTGGCGACCAACAGCGTGAGCCTTTCCTGGAGTGAACTTTTCTTCCCCGTCATGGCCGTTGCCGCCGGTCATTTCGCCACGCTGCTGCCGTTTTTAGTGTTGTCCTCAGCCAGTCCCCTGTTCCGGGAACGCCTCAAGGCCTTGTTGCAGGTGCCCCCGGTGCCACCGCCAGTAATGAATTCCTTGCCGGAAGCCGGCTTGAAAATTTGAACCCGATGATCAAACAAACCACAGGATTGATTATGAAACTTTCCCGACAATTCGTACTGACCAGCCTGCTGCTGGCCAGCCCCGCCTTCGCCCAGTCCGAACAATGGCTGACCTATCACACCGGCACGGAAGCCCGCTCCTACCATTCGGTGCCCCTCACCACCAATGCGCCGGCCGGCGTGGCCCTGCCCAAACTGAACGCGCCGCCCTATTTTGCGCGCTGGGAGACGCCGATGGATGCCAATGGTGGACGCTGGCTGTGCCTGGACCGCACCCGCAAGTCCGGCCCTTATGACACCCTCTATATTGACAGCAATGGCAACGGCCGCCTGGATGATGAAACCCCCATCATGGCCCGGCCCGATTCCAATTTCGCCTATTTTCCGGCCACACCCGTCGTGTTCAAAGGTGAAGACGGCCCCATCTCCTATCACCTGCTCTTCCGCTTCTACAAATATGAAAAGAGTCAGGCGCAATTGCTGGCCTCCTCCGCCGGCTGGTATGAAGGCATGGTGGATTTCGACGGGGCGAAGAAGCGGCTGCAACTGATTGATGGCAATGTCAACGGCACGTTCAACGATCTCGCGGCCAGTCCGTACAGCTGTGACCGGGTGCAAGTCGAGGGCGACAAAACCAGCGAGCGTTTTCTGGGCAAAATGATCGAGGTCGACGGGAAATTTTTCAACCTTGAAGTCGCCCGCGACGGAGCCTTCGTCAAAGTCCAGCCGGCGAAGAATCTCACGTTCGGCACCGTGACGGTGGCCGATACCATTTCTGAATTTGCCGCGTTCGGTGAAAACGGCCATTTCGTGCGCAAACCGGCCAAAGGAGAACTCACCCTGCCGGCCGGCCGCTACCAGATCTTCCGCTGGACGATCGAACGCAAGGATGACAAAGGCGCTCCTTGGACGCTGTCAGGTTATGATTTCCCCGAAAGCGCCGGCTTCATTGCCGCGGCCGACAAGGTCGCCGCGCTGGAAATCGGCGAGCCGGTGACCGCCACGCTCAAGGTAAACGAGCAGCCCAAGCGGCCGATCGCCTTCGACCTCAAATTCGAGGGGCGGCAAAAGGAAGCCATCGAGATGCTTCGCGATAATGGCCAGCGCCCGCGCGGGCCGAAGCTGATGCTGGCCGGGGCCGACGGCACCACCTGCTACACCAATACCTTTGAATTTGGCTGAGGCGGCGTCTGTTCGCTCTCATGGCGGGAGCCCAAAAATGTGCAACGACCTCTGATTGGCAGTGTAAAAATCTTCAGCCCCTTCCAGGTGCTGACCAGTCCGATTAAATTGGAGGCCAAACCTTAACCGCAAACCAAAAACGGCTTGAACCGGCGCCGCGCACGACTGGTGCGCGGCCCCGGTTGTTTAAAGTAATTTCGCCCACCCTTCCTTCCACCAAAATGAATACCATCAGACAAATCCTCCTGGCCGCCGTACTCGCCGGCGCGGTATTGCCGCTGGGCGCGCAGACGCCGGCCGGCGGCAGCACCCCCGCCGCGGCCCCGGCCTCCAACGCTGACGGCCTCCCTTTTGTTCTCAATTTGAAGTCGCCCTACCAGGCGGGTGCCGCCGGAACCCATCCGGGTTATTTGGGGCGCAAAACGGTGGATGGCCTGCCGTTCGAGGTGAACGGCGAAGCCATGTTCTCCGGCAAAAACAACGACGCCCGCGGCAATAGTTCGGCGAAGGAAATGCGCGGGGTTCAGCTCGGCCGCAAATTCGAGGAGTTGCACCTGCTGCACAGCGCCTCCTGGCGGGAATACCACGGCTGCCCCGTCGCCGTGATCCGCCTGCATTATGCGGATGGGGCCAGTTATGATTTTCAAATCCGCTATGGCTTTGAAGTGAACGACTGGAACCGGCTGCTGAGCGAGGAGCAGGAAATCATTTCCGATCCGGACACCAAAATCATCTGGCGGGGCGCCGGCGTTTATCAGGGCACGGGCCGCTTGTTCAAGAGCGTGCTGCTCAATCCGTCGCCCGACAAGCAGGTGGACAGCCTGGACATCATCTCCACCGGCAGCCGCGCTTCGTATGTACTGGCTGCCGCCACCGTGGCCCGGCGTGATCCGCAGCGCGAAGTCACCTCCGCCCTGCCCTTGGAGCCCGACCGCCACTTTGACGGTGTTTTGAAAGTAACCGTCGTGAACGACAAGACCGGCGACCCAATGCCCGGGGTGGATGTGTCCCCTTCGATGTCTGTGAACGGTGATGGCGTGATTGCCGACCCGGTTTTGACCGACAGCAACGGCGTGGCGGTGGTGAAATATCCCGCCGACAAAACGAGTTCTCTGGGCGTGCAGGTGAGCAAGGCCGGCTTTGCTGAAAAAACCGGCAGCTGGCAACGCGATAATATTCCCAATGCGGAGACTTTTCGCCTGGGCGGAGTTCCCAAAATCGCCGGCGTGGTCCATGACCCCAACGGCCAGCCCGCGGCCGGAATCGTGGTGCAGTTGGTGGGCATGAACGGCCCGCGCAATGAGCCCATAAAAACCGACCCCAACGGCAAATTTGAACTGGCCTGGAATCCCCGCCAGTTTGCCGGACAAAACAATATGACGAGCTGCCTCCTGATCCGCGATGTGGAACATAACCTCGCCGTCGCGCAGGAGTTGGAAGAAGACGTCACCACTCTTGATTTGACGCTCGCCCCGGCGCTCACCCTCGCCGGCCGGGCCGAAGCCGGCGGCAAGCCGCTCACCAATGCCACCGCGCAACTGGTGTTTTGGTCCGGCAACCGCGGCATGTGGTTGGCCGGGCTGGCCGTCACCAACACCCCGGGACAATATGAAATCCCGGCCCTGCCGCCGGGCCGGAGATACGGTGTCATCGTCTCGGCCCCGGGCTATGGCCAGAACCAGAATAACAACCTCGTGATTTCCACCGAGCCCGGCCGGCAGGAGCTCGACCCGGTGGAACTCAAACCCGCCAATCTCAAGCTCGCCGGGCAGGTGCTGGATGCCGATGACAAGCCCGTGGCCAACACCTATGTCAATATGTACGGCGAAGGCCAGCCAAGCGGCAACACCCGGGCGGACAAGCAGGGCCGTTTTCACTTCGACCAGGTCTGTGAAGGCCCGGTT
>Ga0302321_100005038_pt1 | contig 11504 bp, 9 predicted proteins | sample Fen_T0_1_FD_202505 | JGI IMG/M metagenome (GOLD analysis project Ga0302321, IMG submission 202505) | Peat permafrost microbial communities from Stordalen Mire near Abisko, Sweden - Fen_T0_1 | ecosystem: Environmental > Terrestrial > Soil > Wetlands > Permafrost | place: Sweden: Abisko...
TGGGGTTGGCCGAGCCGAGGAGCGCGCCGTAGTCGTTGACGGTGCTGTCGTGGTTCGAACGATTCTGCCACTGACGGCAACGCTCGATCATCGTGTCATCGACGGTTATCACGCGGGCAAATTGGCCGCCACTTTGAGCGCACTCCTGAACGATCCGGAGAGTCACGGCTTGTGAATCCCGGGGTTCCCGCGTGCTGCCTGCTAGCGACACTCGGCGTGCCCTGCGTAGCTTTGGCTTCTCCGAGCGTCGAGGCAAGACGTGTTGCTGATGACGCGATTATCGTGGACGGAGACGCCACCGAACCGGCCTGGGGCGGTGCCCGTTGGTACGACAGCTTCGTGCAGCGTGATCCCAAGGAAGGCGCCAAGCCGAGTGAGCGAACGCGCGTTGCAATCCTGTATGACTCCAGGGCCATCTACGTCTTCGTACGCGCGGAGGATCGCAAACCTGAGCGCATCTTCGCTTCGCTGACCCGCCGCGACCGCTCTAGCCCGTCAGACTGGGTCGAAGTTTGGCTGGCACCCCAGCGGGACCGCCGCTCAGGGTACCGGTTTTCGGTCAACGCCCGGGGGGTCCAAATGGACGCTCGCCTGGGCGAAGGGGGCGAGTCACAGGATCTTGACTGGAATGGCGTCTGGTCATCGAGCGTATCGAGTGATGACCAGGGCTGGAATGCCGAAATCAGGATCCCATTTTCCGAGTTGCGCTTCGAGCCGAACTCCAGCTGGGGCGTGAACGTCTCGCGTCGCATTCAGCGCTTGAACGAAGAGAGCGTCCTTAGCTCCACTCCTAAGATGTCCGCGCGTGTGCTCGGGCACGCCGCCGAACTTCGGGGTATTGCAGGAATTTCCCAGAGTCTTCCGATAGCGATTGTTCCTTACGGTCTCGTCGGTTGGCAACAACAAGGGTATAACGGCACTTCCATACTCCGAGTGGGAGGCGATTTACGAATTGGGCTCGGCCCTGCCTCCACACTCGAGGTGACAGTTTTGCCCGATTTCGGCCAAGTTGAGGCTGACCCGAGCCAACTCAACCTTACCGCATTCGAGATCTTCTTGCCGGAACGTAGGCCCTTCTTTCTGGAGGGGCGCGATACATTTCGTTTTCCCTTATCGCTTCGCGCGCCTGACGAGACGCTCTACTACTCTCGGCGAATTGGGCAGCAACCGTCGCGCGATCTCGGGTTGGACGATTCGGCAGCCGTGGACTACCCGAAGCAAACGCGTATCGCAGCCGCCGCGAAATGGCTCGGCCGCACGGATTCTGGATTAAACTATGGGCTACTCTCGGCCGTCACTGAACCCGAATTTGCGACGGTGACCCAAGATGGCATTACCCGTAAGCCCATGGTGGCACCGGCGACGAGCTTCAACGTTGCTCGCGCGCGGCAGGAGTTTGACCACGGCAAGAGTGCCTACGGTGTGATGGCGACCCACGTGGAGCGCATGCTGCCGGAAACGGAGCGACCGTATTTTACAACCCGTGCCACGGCGGCGGCTGCCGACTTTGACTGGAGGGTAGGCAACTATGGCCTGTTTGGAAATGCACATGGCACGCGCATCGAAGGTGACAAGTTGGCTATCGACGCGCTGCAGCGCTCATCCACACACTACATGCAAAGGCCCGATGCGCCTCACTTACACTATGACCCCAACCGCACTCTGCTGGATGGCTGGGGCGCTGAGCTCTACGGCGGCAAATTCGACGGAACTCCCCTGCGGGGTGGCTGGGGAGTGCGCGCGCGCAGCCCCGGGTTAAACCCGAACGACCTAGGCTACATGCGACGCGCGGACGGGCAAGTTGCCGAGGCGTGGCTCGACTGGCACTTAGATCGTCCAACGGCTCTCTATCGGAGTATCTCGACAGGTGCTGTGGCGTGGCTTTCCAAAACCTTCGGGCCCGAGGTAACGGGGCAAGGGGTGAGCACCTGGCTCTACTCACGGCTGCGCAGCAACATGGTGGTATGGCTCGGTGCCTCACGCAGTCGTGAGGCGCTCGACGTGTCGCTTTTGCGCGGTGGCCCAGCGTTTCTGGTCCCGGGCTCGTGGGATGGCTACTTTGGGCTCCAAAGTGATGACCGCGGGCGAACCGACGTCAACCTCTCGAGTTCTTTCAATTGGCGAGACAGGCAAAGCTACAAGCGTTGGGGGACCACCTTGACCCTGCGCGCACGGCCATCAAGCGCGCTTTCGGTGTCACTCGCGCCCCGATATGAACGTTCTCTCGACGACTTGCAGTACGTGAACGGCGACGATCCGAACACAATCATACTCGGGCGGTTAGTGAGGACCACGGGGTCTCTGACGTTGCGCGCCGATTGGGCACTTTCGCCGGATCTATCACTCGAAACCTATGCAATGCCCTACGTCAGTGCGGGTGCGTATTCTCAGTTTTACCGAGTTGCGGAACCGCGCGCGGAACGTTACGTCGATCGCCGTACACCGGCAAACTACGACGGCGACGACCGCTTCATTGCAGCTCAAGTGCGATCGAATCTCGTCTTGCGGTGGGATTATTTACCCGGCGCGTCCCTTTACGCGGTCTGGGCTCATGAGCAAACCAGCAGCCGCAGCGACAGTGGGCGTTTTTCTCCGTTCGTCGACACCTACGACCTGTTGAGAGCCACTAGCTACGATACCTTCATGGTCAAGCTCACCTACCTGGAGCAGCTCTGAGTTTTCTTCTTCTAGCCCGATCGAGCGAACTAGGTGTCATCGGCCCCTGTCCGACGGTAAATCGATAGTAACGTGTACTTTGCGCAATGTGCCGTCGGGCTCGAATCCGAGTCGCGAAAGAGCGTGAATCATGCAACGAGACGTCGAGGTGTCGTCAGGCTCGGTGCGTGCGGTAGCCCCGAGCAACTGGCCATCTTTGACCGCCACGCAAAGATGAACGCGAACTGCGTGTGCGCTCCGGCAATGCTTGGTCCAGGCTCGCGTATCGAGTAAAGCTCCGAAGGGCGAACGCGACAGATCGACGGGCAATGCTTCAGTCTCGCCAGGCTCAGTCAATGCGTCCCGCGCCGCTTCTTCGCAACCAGGCAAATGCTCAGGATCGATAGGAGCCGCTGAGGGAAGGGGAGCCAGCGCGCGCGTGTTTGCTAGCGGCGCTAGGCTTTGCGGTTCAGATAGCGAGGGCGTCATTAGACTGGGGGCTTCGGACGTTGCACTGGGCGACGGGGTGGCATTTGACGACGAAAGCCAACCGTAAAGCAGCCCGTGTCCTACGACGACCGTCGCTAACCACACCGCGATGCCAAACGGCAGCCAACTTCGGGAATGGACGACCTTAGGCTCGGGAATATCGCCCGACGGCAGTCGAAGACGCGGCTTAGGGTCGAAAATTACGGCCACCAACGCGAGCGTACCAGCCTTGCCCGTGCCGGCAATACGCAAATATCCAAGCGCAATCTCGCGTTCCTAGTGCTCTTGCCATTGGCACCCGGGTACAGGCATTGAAGGTTGAGAGCCGGCGACTTTATCGCGCACGACCGCCAAATATTGACGACGACATACTTAAGCGGCAAAGACCTTGACGTGAAACGCACTGCTCGAGTTCTGCTTTGGTTGCTGGTTTCGGCCATCGGCGCGCTTGCCTACGTCGTCGTGTGTGTGCACCGGGGTGAACCACTCAGTGCAGCGTGGATCTTGACCGCTGCCGTGTGCACTTATGCTTGTGGTTACCGTTTCTATTCGAAATGGATCGCCGCCAAGCTGCTCGCGTTGGACGACTCTCGCGCAACGCCCTGCGAGGTTCACGAAGATGGCCGTGACTTCGTGCGTACGAATCACTGGATTGTTTTCGGTCACCATTTCGCGGCCATTAGCGGCCCGGGGCCACTCGTGGGTCCGGTGCTCGCGGCGCAATTCGGATACCTGCCTTCGGTCTTGTGGCTTCTCATTGGGGTTGTCTTGGCCGGCGCGGTACAGGACTTCATCGTTCTCGTTGCGTCGATGCGCCGCGATGGAAAGTCCCTGGGTGAGATGGTCAAGGACGAACTCGGGACCGCCGCGGGCCTGCTCGCGCTAGTGGCTATTGTCGCTATTCTCGTGATTTTGATTGCCGTACTGGGCTTGGTGGTCGTCAAGGCGCTGGCACACAGCCCTTGGGGTACATTCACCATCGCCATGACATTGCCCATTGCCATCTTCATGGGCATCTATCTCAGAAGCATTCGCCCGGGTCGCGTTCTGGAGATATCTGCAATTGGCGTCGCGGCATTACTGCTCAGTGTTTGGGTGGGTCGCTATTTCCACGAGATCCCGGTGCTTTCGCATTGGCTCACGTTCGATGCAACTACCTTGGCGTGGGCGCTCATCGCTTACGGCCTGTGCGCATCGATTCTTCCCGTGTGGCTCCTGCTGGCCCCGCGCGATTACCTCTCCACATTCATGAAGCTTGGCACTATCGCCGCGTTGGCGGTCGGAATTCTCATCGTGCTACCACCCCTTCAAATGCCGGCACTGACTCGCTTCATTGACGGCTCAGGGCCGGTATTCTCGGGCAAAATTTTCCCATTTTGCTTCGTGACGATCGCTTGTGGTGCCATCAGCGGTTTTCACTCCCTGATTGCGTCGGGCACCACTCCCAAGCTCATTACGCGGGAGCGTCACGCGCGGTCGATTGGCTACGGGAGTATGCTGCTCGAATCCTCCGTCGCCATCATGGCACTCATCGCGGCGTGCACGCTGGAGCCGGGGGTCTACTTTGCAATGAACAGCCCGGCCGCGCTGGTCAGCGGTGATGTTACCCAGGCGGCGAGCACCATCTCGAGTTGGGGCTTCCCGGTGACGGCTGAGCACTTGACGGCCATGGCGCGCGACCTGGGTGAATCCACCCTACTCGGTAGAGCGGGTGGCGCTCCAACGCTCGCCGTCGGCATGGCTCAAGTGTTTTCGTCGCTCGTGGGTGGCAAGCAGTTGCTGGCGCTTTGGTATCACTTTGCCATCATGTTCGAGGCGCTCTTCATCTTGACCACGGTTGACGCGGGAACTCGCGTGGGCCGCTTTCTGGTGCAAGCGGGTCTCAAACACCTGAGCCCCTCGCTCGGTGAAACGCATTCCTGGTCTTCCAATCTATTCGCCAGCGTGCTTCTGGTGGGTGGTTGGGGCTATTTCTTGTATCAAGGGGTGATTGACCCGCTCGGCGGCATCAATAGCCTTTGGCCCTTGTTCGGCATCGCCAATCAGCTGCTTGCCGTAATTGCTCTTTGCCTCGCAACAACTATTCTCATCAAGATGGGCAAGGCCAAGAGTTGCATAGCGACGCTCTTGCCTCTCGCCTGGGTGGCAACGGTTACGTTTACCGCGGCCGTGCAAAAAGTGTGGAGCTCAGACACTAAGATTGGGTTTCTTGCGGCAGCACGGGCTCTTGGGGCTCAACTCGAAAGCGGCTCGCTCACTCAGGCTCGTCGCACGGTAGTGCTTCGAACGCAGTTCAACTTGCGGGTTGATGCTGTCGTTGCAACCGTGTTTTTGGCTCTGGTGTCCGCCATCGTGTTACTTTCGATGTGGCATTGGTTCGCCTTGGTAACGGGGCGGCGGCCACGGCAGCTGACGGAAACTCCCATCGTGAGGTTGTCGAATGAGCAACTCGTCGAGCAACCCGGGCACGGCCTTCAGCGATCGGCGCAAGGTGTCGGAATTTTCGTTCTTGGCTTGTTGCGTCAGCTTGTCGGCGAACCGGTGCACGATCCGCGCGTGAACACTCAAGCTGAGTCGCAGTGCAGTTCTGGAGAGTCGCCGTCGGCGCGGAGCGCGGCTTGGCTCAAGCGCGTGAATCGGCGAAGCCGTCAACCGCGCTGTTGCTAACGCGTAAGTGCCGCCCATGCAGCGGGGTTGACATCGCCGTGCGAGTGACGCAGAGCCCAAAAAAGGAAAACTCAAGAGTGACTCGCACGCGCTGTAGCTGCCTGCCTGCTCGAGAAAAGCCGCCGCACAGGTCAGAATTCACGAGCGGGATTCGTACTGAAAGGTGGTTAGTTGAACGTTTCGTACCTGACAAGGTAACTATTGGGCGATTGGCCGATTGCGCGCGCGCATATAAAATTCCGGTGAACGGAGGCCGTTGCCTTGATTGCCGTGAGCCTGCGTGACTCAGCGACGGAATCTCGGGTAACCTCATTGTTTGTGCGTATGCGGTTTTGGATTCATCACGCATGGTCATTCGCGACGTCGAGCGTTGCGCAAAGCGTTGGGAGTTGGTCGAACGATGCAACTTGATTTTACGGCACGCGAGCTGACCATCAAACTCGTGTATTACGGGCCGGCTCTCAGCGGCAAAACGACGAACCTTCAGGCGCTGCACGAAGCAAGCGTTCCGGAAGCTACCGGTCGTCTGATGACGCTCGAAACGCGGGATGATAGAACCTTGTTTTTCGACCTTCTGCCGCTCACGTTCAGCTCAGCCAAAGGGCTCAGCGTTCGGCTCAAGGTTTTTACGGTTCCCGGCCAGGTCATTCATTCATCAACGCGGCGTCTCGTGTTGCAGGGTGCTGACGGGGTTGCTTTCATTGCCGATTCGCGTGAAGGCGAAACCGAGCACAACGCGGAATCATATCGAGATTTGCGTGAGAATCTGAAACAGAACGGGCTGACGACGAAGCAGTTGCCGCTCGTTCTGCAATTCAACAAGCGCGATATGCCGAATGTTCGAACTGAAGCCGAATTGGCGGATATGGCCGCTCAGGGGCGCGAACCGGTCTACTTGGCGACGGCCACCAAAGGTCTCGGAGTGGTCGAAACGTTCGTCGGCCTTTTGCATCTGACCTGGCAAACACTGGACGTTAAACACGGGTTCATCGAGAAGTTCGGTTTCGATACGTCAGCCTTTTTTGCAGACGTGCTCGGCAAGTTGAATCACCCCGCAAGCTTGACGGATGTCCTCAATATCCGAGTGGGCGGGTACGGCGCGCGGCGGGAGGTGATGCCGTGAAATCTACGCCTTCGCCTCGCAGCCTCGATGAACTCACGTTGGATACACGTTTCAGCATTCAAGAGCTCATTAGCCGAGAGTCGTTCGAGGATCTTCTCGGTAGTTTGCGCCAGCTCTTTGGGGTATCGCTCCGGGTCTTCGCCAAGGGTGGCGCCCTCTTTGCGGAATCGGGGCCCGGTTCACCGTTGCAGACTTACTTGGGTTCGCTTCCCGGAGGGCGGCGAGCGGTTCGGGAGACGGTAGAAACGGTGAAGTCGGCGGAACCAGAAGCGAAGGGAGCTATTCGCCTCTCCTGCGCGACGGGTGAGCGCTACGCCGTGATTGCGTTGCAATACGATGGCCGCTCCCTCGGGCGCACCGTTATTGGTCCCTACCTTGATTTGCAGGATGGCGCGTGCCCTGAGGGGCTCAGTAAATGCGACCCCCTGCTCGTGCCGGACCGCCTCAACGAAGCCTGGAGTGCCATTCCAAAGTGCAGTGAATCAAGTATTGCACGGTTGGTCGAGCACCTGAAATGCGTTCTTGACCTCATCTTGTTCAGCGGCCACCGGGCACTGCTTGCAAGCAACATGCATCTCGCAAGCGTGCAAGAGAGTTACCGCGAGCTCAGTGAGAAATCGGCGACGCTCCAAAACGCGTACGAGCGGTTGAAGGAACTCGACCGCCTCAAGAGCAACTTCCTTGCGACCGTGTCTCACGAATTGCGTACCCCACTCACCTCCATTATTGGATATAGCGAAATGCTCGTGGCGGGGATTGCCGGCGACCTCAACGAGGAACAGCGCGACTTCATTGCCACGATTCACGAAAAGGGGGAACAGCTTCTCGAACTCATCAAGGGGCTTCTCGATCTCACGAAGCTCGAAAGCGGCACCCTGAACCTGCATAAACTCGACATACCGGTTTTGCCGATTCTCAAGGATATCGTGCACACTCTGACCCCTACGGCGCGCAACAAGGGGGTCATTTTATCTGCGACGGGGGATGCGGGCATTCCCACACTTTGGGGCGACGCGGCGCGCCTGCGTCAGGTTTTCTTGAACCTGACGGAAAACGCCATCAAGTTTACCCCGAGTGCCGGGCACGTGACGCTCTCGGCTCAAATTACTCACGTGGCGCTCGCGTCTGATGAAGACGAGGGACCAGCCATCGTGCTTCGAGGTGTGAAGCGGCCGATGATTGAGGTCCGAGTTGCAGATTCGGGCATTGGCATTCCGGAAGGGGAACGAGCGCGAGTGTTCGATGCGTTCTACCAAGTGGATTCGAGTTCCACCCGAGAACAAGGGGGAACCGGTCTCGGGCTATCGATCGTCAAGCGGCTGGTGGACGCCCATGACGGTACCGTGCACATCGAAGAGAACTCACCGCGGGGCGCGGTGTTCGTTGTCAGAATTCCGTGCAAGCGACTGAGTTTCATGGGGTAATTCTCCATCCCCTCGGGTATGGGCGACGCAGGAATTTTCACAGAAAGTCCGGAATGGCGGATTCGCGCCACTCATGAGGCTGGCACGCCCTTCCTCATCTTCCTGTGAAAAATTCAGGGGCTGCTAGGTGCCGCGAGCAGGTGACGCCGAGTCCATTTTCCGACTTTTCTGCGATGGTCTAGGAACGGCCTCGGCAAATGCTACAAGGCGGGAATGGCCGCGAAACGTCAGCGTTCCCCTCGTTCCCCTTTGACCCAGGAGTTTGCGCGAATCGCGTGGCTTTTACAACTCTTCGAAAAGGGCGGGCAGTCAAAGAGCGTTGTGCTCGGTATTGGGGACGATGCAGCCGTGCTGAAGCCCCTCGCGAAGCGGTGGGTGTGGACTATCGACGCTTGCGTGCAAGACGTACATTTCAAATTACCGTGGTTGACCGGGGAAGACTTGGGATGGCGAAGCTACAACGCCGCCGTCAGTGACTTGGCCGCCATGGGAGCGAGTCCCATTGGTGCTCTCTCGTCGCTCGCGCTGCCGGCAACCGTCGACTCCAAACTTTGGCAAGACATTGCACGGGGTCAGGCGCGCGCGGCCAAGGCGCTCGGCTGCCCCATCATCGGTGGCAATATTACGCGCGCGGCTCAGATTTCCATACACACAACGGTGGTGGGCGACGCAAAGCACCCCTTGTTGCGCACCGGGGCTTGCCCCACCGACGAAATCTGGCTCTTGGGAAATGTGGGTGCGGCTGCAGCGGGCCTCGCGGTACTCATGCACGTGCCGGAGCGAAAGTGGGACGCTGACATGCGCGGCTGCGTGCGGGCGTGGCGCCGGCCACGGGCACTCTTGAAAGAGGGGAAATTGCTTAGCGGCTGCGCTACTGCCGCCATCGACATCTCCGATGGTTTAGCGGGTGATGCACGCCATATTGCCGATGCAAGTGACGTGGCGCTCGTGCTCGACGTGCGCGCGATCGAGCGCGCAATTTTACCTCGTGTCCGACGCGTAGCGGCCGCGATGCGCCGATCGGCACTCGATTGGGCACTCGGCGGCGGCGAAGACTACGCGCTGATCGCCACCGGAAGTTCGCGCAAACGACCCAGGGGCGCGCGTTGCATCGGGAGCGTGGAGCGTGGGCAGGGTGTCTGGCTAGAACGCGTGAACGGTGAGCGAGTTGCGGTGCAAGCAGGCTTCGACCACTTCGCGGGGTAAGCCGGTTTAGGGTCGCATCGCTGTGGTTCAGGTCCCCGAATTTTGACGAACGGGGCCGACGGTTTTTCAGCGAGATCGGAATCGGGTTCGCCGGGGAATGCCTGGGTTACTTCCGCAGAAGTTCGTGCGATACTGCGGCGCTGTTGGCACGAACACAAAAACTTTGCAGAGGGATACGCATGCGCAATCTAGCATTAGTCTCGGGATTCTCGGCTTTCATCTTGGCTTTGGGCTGCAGCAGCACTGACAGCACCACGGCAGCGTCGACGGGTGGCGCAGGCGCTGGCGGAGCCAACAACGGCGGAGCCTCCAAAACAGAACCTGCCTCATCCAGTGCAATCGGCGGAACCACAACCAGCGGTGGTTCCGGCTCCAAGGCTACTGGCGGAACGGCGACCGTGGGTACCGGAACATGCGACGTTCCGGCCTGTTTGTCCAACGTGATCTCGGCCTGTACCCCTTCGGGCACGTGCGTTTCACAAACGGATATCACGACGTTGTCGGGCCACTCCTGCTATTCGAATGGCGTAAAAATGGTCACGAGTGTGAACATGACTGCGACCAATATCACGATGACCGTGACGAACGGCAACACCCCGTGTTACACAATGGATATTACTGGGACCACGACAGCCAGTGGAACCATTAAGAACGCGTCGGGAACAACCATCGCTACGCTTGCTGAAGATGCCGCTGGCAACACCGTGATCACTTGCACGGGCGGGCAACCCGTAACGCTGGGCGCGAATTGTCCCGATCCCACTGGCGCTAGCGACACGACTACCTGCACCACCGGCACTTGTACGTGAGCGAGGCACGCCCCGAAGCGGTGGCGGCTTCGGTCCGGTGAGTTACCCGGGCGTAATGACGCCCGGGTTTGAGTTCGAGTCAAGTTTGCGTTGAACGTTCGCTCTCAGGCCCGCTTTGCGGCAGGCTTGCGAGCTACGCAAGCCGCACATAACCCATACAGTACGAGTTCGTGGGTCATGAGTTTGAATCCCCGCGGCACTAAGTTCTTCAGACTCAGACTGCAACCGTCCGCTTCGAAAACGCGGTTGCATTGGTTGCAGTGAAAGTGGTGGTGATGCAGCTTTCCGGCGCGTTCATAGCGAGCGGGTTCCCCGGGAAGGTCCACCGAGACGAGCCACCCGTCCTCGAGCAAGCCTTTGATGGCGCGATAAACCGTTGCCATTCCTAGCGCGGGGGCGGATTCTTGGGCGGCCAGGTGCACCTCCTGGGGGCCGATGGGTCGATTGGCGGCGTCAAACACCGCTTGTATCGCCTGCCGCTGCGTAGTTTGTCTCGCCATTGCAAAAACCAATTGACAGATGAGAATGAATTCTCAATATCACACGTGCGCAGCGGACGGAAGACATTCCAATGAAATTGCTCCTTGAGAACCGGAACCACGCCCGTCGGGCCCGTTCCCCGAATTTGGAGTCACCATTGCGTTCGCGGGGTTGGTTTCCCTCAATACGGGGCTCATGCCGGCGGCTCGTATGGATTGCTGGGCTCACCTTCTCATCGGTTGCGGGCGCTCAAGAACAAACGGTGACGCCCCCCGTCGTGAGCAGCCACGTTGACGCCGTTTACCCGAACACGGCCATTGCTGAACGCAAGCACGCCGATGTCGTCTTGGTGGTGACGGTGGACGCAGATGGGCACGTCTCGGAGGTCAAGGTTCGTGAATCGGGCGGCGCGGCACTCGACGAAGCGGCCGTCATTGCGATTCGTCAATGGACGTTCGAGCCAGCCAAGCGTGATGGCAAACCGGTTGCGAGCCGCATTCTCGTGCCTTTTCATTTCGCCCCGCCGGCGCCGCCTCCCGAACTCGTGAGCCCGCCGAGCACAACGGAGCCCGTCGTTGGCGGCGCGGGCGTCGTCAATGCGAATGGCAACGGTGGGGTGGGCACTGCGGGCTCGACCGCAACCGCTGATAC
>Ga0302321_100005040_pt1 | contig 11502 bp, 5 predicted proteins | sample Fen_T0_1_FD_202505 | JGI IMG/M metagenome (GOLD analysis project Ga0302321, IMG submission 202505) | Peat permafrost microbial communities from Stordalen Mire near Abisko, Sweden - Fen_T0_1 | ecosystem: Environmental > Terrestrial > Soil > Wetlands > Permafrost | place: Sweden: Abisko...
GCCACGTCAGCGCGGGCATTGACACGGCGTACAAGTCGGGGCTGCCCAAGGCACTGATCGCGTTCATCCCGCAGCACCACGGGACGGCGATCATGTCCTACTTCTACGCCCGGGCGAAGGAGCAGGCGGCGGCGCCGTTCGGCGGCCTCGAGACGGCGGAGGGGCGCAAGGCGGCCGACGCCGTCGACCCCCGCAAGTACAGACACGGCGGCCCCAAGCCGCAGTCCCGCGAGGCCGCGATCATCATGCTGGCCGACTCCGTGGAGGCGTCGGTGCGCTCCCTCTCGTCTCGCGACGAGCCCGCGATCCGGGCGATGGTCGCGCGGATCTTCGAGGAGCGGATCGGCGACGACCAGTTCGACGAGTGCGATCTGACGCTCAAGGACATCGAGCGCATCCGCGAGGCGTTCGTGGGGCAGCTCCTGGGCATGTACCACCAGCGCGTCGCGTACCCCCAGAACAAGGTCGTGGAGCTGGAGTCGCGGCGCGCGGCCGGTGGCGAGGGCCGGCCGGGATCGTGAGGAGCCTCTCCCTCGGTCCGTGGCGGATCGACGTCGAGTCGCGTGACGGCGTGCGGCGCCTCCTCCCGGCAACGGTCCTCGCGCGCACGGCGGCAGCCGCCCTGGGAGCTGCCGGTGCCCCCGGACCCGCGTCCCTGGGGCTGATCCTCTCGGACGACGCGGAGCTCGCCACGCTCAACGTCCGGCACATGGGCAAGGACGGGCCCACGGACGTCCTGTCGTTCCCGCTGCTCGCCCCCGGCGCCTACCCTGTGCACCCCGGCAAGGCCGCGTCCGTGGCCGGCCGCCTTGCCGACGAGCCCTTCCCGCTCCCGCCCCGCAGCCGGCGCCACCTCGGCGACATCATCGTGTCGGTGGAGCGGGCGATCGACCAGGCCGACGCCGGCCGAGGCGGGCAGACCGGCGACGTGCGCTGGGACGCGCGCGACGAGCTGCGCCTGCTCGTGACCCACGGCGTGCTCCACGTCTGCGGCTGGGACCACGCCGAGCCCGACGAGGAGGCCGCGATGCGCGCGCTCGAACGCGAGCTGCTGGACGCCTGAGCCTCGGCCTCCGCCGCTACTCCCGTCCCGCGATCGTCAGGGACGTGGCCGGCAGCACGGTCCCCACGCCCGGCTCGAGCGCGGACTGGAGGACGGTCTCCTCCCAGCGGTAGGTCCCGGAGGTCACGACGCGGGCAACGTACCGCAGCGTCTGGACCGGGTGCGCCGGGTCCATCGTCACGCAGAAGTCCACGCGCTGGCCCACGACGTTCCACGGCGTCACCGGTGCCGGATCGGCCCCGGGGTCATCGCCCCCGTCGTCGGCGCCGGCCCAGGTCCCGCCCGTGACCGGGACGAGGCCCGACGGGACGTGCTCCGTCACCATCCAGCAGGTGTCTTCGGCGCGGGCGGCGAGGCGGACCTTGAGCGTGACGACCACCGCGTCCGACACGGCGACCGTCCCGGCGGGCTGCACGGACCGCGTCACCTCCTGGCCCTGCGGTGGCGTGAGCGACGCGGGGTCGAGGGGCTGCTCGCTGTAGGTCGTCACCAGGACCGAGCCGCTCACCGGCTCCAGCCTGGCCCCCGCCGCCTGGGCGGCGGTCAGGACGACCGTCGCCGGCCGCGAAGCGTCGATCCGGACGTCGGAGCGCTTCCCGTCGACCGTGAGGGCGGCGACGGCGTCGGCCGCCGGCATCCGCGCGACCCAGCCCTTGGCCGCGAGCGCACGCTCGAGGTCCACGACCGTGGTCCTGGCCTCGTGCGTCTCGAGGTAGGCGTCCATGTCCGCGGCGACGGCGTCGCCGAGCGCCGCCGCGACGACGGCGAGCCGCGCGGTCAGGACGATGGAGGCGTCAGATCCGGCGGGCGAGGCGATGCGGACCCACGGCCCATGCCGCTCGCCGGCCTGGCGCAGGATCGAGCGCTCCAGGCTGCCGGCCAGGGCCTCGTCCCCCGCGGCCAGCGCCGCGATCGCCAGGGGGACCCGCTCGTCGAGCGAGAGCCCGGCGGTCGCGGCCAGCGCCCGGACGTCGTTGAGGACCGGTGCCCCGGTCGCCGCCCGGCCCGCGAGAACCCAGGCCGTCTCCTCGCGGGTCGTCGGGGTGACCGCGGAGAAGTAGGCGTCGAGGCCCTTGAGCCGCGGGTCGCCGCTCAGGGCGGCGAGGGCGGAGAGCGCGAGGTCCGGCGAGGCGTACGGGAGGACGGCGTAGCCCCCGTCGCCCGGCTGGAAGCCGCCCAGCTGCAGGTCCAGGGCCTGCCCGTCGGGCTCGACCCGGAACGTGTCGCGCAGGATCCGCGCCGCGAGCCCCGCCGCCAGGGCGCGGTCACCGCGCACGAGGTCGCCACCGGCGAGGCTCGTCAGGACGGGGATCACGCGACCGCGCCCGGCGTCGCCGAGCACGAGGGTCGTGAGGCCGGCCCCGCCAGACACGGCCGTCGGCCTGTCGAGCGGCGAGGAGGTCACGGCGGCCTGCGAGGTCCGCGACGTGACCACCGTGAATGTCCGGGTCAGGACGTCACGCCGCTCCGAGGCGCCGGTCCCGGTGACGGCCTCCACCCGGAGGCGGTGCGTCCCGGGGGTTAGCGGCGGGAGCGGGACCTCGGCCGCCGTGAACGCCGGGGCGCGCACGATGACGGGCGCCATCGGCAGCGTGTCGGACGAGACGGTGAACGTCACGGTGTCGTCCGTCGCCAGGCCCGCACCGAATGCCCGGACCGCGACGGCCGGCCGGTCAGCCGCGAGGTAGGTCTCTGCGACCGTGAGCTCGGCGAAGAAGGGGATGGACACGGGGAGCCGGGCCTCGCCCGTGCCGGCGAGGAGCGAGTGGCTGACACCGGACGCGAAGGCGTGCCAGGACGTCAGGTCGTCGGAGAGTTCGAAGGAGACGCTCGCCCGGCCGTCGGCGCCCGTGCGCACGATCCTGGCCACGAGCCAGTCGCGGAAGTCGGTGCGCCCACCACCCCCACCGCCCCCACCGCCGGTCGTGTCGCCGCCCTCACCGCCGCTCGGGGGTTGCGGGTCGTGGTGGGTCCAGGCGACGCCGATGAGCCCGGATCCGACATCCGCGTACAGGCTCTCGAGCGGGCTCCCCTGGTCGACCAGGCCCAGCGCGACGAGCTTCTCGTCAACGACGCTGAGGTAGACCGACGCGGACACGGGATGGCCGCCGGCGTCCGTGGTGCGGACCGCGAGGGTGGCCTGTCCGCCGGGCGCGTAGTGCGCCTGGTCGGGGGTGACGGTGACGGTCATCCGGCGGTCGGTGAGCCGGTAGCCCACACGGGTCTCGCCAGGGACGACCTCGTAGGTGCGGCCGTTGAACCGGACGGCCTCGACGGTGAAGCCAGGCACGTCCGCGGCGCGAAAGGTCGTGGCCCAACGGGGGACCGTCGTGAGCGCCCAGGACCGGAGCCCGGCCCGGGTGGTGGTCCAGAGGACCGTGCCGGGCTGTCCGGCGCCGCGTCCGCCGTTGAGGCGCATCGTGACCCTATCGCCCACGGACCAGCCCTCCTCGCTGGCCGCCCCATCGATCCAGGGGTCCTCCGTGGTGGGCCTCGTCGATCGGGTCTCAGCCTGGTCGGAGGTTGCTGTCTCGCGGCCCTCGGCGTCGGTGGTGCGGACCTGGACGTCGTAGGTGCGGTCCGGTCCCGCGACCGGGAAGGTGACGCGATAGTGGCCGGTGCCGTCGGACTGCACGGTCCTGGTGCCGAGCGTCCGCTCGTGGGTCTCGGATACCCAGACCGGCTCCGTGCGCTTGGTGATGAAGTTGTAGTCCGTGCCGCTCTTGTGCCACGTCGTCAGCGTCTCGATGACCTTGATCCTGACCGTCGCCCCGGGATGGGCCTTCCCGTACGGATCGATCTCGCCGATCCACCCGGGCTCCGCCTGCTCGAACCGCTCGTAGGCGACGTCGTTCACCGTGCCGGCGACGACGAGGTGGCTGCCGTCCACGACCGCCGTGTCGGCCAGGATGACGTCGGCGCGGAAGACGGCGACGTCGGTGCTCGCGGTGATCTCGCCCTCCTCGGGCAGCTGCGGGTGGGCGCTGATCTCGACCGTGTCCCACTGGTCGCCCTCGAGCGGGTCGCCGTCCAGGGCGAGGGCCATCCGGGTGGTGCCGGTACCGGCGGCGTCGGTGGTGGCGTTGGCCGTGCGGTCCCCTGCTTCGACCACCAGTCCGGCTCCGGCGACCGGGGTTCCCTCGAAGAACGCGGCATCCGCGGTGACCAGGACGGTTGAGCCGGTCACCGCCGCGTGGCGGGACGTGCCGAGGTGCATGGTCCAGGCGGGCTTCTCGATGACGCCGACCGTGATCCCCCGGTCCGTGACGACCGCGCCGTGGACGAGCAGCTCGAGGCGGTACTCGCCGTATGGAATCTCACGCAGGGGGACCTGGACCATGAACGCGCCGTTGCGGTCGGGAGCCGCGTGGAGGGTCTCGACCTCGACCGCCGTGCCGCTCTCGTCGCTCCACGTGGCCAGCCGGACGTCGACCCGCTCGGGGATGGCGCCGGTGCCACGGTCGCGGATCACGCCCCAAGCGTTGACCGTGTCCGTGGACCGGTACTCGTAGCGGTCCGGCCCGAACACGAGCTGCCAGGGGGCCGCGCCGTCGGTCCCGGCGTCGCACTTGTCGCACTCGAGCGTGCCGCTCGGGACGAAGACGGCCGCCCCGCCCTTGCGGACCACGAGCACCGGGGCCCGGGTCCCGGCGTCGCCGTTCGCGACGCTCGCGGGGGTGTGTCCGACGACGAGGCCGCGGGCGCCCGTCGTCCCCACGCGCTCCCCGGCGAGGGTGGCGGTGGCCCCCGCGACCGGGCCCCTGGTCCGCAGGTCGTTGACCCAGGCGAGGGTCCTGGTCTCGGTGACGACGGTGTAGGCGGCGAGGTCGGTCGCCTGGAGCACCACCTGGTGCGGGACGCTGTCGTAGGTGATGGTGACGAGGTGCCAGCCCTGCTTGAGCGTGGATGGGAGCGTGATGGAGGCGAGCCAGTCCATGTCGGGGCTGAGCACGCGGAGCGGGAGGCTCCTGGAGAGCTCGCGCGGGAGCCCGCTCGTCGCGACCGGTGCGCTGCCCGCCAGGTCGGCCCAGGTAGGGGCCGCCTCGATCGCACGCCACGCCGCGACCGCATCCTCGATGGAGGCGAGCCGGTGGATCGTCACGTCAACACGCTTGGGCATCGGGACCTCGGGCGTCGTGCCGTCGCCGTTGTCGTCCGGCTGCTCCCGCTCGACGTTGATGGCGATGACGGCCTTCTCCGTGGGCCTGGTCTCCACGAGGCTTCGCACGGGATCCATGTGGACGCCGGACGGGGTCCGGCCAGCCGTCTCGAAGCGGATGACGGCATCACGCTCGAGCGTGATGCCGGTCCCGGCGAGGGGCAGGCCATGGCGGACCGTCAGCGTGTAGAGCGTCCCCTTCGCGAGAGGGTTCTCCGGCACGAAGGCGATGGTCCTGCCGGCCTGGACGAGGTGGCCGGGCGTGGACGGCGACACCGCGATGAAGGGCCTGGCCTGGGCGATGTCGACGCCGTCCTGGTTGAAGGTGACCTCGATGCCGGTGTCGACCGGGACGCCGGTGCTGCCGTCGCCCGGCGTCGTGACGGCGACCGCAAGGGGACCGACCGCCTGGACCGCCCAGGTGCCCTGGACCGTCCCGTCCGGCGCGGTGAGCGCGAAGCGGTAGCGCTGGCCTCCCTTGAGCGGCGACCTGGGCGTGACGAGCGCCGTGGCTCCCGACGAGGTGACATCGAGATCCAGCGGCGGGTCGGCGGTGAGGCGTCCCGCGAGGACGACCGGGTCTGAGCCGTCGAGCGGGGTGAGGCGGAAGGCCGTGTCCGCCCGGACGCCGGCGGCCGACGCCTCGGTGGCCACGAAGGTCGCCACGGGCTCGAGCGGTGGCAGCTCGACCCCGCGGGTCCAGGCGTCGTCCGCCGGGACGGGGCTCGCGGCCGGCGAGGTGCCGGGGGAGCCGGCGGGCGTCGGGGCGGGGGATCCGGGGCTCTCGGTCCGCGTGGCCGACGTGGACGGGGCCGGTTCGCCGCACGCGGCCAGGAGCGCCGCGACGACGAGGATGACGACGGGCGCCGCCGCCCTCCTTCCATCCTCACGACCCTGCCTGCTGGACGAACGCCGCATCATGCCGCGCATCTCGGTGCTCCTGGGGGTCGGTGGCGGATCGGAGAACCGCACGTTCGACGCGCATGAGACGCCCCACGGAGACCCGCCGTGACTGGCCCGCGGACGGTCGCGGTACCATGGCGCCAAGCCCCGCCGGACGCCGTCCCGGGGCCGTTCGCCGTGCGCGAAGGGAGGGTTGAGCGGACTCGTGAAGCTTGTCGTGGGCCTGGGGAACCCGGGCAACCAGTACGCGGAGACGCGCCACAACATCGGCTGGATGGTGCTCGACCGGCTCGCGGACCGGCACGGGCGGTCCGGCCGCGGCCGGCAGCGCGACGCGTCCTCGGTGATCGAGCTGCGCACGAAAGGCCTCGAGCTCATCCTCGCCAAGCCGCAGACGTTCATGAACGATTCGGGCGTCGCCGTGCGCAAGCTGCTCGCGACCAACCGGGTGCCGCTGCTCGAGCTCCTGGTGATCGCGGACGACTTCGCGCTGCCGTTCGGCAAGCTGCGCTTCCGGGAGTCCGGCTCGCACGGCGGCCACAACGGGCTGCGGTCGATCATCGACGAGCTCGGCACGGAGAAGTACGCGCGGCTGCGGGTGGGGATCGGGGAGCCGGGGCGCGGTGCCGTCGACCACGTGCTGTCCAAGTTCGCCGTCGACGAGCGGACCCGCCTGCCCATCCTCCTCGACGCCGCCGCCGATGCCGTCGAGGCCTGGGCGCGCGAGGGGACGTCGAAGGCCGCGAACCGGTTCAACGCGTTCGAGATGCAGGCGCCGGCGCCCGATGAGGCAGGCCCGAAGCCCGGCGAGGTCGGCGGACCGGCGGACGACTCCGGCGTGCGCCGCACGAAGACGGGCTGGCGCAAGATCCTGGGCGGCGAAGGCAAGGCCGGCGGCGGGGGCGACGAGCGCGGCGAGGACGGGAAGGACCGGCGGTGACCAGCGGCGACCGGTTCCGAGGCCGGACGACCCGCCAGCGGAACGTCGCGGACAAGGTCGCCCGGGATTGGGCGGAGCGGCGCGCCGCGGCCGAGGTCGCGGAGGCCCAGGTCGACATCGACGTGGTGTCCGCCGAGGCCGAGGTGGAGCTGCTGGACCCGGGCGCTCGACCGGAGGGCGCCGCCGAGGCATCGAAGGCGCGGCGGGCCGCTCGTGCGACATCGGCCGCTCGACCTGCGGCCCGCTCCGGGACGGGCGCCGGCAAGGGCGGGGCCGGCCGCCGGGTCCCGGACCTCGCGGCGCTGCCGCGTCTCCTCCATCCCACCGGCTCCTTCGCCACCCTCCGGGAGCGGCTTGGGCCTGTCGCGGAGCCCGCGATGCACGGCCGCCACGTGGGTCTCACCACCGTGCCGCACGGCGCGAAGTCGTTTCTTGCCGGGGCTCTGGCCCTCGCGGACGGCGGCGAGCGGATCTGCTGGGTGGCGCGCGACGCGGAGATCGGCGACCGGGTGGCCGAGGAGCTCGGCGCCTGGCTGGGAGATCCCGAGCTGGTGGCGGTCCTGGAGCCGCGGACCTCGCTGGCGTACGAGCGGTCCGAGCTGGTCCCTGACGAGACAGCCGCGCGGGTCGCGGCCCTGGCGGCGTGGCGCGCGGGCAAGGCGAAGGTCCTGGTTGCGAGCGTGCAGGCGCTGCTCCAGGCCACGCTCGCTCCGGGCGACCTGCCGGCACAGCTCCGCACGCTCAAGCCCGGCTCACGCGTCGGGCTCGACGCGCTCCTCGCCGAGCTCCTCGAGCGTGGCTACGCTCCCGTCCTGGAGGTCGCCGGCCGCGGCGAGCTCGCGCGGCGCGGCGGGATCGTGGACGTGTTCCCGCCGTCGGCCCCGCTGCCGGTGCGGATCGAGTTCTTCGGCGACGAGATCGATTCGCTGCGCGCCTTCGACCCCACGGACCAGCGGTCCGTGGAGCCGGTCAAGGAGCTCACGCTGCTCCCCGCCACCGAGTTCCTGCTCCCGCCGGGCGGCGCCGACGAGATCCGGGAGCGCCTGGGCCGCCTGGCCGCTCGTCTGCCGGAGCGACTGGCGCAGGACCTGGCGCGGTTCGCAGGGGAGGCGACCCCGGAGCGGCCCGCGGCGGTGGCGGCCGGGCGGGCACTCCCCGCGGGTGACGCCGCCGAGGTCTGGGCTCGGCTCCTCGCGCCATCAACGGGCCTCGACCACCTCGACCCGTCAACGCTGTTCGTCCTCGACGAGCCCGGCGATCTCGCCGACGCGGCGGAGTTCCTGTGGCGCCAGGCGGACGAGCGCCACGCGGAGCTCGTGGCCGCGGGCGAGCTGCCGAAGGACTGGCCGCAGGGCTACCTCCCGTCGCGCGACTGGAAGGCGCGGCTCCACGGCGCGCGGACCCTGGAGCTCACCTGGCAGTCCGAGGCGGCCGAGGCGGCTGGCATGGCCCAAGCGTCGAAGGGCCTCACCTCGGGCGACCTGTTCGGCTGGCGCGAGCCCGTCCTGCCGCCCGGGCGCACGGAGCGGCTCGTGGACGGCGTGGAGCACTGGCTGGGCGAGCGCGCCCGCGTCGTGCTCGTGTCGGACCAGGCGCCGCGCCTCGCCGAGCTCCTGGGTGAGGCCGGACATGCCGTCGGCATCGTCGGCAGGATCACCGAGGCGCCGCCGCCCGGGGCCATCGCGCTCGTGGAGCGGAGCCTCAACGGCGGTTTCGAGGGCGGCCCGGACGGCCTCGCGGTCGTCACGGATCGCGAGCTGTTCGGCAGCGTCCGCGTCCGGCGCCCGAAGGCGATGCGCCGCGTCGTCCCGCGCGACATCCTGGAGCGCCTCACCGCCGGCGACATGGTCGTCCACATCGACCACGGCATCGCCCGCTACGAGCAGATGCTGCGGCGCGGCGACGCCGGCCAGGAGCGCGACTACCTGGAGCTGTCGTTCGCGGCGGGGGACCGGATCTTCGTCCCGGTCGAGCAGATCAACCGCGTGTCGCGCTACAGCGGCGGCGAGAACCCGCAGCTCAGCCGGCTGGGCGGCACCGACTGGCTGCGCACCAAGCAGCGGGTCCGCAAGGCCGTCAACGACCTCGCCGAGGAGCTGCTCAACCTCTACGCCAGGCGCGAGGCCGCCGAGGGCTTCGCCTTCGCCGTCGACTCGCCCTGGCAGTCCGAGATGGAGGCGTCGTTCCCGTACGAGGAGACGCCGGACCAGCTCCGGGCCACGATCGAGGTCAAGATCGACATGGAGGCTCGCAAGCCCATGGACCGCCTCGTGGTGGGCGACGTGGGCTACGGCAAGACCGAGGTGGCGCTGCGGGCCGCGTTCAAGGCGACCCAGGACGGCAAGCAGGTGGCGGTGCTGGTGCCCACGACGGTCCTCGCCGGGCAGCACTTCAAGACGTTCGGCCAGCGTTTCTCGGCGTTCCCCATCACGGTCCGGCTGCTGTCGCGGTTCGTCTCGGGCAAGGATCAGGACGCGACCATCGCCGGGCTGGCGTCGGGCGGCGTGGACATCGTCATCGGGACGCACCGGCTCCTCTCGAAGGACGTCGCGTTCAAGGACCTGGGGCTGGTCGTCGTCGACGAGGAACAGCGGTTCGGGGTCGCGGCCAAGGAGCGGCTCAAGCAGCTGCGGTCCGCGGTTGACGTGCTGACGCTCTCCGCAACACCGATCCCCCGGACGCTCAACCTCGCGCTCGCGGGGATCCGCGATCTCTCGGTCATCGAGACGCCGCCCGAGGACCGGCTGCCGATCCAGACCCGCGTCGCGGAGGCGAGTGCCGGGCTCGTGCGCGACGCCATGATGCGCGAGCTCGACCGCGGCGGCCAGGTCTTCTACGTCCACAACCGGGTCGAGACCATCGAGGCGCAGGCCGAGCAGCTGCGGCGGCTCCTGCCCGGCGCACGGATGGTCGTGGGGCACGGGCAGATGGGCGAGGGCGCGCTCGAGAAGGTCATGCTCACCTTCGCCGATGGCGCCGCCGACGTCCTCGTCTGCACCACGATCATCGAGAGCGGCCTCGACATCCCGAACGCGAACACGATCGTCATCGACCGCGCGGACACCCTCGGGCTCGCGCAGCTCTACCAGCTCCGGGGGCGCGTCGGGCGGTCGTCGCGGCGTGCCTACGCGTACCTGCTCTACCGCCGGCGCGAGCGCATGAGCGAGGAGGCGCGCAAGCGGCTCCAGGCGATCTTCAACGCCTCGGAGCTGGGAGCCGGGTTCCAGATCGCGCTCGCCGACCTCGAGATCCGCGGCGCCGGGAACATCCTGGGCGGCGAGCAGAGCGGGTTCATGGCCTCGGTGGGCTTCGACCTGTACTCGCGGCTCCTGGCGGAGGCGGTGGAGGAGGCGAAGGCGCGGCGCGAGGTCCGGGAGCCGGTCCGCGAACTGCCACAGGCCGTGGTTGACCTGCCGGTCGACGCCCACCTGCCGGACGGCTACGTGCCGGACACGGCGCAGAAGCTGGAGCTGTACCGGCGGCTCGCTCGGTCGCGCACCGCCGGGGACCTCGCCGCGTTCCGCCAGGAGGTCACGGACCGCTACGGCCCGATGCCGGCGCCGGTCCTGCGCCTGGTCGAGGTCGCGGAGCTGCGTCTCGCCGCCGAGGGCGCGGGCGTGGCCTCGCTGGCGCGCGAGGAGGGCTGGCTGGTGGTCCGGTTCGGCGCCGGGATGTCGCGCGCGATGGCGATGCAGCTGCTCAGCCCGTCGTTCGGGGCGCCGCTGCCGGGCGTGCGGACGGGCGACATGACGTTCGCCAGCAACCAGGTCCGGATCCGGCTGCCGAAGGACGCGCTCAAGGGCTGGGTGCTGACACAGGCGGTGGTGTCGCGGCTCGTCGCGGCGACGGGGGCGACGACCACGGAGTGAGGTGAGGCTCGCTGACCCAGGGGCCTCCTTGCTCGATCGCTGATGGTCCCCGGAAGCCCGATGGGCTCGCCCGGCCGGCTCGCCTGCTGCGATGACTGCGCCCATGGACGAGGCGCTGACCCAAGCCATCGAGTGGCTGCACCGCGAGTTCGCCCAGGATCGGCTCGAGACGCCGTCGCCGTGCCCGACCTGCTACTCGCCGGAGAATGTGGCGCGGATTGAAGGGCGCCTCCGCACGACGCCGCTGCGGGACCTGACGATCGACGACATCGGCCACTTCTACGCCGACGGGGTCCTGACGTGGGGCGGCGGACGCTAGTGCCTGTCGGATTGGTGGAGATGCGGACGTCGATCGCTCGAGGGAGCTCGGCGTTTCCGGCAGCTTCGGGGCACGATGTTCGGAGTCGATCGGGCGCTGCAGAGGGGACCGGCGAGACAACCGGGTGCTGAAGCGCTCTGATGGACGATGACCGAGACTTGGCGGATGGACGATGACGCCACGCGGGCCGCGGACCACTACGACGCGATGGGCCCTGCCTACGCGGACGACGTGCGCACCCATCCCGTC
>Ga0302321_100005042_pt1 | contig 11501 bp, 8 predicted proteins | sample Fen_T0_1_FD_202505 | JGI IMG/M metagenome (GOLD analysis project Ga0302321, IMG submission 202505) | Peat permafrost microbial communities from Stordalen Mire near Abisko, Sweden - Fen_T0_1 | ecosystem: Environmental > Terrestrial > Soil > Wetlands > Permafrost | place: Sweden: Abisko...
TGCGTTGGATCTACACACCGCTCCCGGTCGCAGCGATCGAAGAGCTCAGCCGCAACGCGGGCATCAGTCCCGTGCTGGCGGAGCTCTTGCAGCGTCGTGGCCTGACCGAGCCGGCTGCCGCCACCAAGTTCCTCAACCCGGGACTCAGCGAGCTCAACGACCCTTTTCTCCTTCGCAACGTCGAAGCCGGCGCCGCACGTCTGAGCCAGGCCATCGCGAAAAAAGAAGAAGTCGTCGTCCTCGGCGATTACGACGTCGACGGCGTGAGCAGCACCGCGCTCCTCGTCAGCGTGCTCCGGCGCTTCGGACTCAGCCCGCGTTTCATCGTGCCGCGCCGCATGGAAGATGGTTATGGTCTCTCCCGCAGCGCGATCGACCGAGCGCTCGAAGGCGGAAAGCCCGGCTTGTTTGTAGCACTTGATTGTGGCACCAACTCCATCGACGAAGTCGCCTATCTCGTCGGCCAAGGCGTCGACGTGCTCGTGGTCGACCATCACCGCTCGAAGGAAAAACCGCTTGAGCAAGGTATCCTCATCAACCCGCATGTGAGCTGCGAGTCCGAGGACGAACCGTGGCGAAACCTCTGTACCGTTGGACTGGTTTTCAAACTCGCGCACGGCCTGCTGAAATTGATGCGCGCGGAAAACAACGCCGTCGCTTTCAGCATCAAACTGCGCGATTACCTCGACCTCGCCGCGCTCGGTACCGTCGCCGATCTCGTTCCGCTTCGCGGCGAAAACCGCATTATTGCGCGCCAGGGCTTGAAGATTCTTCAAACCACCAAACGTCCCGGTTTGCGTGCACTCATGCAGGTCGCTGGTGTGAAAACCGAAAACGAGATCATGCCAGTCGACATCTCGTTCCGCCTTGGCCCGCGCATCAACGCCAGCGGTCGCCTCGCCGACGCCGCGCTCTCTGTTGAACTGATGCTGAGCGATGACGTTAATTTCTGCAACGAAACCGCTCGTCAGCTCGATGCGTTCAACCGCGAACGCCAGGACATCGAACGTCAGATCACCGAGGAAGCTGAGCAGATGATCGAGACCAAGTATGCCGACTGGCCCGGCATCGTGCTCTACGGAGACAACTGGCATCCGGGCGTCGTCGGCATCGTCGCCGGTCGCGTCAGCCGAAAGTACAACCGCCCCTGCGTCGTGCTGGGTAACGAAGGTGACTTGGCAAAAGGTTCGGGTCGCAGCGTCGACGGCGTTAGCTTGGTCGAAGTGCTCGGCCTGTGTGCCGAACATCTCACCAGCTGGGGCGGCCACCCGATGGCGGTCGGCGTTTCCCTCGTGAAAGCGCAACTCGAACCTTTCCGTGTGCGCTTCGGCGAAGCCGTGCGCCAGCATTGTGGCAGCGATCTTATCGAGGCCCGCCTCGAACTTGCCGCCTGGATCAAGCCGGATCAGATCAAGGATCAACTGATGGATGAACTTGCCGAACTACATCCCTTCGGCCAAGCCAACCCCGAGCCGGTTTTCGGCCTGCGCGGCATCGTATTCCAGCAGCGCCCGGAAGTTTTTAAAGAGCAGCATTTTCGTTTCAGCTTCGACGATGGACGTGGCCGTCGCCTCTTCGGCGTCGCTTGGAAGATGGCCGACCGTTTGCCGCCTGTCGGCACGCCCGTCGACCTCGCGGTCGAGCTCACTTGGAATTATTTCAACGATCGCAAATTGCTTCAGCTCGAACTGATCGACTGGCGCCGGACGACGGGTTGACACGCGGGCCCGCGCCCGACTTCATCACGACCAGCCCACGCTGCATCGGGATGAAAGTTACCACTCAAAAAAAGTACGCCGTCATCACCGGCGACATTGTTGACTCTTCAAAATTGCCAAAGGCGCAACGCGCGGCTTTGCCTGGCCTGATCGCGAAAGCCTCGCAGGAAACGCGCAAGGCGTTTCCCGACGCCGTACCGCTCGCTGCCGATATTTTTCGTGGCGATGGCTGGCAGTTGTTGGTCAGCGATCCCGAGCGCTGCCTGCGCGTCGGACTGTTTTTCCGCGCCTGTCTGCGCTCGGCCTCCGAACGTGGACGTGGGCTCGATACGCGAGTGGCCATCGCGGTCGGTCAGCTGGATTTTGTGCGCGAACGCGTCTCGCAAGGCGACGGCGAAGCTTACCGACTCTCGGGCCGTGCGTTGGAAAACATGCCGCGCAAACAACGCCTCCTGCTTGCCATTTCGGGAGCGAAAGACGCGCAGGCGCTGACGGTCATCGTGCGCCTGATTGACGTGCTCGCGCAGCGTTGGACGGGCCGCCAGGCGCTCGCCGTGCGTGCGGCGTTGCGCGGTTTGACGCATGAGAAAATCGCGAAGGCGTGGCCCGGCTCGATCACCCAGCAAGCGGTGACGAAACACCTCGATGCCGCCGAATGGCCCGCACTTGAAGCCGCGTTGAAATACATCGAATACAACCTTCAGAGGTTGTGAAGGCCAATTACAACCTCTAGAGGTTGTTAAGCCTCAAAACAACTTCGGCAGGTTGTAACCAAGAAAATTCCCCATGCTGACTCTACCCCAACTCGACCTCGGACTCGCCTTGCTGGCCGCGCATGCCGTGACGGATTTTGTGCTCCAGCCTGACTGGATGGTGAAAAGAAAGGAGCAACGCGCGGTGCTGTTTCTGCACAGCTTGATCGCGGCCGGGCTGGCATATGCGTTCATGGGCCGTTGGGAGCTCTGGCTGGTTCCGGCTTGGGTGTTTCTTAGCCACGCGCTGATCGATTTCATCAAAGTGCGCGCGGCACGGAGTTCGTTGCCGGTTTTTCTTCTCGATCAGGCGGCGCATCTGGCGGTGGTTGTGGCTCTGGCTTGGTGGTTCGGCCGAGGTGGGGAACTGTCTGTTTGGGCTAAGTGTCACGGACCGGCGATCTGGCGTTTTTGGATTCTGGCCACGGGATTGATTCTGTGCGTACGCGTGGGCGGCATTCTGGTCGGGTTTTGGGTGCGGCCGTATCTGGAGGAGATCGAGCGGACGAACAACGAAGCGATCGTGGCGGTGAAACCCGTGCGCGGGCTGACCAATGGTGGGCGCGTGATCGGCCAGTGGGAGCGGGTGTTGATTTTTATGGCGGTGAGTTTTGCCCAACCGGCGGCCATCGGCTTTCTGGTGGCGGCGAAATCAATTTTTCGTTTCGGTGAGTTAAAAGACCGCGAGAACCGCATGGAGGCCGAGTACATCACGATTGGCACGTTGATGAGTTTTGGCTGGGCGATCGCGACGAGTTGCCTGGCGTGGTGGCTGTGTCGGATGGTTTGAAGTGGTTGGCTTCAGTGGTGGGGTAGGAGCGAAGAATTTTTGCCTAAAATAATCGCTTGCACTTCGCTCGGAATACCTGCTTTTTCTGGCCCTCCTTTACGCACCCGTAGCTCAACTGGATAGAGCGCCAGACTACGAATCTGGAGGTTAGGGGTTCGACTCCCTTCGGGTGCACCACTTTTTTAAGCCCCTTGTAATCATCGTGTTGCAAAGGGCTTTTTCGTGTCGTGGAAGGAAGGAGGCGGAGCTTTGTCCGGGGGCGCCTCCGATCCCTTGTGGACGGAAGGGCATGCGGATGTTGGGTTGCTTAGGAATTGGCCTTCTTTGCCGGACGGTATGGCCGCCGAGCAGCTGACGGTGACGTCGGAGCGCGGCCCGCCATGCGAGCGGTGTGATCCTTTCCCGGCTGCTCGTCTGAAAGCTTTATTTTCAGGCGTGGTTGCGGGCGTAGGCCTGATCTGACGGCTTATCCGAGCAGGGTCTGGATGACTTCGGCTGCGGTGTAAGTGTCGGTATCGGGCTTCAGGAAGCAGGCGAGATTCGAGACTTCGTTGCCGGCGGTCATGATCGGCGGCTCGGCGCTGCCATCGGCGCGCTTTTGGCCGAGGCCGACGGTGGCCATGAGGCCGTTGCAAATACATTTACGGCCGACGGTGTCTTGGACGGTGCCACCTTTTTTCACGTAGTCGTCGATGGGTTCGCTCGGGCAGCGGTAGGCGGGGCTACCGTCTTCTTTGTGATAAACGTGACGGAGGTAGCCCATGTCGCAGATGCGGGGGCGGGCGGCGTATTCCTCGGCGGTTGAAAGGGTGCCGTCGAGCTGAACCACTTTAAAGGGGAAACCTGTTGGCGAGGCGAGCGGGTCGGTGAAGACGCGTGCTTTGCCGGCGCGGCTTTGTTGGACAACGCGTTGTTTCAATCCGGCGTCGATGCCGGACTCCTGACAGAATGCGAAGGCGGTACCGGCCTGAATACCTGCGGCGCCAAGTTTCATGGCTTCCGCAAGTTTGCCCGGGGCGCCGTAGGAGCCGGCGAGCCAGAATGGGAGGCCGATGGCGTGGATTTTCTCGATGTCGGGGATGTCACGGGGGCCGTAGAGGGGTTCACCTTCGGGGGTGAGTTGCAGAGGGCCACGCGGAGGCGCGTTGTGGCCGCCAGCGGTTTCCATTTCGACAACGAAGCCGTCGACTTTTCCGGTGGATTTGCGAGCGAGCGTGAGGGCGAGCGTGGCCGAGGCGACGATCGCTAGGAATAAGGGGCGCTTCAGCGGGAGTGAAATCCCAGCGAGGAAGGGGGCCGGATCGAAGTGGATGATGCTGCCTTCGGCGGCGGAATCGCCGACGTGATCAACTTTGATTTCGGCGGCTTCACCTTTGGCGATGTGGTCGAGTACGCCTGGGATGGTACGGGGGATGCCGGCACCCATCAGCACATAGTCAACGCCGGCGAGCATGGCTCCGAAAATCGAGGACAGAGTGGGAAACTGGATCTTTTCGAGGAGGTTGATGCCAACCACACCGTCGTGACCTTCTTTCGCGAGGAAAACTTCGACGAAATTGCCTGCGATCGTGAGTTCGGTGAACGCGTTGCTCGAGGTGATCGAGGGCATCGCGATGCCCTTAAAGGGAGCGTTCGGAGCTTTGCCGCCGGGTACAAAATACGTGGCAATGATGCGATCAGCGGCGCCGGGAATAGGCAGGTGCGCGAGTGCATGCCGCATCTGGCCATCGGTATCACCGTTTTGTAGTCGCCGCGCGAGGATATGCGCCAGCGCTGTGCCGGAGACGACACCGAGCTGACCTAACTTGGAAACTGTGCGCGCAAGAGCCCAGCCGGAAACGGCTACGCCCATGCCGCCCTGGATGATCCTAGGATGTGCCATGATTTGGGGCCCTCAGAGAGGAGGGAAACTTTGCGGAAGAGCGTTCGGGAGCTGCAAAACCAGTGCACTGTTTGAACAGCTGGCCGAGTAGATCCGTCGGGATCCGACGCATAACGACAGTAGGGTGCGGGAGGCGGATGGGAAGTACTTTTCTAAATTTTTTGCGCTGGCTATAAACTCGAAGTTTCCAAACTTAAGCGAGCGTTGGAAGCGGCTTCGATGTGGGGTGAACATCTTCGGGAGAAGGTCCTTAAAATGCTGCGAGGAGTTTCTTCAGATTCACGTGGTCGGTGACCATTTTTTTGATGATGGGAATTTTGTCCGTGTCCTGCGGTTGTGTTTTTACCGTCATGCTGTGGATTTTCGAAGTGATGGTGTAACTTTCCTCTTTGGCGGCGATGACGGGGATGTCGGTCTGGGCGAGCAATTCTAACAATTTCGCGTGCGGAGGAATATCGTTGGTTAAAATGATGCCGGCGATGGTGCGTTCGCCGGAGAGGTGGGCGCTGGAGATGGCGGCGAGGATGATGTCGTCGCGGTCGCCGGGGGTGATGATGAGCACGCCGGGTTGGATGTAATCGACGATGCCTTTGGCGGTCATGGCGCCGACGATGACGCGTTGGACGCGTTGGCGGGCGCTGCGTCGGCCGTTGAGCCAGGTGCCGTCGATTTCTTCGGCGATTTGCGAGAGGTTGGGCGCGGTGAGGACTTTTTGGATGGGCAACACGCCAAGCAGGGGCACGCCGAGGCGTTCGAGTCCGAGGCCGGCATATTCGGAGACGAGGTCCATTTTATCGGGTTCGACTTTGTTGAGAATGGCGCCGATGACCTCGACGCCCGCTTTGTCGAAGAGCGCTTTGTTCAACGCGATCTCGTCGACAGGGCGTCCGATGCCGCCGGCGGCCACGAGAATGACTTTGGCATCGAGGAGTTTTGCGACGCTGGCGTTGGAGAGATCGAAAACCGAGCCGACGCCGGCGTGGCCGGTGCCCTCGATCAGGGTGAAATCTTTTTCCCAGGAAACGCGGTCGAAGGCGCGGCAGATTTTGTCCTTGAGTAGTGGTAGGGTTTCGCCGGGGTGCTTGAGAAAACGCCGGGTGAACGTGCCGTCGACCGTGACGGGGCTCATGCTTTCGATGGGAACGTGGACGTCGTAAATTACGTCGAGCAGATATGAATCCTCATCCACCTGGTGGCCGTCGATTTCGACAAAGCGTTGGCCGACGGGCTTGATGAATCCAATTCTTGGATACAAGGCCATGAGCGCGGCGAAGAGGCCGAGGCACGTCGTGGTCTTGCCGTCGTTCATGCGCGTGGCGGCGACGAAGATGCGTTTGGTTACGGTGTTGGTGGGCGCCTGCAAGAGCGGCAGGGCGGGAATGTCGTCTGGATTTGGTGAAGCCATGGAGGGCGCAGAATGTTTTAGAGATGCTGATCAGGTTCGGACGCACGCACGCTGTACGTCGCGCTTGCAGTCCAGCTTACAGCGTGCCGTACAGGAGGCGGCGGTCGATGGCCTGGCAGCCGACGATGGCGGCGGCGCCGAAGACGTCGTGGGCGCTCGAGCCGCGGCTGATCTCGGCGGCGGGCCGGGTGAGGCCGGTGATGATCTGACCGAACGAATTAGCACCGGCAAGAATGTGTACGAGTTTGAAGGCGATGTTGCCGCTGTTGAGGTCGGGAAAGATCAGCACGTTGGCGCGGCCTCCGACAGGGCTGGTGACGCCTTTCATTTCGGCTACGGCGAGGTCGAGGGCGGCATCGACCTGGAGTTCGCCGTCGATTTCGACTTCGAGAGAAAGGGCTTTGGCGCGGGCGCGGGCGAGTTCGGTAGCGGTGCGCATCTTTAGGAGTGACGGATGATTCGCCGTGCTTTTGGTGGCCCAGCCGAGCATGGCGACGCGGGGAATCTCGTTGGTGAGGTGGCGCGCGACGGTGGCGGTGGTGATGGCGATGTCGGCGAGTTGGTCAGCGGTGGGGTCGGGGATGACACCGCAATCGGCAAAAAACAGCGCGCCGTCGCTGCCGACTTTTTTCTCATCGAAGTCGAGGATCATGAGCGACGAGGCAGTCTGCGCGCCGGGTTGGCGCGGGATGATCTGAAAGAGTGGGCGAAGAGCGCTTGAGGTGGTTCGGGTAGCGCCGCCGACCATGGCGTCGGCCTGGCTGTTGGCCAGCATGTACGTGGCGTAGTAGTTTGGATCGCGCAGGCAGTCGCGCGCTTCGGCGGCGGTGATGCCTTTTTCGCGGCGCAGTTGCGCGTACTGCGTCGAGAACGTTTCGAAGTCTTCGCTGCGCTCCGGTTCGATGACGCGCATGCCCTGGAGGTTGATATCGAGTTTGGCGGCGGTGGCTTTGATCAGGGCGCGATCACCGAGAAGAATGGGTGCGCCCATGCGGCGGGTGACCCACTGGCGGGCAGCTTGCAGGATGCGCGGGTCGGCCCCTTCGGGAAAAACGATGCGCTTGGGGTGGCGCTGGAGTCTTTCAATCAGTTTTGGGACGATGGGCATGGCGGTTGAAAAGGTGTGTCGGGTGTTGACCAGCGTCAATGCCGGTTGCGAATGAGTGCGCGTGGTTCTTGGACCGCGTTTTGGCGCATGGTTCCATCTTACGTAATGACTTGCTAAGGAGGTGGGCCGCCCCGAAAAACGAAAGCTGTGTCGAAGAAGTTAAAAAATATTGGCATCATTTCGTTTCTCACCGTGATTTCCCGAGTGCTGGCGCTTGTGCGCGACCAACTCGGAGCGGCGATTTTTGGCGCGAGCATGTTGAATTCGGCGTTTCTTAACGCATTTAATCTGCCGAATCTTTTCCGCCGGCTGCTGGGTGAGGGTGCGCTCACTGCGGCGTTTGTGCCCACACTTCAGGATGAATTGCGCGAGAATGGACGAGCCGGTGCATTTCTTTTATTGAACAAGATCGTTAGTCGCCTGCTTGTTGTCTCTGGCGTGTTGGTTGTGTTTTCGATGATCATGTTGAGCCAGTCGAGAATGCTCAAAGGTCATGAAGAGCGCTGGTATGTGGCGGCCGATCTCGCCGTGATTTTGTTTCCGTACCTGGCGCTGGTTTGTCTCGCAGCGGTAGTTAGCGCGACCCTGAATGTCTTTCAGCATTTCACCGAGCCGGCGCTTTCGCCGATCTGGCTTAATCTGGCGATGATCCTTTCGCTTGGCGGCGCTGGTCTGCATTTTGCGAAGACGCCGATGGGCGAAATGTACTGGTTGTGCGCGGGTGTGTTGATCGGCGGATTTTTTCAAATGGCGGTGCCAGCGGTCGTGCTCATGCGCGAAGGTTGGAGGCCTCGGCTGGATTTTGCTCCATCGCCCCGAGTTCGCGAGATCGCTGTGCTCATGGCGCCGGGACTTTTCGGCACCGCGATTTACCAGATTAATATCTTTGTTTCACGAAACCTGGCCTTTTCCCTCAACGACTCGGCGGTCACGATCATGTTTTATGCGAACCGCCTGATGGAATTTCCCATCGGTGTTTTTGCGATTGCTGTCATGACGGTTGTTTATCCGCTTTTGGCGCGGCATGCGGCGGAGAAGAATTTCGACTTGATGGCGGAAGATTTCCGCAAGGGTATCCGGCTCATCTTGGTCATCAATGTGCCGGCGGCCGCTGGGTTGATGGTGCTGAGTCAACCTATCGTACGGCTGATTTATCAACATGGCCAATTCACGGCCGAAGCGGCGTCTAATATGGCGGTGTTGCTGATGCTTTTCGCGATCGGGCTGCCGTTTTTCTCAGTCGTAAGTCTGACCGTGCGGGCCTTCTATGCGCTGAAGGACACGAAGACGCCGGTCAAAATTGCGCTGATCGATTTTCTGGTGAATATTGGTTTGAGCTTGGTGTTGATGCGTTGGTTCGCCGAACGTGGTCTGGTGCTGGCGAGCACGACAGCGATTATCGTGCAGGCGGTGCTGTTGCAACGGGCATTGGTTCGCCGCCTGCCCGGAATGACATTGAAACCGCTCTGGCCCAGTTTCGTGAAAGTTCTGGTTGGCACGCTAGCGATGAGCTTGGTGGTTTTAGGCAGTTTTAGTCTTCTTTTGGACCTTCATCCCGGTGCTCGTTCGAACGATTGGATCGCGGTGCTGGGGCTTATCCCCGTCGGCATGTTGACTTACGGTGTCATACTCTGGTTGTTGCGGATCGATGGGCGGGATGAGTTGGTGGCGCTTGTCGCTCGCTTTCGCGGCCGTCGTGCCGGGGGCTGAGTGCGCTTACATTTCAACCCATTCGTCTGGTTTGGGTTGATTGCCTTGGAGGAAGAGGCGGCGGTTCGGTGCGGTGGCTGGATTAACTTGATACTTCCAATAGGCGTTGGCGCCGTCGTCCCAGGTGACATTGAGTTCGCCGTTGCCGCCGGTCCATTTCCCACGGCGGATGCCGCTGGCGTTATGTCCAGCGACGCCACCGGTCCAGGTGGTGTTGCCGAACGAGTCACGACCGGAAAAGTTGCCGCTGCTCTCGCTGTTGCTTGACCAGAAGCAGAGGCCGTCGGCTTGCAGGCGGAACTCTCGGTTGGTTTCGGAGCCGTAGCGGCCGTCGGCGCTGCCATGGTAGGACCAGAATTTCCAGGCTCCTACGAGCAAAGGATCGTGTTGGCCTTTACCGGCGCTGAGGCTTGCGAAGACGGTGCGCACGGTGGTTTCGCGAGCGGCGATTTTGGTTTGATCGCCGAGAGCGAGCAGCGCGATCACGTAGCCTTTGAGAATTGTGGCCTGCATGAGCGCACGAACGGAAAGGCCGTAAGGATTCTGGCCGGACCAGGTGAGGACGATGCCGGACGTGTTGGCGATAGAGATGAATTCGGGCTGGCCGATGCGTTGCAGGAACGGGGCGAGTTGAGCGAGCTGGGTTTCGAGGTAGGGGATGACGCGCGGGTCTTCGACGAAGGTAACGCCGTTAGCGTTTTCGCTGAGGAGCAGATAGGCTTCGCTGGGGCCTTGGGCATTGGTGGCTGGGTCGGGTGGCGTCAGCACGCCGGCGGCGCCTTGGACGGAGAATTGCCAGTTGGCCGGATAGCGCAGGCTGAGGCCGGTGGGGTGTTGGAATGTTTTCCAATCTGCGGGCGGAGTCGCGGTGTCGGATGAAGGCCCACCTTGGATGTCTGTTGTTTTACCTTTTGTTCCTTGGGGCATGGCTGGCAAGGTAGGGCGTTTGTCGGTTTGTGCAAACGTCGGTAGAAAAACTCGTCGTCAAAATCGATGCGTTGGTTTGAATATCGGGTATGGCCGTGCGTTACGTAGCTCCTGAACTCATTTTATTTGCCGCTCGCTTGCTCGTGAAAGCCGGTCTTGACGGCGATAAGGCGCAGACCGTGGCGGAGATTCTGGTGGAGGCTGATTTGTTGGGTCACACGACGCACGGACTTCATCTTCTGGCGGCGTATCTCGGCGAACTGGAAAAAGGTGCGATGGCTAAAACGGGTGAGCCGCGGGTGGTGGCGGATTTTCCTGCGGCGGTGACGTGGGATGGCATGCGGTTGCCGGGTCCGTGGTTGGTGGTCAAGGCGTTTGAGCTGGCGATGGCGCGGGCGCGAAAATTTGGCACCTGCACGGTGGTGATTTCGCGGAGCCACCATATTGCGTGTCTGGCGGCGTATTTGAAACGCGTGGCGGACGCGGGCTTCGTGGCGTTATTGACGTGTTCCGATCCAGGCGATCGGGCGGTGGCGCCGCACGGTGGTCGGCGCGGAGTTTTGTCGCCAAATCCGATCGCGGCGGCCTGGCCGAAAAAAGGAGAGCCAGTGGTTCTGGATGTTTCGATGTCGATCGCGTCCAACGGCCAGACCAAGCGGGCGCAAAGCGAGGGGCGTCGATTCCCTGCGGCTTGGTTAGTGGACGCGGATGGAAATCCCTCTGCTGAGCCGGCGGCTTTGTTTACGCAGCCACCGGGTGCGGTTTTGCCGATTGGTGGCGTGGACCACGGACACAAGGGTTACGCGCTGGGTTTGTTGGTGGAGGCGCTGACGTCGGGGATGGCCGGCCATGGTCGGGCGGATCCGCGTGATGGCTGGTCGGCGAGCGTTTGCCTGCAGGTTTTTGATCCGGCGTTGTTTGGCGGAGTGGGTGCTTTTGTTCGCGAGGCTGAGGTCATGGCGAAGGATTGTCGGGAGACGCCGCCGCGTGCGGGATTTGAGCGAGTGCGACTGCCAGGCGAGAAAGGGCTTCAGCGGCGCGAGGTGCAGTTGCGCGATGGCGTTGAGTTGTATCCGTCAATCATGCCGGGACTTTTGCCGTGGGCGAAGAAACTTGATGTTCCGCTGCCCTCATCTGTCGGCGGGTAGGAGCTCTCGTTGATCTGTTTTGTGGCGTCCGGGTGACGGCGTGACGCAAATTTCTCAATCT
>Ga0302321_100005044_pt1 | contig 11499 bp, 14 predicted proteins | sample Fen_T0_1_FD_202505 | JGI IMG/M metagenome (GOLD analysis project Ga0302321, IMG submission 202505) | Peat permafrost microbial communities from Stordalen Mire near Abisko, Sweden - Fen_T0_1 | ecosystem: Environmental > Terrestrial > Soil > Wetlands > Permafrost | place: Sweden: Abisko...
CGCAAGGAGGGTTTTTGCATTGGTGGCATTGAACTGGCAGGTAATATTTGCCGGGTTCAGGCACCTTTTCGCGATCGTAGTAGACGTTTCCGCGTTCGAGGTGGTGAGTGACGTTGTCGAGTTCGACTACACGAATGTAACGAATTTGCGGATCGTCCGGGAGGTTGTTCTCGCGTGCGCAGGCCTCGACGCAGCGGCGATTGCCGTTGCACACGGAGAGATTGAGCGCATAGGCAAATTGCACGTTGCGCAGAGGGCGTGGATCCGAGATCTTTACACGCACCCCTTTGGTTTGCTCGACCTCTTGCTCGAGTCTTTCGAAGATGCGCTGCTTGTCGGCATCCGTGAGCTGAAGGTAGTGCTTCTGAAAATATGCTTGAAACGCCGGGTCATTGCAAGCTGTGCCCGCTGCGAGGGATGCGCCAACCGCAGCCGACATGGTAAGGAATTGCCGGCGCGTACTCGATGGTCCAGCCTCGGCACGGGCGAGCTGGGCCTGCTCGCAGTCGCCGTGAGCGCTGCAGTCGCTAGTTCCATTTCGCCGAGGGCTTTCGTTGGTGGCCATAGTCTTAGCTGCGAAGGTTACTTCTCGGTCTCCCCACCGCCATGAGCCGGAGCTGGCGGTGGTTCAGGGGTCATTGTCGGAAACCAAGGGTAGTGAGGGTTGTGGCAATTCGTACAAAGCTTGCGACTCTTCGGTCCGCGCCAATAGCCGACGGTGCTGCCGTGCAAACCGGCACGCCAATCGCGGCCCTTGTCACCGTGGCAGGAACCACAGAGCAAATTCGCCTCATCGAAAGATACCAGTGAACCGTTTGCGATGACCAACTTGTCGATATTCTTGATTGAATGACATTGGTAACACCACAGGCTCCGATCCCCGTGGTCCAGCTCTGCGTTGCGCACCACGTGAAACGCGGTGAGTTGACGGCGCGTTGAATTGGGAGTGAGCTTACTGTGGCATTGGCTGCACGGGAAAGTCGGAATTAGCTGGGAGCGAGGTTCAATCGTTAGGGTCGAGACCGTAGGTGCCTGGTCGGCGTCCGGTGGACGGCCATCCACGGGATCTACTCCACAGGAGACGAGAAAACTGCATAACCAAGGGGCCGTTAGCGCCATCAGCGTGTATTTGGTCACGGTGCACCCACCTGCGTCGGGTCACTGCCCTCGGACGGTGCGGCCCTCGCTGGGTCGAAGGCAGTCTTCGACTCCATGTGATACATTCCGCGAATCGGAGCATCGATAGAGATGGGACAATATTCCGCGACGAATGTCCCCAGCACACAGCTTTTGGTCTCATCGGCAAAGCATACCGAGAGCTCGCCGCGCAATCGCTGATCGGCGGCAGGTGGTTCCAACACTACCAACGCTTCGGCATTTCCATTGCCAACCCATTGCCCGTCGTCCATTGCCTGATAGTGCACTTCCCAGGCTTCGCGCCGATTGGATGCGATGCGAATGATCTCCGAATTGATCGACTCGGATCCAGCGCGCCTGAGCCAAACACTGGCGGAATCGTCAGGCAGAGGCGCGCCGCAGTGGTCTGCGGACTTTCCCGCCGAAAGCTTGATATCGACATGCGCATACCCGGGACGCCGATCGACGAAATAGCGGGCAGAGCCAAGCCCGAAGGGCTTTGCATGGATGGTCCCGCTCACCGGCGCCACTGGAATTGAGTCAGCCGAACTCGACACCGGATCTGCGTGCAACTTTGGCGAGGGATGGGGCGACTGACAGGATGGTAACCCGAGCCATACGAGTGACATCACGAGTGCGCGTAGAATTCCCTTCACCGTATTGGCAATGATGCATAATTTTCGCGAATACACCAACACTTACTCGCAAAACGTCCGAAGAACTTCGAGGAACATCCGGTTAATGTACGTATGGGGCGTGTATCAAGAATGGTGCGTCCCTTAGTATGTCCGGTTAAAGTACGCACATATATTTCCGGTGGAATCAGCCCGTCTGAATCGCTCCCGGACGATAATCTTGTCCTGTCGAGCATTCTGATCACACGCAGCGATGCGCTGTCAAAGAAACAACCCGGGACAAGTGAAAGGGAATCAGGCAAGCGAGGCTACAACGGCACACCGCGTTTTCCAGTGGGCGGCGCTCTGCGGCTGGCAACGTGACGTCGCTAAGCCTAGCGCGTAAACCTCTGCTCCAAACAATCTATCTGCGCTTCAAGGCGGCGCCGGCCGAGCGGGCTCGCGCTGTGCGCTGACATTCGCGGCATGCGGACTCGGCCCTCCTCTAGGGCGCACTCCAGCCATTCGAGCACTTGCAGGCCGGTGCCGTAGAGGGGATCGCCGAGATCGTAGTCTAGACTTAGTTCGACTACATTGCCTGTGCGCAACAATTCAATAGCGTCGTCGGCCGTCCTTGCCAGCTCCCATCCCGGGGGGGCCGGCCGTTGGTCATCAAGATAGAGTTTCAAGTTGCAACCGCGTAACACACAAAGAACTACTCACGGTACCAGGGGTTCCTCGAATCCGCCAGCGCCCCTGGCATTTGTGTCACAGGGGCGTGACTAGGCGTCACGAGTTCGCAAATCGTTGTGTCGCGTCGGCTGTCGAATTGCCGCAAGACCCACGAAATGACGGAATTCTGCGGAAACCACCGGGCGTTCGATTCTTGGCACAGTGTTTGCTGATACCGATAATCGCGATGAAACCTTGGTTTCTCATTTTGCTGATCGGGACTTTGTCGGGGATCGTTGTGTTGCGTACGGCGCTGGCAGAATCCGACGGTTCGGGTTCGCGTTACGGACGTTCGTTAGCCCAGGGTGACGGCACCAACGAGTGACCTTCCGTCGACATGCTGCTCCCGCCGCCCGCCTGGAGGGGACTCCGCCCACTTCTGACGCTGGTTTCGAGGCTATTTGCCAATTTATCCGTGCCGTCACGGCAAAAAAATTCCCCACAGGGCTCGAACCAGCAATGCCTTAAGAGCTTTGGACGGACTACCGCAAGAACACAATTGGTCCGCGACCCCACTTCGACGCTCGAGATGAGCCGACTCGCCTCAGTGCACCGTTTCGTGGCAGGCGCGCTTGCCTTCGATCACAAGGCAGTCCGAATGGGCACCAGCACAATCAGCACGGCTCGTACAGGGTTGTCCTTCGTCACTGCAGGTTGACGCGCAAGAATACCCTCCGCTTGGGTTTGGCAAACAGTGGCCACTGCAGCAACGGCTGGCCAGCGCACAGCTTGAACCGTCCGCCAAGCAGGTGACCCCGGGACCATCCAGCTTGCAACGCTTGGCCTTGAAGCCCTTAGGATCTTCGAGACAATGGGTTGTGCCCTGAGTTTGGCAGCATTGATCATCCTTGGCGCACACTTCCCCTTCCGGTAGGCATTCTGTAGGCGCAGGCGCCGCGCAGCGACCGATACCCGCGGGGTCTACTTGGCAAATGTTCGAGCAGCAATCACTCGCCGTCGAGCAGAGATCACAGGCAGGTCGACACCCGGGCGCGGGTGCGCAGCGGCTAATTCCGTCCGTTGTCGCCACGCAGGTTCGTGAACAACATTCATCGCTATTTTTGCAGACGTCACCCACCTGTTTGGCACAGCCTTTCGGTTCGGCGGTCGTGCATTGGCCTAGTGCCGCGCAGTGCGATGCACCGGATTTATCCGGCGCGCAGGTCGAGCTGCAGCAGTCAGCAGCCGTCAAACACAGTTCGCCTTGAGTGCGACAACCCGGTAAGAGTTGGCACCGCATCAGCTCGTCGATCGCGTTGTTGCACACTTGGCCACAACAATCCACGGGAGCGGAGCACGCTTCACCGGCAGCTCCGCAGACGGACCCAGGTCCGGGTCCCGGTGGTCCCGAGCTTGTGCATCGTCCAGCCGTACATTGGCCGCTGCAGCAATCCGAATAATTTTGGCAGATATCGCCAACCACTCGGCAAAGAGAGCCATTGCCACAGCTCTGTTCGCCGGCGTCGGACGAATCGCACGATAACGAACAGCATTGCCCCGCATATGAGCAAGAACTACTTGCACCAAGGCAGCCGGGTGTCGGCCTGCAAGTGAACGTCGCCAGGGGATCGACTGCGCAATACCCGGAGCAACAATCCAAAGAGTTGTTACAAGATTGACCTGTGGATAGACCATTCGTGCAACTTGAAGCTACCGAGTCCGTATTGGCGACCGTGCCGCAGGTATTTGCAACATCTGATTTGCCAGTTGACGCATGTAAAACGTCCAAGGACGTCTCGCGACAAGCCGTACTCCAGGCAAAAGTTGCTAGCAACGCGAACAAGCAGAGCGGCCCTCTTGCTCTCGATCGAAGTACCATGGGTCGCCGTGGTTGGGGCATTATTCGCAGTCTCCCGATACATTACCAAAATCGCACACTCATGCCCAGGCTGCCGCCCACCCAGGCGCCGTTTAGTGCGACGACTTCTTTGCCCGTATCCGTGGCGCGCACGCCTTTGATCACTCCGCCGGCAACCACTTCGGCCTCGAATTGAGCCGATGTGCTGGTGAGCAAGGCACCCGATATCCCCGCGCCCGCCGTGACGGCCGTGGCGGATCCTGAGTTTGAATTGGCCCCAGCGTGGGGTTCCGCCAAAAAATGTAGCTGAAACAGGTCCACTCGACCCACAAGGTCCAGGCTTGCCGAGGAGTCAATAGGAGTAAGCCGAGTCAAACCGCCGACACCTAAGTGCCAAGCGTCGGCCTGTACCCGACCATCGCGAGCCTGAACCGGACGCACCTGCCGTGCACCCGCCCGGACCATGATGCCAATGGGTCTTTGCACTTCTATGGCAATGCGCGCATCGACACCCCCTTGGACCAGACCATGGGCAAACTCTTCACCAGCAACGTACACACCCAACGAAGCTCGCTTTGGAATTCGTACGTCTTCGTCGGCTAGTGTCTTCTTGACGCTCGCTGGTACGGGCCTCGATGGCGGATTCGAGCTGCGCAAATTAACTTCTGCCCAACTTGCCCGAAGGAGTTCGGCTGCGCCGAGCGCAATTGCCGTTGCATGCGTATCGGGCGGCAGCGACCGCAGATCCAATTGACGCATTACTTTCTTATTCGTGATCGCGTCGTCAACCAGTACTTCGATACCAACGGTGCTGCTTGCAGAATGAACAATCCGAATCGTGGCTATCGGCGGTCTGGTTGGCGAAGTCGTCTCGGTGCATACCGATATCTGCCGCGGCTCCAGCTCGGCCCTGAGTAGCTCCAAGAGCTTATTCGACAATGGAGAATTCGATTGTTCGTCAATCGAAAACTGTACCCATTCCGCGCGGCTCTCCGTACAAGCGACGGACTCGGCAGCCAATGCCACTGGCAATTCGAGAAACCCCGCCGCGACTACACCCAGGAAAGCAACGGCTGGCAACGTCAATGATCGCACGATTGACTGATCACCTTGCTTGCTGCGCCATTGGGGTAACGGGCCAAATAGGCCTGTTTGGCGGAGCGGCATTGGTCAATTTGGCCTTGCCTTTCGTACAATTGTACCAGTCGAGCTTGGGCGTCCTCGCGGAAGGGGGCGTTGGGACTGAGTTGAATTGCATCGCGTAGTGCGTCAGCACCGCCCGATAGATCGCCGAAGCTGTCAACGCGAAGGCGACCGAGTTCGAAAGATGCAAGTCCCGCCCTCGAGTCATTTCTATAGTTTCTACGCAATTTGTTCAGCGCGCTGGCACAATCGCGCAACTTTCCGTTAATGCGCGCAATTTCTGCAAGCTCGAACAAGTCTTTGGGACCTGCATTGGCCACAGCTCCCGCCAACCCGCCGGGGCCGAGTGCGTTGAACGCGGCAGTTGGGCCTTGCGCGTGCAACACCTCTTTCCAGCGGATCGAGGCTGATGTCGGCGTGGTCTGCGGTGCCAGGGACGATGCATCAACCGAGGGCCCATCCGCGGTGGCGCTTGCCGTGGTCTCAGGGCTGCTTGCAGCCTCGCCATTCCCAGTGCCGTCGGTCCAGGTTTCATGCGCAGACAAGATTCGCTCGTCGTAAGGGGGGTTGCGATTGCGCACGGACACTTTACCCTGCTCAACTTGAACCTTAACTCGCGGCGACCCGGGTGACTGTCCTAGGATGACGCTAAACCGGGTGCCGATCACCGACACCTCGTAGTCGGCGGCAAGTATCGTAAAACGCCGGTTCGGGTTGTGCGCAACTTGCAGCCGAGCTTGGCCTTGGCGGAGAGTCAGCTGTACGCGCGTGGCCGCGTATTCGTCAACGACCATACGGGACGCTTCCGCCAATTCAATCCGCGAACCATCGGGTAATGTTAGTGCCTCTGAACCCGAGGCCGTAGTTTCGGCAATCGTTCCGTTCAAGGCGATATTCGGATTGGGGCGATGCCAAAATAAGCCGATCGCCGCGACAACCCCGATGCAAAGTGAAAATGCGAACGCAGGAACCAGCCCGACTCGCGGGCGCCCCGTACGAGGGCTAGCATCATTGATTCTGGCCCACTGACGCGCAATTCGCTCCTCCGGCAGATTAGGTTGGATGTACTGCGCGAGTTTTGGTGTTGCGCTCATGAGTGCCCCCACCGACTTGTATTGTCGAGAGTTAAGAGCCGTTCGGCTTCCGCAATTCGACGTTTGACCGTGGCGAGTGACGTGCCCAATAGTTTGGCGATTTCGTCCAGTGGCAGCCCCTCAACCCTTCGCAACACGAATGCCATTCGGGTATCCGTGGGCAGCCCCTGAACCAATCGATATACCGCCGAAAGCTCACTTCTTGCGTCAGGCGGTGCGGTTGGCGATATCAAACTATCTAGATCGATGGGTTCCGAGCGACGCAAGCCCAGTCGAGTCGTCAAACGCCGCCGCCGCAGCATCTTGTGCGCGGTTCGAACGACAATCGAGCCTAGCCACGCGCCGAAAGCCTGCGGTGTCTCGAGCCTGCCAAGGGAACGCCAAGCTTCGGTGAAGCTGTCTTGCACCAGATCGTCCAAATCTGAATCGCGACCCACCAGTCGATAGCCGAGCCCGTTGACCATGGTTACATACCTTCGAAATAACGCTTCCTTGGCCCAACGCTCGTCGGCCCGAGCGGCTACAACTAGCGCCGCGTCGGTGGGCCCGGCCCCAGACTTGGTCGAAACATTCGGAACAGGCACTAATGAGTAGGTACCCCGAATGGACCAGATCGGCGCAAGTACGGAATTATGAAGTAGGAGTTCCGCTGCGAATGTGTCAGCAGCCGCAGCAGAAATTCGACATCCAGTACAAAACCGGGCTCCGCAGGCCTGTCGGCCTACTCGGGACGGCACAACCGGGGGCGGACAACCCTCGCCGACACTCGGGCAGCACTGGCGAATCCAAAATTAGTTTTCAAATGTATCGGTTGGTTCTTTGTGTCCTCCTGAGGGGCAAGCTGGGTTGCGTCTACGGGTTGTCGGTCATTAATACTGGCAAAGAGTGTGAGCCTTCTTACAAGTTTGGCCCCAAGCGCATTGCGCGTCGCTGACGCAGGACCAAAAACAACTGCCGCCATCGCAGCGACTGCCGTTAGGACAATCATAGTCCGTTCGACAGGCATACGTGCACATGCCACCCCGGCACGCAGGGCTGGTGCAGCAATAGCCGGTTGCGCAATCGTAGGGTGAATAACAGGCGCCACCCATTTGAATTACTGGAGAATTGCCGCCTTGAGGACCATCGCTGCTACAACCTGCATAGCTTCCAACGGCGAGCCAGATTGCGCAAATGACGCTCAGTTGCCCGTACTTTTGCGCTTGCGTCAGTGACATGTAGTGATTCCTTGCCTGAGCAGAACTAGAGCAAAATCGAGAGACCAACAGACATCGACGGAACGCCTACTCTTACGGTTACGCCAATTGTGTCATTGAAGAGGAACCTCGCCCCACCCCAGAATACAGGGCGCAAGGTGGTATCCGAATGTCCGTATTCACACAAACCGCCGCCCGGTGGACACGGTTCCCATAGATTCCATCGAGAATGCACGATTGCGAAGCCCGGCTCACCGAATACGCTGATAATGTCCGTCAAGAAGAAGTTCCATTGAAGGGCGACGGGCAGCCAATAAGAGTTGCTGCTGCAATTGTAGTTATCGTAGTAATAAGGGTAACCGGGCGGTGGGCGCCCCGCGGGACCCGGACCGCAAGGGAAGCTAGAATGAGCCCAATCAAGGCCAAATGTGATGGCCATATTATTGTTAATCGTATCAATGGGGCCATTGTGAAAGAAAGGGATTGACGCCCGCAAGCCCACGCCCAGCCCATCTTGAGCTTCGCGCGGGAGCCAATCCCAAGTAAAAACGAAATGGGGTTCGAGTTCCACCGAATAATGGGGATGTTTTCCTGGCTCCTTAATTATGCCTGCAGCGAGTGCCTGGTTGCATACCGTGAGGAAAATTACCGAGGTAAAAAGAACGCAACTATAGGCTTTAATCACGCTCGATGGACTCCTTGCACGGCAAGTAAGTACCTTCAGCGATGCAAATGGCTCAGGGAACTTTCCTGAGCCGTCCAGGCGCGTCGAGGTACTTCCATACGAGCCGAGCATTTAATCCGCTATTCGTTGGCAACTGCCTGGCGCGGATGTGAGCGATGGGACCGGCCTGAAAAGTTCCCATATGATCGGAGCAGTCAATTCATGAACAACATTCGAGTATCAGTCGGTGTATTCGTTGGTACATTGGCCTCATTGGTTGCAGCCAGCTGCGGGTCGAAGAAGGAAGACACTACTCAAGGTATGCGGCCGGGCATCCCCGTTTGGATGGCCGGCGCTGGCAATGGAACGCCCGTGCAGTCTAGCTACAACACCTGCGCACCGAATTGCCCAGCGTTTCCTGGCGATTCCGCACCTGCTTGTTCGGGATCAACGCTGGCTGCTCCCAAAGTCGTTTACCCACCCGATGGGGTGCTCTTGCCTCCCAACATGAACGTGCTCGAAGTGCAATTCATCCCGCCAGCGGGGGCGACCACGTTCGAAGTCGATTTTACCAACGCCAATACCAACGTAAGAATTGTCACCCAGTGCAACGCTGTTCCCGACGTGCGCGGAGGGTCGAGTCGCGGTTGTGGGTTGACACTTCCACAGGCGGCTTGGAGCGATATCGCCAACAACAATCGGGATACGGCCCCAGTCTCGGTGTCCGTGCGCGCCACGAAGGACGGCAGCTGCGTTTCGACTTCCAGTGATCAAATTAGCGTCGCCTTCTCCAAGGAAGAACTTGCGGGCGGAATATACTATTGGCAATCAGGTACATATGGGGGAGTAGCGGGTAAGACCGGCGGCATTTACAGTCATGATTTTGGTACATTCGACCCCACGCCCACTCCCTTTTATACATCCGGAACCAATGGCACCTGCGTCGGTTGTCACACCGTGTCGCGCGACGGCGCCCTCATGGCACTTGAAACCGATGACCCTGACGCCGACGATGAAATGGGCGACGTCCATTCGCATGTCATGGATATTGCCACCCGTGTGATTCTCGGCACAGCGGGTGGTGCGAAGCCCGCTCCAGGGGCAGGGCCGGGTGCCGGTGGGTCATCACTTTCCCCAGGTTTCCAGTCCTTTACTCATGACCACACGAAGATGATCGCGTCCACTTACAACAAGACCGATCAGAACATGCTGTTCTCGCTGTTCGACAGCACGCCCACGTTGGCAGGGTCGTTCACGGTGCCCAACGGGTGGCAAGCGACGCAGCCCGACATTTCCGCCGATGACAGCACTTTGCTATACGTTGTACCGGCTCAGGGCACGCTTTCCACGGCTGGTGACCACCATTTCCTCTCCGCGTCCGTCTACACATCCAGCCTCGATTTTACGAACAAGACACTGGGCGCGCCCCAGGCCCTGCTGACCGCGACGGGTGCGCAGAATTTCTATTATCCGTCGTTCACTCCGAACGGGACATTCGTCGTGTTCAACGAAGCCCCCGACGGCGACGCTTTTTACAATCGAAAGGCGCGTGTCAAGTTGATCCACTTTCCGAAAAAGGATGGTGACGCACAGCTGGACTTGCCGGCGCTGAACACTGCTACCGCGGGAATGGGTGATCCTCAGAAGATGACCAATTCGTGGGCCAAGTGGAGCCCTTTCATTCAGACATACCGCGGGCACAAGCTGCTTTGGGTCACGTTCTCGTCGAATCGAGATTATGGCCTACATCTGGTGAATCAAGGTTTCGACAATTGCTACCCGCCTGAATCGCCCGACTATGACTCGCCGCAACCGCTGAGCAAGCAGGGTGTCACGTACGATGGCTGCGCGCAGCCTCAGATCTGGATGGCAGCGATTATCGTCGATGATGATCGCTCGCTCGACAATGTCGATCGCTCATTTCCGGCATTTTGGTTACCGTTTCAGGACGTCAATGCGCACAATCACACAGCTCAGTGGGTTGAGAAAGTCCAATCCACGGGAACCCCTGATGGCGGCACTTGCGGCGACGCCTCGGCCGCTTGCGGCGCAGGTCTCACCGCCTGTTGCTCATCCTTCGTTTGCTGCGCGGGCCTCTGTCTCGAACAATGCAACGTCATTATTAATTGATGTTTGTGACGTCACGGAAAAGGCGGTGGGCCTGTCGAACGCAGGGAGTTGCGGGCACCCCACGCCGACGGGCCCCGCGTTTCCGTGCCGTCATGCCAGAATAGTATGAGCTCCGCATTGGTTCTTATGCGGCAAAAATAGGGGGATCTGCGCCAACAACGCCGCAAAAAAGCCGGGAAGGTTGGGACTTGCCCGCGCAGCTGGTACGACTCGGTGCGATGCCCCCAACCGAACCAGCAACCTCGACCAAGGTTTCGATGTCTGAGCGCCTCAAGGCGCTGATGGTTGAATACGGAAGCCTCGCCGTCTGGGTGTACTTCGGCATATTCGCTGTCGTGCTCGTGGGCTTTGTGGTGGCAATTTCCTTTGGCTTTCATGCCAAGAGCCATGCCGGCACAGCGAGCACATGGGGTGCCGCCTATTTGGCGACGAAGCTCACGCAGCCGCTCCGGATTGCGGCAACGCTCGTGCTTACGCCATTCGTCATGAAGGTTTTGCGGCTAAAGAAGCGTACGCCGGAGACTGAATCCTCGGACGCGACTAGCGCTCCTAGGAAATAAAGGGACTCGTCCCAGTGTGAACGCTCAGAATTGGTGGTGTCATCATGTTCGAATATTCCAGACTCGAATCGAATTATTCCCCCAACGGGGGTAATGTCTTGTCCCGTCGATGTTGCGAGCTACTCATCGCGTTGACGTTGTCCTCGTGCGCGGCACAAAAGGGCACGGCAACCGCTGCTCCGTCGCCCGCAGTTGCGACAGTGGTGCCAGGTGGGAGCGCGCCGGCTGCGAGCGGAGCCGCGGCGTCCGCAGGACCACGGACGATCATAGACAAATTGGAAGCTACTAATTGCGCGCGCCGCGGATTCGGCTGCGGTTCCTGTGTTTCCGATGGCATCTGGGGTGCCCTTTGGGTGGAGGACGATTGCACGCGCCATTGCGACAAGATCTGCGGCAGTCTTTCGGCAAACTCTCCAAATGTTGCCGCATTG
>Ga0302321_100005045_pt1 | contig 11497 bp, 9 predicted proteins | sample Fen_T0_1_FD_202505 | JGI IMG/M metagenome (GOLD analysis project Ga0302321, IMG submission 202505) | Peat permafrost microbial communities from Stordalen Mire near Abisko, Sweden - Fen_T0_1 | ecosystem: Environmental > Terrestrial > Soil > Wetlands > Permafrost | place: Sweden: Abisko...
CCCCGGCTCTGCCTTGCCCGAAGCCCCTCCCGAGCCCCCTCCCGCTTCCGCAGCCGAACCCCTACCTGGGGCCGCGCTCGCGCGCGCCCTCTTCTATGGATCAAGACTGCGGTCTTCCGTCGGTCGCGAGCTGAGCGCGCCGGGCGTCTCTTCGCGACGACGCGACTAGCTAAGCGCTGCGCCAGCTGCTCGGCGTGGCCTCCGCGACGCGCGCTCAGCGAGGATCTCCAGCATTCGCTTGGCCAGCACCGCTGCCGAGGCGGGGTTCTGCCCAGTAACCAGATTTCGGTCCTCGACCATGTACGGTTTCCAGATCTCGCCGGAGCTGAAGTCGACCCCGACTTTCTCCTTGAGCTCAGTCTCGAGCAGCCATGTCGCCATCGGGGCCACCCCGACGGCCTCCTCCTCCTTGTTGGTGAAGCCCGTGACCCGGTAGCCCTTGAAGGGCGACACCCCGTGGAGCCTGGTGGAGAGCATCGCGGCAGGACCATGGCAAACGATGAATAGCGGGTTGCCGGAGGCAAGCTGCGCGGTCAGCAGCCTTCCAACATCCGCGTCAAACGCCAGGTCCGACATGGGGCCATGGCCACCGGGCACGTAGAGCGCATCGTAATCCTCGAGGCGAACGTCGGAGAGCTTGAGCGGCCGCCGCATCGCCTCTGCGGACCGGATGATGGCCTCGAGCTCGAGGGCGCCCTCCACCCCGCCCGCCATCGAGGGGCGGAGGCTCATCATGTCGACGTTCGGAGTCACGCCGTTGGGCGTCCCCACGATGACCTCGTGGCCCGCGTCGCTGATGATCTGGTACGGCCTCGCGAATTCCTCGGCCCAGTAACCCGTTGCGTACCTCGTCCCGTCCTTCATCACCCAGTACGTCGCGCCGCTGACTATGAAAAGTACTTTCGCCATGGAAGAAACTCCTTTCGTCTGTCTACGCCCGTGCAATCTGGCAGCGGCGGGAATCCGAACATCGGGTTCGAATTCCGCGCGCGCCGCCGTCAACCGTACGCGAGCTCCGGCTTGCTCTGTCCGACCTCGATGACCGGCGAGACACTACTGATTCGTACTCGTGCATTGTTCGTCGCTGAGCCCATCGAGACCTTCTGCGCGAAACCTGAAACTGCCGTTTGCTTCATGAGCCTCGGACTCCCGGCATCACAGTAGACTTTGGTATCGGTGCTGCGTGACGGGCTCCGTCGCGTCCGCTTCGTGTTGAAACGCACCCGTGCTGCCCAATAGTGGACAGGGGACAGACGAGCGGGACGCGGGGGCCTCCCCTCGGACTACGAGCGCGCGCCCGCTCGTGCGCGTGCACGCCGCCGGGGTAGCCGCGCGACCGGCGCGTGCGCGCAGGCAAGAGCGCGCTGCCGCGACCCTTCCGCTCAAGTGCTGGGTTGACCCAGTCTTCGATCCACGGATCGTGCCTTGAGCAGAGGCTTGGAAAAGCTCCGCCGCGTTCTCTCGCGTCCGGCGTTGCGCGAGCGCGCACGAGGCGCACAAATGGGAAATCGCCGAGAGCTATCCGCTTGAGGCGCTCAAGTACTCGTTACCGTGATACTTATCACGCGCACTGGTCGTAAAGCGGGCGTTCGCGCCCAGTTTCGGGAGGGCCGCACGGGCAGCAGCAGTGTCGCAAGCGGTTGCAATCGTCGTCTCGCTTCCAGTCGCGTTTCACATTTACCGGCAACGCTAGTTTTGTTTGGCCTCGTGACCTTCGGTCCCGTGCGTCGTCGACGCTATCGAACCGGACATCTTGAGAATCCTGATATACTGCTCGTCCACCCTCGGGAGCTGTCATCTCCCATCACCGCACCTCAACTCTGGAGATCCAGTGCGATTACTTCCGACCTCTTTCGCTTTCGTTGGTATCACTGCCGTCATTGGCACTGCTGGGCTTGCGGGCTGTGGCAGCGACGCGCCGAGCACTTCGGCTGGGGGTGGCAGCGGCTCTTCCGCCGCTGGTTCTGGAACCGCTCCCACTGCCGGAAAGTCTGGCGTTTCTACGGCCGGCAGCGGCGGCACCGCAGTGGTCGGCACTGCCGGAAGTGGCAACAACACCAGCACCGCCGGCTCGACCAGCACCGCCGGCTCGACCAGCACCGCCGGCTCGACCGGCACTGCCGGCTCGACCAGCACCGGCGGCTCGACCGGCACCGCCGGGTCCGGCCAGGTCGGCACCGGTGGAAGCGGCAACAACACCAGCACCGGTGGCACGAGCAGCACGGGCGGCAGCGGCGGCTCATCCAACCCGAACGCCCCCGACCAAATGGGCAAAACCAACGCCAAGGCTGGGGACAAGACCTCTACCAAGCTCGACTACCTAAAGATGGGCGAGATCCGCCTGATCAACAACAACTGGGGCTCGGTCGCATGGAATTGCACCGACAAGTCGCCGTCGAGCGTGTTCGTCAACGCGGACAAGACCTTCGGTTGGAGCTTCGATCGGCCCAACTGCGACACCGGCGACACCAATACTAAACCGGATTTTCCCGAGCTCGAGTTCGGCATCCATCCCTTCGGGCTCGGGAGCTCGGACGCAACGTCGCCAAACTTCTCGACGACCACGCTCTTGCCGAAGCAGCTCAAGGACATCACCAGTGCCAGCGTCTCTCTCGAGGGTCTCAGCATCAACCTCTCGAGTGAGGGCTCCTGGGATCTCACGTTCGAGTTCTGGCTGAGCCAGAAGGATCCATCCACCACCAAGGACAACGCCGGCGTTTACGCAGAGCTGATGACTTTCTGGGGTTGGCAGGCCAACCGCTGGCCTCTTACGGGTATGACTGGCTCCAACAGCCCTCAGTGCGACATCGGCTGCACCAATGGTCTATCCGCTGGTTCCAAGAGCTACGATCTCATCGTCCAAAAGAACAGTTGGGGGAGCGGGTGGAAGTACTTCCAGTTCCGGGGCACTGACGGATCGCAGAAGAGCTTCAACGGTAGCGTGGACGTCAAAAAGTTGATCGACTACTTGGTCCAGAAGGGCGGAGCTACGCAGGACATGTATCTCACCCGGCTCGAGGTCGGCAGCGAGATCGACGATCAGACCAAAGGCACGGTCTCGATGAAGAACATCACCTTCGAGGTGAACGGCGAGAAGCGTTCGCCCGTCTTTGGTCAGTGACGGTCGCGCTTTTTCGTCGATACTCCCCCCTGCAATCATCTCGCGTCATTCATTGGGTCAGCTCGGCTGGTGAAGTCGGGCTGACCACGGTCGAGTGAACGCCGTGCATACGCCTCCTCGATCAGTGGTTCAGATTCGGCGGGAGCGCCTCGTGCCCCAACGCTGCACTGAGGCCCCCGGTGATGTATTGGAAATCGTCGAGGTCGGTGATCGTGGCATTGATGATCCCGTCGGCCACCGGTAAGAAGTAGCTGGTGGATGCCCCGGCGCCGAGATCGGCAGTGAACGAGGCGCGAAGGTTGAGGTCACGCGTGAGGTCGTTTTCCAGCGAAAGCCCCGCCGGTGCCGCACCCCAGGGGTACGGATTTTGGAGGAACTGGAGGCGCCGTGAGGTTCCGGTCGTGAGGTTACCCTCCGTGGTGTAGAGGTAGACCCCTGGCAAGTTGTTGATGCCGGTGGGGCCGTCGTTCAACGCCATGTAGAAGCGGCCGATGTTGTTCGATCGTCCCGCTCGATGCTGGTACGCAAGGCCAGGGCGAGCGACCGTGCCGATCTGGGTGCCCAACACGGACCACGCCGAGATCTTCTTCCATTTCCCGGTCGAGTCCGGACTAGCGAGTTCCACGATGCCAGTCGGAGCGGTCGGAATGGCAGCAAACACGGCGGCAGTGGTCGACGTTCCCGAAAAGCCCATTGCCGCGCCGATACCGTAGAGAGGATTGATGTTCGTGTTGTCGACCCACTTTTGGACAGCCGGTTGAGACCAGGCGTTGTTCTGGAACTTCCATTGCACGAGCGTCGCCCCCGCGGGTGCCCAAGCCGTGACCACGCCCGCTGCCGTGGCGAGCGCCGTGATGTCGCCCGTCGGGTGGATATTTCCGGGCAGCACCACGTCGCCACCGAACGTGAACACCCCGGTCGAACTCAGCGAGATCTTGTTCGAGACCACCGAGCCGTCACTGCGGGCCTGGACGATGAGCAATGCACCGCTGAGTTCCGCCGCGCCAGCCGCGTAAGCAAGCTGCTTCGGCCCTGGGTAGTCGACCAGGGAGATGTTGCTGAGCCCGGCACAGTTCGGGGTCGTCGTCGCGGGCCCGGAGAACGCACCGCACCCGGAGTCCAGGGCCGTGCGTGACTGCCGCGCGAACTGCAGCTGATTGGCGGCTCCGCGTCCGACGAGCCACAGCTGATCGCCGATGACAGCGGGCGAGGTCCAGGCAATGGCAGCGTCCTTGAGGTACGGCACGGTCGGCGGCACGTCCGGGGTATGCGTTTCGGAAAACTCCGAATACCCGACGCCGCCCGTCCCCTCGGCCGTGACGGGTGCTTGCACGAACGACCCTCGCGCCGAGTACACGCCGTCACGGTTCCAGTCCACGGCACCGGTGGTCGCGTTGTAAGGGTACAGCGTCAGAAGCTCGCTGCTCAGGGTGTTGGCGTCGATCGTGCCGAGACCGACCTGCTCATCGAGGGCAGTCGGGTTCAGTCCGGCTAGTGTCCCATGCGAGAAGCCGGGAGCGGTCCATTGCGTGCGATAGTTCATGCGGCTGAAGTAGTTCGTCTTGTAGTTGAGATCCGAGGTGAAGGGTCGCCCGCCGTGGCCGAGTCCGAGGTTGTGACCGAGCTCGTGGGCGATGACCGTCGGGTCCATCGTCACGATGAAGTACGGCGACACGGTACCCGCGAACCCCGTGTAGGCCGTAAAGCTCACGCCCGTGTGGAAAAGCCCATCGCGGTCGGGCATCCGGTACTCCCAACCGCCCGTGTTGGCGGGAGTGCGATCCAAGACTTGCGTGGCCCCGCCCCAGAAACCCCAATCGTACCAGGTGTTCGGATCGCCGTTGCTGCGACCGATGTCGAAATGAACGCGTACCGGCAGGTATTGTGCTTTGACGGCCGCCACCGTTTCCGGCGTGACTTGGGCGTTGTCAACTCCGTTCGGGCACGACGCGTCGCCGTATTGAGGGCCGCAAGCCTGCCAATCGACTTCGACGAACAGGTCCTGCTGTAGGGGATCGGCGCCCCACGTCGGGAGTTTCTGAGGAAAGCCAGCCTCGTAGCCGTAAGTCTCATAGTCGTCCTGGAGTCCGTCGTGGTCGCTGTCTACGTTGTTGGGATCGGTGCCGAGCGCGGCTTCGAGGCTGTTTCCGAGTCCATCTTGGTCGTTGTTGGCGGTGTCGGCGTCCTCGTCCCAATACAGGTTCGTCTTCAGCGTGTCCGGCAACGCGTAATTGGCCAGGACCACGGAGCAGTTCGCGCACGCCGTGGGCAGGTGCGCCCAGGACATGAGCCCGACGCCGTCGTCGTCATCGTAGGCAATGGCCGTCGCTGCCGTGCCGGAGATGACGAGGAAAGTCGTGTCGCTCGTTTGCCCCGGAAGCTCGGCCGTGATCACGTGCGCGCCAGCCGCTATCGTGCCGATCGACTGGACTGCACCGCCAAACGAGATCTGCTTCGTGATGGGGGTACCAACCGAAGGCGTGAGCGCGAGCGTCGCCGTCCCCTGGGTGGCCAGTGAATAGGAACGCACGATGACGAGCAGATCGCGCGCGGATGACGTCGGAGGGACGGTGACCGAGGAAGATAGCGCGCCGCCGAAGTCGTCATTGCCGGCGATGAAGCCGCCCTGCACGTCGTTCGGGTTCTGGACGTGAATGACCGTGTCGGAGCCGGCGCTGAGACCGCTGGTCGCGAACGTCCACGTGACGCCGGGCTGTTGCGTGATGACCGTGCGCGAAAAGGCGCCTCCGACGTCGATATTGCGCGCGACACCGCTGTTCGCGGCGGCCGCCGGAAGGGCGAAGATGACACCGGACGCGGCGATTGCACTGAAGATTTTACTGCGCATGGTTCATTCTCCCAGGACGGACTGCTTGAGCGCGGCGCGTTGAGCGTCGGTTTCTTCTGCCGAGAGACCGCTCGGGATCTCGCGCAGGCGCGCCAGGTAGTTCCGCTGTTTGAGTTGGTATTCGGGGGACGCGCTCGGGCGCGACGTGATCTGCTGCCTGAGCTCGGCACCCGTGACGCCGGAGGGCGGGACCTTGTCGCCGACCTGCACTTGCTCGATGAGTCTCGCTTTATCGCTGGCCTGCGTCGCGCTCAGGCGCTTATCGACCGTATGTCCCAAGTGCTCAGCGCCGGAGCGGGCGGCCTTGAGCTCCGGTTTTGGGTCGTTCAAGCGAATGTCGTCCGCGAGTGTGGGCACTGACACCGATACCCGCTGCGGCGGGCTCCCCACGCTGACCCGGACAGCGGGCGCTGCGCTCGGAGCTTCGCCGGCTCCGTTACTGCAAGCGCCGATAAACAGCGCCAGCGTGGCCAATGAGCAGAGAATGGGGAGCGATCGCACCTTCATGCTGAGTCCTTCCTTTTTGGAACGGAGCCCTGGGTGCACGCCTCATGCCACGAGAAAAATTGCGGAACGCCGCGCCAATCCGCGCCCGAAGCTGTGCGACGCGAACACTCGACTGTGCGCGGTTGACGGTGCGCGGTTCGGGCGTGCCTCGAGGGGCTCTGCCCGTCGAGTTCGTAACCGTCCACGTCACGCTCGCACGACCGAGGTCAGGCTATCTGCGTTGCAGAGGTTCGTATCTCAGCCTTGCGGCTCGAGAGACCGCGGTTTTCGGCGCGTCACGGTGCAGCGAGTCGTCGAAGTCACGATGAGCGTTGTACGTGGAGGAGCGGCGCGCGATTCTACAGCTTGCGAAGATTCGCTCCTCGTGCGGATCGTGAAGTCTTTGAAACAAACCGGCAACCGAACCGGAAAAATGTGGCGGTTTACGCCAGAGCACGTCTCCCGGGCGCTATCATTCGTACACTGGTATCGAAACCGCGTCGCGGATTGGAACATCGAAATCACGAATTCACACACCTGGTCTCGACTGACGTAATATCGTGCGAGCGGCTCAAAACGAGGAGGACTCATGGCCACTCCGGAGACACTCAGAGTCGAGCTCGACCCATTCGCCCCGTCGTCTGACGGAGATCTAAGAGCGGTGGAAAGTGAAGCGCATCAAGTCGTAGAAACCGAGACTCGGGAGCTGCCCGCTTACGGCTTCGACAGCGAGAACGAAACCCTAGTCGGCATTGGCAGCTCGGACGGAGCGGACTCGAGTCTGGTCCGCTTCGACAGTCGTGATCGGACACTGGTCGGCATCGGGCCCGCCGAACGTAAGCGCGCCCAACTTGCCGAATTGTCCGTTCAGCCAGAGCAGGCTGAACCAGCGTACGAAGAAGTCCTCATGCCGCAGTCCGAGCCGCCCGGGCCCTTCGTCGCCTCCGACGGCAATGAGGACGTGCCGGATCGCTTGCCTATGCAAAAGCGCGAGCCGTGGTTGCTCGCGCTAACGGCGATATTGGTGGCCGCCGCAGCGGTCACGCTATTGCGCGGAGTCGTCCCTCACATGACTGCGCCGCGCACGCGTTCTGCCACGGCCGGTGCGCCGCTGCCCACGGGCAATGAGACCCAAACGCGTTCCGTTCAGTTCGACGCAGCCGCTGCGACTGCTGCAGAAAGCTCCGCGGTCGAGCTCCCCAACACGTCTCGCGAAGCGTCGCAGGCCGCCGCGCCCCCAGCAGCAACCACGCAGCGCGAGAAGCAGCTCGAGCTCGCAGCTCGGAGCGTCAGTGCGAGGTCGGCCGGCACGGAGGCGCTCGGCGCCCTCGACGTCACCTCGAATCCACCCGCGGGCGTGGTCCTGGATGGTCACCCACTCGGCAAGGCCCCGCGCATCATCCAACTGCCTTCCGGTCCCCACACCGTGCTGTTCGTCCACCCCCAGCGCGGCAGAATGTCTGTCACCGTGAACGTGAGAGCCGGACGAACGACCAAGGCTTCCGCTGATTTCTGAAGCCTTGGAGAGCTGGCAAATCGGCGAAATCTGGCCGAAGCGCGAGGCCCGTATCCGATCGAAGGCTCGGCGGATTCAGCGAGTGAGCCGTCACGCAAGCTACGCGACGCTTGTGCCGAGCCGCGCCCGCTAACCCAACCCAAGCTCGCAGGTTCTTTTGGGGGATAAGCGGGCGCGGCGCTCGCGATCCGTCGCGTAGCTCAGGGAGCGTCAGCGCGGTGCCGGCCAAGTCCACACCAAAAACCCTGTACCCGCGCGTTTGGCTCGAGGATTTCAGCGACCAGCTCGAAGGGAGCTCAGGCCGGCAGCCCAGGGACGCTCACGTTCTGAGGAAACAAGGCGCGGCGCGTTTCGTCGTCGAAGTCGCTCTTCAGGTCCAGGCGCGCCTTGAGCGCTACGGCGCGGGTCGCGGCTGCGCGAGCGGAGATGCTGTCGATCAGGCGTTTCACGTTCGGGTAAGACGCGAGCCCCTGCCCGCCGAAGAGGTAGGCTGCCGAGTTTGCCCAACCCCACAGCGCCATGTCCGCAATACTGTACGTGCGGCCGCCGAGGAACGGAGACGTCGAAAGGCGCCCCTCGAGCACTCGATAATGCCGCTCGACCTCTTTCAGATAGCGGTTCTTCGCGTACGGGAGAGACTCGGGCGCGTAGTGCAAGAAGTGGACGGCCTGGCCCGAGAACGGTGACAAGCCGGTCGCTACGAATTGCAACCAGGACAGGGTCGTTGCGCGTTCGGGCCCACTTTGGGCCAGGAATCTACCGTGTTTTTCCGCCAAATATTGCAAGATGGCGTGTGAGTCGAATACGGTCACGCCATCTTCCACGAGCACGGGGACTTTGCCATTGGGGTTCAAGGCGAGAAATGCTGGGGTGTGCTGCTCACCTTTGAAGATGTCGACGGGGACCAGGTCGAAAGGCAGCGCGAGCTCTTCGAGCAGCAGGGCAACCTTCATCGGGTTCGGGGACGGATGGAAATAGAACTGAGTCATGCGTTTGTCCTTTTCTTGTTCTCGAGGTGAGTGAGCCTCGGTTTGCGGAACAGCACGAATCCGGGCGCTGCCGGTTTGCCCGTGCTGTCCTTATCTCGGCGGTGAGGAGTGACTGGCACCCGACCGAGAATCTGCTTCGTCGGCGCCCGCTTCGGTAGAGCAGGCGCGGTTGCGGCACTCGTGAATCCCGTTCATGAATGCAGCGTGGACGCGGGGTGGAGGCGGTGCCTTTGGTTCGGCTCAGATCGAAAGGGTGTTGCCGTCGCCAACCCTCACCGCAGGGCACGGGTCATGCCCATCTGCGGCGATGTCGTCTTGTGGATGATGGCTCGTGAGCTTTGGCCAGTCAGACCCGTACGGGCCAGCCAGGGACCACCTCTGGTCCGAAAGATGCCGGTGTTGAAAGGCGCGCTCGAAATGGCCGATCGCGACGACCGAGCTTTGTGCGCGTTCAGTGAGCAGCGGGCGTGCCGGGGAGAACGCGCAGGGCTGTGAGCGGCAATCCGTGCTGAGTCAGCTGAAGGCTCGGCGCAGGGCCGTCTTTGACCGGAAACACCAGCGTAAGCTGCGCCGGTTGGAAGTGGAACTCGGTGTCCGAGACCGCGGTCAAGGAGAAGGCGCTCTGACCAGTGGCTTGAGCCGTCAGCGTGCCGCCGTCGCGCTTTACGGTGATGAGGAACCCTTTCGTCAGCTCATAAACTCCGACATAGCGGTCCAGCACTTCCGGTTTGACGGGGACGGCGACTAGCACCGGCGCTGCTGGCAAGCCGAGGTAGAGCTCGACGAGCTGTCGAAGATCGAGCCCGCTCATATCGCCAGTGAACTGACTCCGATACGCCCAACTCCGATGAGAGCACGATCAATCAATTGAGTTGACCAGGCTTCAGGCGGGCAACGTCGTTCGGTTCGATGGCGGCGACCAAGGGCCGCGTTCTAAGACTGTTCTAAGACTCGGCGACGTTTGCGCCCTTTCTTGCTAAGCCGTCCTCCGTTGGGCGTTCGCGCACGAGCGACCAGAGTAGGCCCGCGCCGAGCACGTCGAGCAGGGGGAGCGCGATGAAGAACGGACCGTAGCCATGAGTCGATACCAATTTCCCGAGCAGCAGCGTGAAGATCATCGTCCCCAAATTGCCGCAAGTGCCGGCCATTCCCGTGACTGTCGAGACCTCGTTCTGACGGAACAAGTCGGTCGACATCGTGATCACGGTCACGGAAAGGGTTTGGTGAGCGAAACCGCCCAGGCACAGCAGCCCGACCGCAAGATAAGGGCTTTTGACGGTGCCGACGAATGCGACCGGTAGCATCAGCAGCACGCCCACCGTGAACGCGGTGCGCCGCGCGTTGACGAGCGATAAGCTCGTATGGCGCTGCACCGCCGCCGCGATCAGGCCGCCCGACAGGCTGCCGACGTCCGCCGCAAGAAACGGCATCCAGGTGAAGATCGCGAGCTCTTTCAGATCGAAGTGATGCGCCGCCACGAAATACGATGGCACCCAAAAAGACAAGGTTCCCCAGGTCGGATCGGCGAGTAGGCGCGGCAGGCCAATGCCCCAGAAATTGCGCTGCCGGAGCAAGCCGATGATCGAAGGCGGCGCGCTGCTGCTCTGTAGGTGGCGCTCCTTGCCCGTCAAGACATAGTGGCGTTCGCCTTGGCTGAGCAAAGCGTGCCGCTCCGGGTCGTTGTACAGGGCGAGCCACAGCAGCGCCCAGGCGATGCCGACGCCGCCCGTAACGACGAAGGCGGCCTGCCAATGATAGGCGTAGATGGCCCATGCCACCAGCGGCGGGGCCATCACGGAACCGAAAGAGGCTCCCACATTGTAGACACCGCTCGCCAGGCCCCGCTCGCGTGATGGAAACCAGGCGGAGATCGTCTTCATCACCGCCGGGTTGGCCGAGCCTTCCGCGAACCCCATCAGCGCGCGCAGCGTTGCAAGGCCGAGCCAACCACTGACCACACCGTGGGCCATATTGACGACGGACCAAGCGATGGCGAAGAGCCCGAAGCCCACACGCAAGCCCAGCCACTCGAGGAGATATCCGCAGACTGGCTGCAAAATCAGCCCGACCTGAAAGCAGGTGAGGATGAGCGCATACTGCTGATCGGTGAGGCCGAGCTCGGCCGAGAGCGTAGGCTTCGCGATGCCCAGTGAGTTCCGAGCGAGAAAATTCACTATCCCGCCCAGCATCAGCAGGACGATGATCCACCAGCGAAGCGCTTTGATCCGAGCCATGCGATCGTGTCCGGTTCGAAAGCTCGCACATTCCGCGTCGGCTCGGGGAGCTAAGAGCGGGTCCTAAAACCTCGGACCGAGCCTGCCGAAGAGGCGCGAGCAGGCCAAGGCGCAGCGACGAGGCGTACCTGAAGGTACGTTGAGGAGCTGCAACGCAGGACTGCGAAGCGCATCTGAAGGCAGGCGACGGGAGAGGTTTTAGGACTGTTTTAGGATCCGCTCTTAGCGCCCTGGCTAACACGCAGCCCATTCGAAGCGACTCACCACGCAGCGTTACAGGCTGCCTGATGTCTCTGGTCTCTC
>Ga0302321_100005047_pt1 | contig 11496 bp, 7 predicted proteins | sample Fen_T0_1_FD_202505 | JGI IMG/M metagenome (GOLD analysis project Ga0302321, IMG submission 202505) | Peat permafrost microbial communities from Stordalen Mire near Abisko, Sweden - Fen_T0_1 | ecosystem: Environmental > Terrestrial > Soil > Wetlands > Permafrost | place: Sweden: Abisko...
GAGCCAGTGCCATCGTCGGTTCAGGTAATCGTCACGGCGCTTTTCGGGCATCAGCGCTTCTCGACTGGGTCCGAGTAAATTCTCCGTTACCCCGAGGATGGTCGAGAGCGCCGGATAGCCCCCGTCGACGAACGCTTGGTACAAGCAATACGGCATCGGCCGCAAATCATAAATCCCGGCTTCGAGCAAGGCCTCGGCCTCACGCGCCGCGGACACGAAATCACCTTTGTCCGCGTGCGCATCGGGTCCGAGCAAGCGGTCGTCGGAGGCGTCGAGCTCCGCGTCGGCGGAGCGAGTCAGTGGTTCGAGTAAGCGCGCTAGGTCGAACGACATGCTAGTTTCCCCGTAAGAAGCCAGAATTGGTATTTTCACGGGCGCGCATCAGCCACTCGCCCGCTCTCGCACATCCAACAAGTAGCCGAGTCGAGATAGCAGCAGAAAAATCTCGCGACGCGACTTGCTGCCCAGCGCGCCGCTCAGATATTGAGATCGACACCAGGACCGATCGACGGCGCCATCGATGACGCGCGGTCGCAGCGGAAAAATCTCGATCCGCGAGGGCAGGAAATTGCTAGCCATTTCGCGCGCGATCAGCGCGGACAGCTCGGACGCAGCCCAGGGTACGGTCGCTCGTGCGAGATCTTCCAGGCTTTCCACGAACACGAGCAAAGTTACCCGTGCGTCGTTGATCATTCGCCCCGGCGTGACGACGACGCTCGCGTACTCGACTCCCGGGTGCTGCTCGATCAGGGCGCCAACCTCGTCGATAGGATAGGTCATCGAGTCCGGACCCACGTCGATACTGCCGCTGAAGACGTAGCCGTCGGCAGCACGCGTGAGAAAGATGCGCGGCGCGCCGGCAACGACTTCTTCGCCGAGCAAGCGCGTGTAAATTCCGGCGTCGCCGAGCGCCGGTAACTCGGCCGCCCCGACTTCGCTCAGCTGGAACGACTGGCCTGGCGGCGGCCACACCTGTAGTCCGAGCCCGTCTTTGAGTGGAGCGCTGAACAGCAGCGCCCCACCCGCAGCCGCGGATAGCGCCAGGTTGAAACCGGACACGCCGGCAGTCAGGGCCAAGCGCCCGAACGCGTCCCACGGGGGGATTTCGAGCGCGTCCGTCAACGAGCGAAACCAGGCGCGGAGCTGCCCGTTGGGCCACTTGCCGCTCGAAAGCAATTGCTCCCGCAGCTCGCGATTCACACCCAGCACGGTGACGCCCTGTTCCGCCAGCGCTTGCGGGTAGCTTGCCAGCTCTTGCACGCTGAGTTCGGCCCAAGATGCCCCCGCCATGAGCGTGCTGAGCAGCGCGGTGGGCTGGCAAGTCAGGGCGTCGAAGCCCGGCATGGCGAGGGTGTCTTTCGCATCGAGCGCAAACACCAACAAGGCGTCGCGTAGCAAGCCCGCGAGCAACGGTCCTGCCGCCAAGTCCAGCGGAGTTCGCCCCGAGTCGCCGAAGCGCGAAAACAGCCGAAGCGCGGGATCGTCGGCTAGATAACCGTGGGACCCGGCGGCCCCCGAATCACGCGTCCCCGAAGTGGACAAGGCGGCGAATCCCCAGCTTTGCAGGGAACTGCGGGCGCGGGCGTCCGCCACCACCGCGTCGGGCGCCAGTGCTTCCAGTCGATGCCGCAGAAAAGTCGGCCCCTCTGGTGGCAGCGAGCACACGATGAGTCCCATTCGGAGCGCCGTCATCAACGCGACGATGTAGTCGACGCCCATTTTCAGGACCAGACACACGCACTGCCCCGGCTTGACACCGGAGTCCGCCCAGGCGCTCAGTAGCGCACCGCAACGCACATGCAGTGCCTCGTACGATAGCTCGCTCGAGTAAGCTTTCTCGCGCACGACCAAGGCACGTTTTTGCTGACCCAAGTGGGCCGTGACGCAGTCGTAGTAGAAGTCGATCACCCCGCTCGGCGAGCTCTTCAGGCCGCCGCGACGCAGCGCCGCGTGAGCCCGCAGCGCCTGCTCGAACGCCAACGGTTGCGCGTAAGTTTCAGGCAACCAACGAGCGAGCCATCGATTCGAGGCCGTACCCGTGCGGAGCTCGGAAGCGATAGCCGAGACGTCGATGCGTCGGGCAACTTGAGGGCGCGTGTCCATCGGGATGCGTGCTCCTCAGCGCCGGACGCGATAGCGTTCGACTTGGTTCTCGCCGAGTTCGATGCTGACTTCGGCGGGCGGGGCGCCTGCGATTTGAACGCGCCAGTAGTCGCCTGGATTGGTGAAGAAGAAGTACAAAATCAGACGTTTGTCCGCCGGCTGCGCCAGATGTACGAGGGTCGGCCTGCCGGGGAAGATGGGTTGCGCCAGCACGACCGCGTCGTCGCGAGGGTTGGCTAGCATGCGAGCGGCTTCTTCGTACGTCTCAGTCGTCGTATCGGCGACCTTTTCGGGCACACTGCGGACCATCATGCGAAAGACGTTGCCCGAGTTGGTCTGCGAGGCGGACTGGACGATGAGGTTCGTAGGCGTCACGTGCGGCACGCTGACGCCTCCACTCGCCATCGAAGAAGAGCTCGAACAGGCGGCGAGCGCAAAGCCTAGGCAAACGCTTGCGCCCCACCCTCTTTGAGGCGCGCCGGGCAAGGACTGGCGGGCTCGTGTCGTCATTGGCACCGCAGCGGCTGGCCGTGGCTCTGGAGCGAGAAGATCGCCCACGGATCGTCCAACAGCTTGACGCGAATCGGTATCTTCTCGTCGCCGCCATCCTGCAACCGGAGCTGCCATTCATAAGTCTCCGCGCCGACCGGGGACGGATCGGACGCGGAACGAGCCTGCGCGAGCAGTCGTAAGAAGCGGAAATAAGGACCTGGAGCGACCAGCGGCGCGGGAAACGAAGCGTCTTGCGTTTCCACGTTGCCGACCTGAACACCAATCTGTGCACCTTCGTCGCTGGTCCAGTCGATCTGGAAAGTGGCGGTCACGGGCTTCTGGTTGAAGTTGAGCAAGGAGAAGTCCCCTTCCTTCAAGTAGGAAGCCGTTGGCACGAGCGTCGAACCGGCGGCCGTCGAGAACGGCACGCTCGCGACGCGTATCGCCAGTCTCCGCGGAGTTCCCTTGTCGTCCCACAGGAGCCTGCCCAGCGCCGCCGCTCCGTTCACCGTGGGATACAGCGCGGGCGGGAACCTGACGCGCGCCGCCGCGGCGGAGTTCGGCTGGAAGCCCTGCGTATCGTTCTCGCGCGAGATGGGCGCGATGTACTCGGCGACCAGCGCCGAGAACTGGCCGTCGACCGGATGGAAGAGTCGGGCGATTTCGGCCGGCTCTGCCGTAATGGCAGCCCGGCGATTGAATGGGAACTTCGCCACGACGTCGCGCACGAGCGGCAACATCTCTTTGCACCAGGCTCTTGCGACGACGGTCTCCAGGTCACGGCGACCCAAACCCCAAAGCTCCGAAAACGGTTCCAAGAACGGCGTCTGCTGCTCGGCTGTGAGTCCAGCATCCACGGCCCACTTGCGCGCCAGCGCCTCGTAAGAGCCTTTGTCGGCGCGAATCGTAGCCAAGGCCGTCTTGCCCGCAGGCATGAGATCCTTGTCCAACAGGGGCGCCGTCGCGGGTTCCTTGCCGTCAGGGACGTCCGCCACCGCGGTCAAGTCCGTCAGGAGTTGCTTGACGATCTCCTTGTACTTGCCAAGCTCGGCACCTTTGCCCTTCGCGCCCACGGCGCGGTGCCAAGACTCGAATTCTCGCAAGGCGTCGGTTACGGGCTGGAGCAGAGGCTGCGCGCTGAACAGACTGAGGGGAGCGGACGCTGCGCCACTCGGGCTGTCCAGACTTGCGTCGGTGTTGGCGGTAGGCGAGCCACTCGCGACGGGAGGGGCGGCTTTCGCCCCCGCTTTGGGCTTATCCGCTGCCCCTGGGTCGAGCCCGTCAGCGCTCAGGTCGGTGTTGCGATCGAGCGCGTCGACGAACTCATCGAAGGTCGAATTCTCTGCTGCAATCTGGCCGAGGACAACGCGCAACGCCTCGACGCTCGGAGCGTGCAGCTGAAAGCCGTGCAAAAAGCCGAGAACTTCCGTGTGATAAAGCCGCGCGTAGGCGGCGACTTCGCCGCGTATCAGGTCGGCAAGCCGATTCTTGTGGTCAGCCGAGACCTTGAGCCGACTCACGACGTCGATGATCCGCACGACCTCATGGCGAACGCAGCGTTCGAACGCCGTCTTGGTGTAACGCCCCCGCAGGCCGGCGCTGCCATGGAATAAAGAGCCATCCGTCGCCTGGGCATTCCACGTCACGTTCCGCAGATCGCCATCGATTTCCTGCGAAAAGAAGATGGAATCGTGCTGCGCGCGGGCAATGAAGCGGTCAATCAGGAGCTCCGCCCGGCTGTTACGCACCGCATCGTCCCAAGCGTGCACGTCAATCTCGAACTGGTTCGCCCCCAACTTCAGCCGAATCGGTTCGACCGCAGCGGAGGGCTTGCCTTCCGGATGATCGAGGCTGATCAGGTCGTCGGTCAAGTCACGCAAGAGCAGGTCCGTTTCGTCGGTTGCGCGCGGCACGGACGTGATGAGCGTGATCAACCGACCCAGCTCACTCGACTGCTCCCTCAGATTGGTCTCTCGGATCGACGTGACGAACTCGGCAAACGCCGGTTGATAGGCTGCGCGCAGCGCCGGAATCGGCCCATCTTCGGCTTCGCCCACCGCGTCGACGGCGCCGTCGAGGTTACTGACCAATTCCAGCGTGACGTCGTCGTTGCGGAACCTCGGCAGCGAAAGCCGCATTTGCTCGGCTTGCTCGCGCATGCGAGCGAGCTCGTCGCCAGTGAGGATGCCGTCTGCCATGCCCTTCTCCACGGCGCGCGGCAGCCGAATCCAGTAATCGATCGTATCGCGCTCATCGATCGGTGATGACTGCAACCTGAGGTGCGCTGGGGTCAGGTAGGGCACGCTGCTGTTGTGCAAGTAATCCTCGATGATGTCCTGGCGCAGGCCGGTCATCGAAGAAAACAGCTCCAACCTTCGGTCGCCCCGCAAGACGCCCAGATTGTCGGCGCGATAGCTGTGCAGCACGACCAGACCATAAATGACGCGCCGTACGCGCAACGTCATGTTGTCCGGCCCGAGAATGCCGTGCTCTTCGAGCTCGGCGATTTGCGGGAGCAACAAGTCCTCGCGCAGCTTGGCCGTCAGCTGCGCTCGCATCTCGTTGCGCGCGTGCGCGAAAAAACCCGGGAATTTGCTAAGTAAACCCAGGTGCTCGACGGTGAACGCGCGAATGGTCGCGCGCTGCTCGAGCTCACGCTCACTGCCCATGAGTTCACGCGATATCTTGTAGTTTGCCATGTCGCTGGCGGCGACCGCCCAGAACCCGCGCTCCCAATCGTAGGCAAACAGAAAGTAGCAAGCGAAGGCGCAGGCGACACCCGCGGTGAGCAACGCGTGCCGTCGGAGCGGATTCGGCCCCGGACCGCTCTCGGTCGCGTTGGCCAGAGGGCTCTCGGCACCCGGAGTATTGGAGCATAGGAAGGCGCCTCCGCGCAGCGCCGGCAAAGCGATCGGATCGGCTTCGAACAAAACGTCCGAAAACTGAGCCAACGGGATCAGCACCTTCGATACTTCGCGCAGAAACACCAAGAACCGGTGAAACTCGCCAGCCTTCAGGGTTCGCAGGGCGCGCGGAACCTGCTGCCGCATCTCGCGTTCCCAGGCACTCAGCGAGTCATCGAGCTTCCCGGTCGCTGCAAACGGAACGCGATTCGAGATGCGCTGGTCGACCCAGAAGCGCGCCGCGTCGGTGAAGCCCTCGATTTGATCGAGGTGCGTCAAAGCCAGACGGACCTCGATGGGGCGCTCCCGTAGCGCGGAAACCTGATTGACCTTCATGCGGATGCTCAGCGCGAGGTCGCGCCGAGCCTCGGGCGTGCTGCTGGACAGCCAACTGACGTCCAGCGCAACGACGATGGTCGGAGTACGCCGTCGATAAATGGGACGCCAGAGTCGGTCGAGCGCGGTGCGGCAACTCTCGCTGTGATCCTCCAGGTACCGCGAGGGCAACTCACTGATCACGGCTCCGGACGCGAGGTAGGTCGGAAGGTCAGGCTCCAGCGTCGCCTCACTGGCGACCTGCTTCATTTGATAGAGCCAATCCGTCTGAGTATCCAGCAGGCGGCTCTTGCCGGAAGACGCCGCTCCCAGCACCAGGAAATGCTCGAAGTTGAGGATGGAACGCTGGTAGCTGCCCGGTAGTCGCCTCAAGAAGCTGCGCCAACTCTTGTAAAGCTCCCGCGCGGCGATCGCCGGTTCGGCCCCGCCGCCAGCCGGGACGTCCGGCAGGGCAGGCCCTTGCGCACGCTTTTGCTGCACGCGCTTTCGATACTGTTTGTGGAGCTTCAGCGCGAAAACGACGACGAGTGGCAAGGCGAGCGCGAGCAGCGCGAGCGTCTTGACGCTCAACGTGATGCCCAGACCCGAAAGCAGTTGGAGAATGTCTTTCGCTTTCATGGCTCGACCCGCTTCTTTACGGATCCCGCTAGCGAGATATATCTAACGATTGGCTCCCGCGGGCCAACAGACTTGAAGTTGGTAGATGTCAGCTCGGACGGGCATGCAAGTATAGCCGACAGCCCGCGAGTTGTGGTGAGTCGAACAGTACGAGTCGGCCTTCCGCCACTGCATAGTCCCACTCTTGACCGCGACTGATGGCGCAAATCTCGACGGTCGATGCGAGCGTGATTGCAAACGGCGGACGATCGACACGTGCGAACGGAATTCCAGTGAGGGCACGCTCGTGCACCAGGCCAATCCGCGCGGGGCTGGAGAGCTTGACCGTGCCCAGCTCCAATTGGGACGTCACCTCTGGCTTTTGAATCAGCAAATAGATGTCTTTGGCACGTTTCACCTTCCTGTCGAAGTCGCAGCAAAGCTGACCGTCTTTGCGAGTGAACTCCACGTACGGGACGTCCGGACTCCCGCGCAGCAGCATCTTCTCGATCGGCTCGAGAAAAGCGCCAAACGATGAGGCCAGCGCCTGGTGATCGTAGACCTCGTCGATGGCGTCGAGCTGCGCATTCCTGAGTACGCTCAGATCCAGGTACAACGTTCGGAGCGCGACGAACAGTTGGTAGGGGTGCGGCGATACGTGAGCATCGAGATCCACGAGCGCGGTGTGAAACAGGAACGTGCTACGAAGCGCCTGCTTGGCGAGCAGCTGAGTCTCACCCGACAAGTGGTTTTCTTGAAGCTCCTCCTTCAATAGCTGGCACAGCCCTTTGACCACTTTCCCCATGCGGACGAGTGGCCCATCGAACAGCAAGTCGCGCTGTACCCGAAGCAAGGGCGGCACGTAGCTGTCGAGGAAGGACCATTTGCCATTCGCCGAGCGTTCCACCTCGGCGAGCTTGAAACGCTCCTCTGCCGACGATTGCGTGCAGGAGAGTTCGACCTTCTGCAACACCCGTTGGATGCTGTCCTCTTTCGGATCGCCGGGGTGCGACTCCACGATCTCGAAGCCCGACTGCAATTGAACGAAGACGGGGACCCGGCTAGCGCCCGAGCTGTTCAGGTCGAGGAAGACGGGCGCCGCGTTGCCTGGAATGTCGAGCACGGCTCCAGACTCGAACACCAGCGAAAGCTGGTTTATCTGCAGCGCGCCATGGGTCAACTGGAACTTGTCCCACTCGAGTCTACCGAGACCCCACGGTGGCGCCGGTTGCATCCCGAAGCGCAACGTCGATTCCGCTCTGAGCGACTCTTCTTGGGCATAGAAGTGTCCGGGCAACAGGGCCTGCCCCATGTGCCAGAACACTCGCGTCATGCCCTGCGCCGATTCTTTCACGCCGTCAGCTCCAATCCGCGCGCGCAAACGCGCCGCTCACGACCGTCGCACGAAAGCCGCTGACCGCCCCCCGTTCGAACTGGCTCTGCTCGCGCACGCACACCAGGTTTGGACGGAGGCGCCAGCGGCCGGGCGCGAGCGGGTCCACTACGTCTTCGGGGCAAGCGCGGTCGCAGCCAAGGTGCCCACTTTCAGGCCCCAGCGTTTGACGAAATTTTTGCCGGAAGCAGTGGCAAAATGGAAATCACAAGTCTGGTTGGCCGCGGGCACGACCTCGAAGTAAATGTTGTACACGTTGACATCGATGTTGGCGGCAACTTTGGTCGGTTCGTCCGCCACCACCAGCCGCACGTCTTTGCCACCCGGAGCGTTTAGCTGGGCGGTGATCTCGGCGGGCGCCTTCGGATGCGCTTCGTTGAACCAAGCCTTCGTCTCTTCGTCGAAATTCCCGATCCACCAACCCAGGGTTTTGATGCTCGTCGTCTTCAGCGTCATCTTGAGCATGCCCTTGATCAGTAGCGCGTTCTCTGCCGACATGTAGGCGCTGATGCAGATCGGATCACCGACTCCACCTTGCCAAGAGAAGTTGTCGAGCACGCCCACGACATTGACTTTGTCCTCTGCGACTTTGAGGCTGGCATAGCCAGTGTCGGCTCCGTCGACGTTGTACGGCGTGAACACCGTAACGTCTTGCGCCAGCGGAGCCGCCAAGCCGATGCCGTCGAAGGTCACCAGGTAGCCAACACGCTGCTTCTTCGTCGGGTCCATGACGAAACCCGACTTCCAGTCACAAGGAAAGTTGTATGACATTTGGCAACTCCAGGAGGGTTCTTCAGCCGAGCCGTGCGTCGACGCGCAGATCCACGTCCAAACCTTCGAACTGAAGGTGCGGCAGGATCGACAGATTGCAGTGATACCAACCGACGCGCCCGTCGATCGGCGTCACTTCCAGGCTGTATGCCTTGAAAGGGTAGTAACGCAGAGTCAGATCATCAGGGTTGACGAGCGTAGTCACGTAGCGAGCGATCCAGCTGTCAATCTGGGTCTGAATGTAGGCGGCATCGGCCGTGCTGCCGATGTTGTCACGCATGATGCACTTCAAGTAGTGGGCAATGCGTGACACCGAGTAGGTGTAGGACAGGTTGGTGACCAGCTGCGAATTCTCCGAGTCTTTGGTGTCTTTGAAGCGGTGGGCCTTCTTCAAGGATTGCGCGCTGAAGAAGACGGCATCCGCCGTGCCCTTCTTGTGAATCAGGGGAATGACTCCCGCGTTTGCCAGCTCGAGCTCTCGAAAGTCGGGCATGGATATTTGCACGGGGGCGCGCAATTCGTCTTCGCCGCGAATGTTGTAGGTATAAGAGGCGAGGCCGCTCACCAGGCCGCCCGCCTTGACGCCGCGAATGTATTGGCACCAGCCCGAGGTCTCGAAGCTCTTGACGAGATTGCGCGCGAACAGCATGGCGGCGCTGCCCCAGACGTACTTCGAATCGTCGTCACCGCGCAGCTCTTCTTCGAACTGGATGTTTTCGGCGGGATTCGACGCCGCGTTGTACGGGGCGCGTACCATGTAGCGCGGCATCGCCAACCCCAGGTACACGGCCTCGTCCGAATCACGCAGCTTGTTCCACCCCGAATAGCGTGGGCTGTCGAAGATGCCCTGAATGTCTCGGAGCTGGTTCACCTCGCTCATCGTGTCGCAGCCGAAGAGCCGCGGTGAGGCGGCGGCGACGAACGGGGCGTGGGCCGCGGACGCGACCTTGCCCATCGCCCGCAACCAGACCAGGTGAGATGGCTTGTTCTCGAACTCGTACAGCCCGATGATTGCGCCGTAAGGAGCCCCGCCGAACTGGTCGTACTCGGCGACATAGAGCTTCTTGAACAGCTCGGAACCAGCGATATCGGCCATGTTTACTTCGAGATCTTCCTGGGCTTCGTCGATGTCGATGTCCAGCAAGTTGATGTCGATGTTGGCCTTGAAATTGGTGTTGGCCACCAAGTCGGCAATCGAGGTCCAGGTGGCCTCCATCTCTTGGAACTCCGGCGTATGCAGGACCGCGTTGAGCTGGGCTTCGACCAAGTCGTCGATGGTCGCTACCAGGTCTTGAATCGTCTGCTTGTCGAAGGTCCCCCCCGTAGCGTCCAAGTTGTAGACGAGCGCGGCCATACTGGACACGAACCGCTCGTCGATGGTCACGTCTTCGACCACATGATCCAGATTGGCGCCGATCATCGGCCGTGGCGACGCGACGTCTTCGGACAGGCGAACGCTTTTGAGCAACTGCTTGAGTGTAACTGCTTCAGGCATGATCTTCTTCCTCGCTCAGGGCTTTGCTACAGGCGGCGCGACTGGCGCTGCGCCTTGATCGACGAGCGGTCCCACCGTAAATTCCACGTCGTTGTCGTGTGTTGCCGTGACGCTGCCTTCCCAAGACTGTTTCCCGGGTGCATGAACACGAATCACGTGCACGCCGGCCTTTACCCGAACCGGCTGGTTCCAGTGCTTCTGGTCCACGACGTCGTTGTCACGTTTTATCTCGAGGCCCGTCAGCTTGGCGATCTCCGGTGAGACGACCAACTTGAGACTCGCGGCGGGCAACTTGTAGGTCTCGAAGCGCGGCAGCTCTTTGAGAATGGCATCGATCGTGCCGCCGGACTGCGCGGCTTCCCGCAGCAAGTTCCGAAAGCTCTTACTGTTGTCGAAGTTCGCTTGCGCCTCGAGCAGCAGCTTCTTCAGTAGCAGCAGCGCCTTGACCCTGGGGACTTGCTGCGCGACCTCCGATGGCAAAAACGACTTGGTCGAGGTGAGCGGCAAATTGACTTCGAACTCATCGCCTCCCGCGCGCGGATTGATGCAATTCTTGACGTTGAAGCGCACCGACATGTCCATGTCGTGCATGACCTGGTTCAGGTTCTTGCCGTCGAGGCGCCGAATCTGGCGCTTGTCCAGCTCGAGCTTGCTGTCCTTGGAACTCTTCTTCGACAAATCACCCATGACCAGGATGCGTAGCGGAAGGGTCACGTCTTCCGGCTGACCGTGAACGTTGGTCCGGTAAGTGAGGGTAATTCGCGATCTAGGAATTTCATCGGTGATTGCCATTTTCAGTCCAACCTCTTTGCGTCAAGGGCCATTGAGATTCACGCCGTCCAATTCTTCACGAGCCTTTGCGTCGGGCCGGTCGCAAACTCCAATAGCGAGCTCGTGCCCTCTTCCGGAATAATCTGAAATTCGAGTTTGTAAGCCTTGATATCCAGGAGTTCGGCGATTCGAACCGGCGTATTGTCGACGAACAACTGCAGCTCCCCACCGGCGGTGTCCACGCTGGCGGTGGCCTTGGCTTGGTTCTTGACGAACGTGGCTTCGAACCACTGCTTCTTGTCGTCATCGAAAGAGATCACGTACCAAGCAACTTGAACGTTAGTGGCAGTCACTGGCTTAGCCAACTTTGCGACGACGTTCGCAGCCGTCTCTTGACTCACGTACGCCACGATCCGAATCGGCGCATCGTCTTCCCCGGAGTAGCGGAAACTCTCGATCAGGCCAATGCACTTGATCGTCGCTCCTGCCAAGACGCTCTGGCCCGTGCCGGCAAAAGGATTCCAGACCTCGATGTCTTTCGACAAGCTCAACCCCCCGCACCCGCTCCAAAAGAGTAGGTAGCCGATGGTGGCCTTGCATCGCGGGTCGAGGTTGAAGCCGAGTCGCCAGTTGCA
>Ga0302321_100005049_pt1 | contig 11494 bp, 9 predicted proteins | sample Fen_T0_1_FD_202505 | JGI IMG/M metagenome (GOLD analysis project Ga0302321, IMG submission 202505) | Peat permafrost microbial communities from Stordalen Mire near Abisko, Sweden - Fen_T0_1 | ecosystem: Environmental > Terrestrial > Soil > Wetlands > Permafrost | place: Sweden: Abisko...
GGTTCCCTCCGTGGCGTATCAGGATGGAACCCAGGGAAACAAGGTGAGCGTCATGGAGTTTGCCTCGGGTTCCTGGGTGCCGGTGGGACCCGCCGGGTTCTCCGATGGTTCCGCCCTTTCGGTCTCACTGGCCTTTGCCTCGGGGACCCCCTACGTGGTGTACCAGGACGTGGCCAACGGCAGCAGGGCGACCGTCATGAAGTTCGAATAGCCCCGGCCCGATGCGCTATATTGATGCCCTAACCTGGTCGAGGGTTTCGGGGTGTCGATTGAAACTGCTGTCCTACCTGGCTGTGGTGGCCTGCCTGGAAGGCCTGGCCTTCGCCATCCTCGTGTTCACCTTGAATCCCGGGGCGGTTGTGAACCGCGTCGGCGCCCTGGTCGGGCTTCTCCACGCCTGGTGGACCTTCTGCCTGGTTTTTGTGTACGGCTCCCCCGACATGGCCGCGGCCCTGCTCTTCGACCGGCTGTCGTACGTGGCCGTCCTGGGGCTCAACCCCGCCCTGGCCTGGTTTTTCCTACGGTTCGCCGGGGTGTCGAACCGGGCTACGGGGGCGGTGGTGGTCACCGCCTCGGCGGTGGCCGCACTGGTGGCCTACGGGTATCTGACCGGTGGATTCCCCCGGGCGGCGTTTGCGCCCGGTCCCTGGGGCAACGTCGGAATTCCGGCCTCCGACCAAACATGGGCCACCGTTTCCGACACGGCGTTCCTCGGCCTCGATGCCATTTCTTTCGGCATCCTAGTCCAAAAAAGCCTCAAAGCAGGTTCTTGGCGCCAGAAACGCCTGATCCACATCGTTCTGGCGGGGATGGGGTTCGCGGTGGCAGCGTACCTGGTCCTCGACGCCCTGACCCGGGCGTGGGCGATGCCTTCGCTGATCTTCCTGCCGTCCACCCTTCTGGTAGCCTTCAATTTCTACGCCATCTACGAATACCGGTTCCTGATGCCCGAACACCCGTGGTTGGAAGGCCATCTGGCCGAGGCCATGAACCGGCCGGCGCTGCTCCTCGACAAGGCGGGGCTCATCGTCGGCGTCAACCTGGCGGCCCGGCAGCGCCTCGCCCCGACCCAGAACCCCGTGGGCGAGGGCATCGCCTCGTGGGCCACCGACCCCGAAGCCTTCCCAGGGTTGTGGTCGACCATCCAGGGGGGGAAGCCCGGGGCCGAGGGCCATCTGGAAACGCGCTACGGAAGGTTCCACCTTTCGGGCCACTACGACCGCTTCGGCGACTTCGTCGGGGTGGTGGCGCTGTCGGCCGACTCCCCCGGGGTCTCCGACGAGCTGAAGGGCCTCAGCGACCGGGAGGCGGAAGTGCTGAAACTCCTGGTCACGGGAGTCGGCAACCAGGCTATCGCCGACCGTTTGTTCGTCTCGCCCGGGACGGTCAAGAGCCACGTCCATAGCATCCTGGCCAAGACCGGCGTCCGCAAGCGCCAGGACCTGGTCCAGAGGTTCGGAAGGATGTTCGGGTGAGACCCCATTACCCGGAAAGCCAGGGAGGACTCCAGGAGAAAGGCGTCCGTTTCGCCCCCGTTCTTCCTCTGCGCCCCCGCTAAACGGTTCTTGCTTTCTCTCCCCTATGTCCTAGACTTGGGGATTATGGGGAACCGCATTTTCCTTCTGGACGACGAAGAGCTGATTCTGGATTCGTTCAAGATGATCTTCTCCGATCTTGGCTACGAGGTGGTGACCTGCGACGATGCGCCCCAGGCCGTGAACATCGTCCTGGGCTCGGATTTCGATCTGATCCTGACCGACATCCGGATGCCGGGGATGAACGGGGCCGAGGTGATCCGGGCCATCAAGGCGGTCAAACCAGAAACCAGGATCTTCGTCCTGACCGCGTTTGCCGGGGACCCCATCGTCCAATCGGCCCTGGAGGCCGGGGCCCAGGGGGTGATGAAAAAGCCCTTCGAGATCGCCAAGATTCTGGATCTGATGAAGCCCTGACCATGGACGACCAGCGCGTTCACGACATCGACTCCCTTCTGAAGGACGTCGACCACCTGTTCGCCGTGATCGACGCTGAAGCCCAGACCCTTCGGGAACCTGGAACCCTCCCCTCGCCCCTGGGAAGGCTCACCAACCCGGGGCAGGATGCCCTGGACAGCCTGGTGGAGCCTCCCCGGGACGGCTGGGCCGGGCTGGACATTTCCGCCGATGGGATGGAGGTACGTGCCAACTTCTTCCCTCCCATTGGATCGGGGCACCCTCTGGCCGTGGACGAATTCTGGATCCAGCTGGAGAAGGCGGGGGTTCGTTTCGGGGTGGACCACACTCTGATCAAGGAGACCATCTGGAACGTGGCCATGGACCGGCAGCCCCTGGAGGCTCTGGTGGTAGCCCGGGGTTTGCCCGCGAAGGACGCGCTCTCCGAACGGTGGGAAATCCTCCCCGCCCTGACGGCCCGCCGGCTGGTTCTGGACACCGAGGCGCCGGCCCTGGATTTCAAAAACCAGTCCCCCTTTGTCCTGGTCACCCCGGGGGAACTGCTGGCCACCCGGCTGGCCGAGGAGCCGGGGGTTTCCGGGTGCGATGTGTTCGGCAAGACCCTGGACTTCGTGAAAAAGACCCCTCGGAGCCATAAGCCCGGGGAGAATGTCGTGGAATCGCCCGAGGGGTTCCGGGCGGCGTGCGAAGGGAGTTTCCGGTTCGACAACGGAAGCTTCTGGGTCGACCGGGTCTTGGTCCTCGAGTCGGGGGTGGGCTACGCCACGGGGCACATCGATTTTCCTGGCGACGTTCACATCGTGGGGGAAATTGCCTCGGGCTTCCGGATCCGGGCCAAGGGTTCGCTCTACTCTTCCCGGGTCATCGACGCCACCGAGATTGTTTGCGGGGGCGACGTGATCACCCCCCTGGGCATCATCGGCCGGGAAGGTTCGGTGGTCAGGGCCGAGGGAAGGATCCAGGCCAAGTTCTTGGAAAACGTCTTCGTTGTGTCCCAGGGGCCCATGGACATCCCCACCAGCGTGTTGAACTGCGTGCTCCAGACCAGCGACAAGCTGGTCATGGGCGGCCGGGGCCTGGTGGTAGGGGGCCGGATTCAGGCCCAGAACGGCATGGAGCTCTACCAGGTGGGAAGCGCCCGGGGAGGGAAGGCCGAGCTGATTTGCGGAATTGACTTCACCGTCCTGGACAAAATCACGTGGATCCGGGACCAGAGTCTGTCGCTGGTGAAGCAGTTGAAGGTCTTGGAGACCAACAAGAAATTCCACCCCGACAAGGCCGTTCTGATGAACAAGGCGTGCTCCCAGATCAGGGAAAAGGTGCTCACCCTCAGCGAAACAGCCCGGGACCTGGCCTCGAAGCTGGACCGCAACGAAGATGCCACGGTGGTCGTCCGGGGCATCGCCTACCCCGGCACCTACATCGAGATCTGCCACGTATCCCACGTGGTAAGCCGGCCTGTGGGCCGGGTCAGGTTCAGCCTCGACAAGCACAAGAACCAGATCCGAATGGACCCCTTGTGAAACTCTCTCCGGACAAGCTCCTGGACGAAGCCCTGGAAGCCTCGGAGATCGCGTTCTGGTCTTACGACCTGGAGGACGACGAGAGCTATTTTTCCGACCGGTACTACAAGATGCTCGGCTACCAACCCGGAGACTTCCCCATGGACTCCGCTGGGTGGGCCAGCATCCTCCACCCCGACGAGGCCCCCGGGATCTTCGAGGCCTTCCAGAAGTACCTGGAAGACGGGCAGGGACGGCTCCAACTGGAGTACCGGCTCAAGACGGCCACCGGGGGCTGGAGATGGGTCCAAAGCCGGGCCCAGGTGGTGGAACGAGGGAAGGAAGGCCAAACCATTCGGGTGTCGGGTACCAACATCGACATCACCCAGCGCAAGTTGATGGAAAGGGCGCTGGTGGAAAGCGAGGCCCGGTGGACCAGCCTGGTGGACGAAGCCCCGGTGGGCATTTCGCTGATCGACAGGGAGGGCGTGGTCCTGTTTGCCAACCGCCACCAAACCGGGATCGAACAGGTCACCCCCTTGGGACGGAACTGGAAGGAGTTCCTGGCGGTGGAACTGCACCCCGAGATCGACCGCATCCTCGACGAGAGCTTCCGGCTGGGCAAGTCCACGACGTTCTCGACCCACAGGGTCCTGGCCGACGGAGAGTCCATCCATTTCGAAAACCACTCCAGCCCGGTCAGGGAAAACGGTCAGGTGACGGCCCTGCTGGTCCTGTCCATCGACGTCACGGCCCAGCACCGGGCCGAACACCGCCGGACCAAGGTCTCCCGCCGGATGGAGATCTTGCTGTCGATGCACAACCTCCCCCTTCCCCGGCATGACTCCTTCGGCCCCATCCTGGCCGCAGCGGTGGAGCTGACCGATAGCCAGAGTGGCTTTCTGTCGCTGTATTCGTCGAAGGAAAAGGCGTTCGTGATCCAGACCTCGACCCCCGGGGCCGGGGCCCTCGACGAGCTGCTTCCCTCGATGGAGGACGCCGGCCTCCGGAAGCAGGCCGTGGTGGTCAACGAGCCGCCCCCAGGAGGGGGCTCCTTCCACAGAATCCTCCTCCTGCCGGTGATCGAGAACGAGACCACCGTGGCAGTGGTGGGGGTGCTCGGCAAGGCGTCGTCGTACGGACAGGACGACGTGGACGAAATGCGCACCCTGGTCGATGGATTCTGGCAGCTCCGCCAACGGCGAGACGCCGAAGAGTCCCTGAACCGTCTCTACCAGGCAGTGGAGCATTCGCCGGTCTCGCTGGTGATCACCGACCCCTCGGGGGTCATCGAGTATGCCAATCCCCGGTACTACACCATGACGGGGTTCGGTCAGGAGGAAGTTGCTGGGTCCGCCTTCATCCAAAGCGCCGACACCGTACCCACCCAAACTTTTCTGGGTCTGTGGGCCGATGTGCTTTCCGGCAAGGAGTGGCAGGGGGAACTGGTCGACAGAAAGAAGGACGGGCAGACGTACTCCGAATGGGTTTCGATTTCCCCCGTCCTCGACACCGTGGGGGCCGTCTCCCATTTGATCGTGGTCATGGAGGACATCACAGACCGGAAGGAAACCCAGGAGATCCTGTTCCGGGCCCAGAAGATGGAGACCGTCGGGCAGCTGGCCGCGGGGGTGGCCCACGACTTCAACAACCTGCTGACCTCGATGCTGGCCTACAACCAGATGCTCCTGCGCAAGATCGAGCCAGGGAGTGCCCTCAGAAAGTATCCGGAGGGCATCGAAATCGCCGGACGCCGGGCCGTCGATTTGGTGACCGGACTTTTGGCCGTCGGCCGGCAGCAGAGGATGACCAAGACCAGCCTCGACCTGGGGGAACTGCTCCGGGAGCAGGTACCCTTGCTAACCAGTTTAGTGACCCAGACCATCCAGTTCCGGACCGACCTGGAGGCCCCCCCGTTGATGGTGGAGGTCGATACCAGCCAAATCAGCCAGGTGGTGGTCAACCTCGTCTCCAACGCCCGGGACGCCCTGGAGGGTGCGGGATCGATCAGCCTGTCCATGGGGCGGTTTTCCGATTCCACAGGCGTCTGGGCCTGGTTCGCCGTCCAGGACGACGGCCCGGGTATTCCCCAGGCTCTGCAAGAGAAGATCTTCGACCCCTTCTTCACCACCAAGCCCATCGGCCAGGGAACGGGGTTGGGCCTCTCGGTGGTCCAGGGCATCATCCAGCAGCACAAAGGGCTCATCAAACTAGAAAGCAGCCCCGAGAACGGGACGAGGTTCACCGTGTTGCTGCCCACCTTGTGAAGGAATTTGAACCATAAAGTTCGCAGATATGCCCCGGGCAGAGGCCCCCTTGCCAAGGACGCCTCCCGGGGCCATCCTTCGTCCATGAAGCGACCCGCGACCCTCTTCCTCTTTCTGTTTTTCCTGACATTTTCCGGAGCGGCCCTGGATTTCGACCTGGGGTTCTCCCCCGGGGGCACGGCCCTGGCCGTGGTGGTGAAGGCCATAGGCCAGTCCCGGCAGACCGTGGTGGTGGCGGCCTATCAGTTCACCTCGGTCGAAGTGGCCCAGGCCCTGGGCGAGGCCGTGGCCCGGGGCATCAAGGTCTGGGCCGTCCTCGATGAAAAAGGGACGAGGGAAAAATACTCCCAGGCAGCGTGGCTGGCGGCCCACGGCATCGCGGTGCGCACCGAGGACCGCTACGCCATCTTCCACCACAAATTCCTGGTCATCGACCGGGACACCGTCGAGACCGGCTCGTTCAACTACACCAGCTCGGCCGACAAGCGCAACGCCGAGAACGTGCTGGTGCTCCGCGGGGTACCCGACCTGGCCGAGGCCTACCTTCGGGAATGGGTGAGGCTGTGGGACGAGGCCACCCCCTGGGCACCCCAGCTGCCGGGGAAAAAACGATGACCTTCGTGGCCCTGCTCAGGGGCATCAACGTGGGAGTCGGCCGGTCTGTGCCCATGGCGGCTCTGAGGACGTTGTGCGAAGGACGGGGCTGGACGGCCGTGACCACCTACATCCAGAGCGGCAACCTGGTGTTCGAAGCCGAAGGGGACGAGGGTGGCTTGGCCGCCGTCCTGGAAACGGCCCTGGCGACCCGGTTTTCGTTCGCCATCCCCGTGCTGGTCCGGACCGCCAGCCGGTGGAGGGCGGTGGCCGCCGACCGCCCCTTCGGCGGCTGGACCGACCCCAAGCAGCTCTCGGTCACCCTGCTAGACGGCCTCCCCGACCCAGCGGCCTGGGAAGCCCTGGCGCCTTGGAAGGAAGACGACGACGCCATCGAGCTGGTCGGCGACCGGGTGTGGGTGAAGACCCCCACCGCAGGCTACGGCAAGACCAAATTCCACAACGCCTGGCTCGAAAAAAAACTGGGCCGCCGGGCCACCACCCGGAACCGCGCCACGGTAGACGCCCTGCTGGGAATGCTGCCGGCCTAGGGCGGGGCTGGGGGCACCGCTCATATAGATGTGTTTGTCCTTTGTGCGGGTGTGCGGACCGTTGACGCGGGTGTGTCGGCCGTTTGTACAAGTGTGTGGGCCGCTTGTGCGTATGTGTCCGTCGTTCGTACCGGTGTGTTTGTCCTTTGTGCGGGTGTGCGGACCGTTGACGCGGGTGTGTCAGCCGTTTGCCCGGGTGTGTGGGCCGTTCGTGCAGGCGTGTTTGCCATTTTCACGAGTGTGTCCGCGGCTCGCCCCCATTCCTCACCCCCCGCCGAGCGAAGCGATGGCCGCGCAGAACGAGGCGAAGGAGATCGTTCGTTTGGCTAAGTTGAGGAGCGGCGAGGCCCGCAGGCGTACTGGAAGTACGCCGAGGACCCGAGCTGATCCGAAACGACGCCAAACGGACGAGATCCAAGCCTTAGTCCCGGGTAAAAGGGGGTGGCACCAAAGCCAGCCACTTGAGCCCCGTCCACCGACTCATCCCCAACCGCTGTCCCTGGGCATCGTCCTCGGCCCAGACCAGCCAGGGGTTGCCGTTGGAGTCGACGGCCATGTCGAGGGTGTCGACGAAGGCGCCGGGGGTGGAGATCGTCGTCCCCAGGTCGGCCCAGCCGGCGTTCGTCCTGAGCTTCACCGTGATCCCCACGAAGCGTTCGATGGCGGCCACCACCGGGGCGCCGGCCGACAGCCCCACCTTGGGGTTCCGGGCCCCCAGGCTGCCCGGGGTGCCCAGCAGGTCCCAGGTCTTGCCGTTCCACCGCTTCACCCGCATCTTGGACCCCCCGGACGACTCGACGAAGGCTACGGTGGGCACCCCTTGGGGGTCGAGGACGAGGCTGGGGAACCCCGCATACACGTCGGGGTCGAGGTTGAGGTACCCCCGGTCCCGGGACCACTTTTGGCCGTCCCAGGGCCCGGCGAACACCTGGAAGTCGTGGCGGTAGACCATCTGGCTGAAGGCCAGGTAGGGCCGGTCCCCGGGGCCTAGGGCCAGGTCCCGGGACCGGCTGGACGAGCTGACGTCGGTGGTCAGGGTGCCATCGTCCACCAACCTCCATTCCTTCCCTTCCAGCACGGCCAGATACACGTTGTCCACGTTGAAGTCGGGGGTGATCTCGCTCCAGAGCACCCAGGGGCGGCCTTGGGAATCGACCCTGACCCGGGGCCTCTCGGCCACGGTCCGGGTGGACCGGCTGGGGCTGGGGCCGGGCTCTTCCCAGGCGGTGCCCGACCACCGGGCCACGTGGAGCAGCCCCAGACCCACGTCCACGCCCGTGAGGTCCAGGGGCCGCTCCCCCCAGGCGGCCCAGGCCGCGCCGTCGGGACCGAAGGTCAGGGACACCGACGCCACGCTCTGGTTGGGTACCCGGTTAAGCACCCCTCCCACCGGCACCCAGGTGGCGCCGTCCCACCGGACCACCCGGCCCACGGTGACCTGACCGTGCCTCTCCACCCAGGCCGCCCACGGCTGGTCGTGACCGTCAAGGATCAGGATAGGACGGGGTGAATCGAGGGCGGGCAACGTCGCTGAAAGAAGCAGCATCAGAACCAAGGGAACGACGAATCGGCGCATGGTAACCTCCGGTGACCCAGTGTACCGCACCGCCATCGACAATCGCAGCCCTTCTGCCTAGACTGGGACCTGCCTTGCAGGTGAGAATTCGAACCAAGGATGGCGGGAACCACCCCAAGCGGACCACAAAGCCTCAGCCGAACCAGTGGGCGGCGAGACCCGAGCCGCTGCCAAAACACCACCAGCCGCTGAGCGAAGCGAAAGCCACGGAAAACTGGGCGAACAAGAATTGGGCGACGGAGATCGGGCTTTTGGCTAAATCGAGGGTCGCCGAGACCCGCAGGCGTACTGCATGTACGCCGAGGACTCGAGGTGTCCCGAGATGACGCCAAAAGCCCGAGATCCTAGCCCCAGGCAAGAGGAGAATTGATGGAAGACCTGCCCTACGACACCGACGACTTGATCTGCGCTCTTGCGACGCCCTGGGCCCCCTCGGCCCTGGCGGTGATCCGGACCACGGGGCCCGGTTGTGTGGCGGCGTTCGGGCGGTTCTTCAGCCGCCCCGGGGCCTTGGCAAAGGCCCCGGGGCACACCGTCGTCCACGGCGTGGTCGTCGATGCGGCGGGTTCTCCCCTGGACGATGTGGTGGTCACGGTGTTCCGGGCCCCGGCCAGTTCCACCGGCCAGGAAACCGTCGAGGTCAGCTGTCACGGCAGCCTTCCCGGCCTGAGGCGCATCCTCGACACCCTCACTTCCGGCGGGTTCCGGCCGGCCAACCCTGGGGAATTCACCCTGAGGGCCTTCCTTAACGGCAAGCTCGACTTGACCCGGGCCGAGGCGGTTCAAGAAGTGGTGGCGGCCCGGACGGGCAGGGCCCAGGCCCTGGCCTTGGACAGGCTGGCCGGGTCGGTGGCCGCCAGGATCACCGAGCTGAAATCCCGGGTGGTCGACCTCATGGCCCTGCTCAACATCCAGCTCGACTACGCCGAGGACGACGTAGCCACCGCCGCGGTGCCCTTCGAGACCCTGGACGCCGTGAGGGACGAACTGCGTGCCCTGGCGGCCTCCTACCGCACCGGCAAGGTCTATCAAGAGGGGGTCCGGGTGGCCCTGGCGGGCCGGACCAACGCCGGCAAGTCGTCGCTGTTCAACCTCTTCCTCAAGGAAGACCGGTCCATCGTCAGCGACGAGCACGGCACCACCCGGGACTGGCTCGAGGCCTGGGTGAGCCTCGACGGGGTGCCCCTCAGGCTCATCGACACCGCCGGCCTGAGGGAGACCGTCAACGCCGTGGAACAGGAGGGCATCCGCCGGAGCCGGGAACTCATCGAAGGCTGCGAGGTGCTGTTGTACCTGATCGACGGCGCCCGGGGCATGGAGGCCGCCGACAGGGAGTTCCTCGACGCCCACGCCGCCGACCCGCGGCTGATCACCGTGTTCACGAAACTCGACTTGGTGGACTCGGCCGGTGCCCCAGGGGTGTGGGTGTCGTCCAAAACCAGTGCGGGGTTCTCGGACCTCGAAGCCGCGATCAAGAGCCGCATCCCCTGGGAAGGGGAGGGGTCGGCCGGGGGCGCGGTCATCGACTCGCTGAGGCAGAAGCAGCTCCTGGACCGGGCGGTGGTCGCCCTGGACCTGGTCCGCACCGGGGCCGAGATGGGGGCGCCCGCGGACATGATCGCCCTCGACGTGAGGGACGCCCTCGACGCCCTGGGGGAGATCACCGGCGAGGTGACCACCGCCGACGTGCTGACCCGGATGTTCAGCAGCTTCTGCGTGGGTAAGTAGGGCCCGCGCTCAAGCAAGAGCTCTCTTCGCCCTGTCAGGGAAGGCATGAAACTCGGCATCAACCCCATGATCGACGTAGTGTTCAAGAAGCTGTTCGGAAGCATCGACCACCCCCGGCTCACTCTTTCGTTGGTCAACGCCGTCCTGGCTCAAATTGAACGACCCCTCGTGGAAACCGTCGAACTGCTCAACCCCTACGAGGCGGGACAGTTTCTCTCGGATCGGGATGCGGTCCTCGACATCAAGGTCCGGGATCAGCAGGGCCGGGTCATCCAAATTGAAATGCAAATGGTGGTCAATGCCACACTGCCCCGGAGGATGCTTCACAACTGGTCCCAGATTTACACAGGGCAACTGGCCAAGGGGGACGACTGGAGGTTGTTGAACCCCGTCATCTCGATCTGGTTCGTCCGGGAAAGATTTCCTCGGAATCGGAACTGGTTGGAGACCTGGTCCCCGCGTTCCCAAGACGGCCTCCGAATCCTCCACGACGACCTGTTGGTGGTGACCGTCGATCTGGCGTGCTGGAAGGCCAACTTGAAAACCAGGCTTGCCGAGAGTACCTTTGATGCAGCCCTGGAACGGTGGAACACCTTCTTCTGGCTGGCCGAGGAATGGGAGCCAGGAGCCCTTCCTCCGGCGATTTCCAATCCCGAATTCGAGGAGGCCGTGGCTGTCATGAAGGCATTCACTCTGGAAGACAAAGAACGGGATCTCTACGAGAGGCGGCTGGAGTACCAACGCGAAATGAACCAGTTCCGCTACGAACGGGAAACCGGATGGGCCGACGCCCGGAACGAAGGGCGCCAGCTCGGGCGTGAGGAAGGTCGCGAAGAGGGACACAGGCAGGGTCGCGAGGAAGGACGTCAAGAAGGACGCCAAGAAGGACGTCAAGAAGGTAAGAGCGAAGGTGCCCGACTGGCCCGCCTTGAGGCGGCCCGTCAGCTAGTGGAGAAGGGCGTCGCCTGGGATGTGGTTACCTTGGCCACTGGTGTCACTCCCGAAGACTTACCTGATTCGCTTGGAGCAACTTGATCCGTTCCCACTGGTAGCCATAAATTGGTCACATGCGCACCGAACTGGCAGACCTTTTGGGAGCGATGCGGCTTGTGGAACTGGACCCATGGATCAAGCGCCGGGCCATGGAGACCTTCCCCATCCACGGGAAGACCTTGAATTCCCCCCACGTCGGCCTCTCGGCACCGTGGCTCCCATGAACTACCTCGAACCCGAGCACCGGGTCTTCCCCGGCCGGTGGGTCGACCTGCTTCCCCTGGACCCCGATGCCCAGGGCCGGGAACTCTACGAGGCAGCTTCAGTGGAG
>Ga0302321_100005050_pt1 | contig 11494 bp, 9 predicted proteins | sample Fen_T0_1_FD_202505 | JGI IMG/M metagenome (GOLD analysis project Ga0302321, IMG submission 202505) | Peat permafrost microbial communities from Stordalen Mire near Abisko, Sweden - Fen_T0_1 | ecosystem: Environmental > Terrestrial > Soil > Wetlands > Permafrost | place: Sweden: Abisko...
CAGCATGATGATCAGCTTGGTTCCCAAGCCATGACGTACCGCGTCCCAGATTCGGACGGCTGTCGATTTGTCAGTCTCCCGCATGGCTCAAGACCCCGGCACTGACTCGGATTCGTTCCGGTTCTTCGAGCTTGTGTTCAGTGTCCGCCGGAAAGATCGGCAGATACCTTACTGCCAACCCAAACAAAGCGAATCCCATGGCGACGATCATCAACGTGATCGAAAACTCGGTCCACTTCGGCACGTAGTGATGGCCCACATACGTCTCAAAACCGATAAGAGCGATGTTCAGCCGATTCGTGATGAACCCCATCACTGTCGAGATCGATGCCAGATAAAGCAGCTGTGGCGACAGCCGCACCTTCTTAAAGCTCAGCATCCCAATCGGAATCACAAACGTCAGCGTTAACTCCAGCCACAGGAAATACGACTCGTAGCTAGGCGTGATTACCTGCTTCAGCAACCCCCGATGGAAGAAGTCCTCAAACCGCAGTAGCGCATTCACCCACAACGCCACCAGCAGCGCCCCGCCCAGCGTGACCAGCACCGGAAGTTCCAGTTGTCGCCCAAACGCTTTTGCGCTCTGCGTGGATTCGAAAATCGTCATTGCCAGTCCCACCGCCACCGCCGATCCAAAGAAGAAGAAGGGAAGTGCTGGGGTGTACCAGAATGGATGCAGTTTGCTCGGCATGATCAGATACAGCGATCCCAGGGAACTCTGGTGCAACGTCGAAAGCAGAATGCCAGCCACGATCAGAATTGGATAGACCTTGTGAATCCACTTGATCGGCTTCGGCCAATTCAGCCGTTCAAACACGTTCGGTAGGAATTCGAAGAACAGGACCGTGGTGTAGAACATCACACACATCCCCACCTCGAACATAACCGAATGCAGGTTCCTGTAGATCATCTGGTGCCAGATGAACCATGGCCGCCCCAGGTCGAACAGCAGCCCAACAATGAACAGTAGGTAACCCAGGAAAGCCGTCAATACCGCAGGCCGTACCACCGGGTGCAGGCGCTCAACGTTAAACAGATACACCGCGCCGACCATGCAGAACCCGCCCGCCGCCAGCATCACACCACACAGGCAGTCGAACCCGATCCACAGTCCCCACGGGAACTGGTCCGTCATGTTCGAAACCGCACCCAGTCCGCGGAAGTAGCGAATGAACGATGAGTACAAACCCAAGATCATGATGACGGCGAAGATCACTCTCCAAAGCGTCAGGTGTTTTCTCATCGCGCGCCCCCATTCTTAGCCTGTGCTTCGGCCTCCGCCACTTCGTCCCTGCGATGCGAGATCCAGTAGATCCCGCCCAGCACCAACGTCCATATCGGTATGAAGTCCGGAATCCGCTCCATCACTCGACCCGTGTACTCCGGCATGGGCGTCTCGCCGATCCGGGCCGATGCCGGATACCCATACTCCTCGACATCGACAGCCGACAGAATGAACACCGCCGTTCCACCAACCTCCGTCAGTCCATAGATCCGCGGTTTGTAGTTCGATGGATTCTGCCGCAGCCGCTCCTTCGCCTCCGCAATCAGTTCGTCGCGCTCTCCAAACTTCGTCGCGCCCGTTGGACATATCTCCGCACACGCTGTCGGCTTGCCCGCCACCACGCGGTCCGGGCACATCACGCACTTGCGCACCCTCGGATTCAGCGCGCCCCACTCGTACTTCGGTTGCCCAAACGCACATGCCACCATGCAGTACCGGCACCCAATGCACTTCCAGACGTCGTAAACCACCGGCCCCTCGGCGGTTTTATGCAAAGCGCCCACCGGACACACCGATGCGCAAGCTGGCTTTTCGCAATGCATGCAAAGGCGCCGCATGAACTTGTCTTCCTTGGTGAGAACGACGGTGTACTTGTGCGCCGACTGCAACGACTCGGCCGCTACCGTGTCGTCATAGGGCAGCTTGTTTTGCTGGGCACAAGCGCCTTCGCACTGCTTGCAACCGATGCACATGGTTGCGTCATACAGGATGGCCTTGCTCATGAATTGTTCTCCGGGCCACTCCGGAACAGGACGTCCGCTCGCAGGGCATGAAAATGCGCGGATGTGAAAGCTGTGGCGAAGCAGCAAGAATCAACCGGCACGACAGTGGGCCGGCTCGCATGCAAATCAAATGCCCGGGTCCTACCTTATCCGCAGAACCCGGACGGACTGTTTCATTTGCGAGTGCAGAAGGATTGCGGTGTTTTCGTTCTACGACGCCACCGCCGATGATCGTGGTTACGCTTCCAGTCGTACCGGATACCGGCACCCTCGCACCTCCGCAAACCTCCGTCGCCGGCCGGGGGAGGGCAGGAACCGGCGGCGGAGGCCAGAAGCAGAACTGCAGTCCCTATTTCTGCAAGGTGCGAATGTAGGTAACGAGCGCCTTCGCGTCGTCAGCCGACAGACTCTTTACCGGACCGGGGTGCTTGGCAGTCTCGGCAACGGCCTTCGCCAGGTCGGCGTCGGACTTTGCCTTTGCTTCGGCCGATACCAGGCTCGGAATCTTCGCCGCTGGCTTGCCCGCGCCGTCTGCGCCATGGCACATCGCACATTTTGCTTTATACAGCCCGGCTCCGTCTTCGGCCCACGACAGACTCGGGATCAAAACGAATAGCGCAACCGCGATGGTCAGAACCAGCACCGCGATCTTAGTGGTTTTCATGATTGCTTATCCTCTCGATTTGAGTTTGGCGGGCAGAGTGTCGGCACAGAGGATTGGGCTACAGGGGTGGCAAACCGTTCGAAGTAGTGAGCAAAAAGACGTGTTGCTATTCTCACCACCACCCGTAACCTCCTGAATCCACAATGGAGCAACTAGCTGCGCTCTAACCGCGCTGATGCAAGTTTCAACATTGTGGCGAAATGCTGCGGTGACCGGAGTCACTTTCCAGGGTGATAAGGAACCATCAGGCAAGGTCAGCCGACACACGCTCAAGTAGTGGCAAACACTAGTAGTCGCCCCGCCAGGCTGCCACCCGGCGGGGTATCGTGGGTGACCATCAAGCGGGAGAGTGGCGAATATCCACAACAAGCACATCGTTTGAATTTACTTCAAGAGTAACCCCGAGCCCGCCAGTACAATCCCGATCACGGCCATCAATAACCCCGCGTACCAGAAGATCTTCCGTCCCGACAGCAGCGTGATCGAAGTAATCACCAGCGCTATCTCCAGAAACACTTCGGCAAGATCAAAGCGGTCCGTCTTATGGTGTACCAACTCCGACTCCGCCTCCAGTTCTCGCGCTTTGTTATTCAGTTCTGTCTGTTCTTCCTTATAGCGCTCTGCTTCTGCCCGATACTTCTCGCGCAGGTTTGCCGTCGCCTCTTCATCCTTTGTGGCCATCACAGTGCTCAGGTCAGCAAAAAGTTCATCCGTGTGCCGTCGGATGTTTTTGGCCTGGTAGTACGCCCACTGGTCGGTCACCTTGTTCTGCAACACCACCTCTTCCACACTCGTGCGGTGTCCCATCAGCGACACCGTCGCCACCAGGACCGCTAGTACGGCCATCGTCAGGGTGACAGGGGCTAGGTCCGGGTGCGCGCGCGCGTGTTCGGCTTGCTCGTGGAGTTCATGAATTTCTTCAGGCATCAGTAGGCTCCTGGTTGCAGTTAAATTGGCTTTAAATCACTCGACGAACTACGAGAATAAACCAACTCGGGCTATTCCCCCATGATCTTTACGATCACTCGCTTGTCGCGTTGCCCGTCAAATTCGGCGTAGAAAATCCGCTGCCAAGTCCCGAAATCCAGTTTCCCGTTCGTCACGGGCACAATCACCTCGTGGTGCACCAGCATCGATTTCAAATGCGCGTCACCGTTATCCTCACCCGTCTGGTGATGCTTGTAGTCCGGATTCGCCGGAGCCAGTTCCTCCAGCCATTGATCGATATCTTCGATCAGTCCGCTCTCGTTGTCGTTCACGTAAACGCCTGCGGTAATATGCATCGCAGACACCAGAATCATGCCTTCCTTGATGCCGGACTTCTTCAGTGCCGCCTCCACCTGTGGGGTCAGGTGAACGTAAGCGCGTCTGGTTTTCGTGTGCAGGGTCAGGTATTCCGTGTGGACTTTCATTCTCAACATCTACCATATTTCGGATCCTATTTACGATCCGGGTTTTTCTGAAAATGACCATCTACCTGTGAGCCGAATCACGAGGCCCCCCGCCACCGCTCACAGCGCCGTTTTTGTATGCGCGATAGCGTACAGACATGGAGCCCCCTGAATTAGAGCAAATTGCCCGCGAACTGCTGGACTTGCTCGATCAGCAGGTTGTCGCCATTGTTGGACGGAACTACAACGAATTTACCCATGACGAAGTTGACGCCTACGAGAGCAGGAAGCGGAGGATTCTCGACCTGCGATCCCGCTTTGGCCAGATCCTGAAATCGAAGTGAGCTTAGGGTTTCGGACCCTGCTGATTGGCAGATTGCTTGCGTCGCTTCTTGTGCTTTGCCAAGTCGTGCCCATCTCCGGCTGCCTTCTCATAAGCGGCAAGCAACTTGTTCATCTCACCAATGGTCGCGGCCAGTTCTTCGGGAGTCTTGGCGTCTCGCGCTTTTACTTGAAGCGCGGTCCATCCGGGCGGTGGGTCCGAAGCCAATGCTCCTCCTTGCGAAGGCGAGAGTTTCACGATCTGCTGAATTTCCGACAAATGCTACGACCGGGGAAACCCTTATTTCGCCGGTGCTCCTAAAGCGGCTTCATTTGGAACGCCACGCGGCAACGGATTATAGTCCAAACGAAGGCAGGAAAGATGTAACGGAAACCTGGCTTCCGCCGTTCTGCGGGGATCTCACCCACTGACTAGTGGCGACCTTACCGCATGGACTCTTCGATTTCCGAAATCCAATCCGGCCGTTTGAGCACTTCGCGCGGTTTGGGCCCGTCGGCGGCGCCTACGATGCCATCGCGTTCCATCAGGTCAATCAGGTGAGCCGCGCGCCCATAGCCGATGCGCAAACGCCGCTGCAGCAGGGAAGTGGAGGCCTTCCCAAACTCGATCACCAACCGCACCGCATCATTGAATAGCGGGTCATTGTCGTCTGCGGAAATCGCCTCGCCGGTTTCAGAGTCAATCCTCGACTCACGTTCTTCCTGAGGCGTCTCCAGGAAATGCTCTTCGTATTTCGCGTTGCCCTGCGTCTTCCAGAACTCGACTACCGCCGCGATTTCTTTCTCTGTAACGTAAGCGGCGTGCAGACGATGAACGCGCGATGAACCCGAAGGGAGGTACAGCATGTCGCCGCGTCCCAAAAGCGATTCCGCTCCGTTCGCGTCCAGGATCGTCCGTGAATCCACTTTCGTCGCCACGCGGAACGACACTCGGGCCGGGAAATTTGCCTTAATCAGTCCCGTGATCACATCCACCGAAGGCCGCTGTGTCGCCAGCACCAGATGAATGCCCACCGCGCGAGCCATCTGTGCCAGTCGCGTAATCGACTCTTCCACGTTGCTGCCGTCCAGCATCATCAGGTCAGCCAACTCGTCAATGATGATGACGATGTAAGGAATCGGTCCTTCATCAGAAGTTTCGGCCGCAAACAAACTCGGCGTATCGTCAAAAAGCGCGTTGTACCCGGCAATGTTCCGAACACCTTTCGCCGCCAGCAACTTCAGCCGCCGCTCCATCTCGCGTACCGCGTTCCTCAGTGCGTTCGCCGCCAGCTTCGGCTCGGTAATGATGGGCGTCAGAAGATGCGGAATCCCTTCATAGTTGCCGAGTTCCAGCCGTTTGGGATCCACGAGCACTAACCGCACCTGGTCAGGCGTCGACTTGTACAGAATCGACATGATCATGGCATTAATGGCCACGCTCTTGCCTGTACCGGTCGATCCAGCGATCAGCAGGTGCGGCATGCCGCCCAAGTCAGCCACCGCCAGCCGCCCGTTGATATCCTTACCCATTGCCAGCGTGAGCTTCGACTTCGATCCTAGAAACTCCTGCGACTCGATGTTCTCGCGCAGCCAGATGATCTCGCGCTCGCGGTTCGGAACCTGAATGCCGACCGTACTCTTGCCTGGCATGCGTTCCACCAGAATGCTCTCCGCACGCAGTGCTAAACAAAGATCGTCCGTCAACCCGATGATCCGGCTGTACTTGATACCCGCTTCCGGCTTGTACTCGAACGTCGTCACCACAGGCCCGGGATTGATCTGCGTTACTTGCCCGTGTACGTCGAACTCCGAATACTTGTCGGTCAATACCTGCGCCAGCAGCTTGAGCTCTTCTTCATGCACCGCTTGCTGTTCATCTGGACGATGTAGCAGGCTCGACGGCGGCAGTTTGTAGCTGCCCGCGATCTTCGGCATCGTGGTCTTGGCCTTGCGCTCACCGTCGGCGCGTCCCGTCACCTCAATCTCCGAAGGAGTAGCGGGTACCGCTGCGAGCGGCGCGACAACGTCGCCGTCTTCCTCGGCGGCCATCATCCGCTCAATCCCAGTACGCGGTTCCGGTCGGCCCGCAGCCACCCCGCGAATCTCCTGCTCCACGGGAGCTTCGTTGGCTGCAGACTCTGTACGCGACTCCCTCACCGGCTCAGGCCGTGGAGTGACCGCCCGCATCGGCACCAGCTGAGTAGTGACCACCGGCTTTTCCGCACGCCGCTTTTCCAGTTCCTTCTGCTGTCGAGTGCGCTCGCGCTCGTCCTGCCAGTCGCGCCACCGGTCACGCAGCGCAATAAACCACGCAAAACGCGTCGGAGCCCAAACCTGAATCGCCGAGAAAGAGAATGCCGTAGTTAGATAAAGCGCAACCGCCAACATCGTTGTGCAGACGATGTATGCGCCGGCAAGATTCAAGTAGCGGATTAACACATCCCCAACAATCCGCCCCGCCAAACCTTCAATTGGAATAGCGCCCATCCAATGCAGATGTCCCGGCAGAATCGCCAACAGCGCCGGAACAAACATCAGCAGCCACATCCCGCCCAACGTCTTGGCAATGGGAGACTGCACTGCCCGCGACCGGAACCACCGCACGCCCAATAGGCCTAGGAACACCGGCAGCAGAAACGCTCCCACTCCGAGGAACTGCAAAACAATATCCGAAAGAAACGCACCTAGAATTCCAATCCAGTTGCGTGCAGCATGCGAACCAGTGAGCACAGAAGCGCTGTTCAGCGAGGGATCCAGCGGTGAATACGATGCCAATGCGAGAAAAAGGAGGAGCGCGGAGACACCCAGCAGAAAGCCGATTAGCTCATTGAGCCGTCGGTTCCGCCCGGGTTCAAAAATCTTAGCTAGAGATGTCATGTGGCTCAAACGGCGCCAAAGGATGTAGATGCAAAACCATCCCCCAGCAGCCATATGGAGGCCAGAGCCTAATAATTATGACAAGAACCCGGTGCCCCGGCAATGTTCGAAAAGACTGGGGGTGGCAAGTTGGGTACGGCACGGGAGAGCTTTTCATCGCGGCGCGTGAAACCCCGATTTATCGCCAACAAAGCGGATCCCAACTGCAAAATCATTCACATTGACAACTAGTCTCCTTGCGCACATGCTCCTAGGGCAGATGTGGGCACTCTCTTTCTAGTCTGTTGATATCCCTCCTCCCAGGTATGGACTTCTAAGACCGTTGGACCTGAATCAACAGCCGTCGACTGTTCCCCGCGTGCGAGGTCGGTGAGCTTCCTGCTTTCTAGCCCGGATATGGAACGGAGAAAAAGATGATGAAGAAACGCCCCAGCAATTTTCACCTGTTGGCCTTGGCAACAACCATGGCAGTGGCCACGCTCGGAATTCCCGGCGCCCAAGCCCAAACCTATACAGACCTACATGATTTCGATACACCCACCCTAGCCTCGCCTCAATACGAGGGAATCCTGGCCCAGGGCCGCGATGGGAATCTTTACGGTACGGCTCCTGTAGGCGGGGACTTTGGCCGGGGCGGCGTTTTTGCGATCACACCCACGGGCGCGTATTCCGTAGTTCACAGCTTCGATAGTACCCGAGCGAATCCGTATAGCGGCCTGACGATGGGTTCCGACGGCAATTTCTACGGAGGGACTTATAACGGCGGTGATTTCGGCTTTGGCACTGTTTTCCAGATCACACCCGGCGGGGCCGTGACTGTACTCCATAGTTTCGCCCTGATCGAGGGAGCAGGTCCCTACGCGCCACCCATTCAAGGAACCGACGGCAACTTCTATGGGACCACGACGATTGGTGGTCAGGGGTGGGGAGCGGTGTACAAAATCACTCCCGCAGGCAGTTTCACCACGCTCTATACGTTCGACGGCCCACACGGGGCGAGCCCGTTTGCTCCGCTCATCCAGGCGAAAGACGGCAACTTTTACGGGACCACTGTTGGTGGCGGGACGACCGACTTTGGCACGGCTTTCAAAATTACTCCTGCGGGCGCACTGACCGTGCTCTACAACTTCGACTCAACGCATGGGTCGGGCCCCTATGCTCCGTTACTCCAGGGCAGCGATGGGAGTTTTTACGGAACGGCCCGCACTGGCGGAAGCAAGAACAACGGCGGAGTAGTTTTCAAACTCTCTGCGGCAAAGAAACCGAAGTTGACTGTGCTCTACAATTTTGATGCAACCGGCGCAACGACGGATGGCGTTCGGCCCTATAGCGGCCTCGTCCAGGCCAATGACGGAAACTTCTATGGCGTCGCTTCCGCGGGCGGGACGAACTCAGCCGGTACCCTCTTTAAAATCACTTCGAAGGGCGCTTACTCGAGTCTCTACAGCTTTGTTTCGGCAACCGGCTCGCTTCCATTCGCTACCCTCAGGCAACATACCAACGGAAAATTCTATGGGGAGGCGACGGCAGGAGGCGCGCTTGGTCACGGCGCGTTCTTCAGTTTCGATGTTGGTCTTAAACCATTTGTTAGCGTGCAGCCCACATCAGGGCCAGTTTCCCAACCCGTCGATATTCTCGGTGGAGGCTTGCTGGGAACAACCAGCGTCAAATTCAATGTCACGAATGCGACATTTAGCGTCGTCTCCGACACTTACATCTCCACCAGCGTTCCTGCCGGAGCAACCACGGGTTTGGTGAGGGTTGCGATCCCTGGCGCCACGTTGAAGAGCAGTCAAAAATTCCGTGTAACCCCGTAAGCGGGCAATCACAAACTACTTGATCTGATGCTTCGAGATGGCTTGATAGCCTCTCCGGAAACAGAGGGGCTAAGCTCGCTCTTGCCCGACGCGCCGTCCATCGCCCTCAAATAGGGTCATCGCCCGATCATCCCCGCCGCCCAGGCCAGCACGGCCACTCCCAACACAATCCGGTAGATGGCAAACGGCACAAACCCGCGCTTTCGCACCCATCCCATGAACCAGGCCACCGCGCCATACGCCACAATGAACGACACCACGAACCCGATCGCCAGAATTACCCACTCATGCGAAGTCATCTCCGCCACGCCAATCGGGTTCCCATCCTTGCCCGTCAGCGATTTCAGCAACGTATAAAGCGTCGCCACTGCCATCGTGGGTATGGAAAGAAAGAACGAAAACTCAAGCGCGGCTGCCCGTGACATGCCTACCAACTGCCCGGCCGCGATCGTTGACATCGACCGCGAAGTCCCCGGAAACACCGCCGACAAAATCTGACACGCGCCGATCCAAAGCGATTGTCCGCCATGAATTTCATCCATCGTCCAGGTATGGATCGGCGTTCCCGCTGCGCCCGGCCCCGCTTTTTCCCAAGGGGCTTTCATCGCGTCCACGATCCACATCACGATGCCGCCAATTAGCAGCGCCCCGCCCATCACGTAGAGGCTCTCCAGATTCTTTCCAATGATTTTCGTCAACAGAAAAGCAGGCGCCGCCGTTACCACGAACGCAATCATGACCAAACTCAGGGGATGAGTCAGGTAGCTACAATCTCTCTTCTCGCCTTCTGGGAATGTCGAGAACAGTTTCGCAATGTGTCCGCGAAAATAGATGGGGAGCACGAGAATCGCCCCCAGTTGAATCACAATCGAGTACATCTTCCAGTACCCACTCGAAAGCGGAACGTGCATCAATTCCTCGGCCAGTCTTAAGTGAGCCGTTGAACTTACTGGAAGAAACTCGGTTAACCCCTCAACAACTCCTAACAGCACAGACAAAAGATAGTCGCTCAAGATGCCTCTCCGTTGGCATCTCAAGTATCGCAGAAATCTGTTACCGGAAAGTTAGACACCCTGATTCGTAGCGCTGGCGTCCCGCCGGCAGTCGTGGGGGCGTCTCGCCCGCACAACCTGTGACCACAGCCCCCTAGTTCCCCTCCGCATACCGCCGGAAGAAACTGTCCGCCTTCCATTGCGGACGCCCAGCCCCATCCGCCACATTGATCAGCAGAGCCCTGACAATCTCTTCATACTTCGCCGCCGCGCCTAGATCCACAGGCTGGTTCGCATCGTCCGACGGTGCGTGATACCGCTGCGTCAGCCAGTTGCCGAAGATCTTTCCTTCCTCTGCGTTTGCCGCTCCGAAATCCAGCATCACCGAAGGCACTCCGTGCCGGATAAAGTTGTATTGATCGCTGCGAATAAAAACATTCCGCTGCGGTTCGGGATCCGGTTGCACCCGCACGCCGACCGCCTGCGCCGCCTCCCGCGCCCGATCACCCAGATCAGATTCCTCCAGTCCGAGCACCGTAAGAACCCTGAGCGGCACGATCGGCAGAAACATATCCGCGTTCACGTCCGCCACCAGCGATTTCGCCGGCACCGTAGGATGCGCCGCAAAATACTTTGACCCCAGCAGTCCCTTCTCTTCGCCCGTCACCAGAATCAGCAGAATCGAACGCTTCAATTTCTCCGGATGCTTCTTGAAACTATCCGCGATGTCGAGCACCAGCGCGCTGCCCGACCCATCGTCCATGGCCCCGTTATAAATCTTGTCGCCATTAATCGGCTCGCCAATTCCCACGTGATCCAGATGCGCAGACAGCACCACGTACTCATCCTTCAACGAAGGGTCCGTCCCCGGCAACGTAGCCACCACATTCGCAGACTCCACGCGACTGACCTCAACGTGTGTCTTAGCCTCGATCGAAACTGTCAAAGGAAAGTGCGGCAGCGGCTTGCGGTCTTTGCCCAGCGCGGCGATCTCCGCAAACGTATGGCCTGATCCTGCGAAAAGTTTCTCCGCGTGTGCGGGATTCATGTAGGCGGCGAGTTTCCCACCTTCCGTCTCGTTGAACTCCGGATAGTCCAAGTCCATCGCCGGATGTAACCGGTTCAGCGCAATCCGCGACCAGGGAATATCCATCATTGCGGGATTCATCACCAGGATCATGCCGATCGCGCCTACCGTCCGCAACGTCTTCCACCGCTCCGCGTTCGTCTGATAGTGCGACGACAGCGCTCCCGGTATCGCAGCGGGAGAACTGTAAAAAATCACTGCGATCTTCCCATGAAGATCCAGTCCTTCGAAGTCGTCGTAGTTATTTTCCGGAACCTTGAGCCCGTAGCCCACGAAAACCAGCGGCGCCGAGACTTCCGGAGCAGGCATCACGCGCATGCTGATGATTCCGTCTT
>Ga0302321_100005051_pt1 | contig 11493 bp, 8 predicted proteins | sample Fen_T0_1_FD_202505 | JGI IMG/M metagenome (GOLD analysis project Ga0302321, IMG submission 202505) | Peat permafrost microbial communities from Stordalen Mire near Abisko, Sweden - Fen_T0_1 | ecosystem: Environmental > Terrestrial > Soil > Wetlands > Permafrost | place: Sweden: Abisko...
CAACGACAATATCATTGACGAGCCGGATGAAGGGAAACGTTCATGTCCGGATTTGGAGCCGAGCAGAGGAGGTAACTCCTTTGCTTAGGTTAACAATCGAAAGCGACGACATTCATCTTTAGGATATCTTAGCCCAGTCCACTATGAAAGAAAGGGATATAATTCAAAGAATAATTCCTATTGACAATTGTATTATTCTATTGTAAAATATATATATACGTTACGTACGTACGTATTCATTATTTTCGTGCATCTTCTTTGACTCAACGTTTACGTTTGAGCCCCCTCCAAAACTGGATCAACTCCAGTGCTGGATCATTCCGAAAATCTCCGCAACCATCGCCGGCTTCTCAACGACGTTGGGTCGTTGAACGATCTTGGGCTCTTAATCGATCGGGCCGCGCAAGAGGAATTGACTGAACTTCTCGTCGGGTGGCTAAGACAGGGCAGAGGCAGAGCAACTTCATGGCAGGTGCCGGTGGAAACTATTGCAAAAGTTGTGAGTTGGGTCATCTTCGGGATGGCCGCCCAGTGGGGCCAGGAGTCGTCCACGAAGACAAGAGAACAGATGGTTCATGATGTTGTGTTGGTGATCGTGAGGGGAGTGGAGCGCCTGACTCCGGAAGCATTACCAGAGTAGCACCTCGCGTGCATATCTTTCGCTGAATTCGCTGCTTTTACTTCTCCCCGATAAGAGGCTTAGAACAGACTTCATCAGTTGAGCACTGCATTACCAGTGCTTGTCTAGCTATCCCAGAGAAAAATGCGGTCCTAATTGCGGTATTGTCAACTTGGCGAGAATTGCAGAGATAATAACGCAAATTTTGAGAAAAAGTGGAGGCTTCGCCCATATTTTTCGGCTTACTTCTGTCCTTTAAAGGCTGTTGCTCAGATTCTCCCGGGAATTACCAAACCGGCTTGCGTGTTGGAAACGCTTGCTCCTGGTCCAACACTGCTACCGGTCGAAAGTTGACGTTTAAGCAGGCGAGTCGAGCTTCATGTACCTCTAGTCGTCTTCGGAAATCAGAGAACGTAAGATGTTCCTTTGGCGTCCAGACAACCTCGGACAACGCGATAGTCCGTGGAAACAGCAAATACTCCAGATGCTCCATAGTGAAAACGTATTCGCTCCAAAGATTACATTGGGCACCAAGAACGTGTTGTGCCTGCTCTGAAGTGAGTGCAGCTGGAATGGGATCGAAGGCATACACTTTGTCCACAGGAAGGTAACCGCCAATAGCAAGCGGTTCTGCTGGATCGTTTGACTGATAGTAGTCGAGATAAACATGCGAAGTGGGGGTCATGACTACGTCATGGTGTGCCCGTGCAGCCGCAATCCCTCCATCGATCCCTCGCCACGACATCACCGTTGCTCCATCTGGCAGACCACCTTCTAGAATCTCATCCCATCCCAGGAGCCGACGATTATGTTGCGCGAGAAATGTACCAATTTGTGAGAGGAACCAGCTCTGAAGCTCGTCCTCATCTTTCAATCCTAGCTTTTTGATACGTGCCTGTACTTGTTGACTACTCTTCCATTGATCCTTGATCGCCTCGTCACCGCCAATATGAATGAAGGGACCAGGGAAAATACCCATCACCTCAGTCAGAACATTCTTGAGAAATTGGAATGTTTCCTCGGTAGGATTGTACAGATAGGGATGGATGCCCCAGGTGGTCGCAACTTCGGCTGCTACTCCTAAAACCCCCAATTCAGGATAGGCTGCAACAGCGGATTGTGCATGCCCAGGCATATCGATCTCAGGAACAACGGTGACAAAGCGATCAGCGGCATAAGCAACGATCTCGCGCAAATCATCCTGGCTATAGAAGCCGCCATATGGTGTACCATCATATCCCCGCGGCTTGTGTGCATGTCCGATCACCGTTTCTTTGCGATACGCACCTACCTCGGTCAATTTTGGATATTTCTTGATCTCGATTCTCCATCCTTGATCGTCGGTTAAGTGCAGATGCAACACATTCATTTTGTGCAGAGCCAGTACATCGATCAGCTTCATCACTTCAGGCTTTGGGATAAAGTGACGTGCACTATCGAGCATACACCCACGCCACGAGAAACGAGGGAAATCCTCAATGTTGACAGCAGGAATACTCCAAGTCTGGCTGGCAGATGTTGAGGAGAAGATCTCGACCGGGAGTATTTGTCTGAGCGTCTGGGAGGCATAGAACACTCCTGCAGGGTGGGCAGCCCTTAGTGTAGCGTGGTGCTCTGTGACTTTGAGCACATACCCTTCCAGGCCCAGATGGGCCAATCGGGGATCAATGCCTAGAGAAATCGTAGGGAGATCGGGGTGCTCATCTGTAAGCACACAAGGCAAAAAGCCAAGCGCAGGTGCCAGTGCGTTTGCTAGCAGCGTTCCAGTTGCCTGCGTCTCAAGGTCGGTGACGATTACAGTATCTTGGGTAAGCTGAAAATATCCTTGACTGCGCACAACACTGGCAGGCTGCGGTAGAATGGACAATTCGAGTTGATCGGGTGTACCATATACGTGCATTTAATATTGCTCCGTCCAGGAAAAAGTGATGCCAGCACATCATGTATGCATGCAGGCTACTTAGAAATCAGTATGCCACGAGTGCAAGGATAGTGTCAACGTATAGAAAAATAGTAGTTGATACACCATTTAGTAGAGAACACGTTTCTTGTTAGAAATGACAAGAACGACCAGCAAGAGAGCCGCAGTGATGATGACTATCAGGTTGCGTTGGCGTGAGGTGCGAAACATGAAATCCCCTTATTTACTGGCGTAGGCGTGGATTAGCAATCTCATCGACGCCAAAATTGACAAAGGTGAGGGCAGCACCCAGAATTGCAATACACAGGCCGGGAGGCAGGAACCACCACCACGCGCCGCGCAAGAGAGCACTATTAGTAGAAGCAGAGAACAGCATATTGCCCCAGGTCGTTGCGGTGATATCGCCCAGACCCAGATACTCCAAAGCCGTCTCGGCCAGAATCACATAGGTCACCGTCCCCAGAAACTGAGCGGCCACAATCGCCGTCTGATTGGGCAAGATCTCATGGAAGATGATACGCCATGTTGACTCACCAGAGGCACGACTGGCCTCCACGCAATCCCGGCTGCGCAGCGAGAGAGTCTGAGAGCGTAGCACACGTGCTCCCCAGGACCAGCCAGTGATCGTCAAGATAAATCCAATGGCGAGTGGCCCCTTATTAGGCAGGAAAGCAGCCAGCAGGATAGCCAGAGGCAGCGTTGGCAACACCAGAAATACATTCGTTAGCAGTGAGAGAACCTCATCCACCCAGCCAAGAAAGTAGCCAGAAGTCAGGCCCACCAGAACAGAAACGATGGTAGTTACCAGACCAATACCCAGACCCATAAGCACCGAGAGACGTGCACCTATCACTGTCTGAACGAACACATCCTCTCCAAAGTTCGTTGTGCCAAACCAGTGAGAGCCAGATGGCGATTGCAGAACATCAGCAGTAAAAGTATGGGGGTCCTGTCGTACAATCAATGGTCCAAAGAGAGCCAGCAGTATAAAGATGCCAACCACAATCGAACCCCAACGCGCCTTATGGTTCCCTACGAAAATCCGCCAGACCTCAAACCAGTACTGTGTAGTGGGAGAAGACGTTTCCACAGCTACGGGTGTATCAACAGGTATACGCATAACAATTAATTTCCTCCCAGGCGCACACGCGGATCAAGTAGAGTATACAGAGAGTCAGCCAGAAAGTTCGCGACTAGCACCGCAACACTAATCACCAGGAAGGCACCCTGCAAGAGCGCATAATCATGACTATCAACCGCTTGTAAGGTAGCCAGGCCAATGCCTGGATAGGAGAAGACGATCTCAGTCAACAAAGAACCGCTCACCACAAAGCCCAGCGAAAGCGCGAACGCAGTAATATTGGGCAAAATGGCATTGCGTGCGGCATACATATACATAATTCGCCCTTGCTTCAGACCCTTTGCTTCCGCCATCAAGACATAATCCTCAGACAACGTCATAATCATAGCGTTGCGCATACCAAGCATCCAACCAGAAATAGAACCAATGACAATCGTCAGTGCAGGCAAGACAGCATATTGAGCCGCGCTCAATATGAAATCCAGATTCCATCCAGGGCTCGTATTATCGGCGTCGTAGCCGCCATGCAGAGGAAACAAGTCGAGTTGTGCACCCAGGACGTAGAGCAAGACGAGTGCCAGCCAGAAATACGGAATGGCAGAAATAAAGGCAAAGAACGGAGTAAAGAACGCGTCACTGAACGAGCCACGCCGCCAGACGACAATCACTCCTAAAGTTGTGCCGATAATAAAGCTAATGACCAGTGACATCCCAACCAGCACAAAGGTCCAGGGAAGATCCTGCCCAAGAACCTCAGTTACAGGTTCAAAGCTATAAAGAATGGAGACGCCGAGGTTGCCATGTAAGAGATTGCTGAGATATTGTAGATACTGGACCCAGATTGGATCGTGGCTTACCCCTAGCGAGGCCTCCAGCGCATGAAGCATCTGAGGTGAAGTATGTCCTCTCATGCGAGACATAAAGACTTGTGCAGGATCTCCTGGCACCAGATGGGGCACGAGAAAATTAATCGTGATCGATGCCCAGAGTGCAACAACATAAAAACCAATGCGGCGGAGCAGATGACGCATGCTAATCTCCTTCCAGAGGTGTTTTAAAGCTAGCTATCCGCGTTGCAAACATCGCAGTAGCTTAACTGCGAGTATACAAACCGATGAGATGTCAATGGAAAGCGGTGGTATGTGGGAGAGGGAGATGACGTTTCAATGTCATTTCCCTCACACGTAAGATCTATAACCAGCTAGATTACTGAACTGGCTGTAGATTCAAGAGCACATACTCGATATCTGGATAGACCGCAGTGCCTGGAGCGGCATAAGGATTAGACTGATCGGGCCAGCCAACAAACTTAGCCGTGCTATATTGATACCAGTATGGCTCAGCAGTAAGTGGAATACTGGGCAGCTGTTCCACCATAATCTTTTCCAACGCCACAATTGCCTGTTTTTGAACGGTTGGATCGGCGCTTACCGCATACTGGTCTAGCAACTTATCGGTGGTGGGGTCTATCCAGCGTTCGTAGTTAGACGGAGCAGACTGGCCGACAGGAGCAGAGTTCGTGCTGCGTAACAGGCCATCATAAATGTAGTAGGGTGTAGGGCCAGGATTGGTCCAGAGGATACTAGTATCGTAGTGGCCATTCTGCAATGAATTGGTAAAAGCATCCTCAGACATCGCGTTAACCGTCGCCTTGATGCCCGCAGCTTGTAGATCCTTCACCATAATCTGACAGTTTGCCACATAATCGCTATAGCCGCTCACCACGCTGATACTAAATGCTAACGGCTTGCCATTTTTGGCATAGAAGCCATCAGAGCCCTTAGCCCAGCCATCGCTCTCCAACGTTTTACCAGCCTGGGCGGCGTCTTGCTTAAACTGCAAGTTAGCATACTCTGGCGCAATATACAGCTTGATATTCTCTCCTACCAATCCAGTGGGGTTAGCGGGAGGTTCATAGCCATTTTCACCCAACTTCGAGATATTATCACGATTGAGCGCGAGGCTAATGGCTTTGCGCACCTGCAAATCATTGAAGGGAGCTTTCGTCAAGTTAAGGTAGAGCATAACATCATCGCTACTGGGGAACCAATAGTGATTATGCTGTTTATCCAGTCCCACATAGGTCTTATCGATATCGGGAATAAACAGATTCGTCCAATCGATCTGGCCTTTTTGCAGCGCCAGTTGTGAACTATCATTGGAAGCGTAGGCAGGAATTTTGACCTGATCTACTTCTGGCTTGCCAGGTTGCCAGAACTTAGGATTTTTGGTCAGAGTAACCAATTGGGGAGTGAAGGACTTAACGAGATAAGGGCCAGTACCAATCGGGTTGGGATCAGCATACTGTGAAGGATCGCCTTTGACGTCCGACCAGATATGTTTGGGCAGCATATAGACCTGCCCACCTAGAATCCAGGTAATAGGATTGAAGGGTTTATTCAACGTCACCGTAACCGTGCTAGCATCAGGAGCGCTGACAGATTTGACGACAGAACTAATGCCATTCACATCCACAGAAGCATTTTTCGTAAGCAGGTTAAGCGTAAAGAGCACATCGTCACTGGTGAAGGGCTGTCCATCCGACCATGTCACACCTTGACGCAGATGGAAAGTAATACTTTGCGCATCACTTGCCAACTGATAGCTAGAAGCCAGCCAGGGCTTGATCGTACCATTGAGGCGATTGACATTGAGCAGTGTTTCATAGATCAAGCCCTGAGTGCCACTGATCACACTGGGGGAAAAAGGATTAAAGTTGCGGGAATATGCATCCGTCTGGTTAGCTAGCATCGTGAGCGAATTGGGGTGCGCAGGCTTCTTTGTGGAGCTATTACCTCCACCACAGGCTGCTAACACCACTGAGAAGAGGAGCAGGAATGATATCAGGCTCATGCCCACCTTTTTATGTCGTCTAAATAAAGCTCTGTGAGTCACTAAGCACCTCCTAGAAGACCAGATAAATAGAGATCAATCGTTACTCAACGATACCAGGGTCAAAATGTGAAGGCCATATCTCTACAGGGAAGGACAGACTACAAGACTCGTCGTAAGCGAAATACGAACAACCCATGTAGGTTAAAGCGCCCAGGAATTGAAGTATCGTACCTCTCTTCATTTGAACTTACATAAATTATGAATAGCCGCAGGAATTCTCACGCTTTTAAATTACCTCAGTGAAATTCCATTGACATACTATTGATGAAATTAATAGTAGTTACTTTTCATTATAAAGTCAAGGCATCGGCAACTATTTTATTAAGAGTCAGTGAAAATAGTATTATGAAGGAAAAGATTATAACACTGGATATCCCGTAAAAACAGAAAAAGGTATCAGATAGTCAGAAATACATATGAAAAGTGAGAACTATCCGGCTGAGATGCCAATATTTTTTCGCACAAGAACACTTTAGCTTGCTAAGAAGAGAAGAAGGTGTCGTATTGAGTTATCAGATAAATACAAACGCCGTTGACATGTCAATGAAATTATGCTAGCATCATTTCATGAAAGTTCAACAGGAACTTTTGTGAAGCCTGATGAAGAGAAGCATTACAATTGCTAGAGCGAGGAGAGATCAAGGTCGTGCCAGACGCTATAACCGCCAAAGATGTCGCGCAGCATGCAAAAGTCTCTGTTGGCACTGTGTCGCGTGTATTTAATAACCATAGCAACGTCAGTGAAGACATCCGACAGAGAGTTCTGAAAGTCGCGGCAGATCTCGGCTATTTCCGCATTGGTGGGCAAGCCACCAGCGCGCATGCTAGTGGCCGAGTCTTGAGAGAGGTTGGTTTTTTGTATTGTTCGAGTATAGAGGAAACACCAGCAACACTGGACCCATACTGGGCTCCAATCTTTCATGGAGTTGAAAGTGAGTCCCGGCGAGCCAATATCAAACTCACCTATCGTACTATTACAGATATGCAACACCAGCTTCATCACTTAATTACCACTATTTATGAGATGCGTCTGGGGGGGGCACTGCTAGTAGGGCAGGCCGAACCTGAGATCGTCAACGCCTTACAAGCTACTAAATTACCTATGGTGCTGGTCGATAATTATATCCCTGACCTGGAACATCCTATTGACGCTATTCTGCCTAATAACTTCCAGGGAACCAAATTAGCGATGAATTACCTTTTTAGTATGGGGCACCGGCGCATCGCTTTTATTGGAGGACCTTCAGAGTCGCCCACGCATCCTGTGTATCATAAAATCCACTCAATCCAACAACGCTGGGTCAGCTACCGTGTGGCATTGCTCGACCGCGATATTCCTATTAATTACGCCCTGGTCGAATCAGGCAATCTCACCATGGAAAGCGGATACCAGGCATGCAAACGGTTGCTTGAGCGTAAGGCAGATTTCAGCGCAATCTTCTGTGTGGATGATATCACCGCAATTGGCGCGATGAAGGCATTGCGCGAAGCAACGCTACGTGTACCTGAGGATGTGTCTGTCATTGGTTTCGACGGTATTGATTTGGGACAACATGTCACTCCTGCGCTTAGCACCATTTATTCTCATACAGAGGCAATCGGAGCGGTAGCGCTCAAAATATTGATGGCGCGAGCCGCTGAGCCGGATGGACCTGGTATGACCATCACGTTAGGTGCCGAGCTCATAAAACGAGACTCCGTAGGAATGGCCCATACATGAGAAAACCCATTTCCCTTTCACTGCATCGCTTCAATAGAACACGTCTCAAGTCCTATGCAAAACACACCTCTGGTCGCTCTCTAAATATGCACTTCTGGATTATCCTCTGAATAGGCAGCACACAGCGACGCTTCGATGCACGAGAACCAGTCGCAACATTTTCTTTCTTTGTATTCTATGGTATTGCCAACTTGCGAAGAATTGCAGAGGTAATAATATAAAAATTGAGAAAAAGTGGTGACTCAGCCCATATTTTTTGACTTTTTCTCGTTCTTATTCAGGTCAATGAAGGTACCAGCGGTGAAAACTCATCAATAGAATTTCTTACGTTGACAATACCCTCTTTCCTCCACGTTTCTTGCAACACAACCCTTTTATCTGGCAACATTTTCATACTGGGGCATCTGGAATGTAATTTGACAATACTATTCATGGCAGCTAAGAGCGTAGAGAATATACATAAATACTTGTTGACATCTTGATAGACCTTGTGATCAAAAATCGCAGAATTTTCTGATGAATAGGTAAACTCCGAAACTCTGGTTTTTCCTCACCTGATCCCTTGACAATTTATATTAGCATATACTAATACATGAGCTCTGTACTCTGATATCAGCCAGCGTGGTATAACCCCTGGTTGCGGATTCATGGAACAAGGAGGCCTATAGACTCATGAGAATGCTGTTATGGACCTGGTTGAGTCGTTCATCGCTAGCCTTTGCAGTAATCGCCGGAGGGCTTGCATTCGCGCTCGCAGCTTGTGGGAGGAGTGAGAGCAGCGCGAGCGGCAGTCACACGATTACGCTCTACAATGGACAGCATCCTCAGTTGACCGCAGCCCTCGTTAGTGCTTTTGAGAAACAGACTGGTATCAAGGTACAAGTACGGACCGGCAACTGGGTGGGAGTCGCTTTGCGTGTGGCAGCGCTCGTCTACGATCCGTCACTTATTTCACCCGATAAACTTCCGGCGAAGCTTCTCGATCTTGCCCAGCCCCAGTGGAAGGGAAAGTTGTCCTTTGCGCCTACTGACTCAGACTTTGTTCCTATCGTCGGCGCTGTAATTGCCAACCATGGTACGTCAACTGCCGAGAACTGGCTCTCTGGACTCAAGACCAATTCTTCGCTTTATGAGGACAACGAGACAGTCGCAGCTGCGGTCAACCGGGGATCTGAAGCGGTGGGCATCATTGACCAATATTATTGGTATCGCCTTCGCCTGGAAATAGGCGCGGCCGGCATGCATAGCAAGCTCTACTTTTTCCCTAACCACGATGAAGGTGCCATAGAGAACATAGCAGGTGCCTGCTGAGTACGATTCGCAATTTTAGCAAAGAACCATCCGAGCAGTGAAAGCTGCCTGGATGGTTCTTTCGATGCAACATCCTGTCAGAAAGCGTTAGGAAACCAAACACGAGCTTTGGATACTTCTTTGCATTGCTGCATTCAGAACTTCGATGGCCGAGCTGCATTGCCTGTGAAATCGGGAAAAATGTTTCACGCCTGCTGGTGCAGTTGTATCGATCTGGTAGACAATAACGGATACTGACACTTTGTATCGCTAATAATGTATAATAAGCATTAGAAGTAAAAATGTATATCAAGCACCCGTTTTTGAATGGTTTCCTTACTTATTTGCGGGATTCAGGGCGGTCCCAGGATCGATGATGGCTACGTTTTGGATGTCCTGGCGAATAGTATTGCGTGCTTGCTCTGCCAACGCAGCGTTCTCAGAGAACGCGCTCACGATAACGTATGTTCTTCCGTCATTCAATGATCTACATGTGACTTGAACGATAACATCACCGAGACGACCCATAACCATCCCTTCATTCGCTGCAACTGAGTTGAAAATCTGATACCCATGTTGTTGCAAAGAGCCTTGGGCCGCATTGAGCGTCTCGTTGAAAGCCAAACCATGTTGTTGTGTAAAGGTTCCCCACTGCGCGTTCATACTTTTTCCTTCCTTCCTTTCGTTGAATCGGTTATGTTACTAGATGAATGCATAAATCTTGCATTATCCTATATACGCAGAGATCCGTGTTTTCTTGTGGATCGCTTCATCAGAGTTGCACTATTGAACTTCAAATCACACAAAAGAGATTTAAATTGAATAGAGAGAATTTTCACACTTGGTGCAAAAATATCTGTGACTAACAGCATTGCATGGCTGCTGCGTTTTTTAAAAGAAAGCATACTTGATTGCGGAGTGTGAAGAAAAAGGTTGAAAGGCAAGGTGGCACGGCAAAACCCAATGTGAGGACAGGTTAGCGACTGTGGCCGTCATCGCGCTGGCCTGGTCAGAAGCTATAAATGCCGCTGTGTTCGCCACTTCCGCAAGCGTCGGTAGCCGTCGCAGCAGCGTCTGAGACTCCGATTGGGCTACAATCAGTCAGGTTGAACTATACCCATTTGGTATTGATATCTATTAGACCGTCGCACAAAGCAAAACTGTTCGGCCGAAAGCCATTGAAATGACAGTATTCGACAACTGGAGGACTAGTGAAAATGCTTTTTGAGAAACATCTGGAGGACCGCACAGTTTTGCTTTGTTCTACCGTCTAATGAGTACCAGCCATATCTGGGTGGTATGCCCGATGAAGGGCGCTGATCCGCATTGGCATGGATGATCAATACGGTTGGGTAATGAAAGAAGGAGAAGTCACAGTGCATGATATAATTGAAGTGGCATCCGCTGTTACGGGCACGCCACTTGCTCATCACGTCGCTGATTGGCACTGTTCAGACCTGGATCAAGGAAGCTTCGTGGCATCAGAACAAAGGAAAACCGAGAACATATTCGACAAGGATCGTACTGACGAAGCCCTGCTCATGAGTCAGATCGCTCATAGGCAGCCTGACATCAGTTCTTTCATAGAACCATATCGAGGAGAATTGTACCTGCACTGCTATCGACTTCTGGGATCGGTGCATGATGCCGAAGATATGGTGCAGGAAACGCTGTTTCGTGCCTGGCGACGTTTCGATACCTTCAAAGGTGAGGCATCGCTGCGCACCTGGCTCTACACGATTGCGACCAATGCCTGCCTCGACGCACTCAAGAAACGCTCCTCGCGGACCATGCCGACCGCAGTCTATCCCGAGGCATCCATCCTTCACTCCAATGAGGAACGTACTGCCGATGCGCTCTGGCTAGAGCCATTCCCAGATAGTTGGATGGAAGAGGTAGTAGAGAATCCAGAGGCACGCTATACCAGATCTGAAAGCGTCTCGTTCGCCTTCCTCACCGCTCTACAG
>Ga0302321_100005056_pt1 | contig 11490 bp, 6 predicted proteins | sample Fen_T0_1_FD_202505 | JGI IMG/M metagenome (GOLD analysis project Ga0302321, IMG submission 202505) | Peat permafrost microbial communities from Stordalen Mire near Abisko, Sweden - Fen_T0_1 | ecosystem: Environmental > Terrestrial > Soil > Wetlands > Permafrost | place: Sweden: Abisko...
GACGTGTTGCGGACGGGCGGTTTTTGCGGCCATGATTCGGGATGATTAGCCTGTGTTCGATTGGCCCGCGTCGCACGGCGTCCTCTCGCTGCTCAAGTCTCCTGCGCTTTGCCCGTTCCCGCATCGCCCGCGAGCATGATCTATAAAACGGGGAGAAACGATCTTAAGTCTCAAACGTTGCAGTTACCCACGCCCGGCGCTGGCGTCGTCGAGTTGCCTTTATATGTTTGGTACCCATTCCGACCAGCACACCCCAACCCCATTTCAAGCTTCACCCGTCGTCAAAACCCCCGTTTCCCCTTCGCCCCATGATCACCCCGTTTCGCCTTCTGATTTGCGCCTGCCTTATCAACCTCACGCTCCTAAATCCCCTTCGCGCCCGCTCCTCAAACTGGACGGATCTCCAGGGCACCACTTTCAAAGGTTCGCCCAGTGCGAGCTACGGCCCCTTCGCCCTTTTCAACACCGGCCCCAACAAGGGCCGTCGCGTTCTATTTCGCAGCCTTTCGCCCGAAGACTGCATTCGCTACTATGAAGAAAGCCAAAAACTGACCCGCGCCGAAGACTGGTCGCAAGCGAAGTCATCGGTGAGCTATGATTTGAAGGATCGCTTGCTGCGTTTGGAAAAAGACCAACTCGTGCCGGTCAACGTCAAAGGCGTGCCCGAACCTGAACTGTACGTGTTGATCTTTTCCTCGGCGTGGGAGGGCGACTCCTACGCCTACACGATTCCCTTCCAATTCCGTGCCGCCTATGACCGGCTCCAGCGCATCTATCCCAATAGAATGGCGACCGTCCACTTTGGAGTCCGTCAGGACAAACAAAGCGACCTCGGCTTCGCCAAAGCGACGTTTATGCCCTGGCTCATTGCCAACTACACCGAACTGGCCGCCATCGATGTTTTCGCCCGCAATGCGCCTGCCCAAGGGTGTGTCATGGCGCTGGTGACTCGCGACGGCGTGCTTCTCGCGCAATCACCGGCTGGAAACCTCCAGGAAGTTAAAAAATTCATCGACGAACTCAACGCCATCATGGCCGCTGGCGACGAACAGAACCCGCTCTTCTGGAAAGAGCGCGCCTATCACCAAAGTATCATCCGGCCCCACCGCTACGCGACCAGTTCAACACCGCCAATGCTCATCGGCAATCCCTTGCGCACCTCCACGCTGCGCAAAAACGGCGTCAAACAGGTCATCGCCTCGATGGAAATCGATGCCGAGGGCAAGGTCACCGCCATCAACGTCTCCAACGCGGCCGAGATTCCCGCGGCCTTTCTCCCCAAGCTCGAAAAGGCACTGAATGGTTCGGCTGTTTTCCTGCCCGCCATCCAGCAAGGCAAGCCCGTGGCCGGCACCTTTGCGTTCAACTACACCGTCCCCGGCGACAGCGCCGACTACGATGTCGATAGGGACTGGATCATCCTTTCGGCGCGACCCGAAATCATCATTCCGACCTGGCTGCTGCTCCGCCCGATACCCGTTGCACTCGAGGAGTTCTCGAAAATTGACCAGGTGAAGGACGACGAAACCGTCGTGCTGAACGCCATGAAAGTCAGCTCAGGTGGTATCAGCAAAAAAGCCCAGTTGAACGCCTTCAATTCGGACTTTTTTAATCCCAACGGGGCCGACAGCATCGCACCCGTTGAAGGTAAACCCGAACTAGTCGACGAGAACAGCTACACGTGGGAACGCTTCGATTCACCCAATGGTTTTGTGAATCTCCGCGCCAAAGTCTCGTGTGACTACTGCGTCGGTTACGCTTGGGCTGAGTTTGATTCACCTGCCGCCGGTCCGGCCTTCCTTGGCCTCGGCAGCGATGATGGCGTGAAAGTCTGGCTCAACGGAGTCTTGGTCGTTGACCGCTGGACCCGCCGCATGAGCCGAATCGACGACGATATTGTTCCACTCCAACTCGTAGCTGGAAAAAATCGCATCCTGATCAAAATCCAGAACGCCACCGGTGATTGGAGCTTTCTCGCCCGCCTCCGCCGCTAGCCAACCGGCCTGCCCCACGGCGAATACCCGAGAACATTCATTCCCATCAGAATGGGACAATCGGTTTCACAAGGAAACCGATTAAAAACCGTCGGCCGGATTTTCCGAACCAAGTTGGGATGAAACCATATGACGCGCGTCTTTTGACGAAACCGGGTTCCTGCGTAGGGTGGCAGTCCCATGAAAAATACGATCCGTTTGGTTTTCCTTTTGCTGTTGGTGACCGCCGCTCAAGCGAAGCTGGTCACCCAGGCGATCAGTTACGAACAGGGCGGTGTGAAACTTGAAGGTTATCTCGCGTATGATGACAGCACCAAAGGTCAGCGACCGGGCGTACTCGTTGTTCCGGAATGGTGGGGCCTCAACGACTACATCAAAAGCCGCGCTGAACAGCTGGCGGGGATGGGCTACGTTGCCTTCGCGGCCGATATGTATGGCACCGGCGTGACAACCATGGACCCAAAAAAAGCCGGTGAACTGGCAGGCCAGTTTTATGGCAAACCGCTCATGGCCGAGCGAGCGCAGGCCGGACTGGATCAGCTGTTGAAATCGGGATTCGTCAATCCCCAGAAAGTCGCCGCGATCGGTTTCTGTTTTGGCGGCGCGACGTGTCAGGCCTTGGCTTATAGCGGCGCACCGCTTGCCGGCATCGTGAGTTTCCATGGCAGTCTGATTCCGGCCTCCGCCGAGGCAGCGACAAAAAACAAAGCGAAGTTTCTCATTTGTCACGGCGCGATCGATCCGTTCGTAAATCCGGAGGCAATCGTGGCTTTCAAAAAATCCCTCGATGACGGCCATTTCGATTACCAGTTTATTAGTTATGCCGGAGCGGTTCACGCCTTCACCAATCCCGGGGCCGACGCGATACGTGTCTCTGCAGGTCTCAACGGAATCGGTTATAACGAACCGGCCGCCCGCCGGTCGTGGCAGCACATGAAGCTGTTTTTCAACGAGATCTTTGCGCAGTAATTTGCGTCACGTTGGACCGGGAATCGGCGGAGAAGTTGGCACTCCGCCAACCGGGGCCTTCAGCCAAGAAACCTGCCGGATGAGCAGCGCCCGCGCCCGCTGTAAACCAAGTCCAAAACGTAAAAAAAATCCCCAGCTTGTCATCAAAATATCCCCAGTTTTGGGACTCGCCACCGTTCGGCACGGTTTCAACGTGCTCATCTCGCAGCACCCCTGTCCCGGCCCCGGGATCATCCTACCCCTCTCAACGTTCGTACCCCACCGGTCCACAACCCGGTCAATTCTCTACCCCCAATGGCTCCGTCACGCCTGCCTCTCCGCAGTACGCGTTTGCTGACGTACATTGGCGTAGCCGTGTTTGCCGGCATCACCCTACTTTGGCGATACCGAGCCGTTCACGTCAACACGTCCGCACCGGCCCAGCCCACTCAAAATCACGATTCTAGCGCCCTTTCCCTTGCGGAAAACCTTCCCCCCAGCGAACTCGCGACCGCTTCCCTCAACCGTCTCCTCCGCTCAAGCCCGACCGCCGATCCTGATACCCTGCGTGAAATCGAAGCCCTCGCGCAGAACCCCAATCAAGCGGTCATCGTCGGCCTTCGGCTCATGCAGGAATTTCCAGACCGCGCCACCGAGCTCGGCACCGTCCTCGTAGGCGCCCTCGTCCGCGCATCCGCCCATGCCGCCGCGCTCGAACTCGCCCAAAACGGCCCCGAGGCCCAACGCGCTGAATGGATGACCCTCGTGCTCAGCCACTGGGCCCAAAACCGCCCCGCTGACGCCGTGCTCATCACCGATTTACTACGCGAAAAAGGCGTCGCCCGCGAAACGTTCGCCCTGGTCACAAAAAGCTGGGCAACGTCCGCTCCCGAACCTCTCGCCAGATACGCACTCGCCTTGCCTCCCGGCGAATACCGTTCCATTGCCTTCCGCGCCGCACTCGACCCGTGGATTCAACAAGATCCGGCATCCGTCGCGAACTGCCTGCCCCAGCTCACCGAACCTGCCGAACGCGACCAAGTCCTTTCCCTCCTCGCCACCCGTACCGACACCGCCACCCGAACTACCAGCCAGGCCGTCACTTGGGCCGAAGCTATTGCCAACCCTGATCTGCGCCGCACCACACTCACCGCAGTCGTCCGCGAATGGTTCGGCCACGACCCAGCCGCCGCAAATCACTATTTGCTCACGAATCCAACATTCGATGCCGAGCAACGCCAGTCCCTCCTCGCCTCACTCTCACCCGTGCCCGAAGCCCTTTGAATTTTCCTATGACCCTAAAATCATATACCCCAAAAACCCGCGGCGTCCTTAAAACGATCGCCTTTGTCTCGCTCCTCGCTCTCGGCTTTCTCTCCGCAACCCCAACCTTCGCCGCCTTCGGTCTCACCACCGCAACCGACTACTATCAGGTAGACACCGGTGCCGGCCTCGTCTTCAAAGTCCGCCGCACCGACAACGGCTCCAGCACCCAGTCCGCCGGCGACATTATGAGCCTGGTCTACAACGGCGTCGAATACCAGAACCAGTCCCGAGGTTCCCAGCTCAACTCTGGCTTCGACTACCTGTACACGGGCGTCTCCGCCGTCACGGTCAGCGCCGCCGTGGTCAACACGAGCTATATCAAAGTCACCGTGCAGGCCGGCAGCGCCACGCATTACTACATGGCGCGTTCCGGTAATCCGCACATCTACATGGCCACGTACTTCACCGCCGAACCGAACACATTGAACCTGTGCCGCTACATTCTGCGACTCTCGTCAACCCTCCTGCCGAACGGTCCCATACCATCTGACATCCGGAACACAGTCTCAACGGTAGAATCCAGCGACGTTTTCGCCCTTTCCAACGGTCAGACTCGCTCCAAGCACTACTCCAATATGCGACTCAAGGATTGGTCCTACATCGGCGCCACCGGCTCCGGCGTCGGCATGTTTGTCGTACGCGACAATAACGAAGGTGGCTCCGGCGGTCCCTTCTTCCGCTGCCTCCTCGACCAATGCACCGCCACCGACCAGGAGATCACCTATATCGCCAACTACGGTGAAGGCCAGACCGAGGCTTTCCGCACCGGCATCCTCAACGCCTACACCCTCGTCGTCACCAACGGCGGCACGCCCGGCACTGTCGATACCTCTTGGTTTAGTAGCATGAGCCTCTCCGGCTACCTCGCCGCCGCCAGCCGCGGCAAGGTCTCCGGCGTCGGCATCGCCGGCCGAGACACCGCCTACACCTACACCGTCGGCTTCTCCAACACCTCCGCCCAGTACTGGACCACCGCCGCCGCCAGCAACGGCGCATTCACCTGCGCCGGCATGCGCCCCGGTACCTATACAATGAAAATCTACAAGAACGAGCTCGCGGTCTATACCGGCAGCGCAACGGTCACCGCCGGCGGTACGACAGCACTCAACACCATCACGATCACCGGCGATCCGAGCAGCACCACGGCCATCTGGCGCATCGGCAACTGGGACGGCACCCCCAACGAATTCCTCAACGCCAGCAAGATCACGTACATGCACCCGTCTGACGTGCGCATCACCACGTGGAACCCTGGCACCTACATCGTTGGCTCGTCTTCCGCCGCAACCGGATTTCCCTGTTATCAATGGGCGGGAGTAAATGGTTTCCAGGTGGTCAAGTTCACCCTCACCGCTGCCCAGGCCGCCGCTGCCCATACCGTACGGTTCGGCATCACCGTCGCCTACGCCGGTGCCCGGCCCGACATCACCATCAACTCGTGGAATTCCGCGAACGCCAGCGCCTCGACCCAGCCGAGCACCCGCACGCTCACCGTCGGCACCTACCGTGGCAACAACACCACGTACACCTTCGCCGTGCCCGCCAGCGCGTTCGTGACCGGCACCAACACCCTCACGCTTTCTCCCATCAGCGGCAGCGGCGGAGCGCTGTACCTGAGCGCTGGTTACAGCATCGACTGCGTGGACATGTACTGACCACTTTTTGGAGATTGAACGCCACGTAGACCGCGGGCTTATCTCGCAACGTGACGCCAAGAACCGAAGTAGCCCCCGGCCCACCCCGCTGGGGGCTTTTTTGTTCGCGTAAAACCACCCAATCCCGGCGTTGACCCGGCACGCCGCGTCTGGCTATCTCTCGCGTCTTATGTCTACGCCTGCCACCCAACCCGAAAACCTCATGGAAGCCATCGTCTCGCTCGCGAAACGCCGCGGCTTCGTCTTTCAGTCCTCCGAAATCTACGGCGGCCTCAACGGTTTCTTCGACTACGGTCCGCTCGGCGTAGAGCTCAAAAAGAATATCCGCGATTGTTGGTGGAACGATATGGTTCGGCGCCGCGATGACGTCGTCGGCATCGAGACGTCGATCATCATGCACCCGAAAGTCTGGGAAGCCTCCGGCCACGTCGCCGGCTTCACCGACCCACTCGTCGACTGCAAAGTGTCCAAAAACCGCTACCGTGCGGACCAACTGTTTTGGTCGCCCGTCGTGGTCGATGGCAATGTAGTCGGCTACGTCTCCGCCCTCGAAAGCGAAAAGACCACCGAAGAACTCCAAGCCGCCGCCGAATCGCTCAAGCGCAAAAAAGCCATTCAAGGCACGCTCGCTCCCGTCGTCGCCAAAGATTTCACCGAGGCCACCGCCGAGCAGACTTCGCTCATTCCCTCGCCCGCCACCGGCAACCCTGATCTCACACCGCCGCGCTCCTTCAACATGATGTTCCAAACAAACGTCGGCGCGATGACCGATGCCTCGTCCGTCGCTTACCTGCGTCCCGAGACCGCGCAAGGCATGTTTGTCGATTTCAAAAATGTTGTGGACACCAACCGCGTGAAACTGCCCTTCGGCATCGCGCAAATCGGCAAATCGTTCCGCAACGAAATCACGCCGCGCAATTTCATCTTCCGCTCCCGCGAATTCGAGCAAATGGAAATGGAATATTTCATCCACGAAGACGCCGACTGGGCCAAGTGCCACGAAGAGTGGATCGTCTGGTGCGAGACCTGGCTGAAGAGCATCGGCCTCCCCGACAGCCACCTTTCCCGCTTCACCCACCCGAAGGAAAAACTCGCGTTCTACTCGCGCGGCACGGTGGACATCATGTTCAAATATCCGTTCGGCGTGCAGGAACTCTGGGGCATCGCCGCCCGCGGCAGCTACGATCTCACGCAACACGCCAACGCCTCCGGCAAACCGCAGGAACTATTCGACGAAGCGTCCAAGAAGAAATTTGTCCCGCACGTCATCGAACCCGCCGTCGGCGTTGACCGTATTTTCCTCGCCGTGCTCGCCGCCGGTTACGCCGAAGAAGACGTGACTGACGATAAAGGTAACGTCGAAAAACGCACCGTGCTCCGCCTCTCGCCGCGCATCGCACCGGTGAAAGTCGCCATCCTTCCGCTGCTCAAGAACAAGGAAATTCTCACGAACCGCGCCAAGGCATTATATACAAAACTCAAGCGCAACTACGCCGTGCAATACGACGACGGTGGTGCCATCGGCAAACGTTACCGCCGCCAGGACGAAGCCGGCACGCCGTGGTGCGTGACGATCGATTTCGACACCATCGAAAAGCCCGGCGACACATTCACCCTCCGCGAACGCGACTCGATGAAGCAGACCCGCATCACCGAGACCGAACTCTTCGCACTGCTCCAAGAAAACGTGTACTGAGCCGCCGCACACCGTCCTCCTTTCTCAAGCCGCCGATCAACCTCGGCGGCTTTTTTGTGAACAGCCGATTTTACGTCGGCCGATCGAGCTTTTCATCCGCCCAGGAAAGCGGATCTTCGATCGGCTCCAGATGGGTAAATACAGACGAATCCGAAACCACGGCGCGGATTTCAGCTTCAATTTTTTCAACCAGATCATGCCCCTGCTGCACGGACCAGGCGCCAGGGACAAGCACATCGATCGACACGAATTTTCGCATGCCCGCCTGCCGCGTGCGCAATGCGTGAAACTGTATTCCCGCCGCCTCGTGCTGGGCGAAAACCTTTTTTACCTGATCAATGTCTTCCGCTGGCAGAGACGCATCCATGAGCCCCGCGATGGAGCGCTGCACAATTTTTCCGCCCGTCCAGACGATGTTCGCCGCCACGATAAATGCCACGATCGGGTCGAGCCGTGTCCAGCCCGTCATCGCCACCGCACCCACCGCTCCGATCACACCCACCGAGGTCCAGACGTCAGTCATCAGGTGATGGCCATTGGCCTCCAGTGTGATCGAATTCCGTTTTCGGCCCACGCGTACCAACAGCAACGCTGTCGCGAGATTGATACCCGAAGCCGCAACCGAAACCACCAGACCCAACCCAACCTGCTCCAGCGGCTTGGGGTCAAGCAAGCGCCCGTACGCAGCATAGGCGATGCTGACCGCTGCGACTAAAATCAAAGTTCCTTCCACGCCGCTCGAAAAATATTCGGCCTTGTTGTGCCCATAAGCATGTTCGTTGTCAGCCGGCCGCGCCGCGATTCTCAACATCATCAACGCCATGATGCCTCCGGCGAGATTCACTAGTGATTCGATCGCATCCGACAGCAAACCCACCGACCCCGTGAGTTTGTACGCAACCGTTTTCAGCACGATCGTGAGAATTGAAGCCCCAATCGAGATCCAGGCAAAACGAGTGAGCGACGATTTATCCATATGCACGTTCGCCCATTGAAAACACCCGCGTAGACAGCGCCACCACATTCGTTCGTGCGTCCGTTGCCTTTGATGTATTTACTGCCGCCCTCTCTGACCTTCGTTCGTTTCACCCGACACCTCTTACCATCATGATCAACCCCGCTTCCGCCCACGCGCTCGCCTGTCTGCGCGCCACGATCGCAGGGTTCGACAGCGGAATGCGTGAGCGAGGCCACCGCTACCACAAAAGCGGCGCTGTTCTCGGACTAAACGTCAATGCCACCGTCGTCACCGCAGCCGTACAAGGTGGCAAAACTTATACGACAACGCTTATCTGGAACGCCGAAGAATGGTCAACCAAGTGCTCGTGCCCGGTAGCGTTTGATTGCAAGCACGCCTACGCCACTGCGCTCGCCTGGATCGACCAATGCGAGGCCAAAACCCACCGCAAAAAACCCGTCGCGACTGCGGCCGCGCCCTTCGGCAAATATCAAAAATACACCTTTCGCCAACAATGGACGCCCCTCCTCACCGCGAAAATTAATCGCCCATTGTCCGAAGACGAAGAGTTGATGCTCGACCAGCTCTCCGCGCTCTTCCTCGAACTGCGCAACAAAGGCGGCGTCCTCAGCGAGTATGCGGTGCACCGCCATGGCTTTGCCGCGACAGACGAACCACTAGCCAGCGGTATCGGGCAACCGGCCTACGAAGGCTGGTGGTCCTACAACCACCCACCAGCCGATCCCTGGGCACTCTGGCAGTACATCGCCTACGACTGGGAACGCCACGGCCGAACCATCACCGACGCCTTCCGCGTCATGACCGACACCGGCAAAGTCCGTGCCGCCCTCGATTCGCGCCTTTCCGAACGTGAACTCAGCCGCTGGCGCCAGGCTCTCACTACGAAAACCGGTCCCGCCACCCATGCCTCCGCCAACGACGGCCTCGGCGCCCACCCCGACCTGCGCCTGCGCATCGACGCCAAAGGCATCGCCACCCTCGAAACCCGCCTCAAGCCCGATAAACCCTGGAAGGCGCCAGCCAAAAAATGGCTCGACGCGCTCGCCACCTGCGGCCCCGAGACGATCCTGCACCTACCAGAAAACGCCCGCGCCCTCGCCCTCACGCTCCGCCTCAAGGCCAACTACGGATTCTCCCAATACGCCACCAACGCCCTGCCACCGGCGATTCTCGATGCCGTCTTCTCCAACCCCGCCGCCCACGCCGCGATAGTCTTGCCGGATGGTTCGCCTTTTCGCATCGAAGACACCCCGCTGGAACTCGCCGCCCGCGCCGATCCCGCGTCGCCAACCCAGCTCACGCTCTCCCTCGTTCTTCCTGATCAAACCGCCATCGACAGCGATGCAGAACCTTTCTGCCTGCGTCCGTTTCCCCTCTACCTCGTCAACAACCACGTCTGGCGCGGCCCGCCCCCGCTGCCCAGCCGCCGCCTGCCGGTCGCCGCCCTCGCCGACCCGTCCCTCTCGCACCACCTGCGCGCCATCGGCCTGCGCGTACCCGCTTCGATCCAGGCAAAATACAAACCCGTACCGCTGCGCCCCCGCCTCCGCTGCTGGATCGACGCAGGCTCCGTTATGGCTTCGTCATCGGCGTTCCACGTTCAACTCTACGCCCATTCCGACGATCCCCCCTGCCGCCAGCAATGGTCCGGCCAGGGCGGCTGGCACTGGGCCGAAGGGGGTGAACCACCCGCCGTCACCAAAGACGGTCCGCAATACCAATTCGATCTTACCGCAGCCAACGCCACCGGCGCCTGCTTCCACGCCTTTCAACTCACCTGGAACAGCTGGGACCACACCTGGTCACGGTCCGTCACGAAATCGTTCCCAGACGATTTCTCCGCCTGGCGCGCCTCACTCCCGCCCGACGCACAACTCGACGTCTCCTCCGAGCTTCAAGGCCTCATCGCGCCTCCCCTCAGCGCCAAAGTCGCCGTCTCGCTCAAACCTTCCGAAGGCTCCGGCCGAGATTGGTTCGATCTCTCGGTTGAGCTTCAGCCCTCCGACCTCACCCTCACGCCCGAAGAAATCCAGCTGCTCGTCAAAGCCCGCGGCCGCTGGGTGCGGCTCCCCTCGCGCGGCTGGCAACGTCTCTCCCTCGAAGACACCTCCGACGAGGCCACTCGCGCCGAACTCGAACGCCTCGGCCTCGCCGCCGACACCGAAGTCCTCGCCGGCAAACGCGCCACCCACCGCTTCCACACTCTCCAGCTCGCCGGTAACCGTGTGACCGATTACGACAACGAACTCGCCGTCCGCCTGCGTGCCCGCGCCGCCGAACTACGCGCCATCGTTCCGCCGCCGTTACCAGAAGGACTGAACGCCGTCCTCCGCCCGTATCAGGAAGAAGGATACCATTTTCTCGCCCACCTTTCCTCGCTCAGCCTTGGCGGCGTGCTCGCCGACGACATGGGCCTGGGCAAAACCCTCGAAGCCCTCACCTGGCTGCTCTGGCTCCGCGCCCGCGCCACTGCCGAAGCACGCCCCTTCCGCGTGCTCGTCGTCTGCCCGAAATCCGTCGTGCCGAACTGGCAGATTGAGGCCAAACGCTTTTCCCCATCGCTCACCACCGCGCGACTCGATCCCATCCTGCGCTCCCTGCCCGACGCTTCGCTACTCATCATCAACTACGCCCAGCTCCGCCTGCGCGCCGATGAACTGAAAGCCGTTTCCTGGGAAGCCGTCGTCCTCGACGAAGGCCAGAACATCAAGAACCCCAGCAGCGCCACCGCCCACGCCGCGCGCGACCTAAAAGCCCAGCACCGCCTCGTGCTCACCGGCACGCCCATCGAAAATCGCCTGCTCGATCTCTGGAGCCTTTTTTCTTTCGCCCAGCCCGGACTGCTCGGTTCACAAACCGGCTTCCAACGCCTCTATAGCGAAAAAAACGACC
>Ga0302321_100005057_pt1 | contig 11488 bp, 12 predicted proteins | sample Fen_T0_1_FD_202505 | JGI IMG/M metagenome (GOLD analysis project Ga0302321, IMG submission 202505) | Peat permafrost microbial communities from Stordalen Mire near Abisko, Sweden - Fen_T0_1 | ecosystem: Environmental > Terrestrial > Soil > Wetlands > Permafrost | place: Sweden: Abisko...
CACTCCGTCCACTGTTTTCTGTTTTCTCTTTGACGCGGTCTGCAACCTGAAGGATGTGTTCCTTGTCGAGTTTATTTTGCGCGACAATCAATCGCAGGTCGTTGAATTCGTCAGGTTCGCCGAGCCGTTCAAGGGTATCGGTGGCGATAAAGCCATAGGCAATTCCTGTCCCGGCGGATGGGGTTCGGTTGAAATCGTACGCAACACCGGCCATCTTCAGCGTCGTTTCTTTACCATCTGCTGTCTGGATCGTTAACGTGTCGCCAGTCTTTAAATCTGGCATGGCGGCCATACGCAGCGAACTTCTTTCCAGAAGAATCGTGCCTTTCTCCGGGGGCCATGCATCGCTATAGGATTGGACTTTGTCAATACGCAGATCATTAAAATCATCAATTGCAGAAATGTTGAGATTAAGCCATTGATTTGCGCCCACCTTGAGACGCACGTTCACCGAGCGCCGACCTTCGGCAGCCTGTATCTCAGGCATTTTGCGAATTGCTTTAACAAAATTCAGGTCAAACCCAGCAGGGATTATCAAAGTGGCGCTGGATGGCTTCACAGCGGCATATTCGCGATCAAAGGCGGTCCGCAGCACGCTCTCTATGTCGATCAGAAAGCTGACGGTGAATACACCGACCGCCAAAGACAAGACGACAAGCACAGTGCGGGTTTTATTCATCAAGAGATCGCGCAATACCTTGCGCCAACGAGGTCTTAATACACCATAACGCATTGTTTTCTAGGCTCCAACTTCTTGACCGACAGCATCGGAAATTGCGGCGCTGCCAATTTTCCAGAGCGCAAAGCAATAGTCGCTAAAAAAAGGAATTTCCCCGGAATCCATTTGCGTGAACCCTGCTTTCTCAAAAGAAGGCAGGAGATGCAAATTGGAGTCGACTACCAGGAGACGGCCTCCTGGTTTGAGCACACGCGCAATTTCATCAAGCCCCTGGCGTTTGGCTTCGTCTGGCATGTGGTGAAAGACAACGACACACAAGACAACATCGAAGGTCTGATCGGGAAAGGCCAGCTTCTCAATTACTCCAGGCTGGAAGTCAATGGCGAGGCGGCGACGCGCTGCCTTGCGGCGGGCGTAGTCAGTCATCCGGGCCGAGGGCTCAATACCGAAAACAAGCCCTGTTTCGCCAACACGCTCTTTTGCGAGCAGCGCGAGTGTTCCGGTGCCACATCCCACATCCAGCACGCTCTCGCCTGGCTGAAAGCCGACAATATCCGCAGTCAGTTGCCGAAAGGCTTGCTCCTGACCACGCGTGACAACCCAGAGCAATGCGTCATAGAAGCGGGGCCAACGGATGATTTGTCCGCTGGTTTCTAGCGTGAGCGGATGATTTGATCCCTGCTGTTGATTTGAATTTGAATCCATGTCTCTCCGTCCTTTCAAATAAAGCCAAGCCATTGCGACAAGGATAAAAGAGAACGAGCTCCTTTTGTAGTCTCTGGAGTAATAGACGGGTATGACTGGGGTCATCTGTATTTTTATGACCCCAGTCATGGATACAAATTGCCAGCGTCAATACAAAGAAAAAGGCGCTTATGTTATCATCGAGAAATGAAACTTGCTGGAGAATTAGAGCCCGGTGTCTTGCAGACATTTCGCTTGTTCGTTGGGGTGCAATTATTGGTTTCCTCGGCGGGGATGATCCTGCATCTATTGCCTCAGTTTCAGGCACCATCCGAAATCATTTTGCATTTCCGCTTGATTGCATCGTCCACCGGCATTGTTACGCAATTAATGGTGATAGGGCTGGTATCTGGACCGTTATTTCTTTATTTGTCAATCCCGGCATTGCGACGTATGCTGAAATCCTATTACCTGCCCATTGCCATTCTCTGGGCGATTGCGGGTCCAATCTTTGCGCCCTATATCGAGCTTCACTCTCTTGGAAACAATGCGCCTCAATTATTTTTACAGTCAGCACTTTGGCAACAGGCCATTTTGTTGTTTATCCCTCTGATTGTCGTAAGCTGGCAGTATTCGTCACGCTATGTCATTGTATTCTGCGCGCTGACGACCGGGCTGAATATTTTCCTGCTCCTATCCGAAATTGTACCGATCGAAGCGGACGTCTTGAGGCCGCTCATGGGTATCGTTTTCATGCAGATGCTTGCCTTTATTCTCGTTGGGCACATGCTTGCAAACCTGGTCAAAGTCCAACGGGAACAACGGCAGAGTCTGAAAGAGGCGAACGCCCGCCTGGCGCAGTACGCATCTACAATGGAACAACTGACCACCAGTCGGGAGCGGAACCGTCTGGCGCGGGAACTGCACGATATCCTTGCCCATACATTGAGCGGGGTTGCAGTGGAATTGGAAGGTCTGCGGGCAATGTTGGGCCGGGACCCGGAACAAGCTAGCTTGTTGCTCAATCATGCTCTGCAAGCCATCCGTGAAGGTCTGACCGAAACCCGCCGCGCATTGCAGGAATTACGCGCCAAGCCGCTCGAAGATTTGGGTTTGGCGTTGGCTTTAAAGAGTCTGGTCGAATCGGTTGCGGACCGTGCCGGTGCCAGGATCGAACTAACTGTTGAAGACAACCTGGGTGACTTTCCCATCGAGGTAGAACAATGTATTTATCGGATTGCCCAGGAGGCGCTTACAAATATTGCCGACCATGCCCAGGCGAAAAATGTGCAGGTGACTCTGATGCGCGAAAGCGCGCAAATAAAACTGAGCATTGGCGATGATGGCTGTGGGTTTGATCCAAGTACACTCGATAAAGAACATAAATATGGTTTGCGTGGAATGCGTGAGCGCGCCGAGATGGTCGGAGGAAAATTATATATAGAAAGCCAGGTTGGGTTGGGGACAAAGATTGTGTTTTTCTACGGAGTCAGTCGATGAATCAGCAAGCAGAAAAAACCATCCGCTTGCTGATTTGCGATGATCAAGCCATCGTCTGCGAAGGGTTACGCGCCATTCTGGCGCCTGTTACTCAAATCGAAGTCGTTGGGATTGCCAACAATGGGATCGATGCAATTGATCTGACACGAGCCAAACAGCCAGACGTCATCTTAATGGATTTAAAAATGCCGAAAATGAACGGTGTTCAGGCCACCAAAGCCATTTGTGAGCAATTTCCAAATGTGCGAATTCTGGTCTTGACCACCTTTGATGCCGATGAATGGGTGATTGATGCAATCCGTAGCGGCGCGGCTGGTTATTTGTTAAAAGATACCCCTCAGGAAGAACTCGTCAGCGCCATTATTGGCACAGCGCATGGTCTGAGTCATATTGATCCGCATATAGCAGGAAAAATACTCGATCGTGTCTCGCGCCATCCCGCCTCGGTCACGCCGGATCTAACATTGATCAGCCAACTGAGTGATCGAGAACGCGAAGTCCTTCGATTGCTCGCAACCGGATTGAGCAATACTGAAATTTCCCAGACTCTATTTCTTACAGAAGGAACAGTCAAGAATTATGTCAGCGCGCTTTTCTCGAAGCTGGGCGTTACTGACCGAACTCAGGCAGCAATTCTCGCAATACGCGCAGGCTTAGCCGCTTCAGCGGAAGATTAGACTGACCCTTCATTACCCCATCATCACCTTCGGCCTGTACTGCAGCGCCTCGGCCAGGTGCGGCGTTTGGATATTTTCACTCCCTGCCAGATCCGCAACATCGTGCTGTGCATTGCCCGCGCCAGCTTCAATATCCGGTGATAGGCCCGCGCCGAAAGGTTGAGCTGCCTCATGCAGAGCACCATGTGCACAGCACCATGTCGCCGCGCGGATCAGGTTATCCCCTGTCTCGTCCAGCTTGCAGAATTTGCGAATTTCCGCGATGCGCGTGTCGGCGTTGCAGGAAATGTTCGATGATTCGATATTCGAGTATTCGAATACCGCGGTATTTGTATATTGCACACGCCGGCGGATCGATGCGCTGTTCTCGCCAACCCGGTCGCTGCTGAGCTTCTCGTAATCCACGCGCGGCACTTCGATACCCCAAAGGTCGGGGTACTTTGTGGATGTCGATGCGGTCCAGCAGCGGACCCGAGATGCGCTTCTGGTACATCGTGACGGTCGATGGGTGCAGGTGCAGGGCTTCTGGCTGTCGCCGTAATAACCGCACGGGCAGGACAGATGCGGAAGTAGGCTTGGTGCCGGATGCGGAAACAATTCCAACGGCCAAAAGCGGTGCGGTTAAAACCATTCGAATGGAAACTTTCCCCCCGAAAGCATAAAGATGCGTAGTATGCCGGAAACCAACTGGGAAATATAAATTCTTACTTGCGCTTGATCGAAAGAGAATCATCAACATCTTTATCGAACCCAAGCTCGTAGAGACGGGTTGTGTTTCCACCCAACTCCCCTATGCGGGTTTTTGGTTTCTTATCAAGTGAAATGTAAATGTAGTGGTTGGCGTCAATCCAACTTAAACCGAATCCATTAATGGGAAAGAGAGGCTTTTCAATAGCTCCTAAGAAATTTCCAGATAGAAAATGTTTACTGTCTGGACTCCAGGAAAAATAAGGGGGTCTGAGGTCACCCAACAGTTGGGCTTTCCCATTGGCAAGATTTCCGAGATATGCCGAAGTTTCGTTATCGCTATTGCCGCCATATAAGATCCAATTCCCGTCTAACGAAACCTGAAATCTGTCCATGCTAAACTCTAAGTTCATGAGAGGTGCATCAAGCGGAATGTGAACTGCTTTCTGATTATCAATTGTGTAACGCCAAAGGGTGTAGGCGGGAAGATCACCGTAGGCTGTGCTGTGATAAATCGTGTTTGGTAGTGCGACGATCAACCCGCTTGAATCAGGGAGCCAGAATTGTGCTGGAAACTGTGCGCGAGATGTACTGGGCTTATAAGCCAAAATATTATGGCGGACATCACTGCCAGTTATGCCTAATATATCTATGTGGCCAATTGTCGCAATTGATATCATTTTCCCGTCTGGCGAAAGATTGAACTCTCGAACGTAGTCATGTAGATTGGCTGGACCTGGAGCAAGAATTTCCTTGATTTTGCCTGAGTCAGCGTCGATAAGAAAAATTCCTACTGAGCAAGGCGAATCAGGTCCTTGTGACACGCATAAGTAAGTATTAAAAAGCAATTTGTGTGTGTTTGGCACAAAAACCGGGTGGAAGCGCACTCGCGTTCCTTCTCCACGGTTAGTGAGCCATTGTTGTGTGATGAGCGCTTGCTCCTGGCTTCCATCACTATTGACCGAATAGATATTTGAGAAGTCTTCATCAGAAGGCTTCCCGCGGGAAAAAACAATCTTCTGGTTATCGTCGGAAATATGTGGATAGAGAGGCAACTCTCCGCCATGAGTCAACTTTACTGGTGAGCTGCTTCCATCCCGAAAGTACAAATCGCCACCTTTGGTAAAGACCATCACATATCCGTCCAACGGAAACAGGGGGAGTGAAGCTGGTATAGATGTGGACTGAATTCCTGTTGGCAATGCGGTTATGGTGTTCGTCACTGTTGGTCGTGTAGCGGTTGTTGGAGTCACAAGAACTGTCGCGGCCGTTTGTGTGGAAACCTTATTGATATCGACCCCAGTGGGTATGGCGGTTGTTGTAGCGGGGCTGCAGGCTGCCAGCAGCATAGCCAGGAGCACCCATAAATGGCGTTTTGAGGCTGCAATCATTTTCGACACCTTTTCTTTACCTTTGATCATATTGATGCTACTGTGTGCGACGCGATCCGCGAAATACAGCAGATTCGACCGCGAATTTTCAACAGCCCACTCTTTGTCCGGTCTGTCTGTCTGCCGGGTTTATCTATGGACGGTTTACAAGGTGTTTTTGAGCCACGCTATGGTTTCTTACTGGTCTGCGAACCCGCCTTGTCGAACCGGTCTGAACTACCCGATCGTGATCTTTGGCCGGTACTGCAGCGCCTCTGCCAGGTGTCCCGTCTCGATCGCTTCGCTCCCCGCTAAATCCGCGATCGTGCGCGCCAGCTTGAGCACGCGATGATAGGCCCGCGCCGAAAGGTTGAGCTGCCTCATCGCCGCGCGGATCAGGTTTTCCCCCGTCTCGTCCAGCTTGCAGAACTTGCGGATTTCCGCGAGGTGCATGTCTGCGTTACACATGATATTGAGCGATTCGATATTCGAATTTCGCGTACTCGAATATCGCCGTATTTGTATATCCCTGGCGGCTTGCACGCGCCCGCGGATCGATGCGCTGGTCTCGCCAACCCGGTCGCTGCTGAGCTTCTCGTAGTCCACGCGCGGCACCTCGATATGGATGTCGATGCGGTCCAGCAGCGGACCCGAGATGCGTTTCTGGTACTTGGTGACGGTGGATGGGGCGCAGGTGCAGGGCTTCTGACTGTCGCCGTAATAGCCGCACGGGCAGGGATACCCGCAATTACACATTTTCTTCATGCGAAATGAAAGATCGAATGGTGGTTTTAAAGGCGTATTTCAGAACTGAAGCACACGGAAAGCCGATTCCCGCAGACGGTTTTGCCTCTATGCAGGCCTGTGTTTGATGAAAGACAAACAAGGTAAGGAGGAAGACGGCTAATAGTATGTTCTTATGCATCCTCCCTTATTGCCCCGCTACCTGAACGGAGATAAAACATACTCGACCTGCTCCCGTCGCCGGGCAGGCAACCACTATTTTTGAGCCGTCCGGAGACCACGCCATGCTTTGCGGCGAATTTGTTTGAAACCTATAGGCTGGTGCAATGCTACTGCTTTGGCCAGATACACTATCAATAAGATACAACGCATTGCCTCCATCCGGATTGTCCTTAGATAGCGGGGCGCTTGCAAGCGCCAGTAAATGACGATTGTCTGGCGCCCACACAAAAGCATATACATAATGCTCCTGAGCTTGTTGGGGTGTAACATGAAATGTAGTCAGGTTTCCTGTCACCGAGTCCAACAAGGTCAGTTCGGCTGAATAGGTAGGGAATGTATAGTTCACCGACCTGATGAATGCCAGATAGCGACCATCTGAACTCCAGTGCGCTACTTGAGCCCAGCCCCCCAGGTTCAGTTCGCAAATGCGTCCTGTGGCGGCGTTCAAGATATAAGTGTAACCACCCCCTCTCATCGCACCATCTGAGTATAAAAAGATCAGCGATGTGCCTGGCTGCCAGGCCATGTCAAACGATACCGGGCGTTCATCTCTTCGCGCCCTGGCATAATCCCATTGGTCGGGATCAAAGGAAGCAGAAGCGATATCTCTCAAGAAGTTGTCTTTTTCAGCCAACTTCTCATCTGAAAGGTAAAGCAGCGCGCCTTCGTCCGGCTTCATAGCAAATGAAAGTTGTGAGAGCTTGTTGGCAAGAATTTGTGCTTTTTGGGGATCACCATAACTGACCCACATTTGGCGGGTAAATACAAAGACGTTATTCTTTTTGTCGATGCTCGTATAATTTATGACCGGAAATACCACCGCATTCAGCTCCGGTTGCCATGCAGGAAGCTCATTGATTTCAGTACGGATGGCATATCTTTTTGACACGCCTGTCTCGGGGTTGAACAGGCTGATAGATTGCTGGGGGGCGTTATCGTTACTGTCGACATAGATATTGCGCAAATTCTCCGCCAGCAAAACTTGCCTGTTGTCGGGCAACCATTCGGCAATGCGATACACATTGCCCTGCGCAGCGGTTAGCACAATCTTTGGCTGCGAGAAAGTGTACTTCGCTGACTTCGGCTTCACAGTTGCCAACTGAGCTAGCGGGAAACTGCACGCCGGCGGCTCCTTGCCCGCTGCCACTACAGCGGCAGAAGCTGATGGGAGAGCAGTCGCGGCCGCAAACACGGCCGGACCCTTCGACCCAACTGGCGTGTTCGTAAGCCACTGAATGGTGGCTGTGGCATCCTGGGTCTGCGGACCCGCCAATGACCTCATCGTGAAGAACAGTGGGATGAGCAGGATGATCCCGATCAAACCCAAGATTTCGAACAAGCCCTTTGGATTGCGCGGCTGTTTCATGGCTCCTCCGATGAATTTTTGCTGCGTGCGATGGGGTTGCCCTGCTCCCCTTTTATTTCCCGGTTTTCTGAACGAGAATAAAACATATTCGCTCATCTATCATTGTTGGGCACCTTATCAACAGTTTCGAGCTGTCCGGCGACCACGCGAGGCTGCTTTTTAAAGAATCTGCATAAAAAGTATAGGTTGGCAGAATATCGTCACTTTGCCCAGAGCTAGAGTCAACGAGATATAACCTGCTTTCTACATTCTTATCAGATTGATTTGTGTATTGGAACGGTAAGAACCTCCCAACTGCTGACAAATGACGATTGTCTGGCGCCCAAACCATGTCATCTACAAAATGCTTACCTTCTAGTTTCGATGAAGTAACACCTGTTGTAGTTACGTTCCCTGTAGCTGTGTCCAACACGGCCAAATCGCTTGAGCTAATTGGAAAGTGGTCATGGGTTCGAATAATTGCCAGATAGCGCCCATTTGAACTCCAATGCGCTTTCGTAGCCCACCCGCCCAGATTTAATTCGCAGACTTGCCCCGTGTCGGTATTCAAGATAAAAGTGTAGCCATCGAAACGAAAAACCCCATCCGCATATAAGAATATCAGTGCTGTGCCGGGTTGCCAAGCCATCTTGTAAGATGGGGGAATTTCACTCCTTCGCCCCTTGGCATAATCCCATTGTGTGGGGTCGAAAGGCACGGATGGAATGGCCTTCAGCGAACCATCAAGTCTGGACAATTGCTTGGCGGACAAGTAAACCGTCTCGCTGCCACCCAGTTTAACCGCCAAGGGCAGTTGCGGTAGATTGTCGGCGAGCATTTGCGCAGCCTTTGGATCTCCGTGGCTGACCCACACTTGGCGCGTAAACTTGAGTTGATGCGTTTTACTGTCGATACCCAGAATATTCATGTCTGGATACACAACCGTGTTTGAATCAGGCTGCCAAGATGGAGGCTCATCAGTATGGTGGCGGATAGCGTATACCTTCGATTGACCTGTCTGAGGGTCGTATAATTCTATCGATTGCCGTAGAAATTTGTCACTCTCACCCCCAATGCTATTTTGTAAGTCTTGTGTTATCAAAACTTGCTGGTTGTCAGGCAGCCATTCGACGATATCATAAAGATTGCTGTGTGCATCTAATACCACTTTTGGTTCCGAAAAAGTATACTCTTCCGGCTTTGATTCCACAGTGGTTGTCTGTGCCAACGGGAAGGCGCAGGCCGGCGGCTCTTTCCCATTGACTATCACAGGGGCTGTCGTGGGGGAAACGACGGCGTTGCTCCTGGCCCCCAGCGGCGTGCTCGTCGGCCATAATATGGTGGCTGTAGGCTGCATCTCCGGCGATTGTGACCTAGTCACAAAGAACAAGAGGGTGAGCAGGAGCATCCCGAGCACGAGCAAGATTTCGAACAAACCCTTTAGATTGTGCGGCAGTTTCATGGCTCCTCCTAATAGAACGCTCGCCGGCGCTTATCTATGGACGGTTTACAGGGTGTTTTTGAGCCATGCTATGGCTTCTTACTGGTATGGGAATTTGCCTTGTGATCAGGTCTGATCTACCCCAGCATGATCTTCGGCCTGTACTGCAGCGCCTCGGCCAAGTGCGGCGTCTGGATAGTTTCGCTCCCCGCCAGGTCCGCAATCGTGCGCGCCAGCTTCAATATCCGGTGATACCCGCGCGCCGACAGGTTGAGCTGCCTCATCGCCGCTCGGATCAGGTTTTCCCCCGTCTCGTCCAGCTTGCAGAACTTGCGAATTTCGGCAATGCGCATGTCGGCGTTGCAGGCGATATCGGACGAGGCGATGTTCGAGAAGCGGGCGATTTGGACATCGCGCGCGACCTGGACGCGCTGGCGGATGGTTGAGGATGTCTCGCCCAGCCGGTCGCTGGACAGCTTCTCATAGTCTACCCGTGGCACCTCGATGTGGATGTCGATGCGGTCCAGCAGCGGGCCGGAGATGCGCTTCTGGTATTTGGTGACCACCATTTCCGAGCAGGTGCAGGGGTGTTGGCTGTCGCCTCGCCAGCCGCAGGGGCAGGGATACCCGCAATCCCGCTAAAATAATGCGGGACTTTTACACATTTTCTTCATGCGAGATGAAGGATCGGCGGGTGGTTTTGAAGGCATATTTCAAAACTGAAGCACACAGAAGGCCAATTTCAGCAGACTGATATTCTACATAAAAACAAAGCTGGGCTGGCAGTTGTTTGCCAGCCCAGCTTTGTTTCACTTTGTCTTATTAGTCCTGCCGCCTTGTATCATGCTCATTGTGTTGGCGTCCGCGTGGGCGTTCTAGTAGGGGTACGTGTAAATGTAAGCGTAATGGTTGGCGTTCGTGTGATGGTCGGGGTAAGTGTGATGGTCGGCGTAGCCGTCTTGGTGGGCGTTACCGTTGGTGTTCGCGTGATGGTCGGGGTAAGTGTGATGGTAGGCGTGGCCGTCTTGGTGGGCGTTACCGTTGGTGTTCGCGTGATGGTCGGCGTAAGTGTGATGGTCGGTGTCATCGTTTGTGTCCGCGTTGTGGTCGGTGTCATTGTCGGTGTTCGCGTTATGGTCGGCGTGGACGTTTTGGTAGCCGTCTTGGTTGGCGTTACCGTTGGTGTTCGCGTAATGGTTGGTGTCGGCGTGACCGTCCTTGTTGGAGTTATCGTCGTTGTGGCGGTGGGTGTAATCGTCGGCGTCGTAGTCGCTGTAGCAGGCAAACCACTAAGCGGTGGATATAACTGCTCCATTGGCACCGGTCCATAACTAATGAAACCGGACGCGCTGCGCCAATAGAACTGCACGGTTGCTCCGCCCTCTTTATCATAGAATTCTATTTTGACATTATATTTTTGCCCGGCTGTTAGCGTCAACGGCACTGTTTCATGCCATAGCAGCGTTGGCGCAGCCCAATCGTCCGCCAGAAGTTGGCCGTCGATCCACAGGCGTACGCCATCATCGGCATAAATATAAAAGATGTAGTCTTCAGACGAGCGGGCTTCAATCTGTCCGGTCCAGCGCGCGCTGAAGTCGGGGTCGATGATGTCGGGCACGGGGCTATCACTGCCCCAGTCAACAAAATTCACCTGCGAGTCCAGACGGGAGTAATTTGGTGCACCACTGATATCCAAGTTATTAAAGTACTCGCCTGCCAGTCCAACGCCGTCTCCCGGCGGTAGCATTGTAGGTGTCATTGTTGGCGTGGGGGTGACCGTCGGGCCGCCAGAACCGTAGACCTCAAACTCAAAGATACGCGCCACATCGCCGTCCTGTTCCCCGGCGGTAATGTTGAGCTTCACATACCGGGCGTCGCTGGGAGCGATCTCGCGCGTGGTGATGTCGGCTGTGTTATCAGTTACGCTCACGACTGTCGTCCAGTTCACGCCGTCCTGGCTGAGTTGAATATCGAAGTCCTTCGTGTTGAGAGCGGCATCGAGTCCATTTGCCCCGGCGTGATATATGACAAATTGATTGATGGTGTAGTCAGCACCCAGATCAATTTGGAGCCACTTGTCAGGGCTGATTTCGTCACACCACATGCTTGTCTTATCGCCATCTACCGCGTTGGATGGGG
>Ga0302321_100005062_pt1 | contig 11487 bp, 7 predicted proteins | sample Fen_T0_1_FD_202505 | JGI IMG/M metagenome (GOLD analysis project Ga0302321, IMG submission 202505) | Peat permafrost microbial communities from Stordalen Mire near Abisko, Sweden - Fen_T0_1 | ecosystem: Environmental > Terrestrial > Soil > Wetlands > Permafrost | place: Sweden: Abisko...
TGTTGGCGCGTCCAATATCGCCACGCACCACCACCACATCCACCACGATCGTAATAACCAATGCCGTTCCGATCAGGAATAAAACCAATCGTTTTGCATCAGGCAAATTCGGATTCAATAACAATATACCCGCCCAAACTGCGATGGGCAATGCAACCCAACCGACGCTGGTGCCTTTATATTGCAAAGCAAACAAAGCCAGCACCAAAAAGATCAACACGCCTTCGATCAATAATTGATAGGGTTTGAGTTTTCCCAACGCTGAGAGCGGTGTCGAGGCGAGCCACTCACGTGTTTCCCAAGTCATCCACGCGACCACCACGAACAACAATAAACTCCAATGCGTGAGATAAGATGCCAGCGGTGTGAACGGTCCATTCCACGGATCGAGCGCGCTGTATGCCTGACTGTACCAAACTCGATAAGGCTCATACAAATATTTGGATAACACATATAAAGCGATCACGCCGCCAAGTGTCAGCGCGATCCGTTTTAGAAGTGAGTCGACTTCGGCATAACGCCAGGTGGAATATGCCAAAGCGATGACGCCGATCAATAAATAAGTATACGTATCGGATAGATTGGTAGGATAGACGGCGCCGATGATGAGACCGCCGATCACGATTCCCAACCCAGCCGCAAATTGACTCTTCCACTTCGCACGGCCTGCTACTACGGACAGCGCCCAACTGACGGCAAGTAATGCAATCGGCATAACAAGCATGTGCGCATGCAGATCGCTATAAATAAAAGTGAACAACGGGAACTCAGTGATCTCATTACCGCCCGTATTCGGGATGACTCGGCTTGGGTCCCAGTACCAGTCACCGGGTCCGATCAGAAGCGTACTGCCTTTGAGAGTCAACATGAGGCCCTGGATCGCCCAGCTAAAACGTTGTGAAAAAGTGGAAGTCCAACTAAATGCTCCAGCGGCACCAAGTTGCTGGAGACGGTTATAGATCATTTGGAGTGTGCCGAGGTTGCCAAGCAAAATCGTAAACGAAGTTGCCGAGAGACCGCTTATTAAAGCTGCAGGCTTAATGATGCTGGATGAACGTTCAGCATCAACTCTGCTCAATAGATTCCAGCCGATCGAAAATGCACAAATCGCAACCATGGCAAACAAAGTTGGCAGAATAAAATTATAAGCAATGGACGGAACGATACCCAGTAATTTCACCGGCGTACCGACCAGCACAAAACCGTAATAGTAATAGTTGATGTATCCGCCTGCGAACCATGGATCATAGGGCGGGAAGGAAGTGCTCTTGATAACCGCGTTGAAGTAAGAGAAATCCATGGGACGTTCGCCGCCTTTGGCGGGATGCCAAAGATCAGAATTACCGATGCGAATGAGCAAGTCAATGAGGAAGAAGGCGAGGAAGAGACCCTCGATCATTAGGAAATATTTACGTTTGGTTTGCCATTCTTCGCGCAGCTCGTCACGCTGGTAATAGGCAAGCAGTGCACCAATCACAAGCAACGCAATAAAAACAATTGCAATGGTTGTACGTAAGTAGGGAATACCCACTGAACCAGCCAGCCATGCGATATAACCAAAGATCAATAAGCCCAATGCCCGGCTGAGGGGATAACCTTTGTCTGCAAGTCCGGGCATCGCCAACCGAATGATCGGATATGTAGCAAGACCGAGAATGAAGATGAAGAGATACCAAATCAACAAACCCAGCACGGGATATTTATTTTGAATCCAATCGTAATCAAAGAGCTGCGACCACGTTCCGCCCGCACGTTGACTGGCGAGACGGTTGGCAGGCAACATCAAATTGGAATAACCGTCGAATTGACGCGGGGTGAGATGAACCGCTTTGGTCAAATCCACAGTGCCGAGAATGGAACGTACCTGATCAATATTGAAGTCCGCATTCTTTTTGAAGATGAAGACTTTGGGGTGATCATAGAACGTGAAGGCTTCTTCTGCATATTGATCGTTGATCTCAAAGTTACCAAGTTTGGGGAACGTTTCAAAGACCGCTACAAGGTCATAACCAAGGTTGCCATGCTTGCCCGATTTGGCTTCGTAATAACAAGGAATGATTTCCTGATTCGGCGGGCAGCCCAGCAACTCGCGATAATACAACGTTGTTAATGGATAGCGTTCAGGCACACGCGAGATCTGGGCGTATTGATGATTGGTGGGGATCAGAATGTAATCGGTTTGGCTGAGTGTATCCACAAAACGTCTTAGCTTATCAGGGTTGTCATCCCAATAAACCTGGAGGTTCAAGTCACCGCGATAGATGCCGCCGAACGCATCGTAGCCATCGAGGCGGAAGGGGAGTCCGTAGTCATAATCCGTTTCGTTGGCAACGGTTGCGCCATTAATGGAAATCAAGCCAGAGTCCGCTTCGAGGCGTAAATAATATTGCTTGCCGGTCTCCAACTTCATGGGCTGGTCAAGAATAAATGCATAGGAAGCGCCACGCGCATCATTCGCAGATGCAAAAAGACCCATTACCGAAGCGCTGGCTGATTGATCTGGAGTTAAATTTGGGTCCTGTGAAATGGAAAGACTTAAAGTATGTTTGCCAGACGAGATGCCCGTATCTGAGCCAATCACTCGCCCTAGAATGACCTTATTTAAAGTGCCAGAGGTTTGGGGAACAAAAGTGACCACATAAGGGCTGCCCGGAGCAATGCTACATGGTGCTGACACATCGACTGATTGTTCTGCGGTTTGATCGCCGGATTGGATCAATACATGCACGGGACCACAAACATCCACAGTGCCTTTGGGAAGCGCCATTTCAAACTTCAAGTAATACGTTTGATTGGCTGTCAATAATGGAGTCTGAACAAAATTAATCGCTTGCGATGAAGGGGTCTCGCCATTTTGAGAGGCGGCTGAGGCAAGTGGCTGTGAATCGGTCAAGTTCTGCCAGACGCTCAAATCCAGTTGGGACTGATTTTCATTTGAGACTGCAGCAACATGCGCGAACAAAACTTCCTTCAAGACACCATTGCTTTGAGCAACGAACGTAGTTTGATATGGTGCCCCCGGCTGGATATAAACACCCGTCGGAAATGGCAGAGGCTGATTGTACGTTGAAGCATCCGCTTTTTCGATCTTCAAATTAATGGGACCTGGAACATTTTGATAGACCCAACGCGATGCGGCAATACGCGGTTCAGCGCGCGTGTAGATGCTTTGAAATGCAAATGCCCACGCGGCAGTTAATACGACAACAGTAATTCCAAGCAGGGCCGCAACTATCTTTGGCAAGTTAAAACGTTTAAAAGTTTCAACATTCAAGCCTGCCAGCTCAAACACAAACCATGCCGCCATCATTACCAACAACGGATAGATGGGCAATTGGTAACGCATGGTCGGGTTGAATTGAAGCGATTGCCAGCCAAAGTATGCCGCCGTCCAACCCCACAGCAAAGCATGACGCCATTCACCTTTGAAAATACGCCAAGCCATATACAAAAATCCAAGCCAAGCGAGAATACCAAGCGGCAGGCCCAAACCCCAAACAGTCAAATTAACAAATGAATATAAATGCGAGCGGCGCGCCCATTGCAGATTCCACGGCAGATCGGCATCGCCAGTAGCTTGGGCGCGTTGCTCTTTGATGTTGGCAACCCACTGCGCGCTGGGCATTACGCCATCAAAGGCATAGGGTTGAAAGATACGAAACGAAATGAATGCGGCAAATCCACCAATGAGTAAACAGGCAGCAATTAGTAACCAATAATTGGTATGTGTTGACGATTGACCGTTGTCCACTGAGACCGATTCATTATTCTCAGTCTGTGGTTGTTCGTCTACGCTCATGTTTTTGCGATCGATAAAATACCGCAATGCAAATGCGCCTGGCAATAAGACAGCTAATAGATAAATATTGATCTTCGATGCCAATGCCATGCCATACGCAAAGCCAAAACCAAGACTATAAAGAAAAAGAGGATTAGTAAGTAGCGATTTGAGAAGAGGCGGTTGCGCAACAGTGACTTGATCTTCAGTCACCACTATCTGCTCAACATTCTCTACTCTTTGTTCTCTTTTCTCTATTTTCTCTTCTCTACTACCTGCAATCGCCACCGCAAAGTAAATGGCCAGAAACGCAAAGGGATTCACAAACAGATCGGTCGTAAAGAAATGCGATTGCTGGATCTGCATCACGGTCAATGCTGAAAAAAGCGCAGCCAACAATGCTATACGACGATCATATAAACGCGCAACGATAAAATATAAAATCAGAATCGTGAAAAGATCGGCAAGCGCAGAGAATTGTCGTCCTAATATTCTTACATCAGTTTGATGGGATGCTTCCGCCACGACACGCACGATCGTCATTGGCAGATCGCCATATACATAGAATGTATATCCGCGATTATATGGATTCAATGTAGAGGTCTTGCTGTTGAAATAATCCCCAAGGCTGAGCCAGCGTTGTCGATCAGGCGGACACACATCTACCGGAACGGTGGCATCCACACATTTATGCGCCTGCAAACTTCCCAACACGCCAGATAAAAAGTTTTCATCCGGATGTTGGTTCTGACCTTCACCCCAATTGACACCGGTCAAACGCAAATAACCTGCCAGCACCAATACCAGCAGGAACAAAACATCATAAAGCCAGGAGTACTTTTTTTGATTCATAAACCTCAGACCTGACAGGTTTTCATAATAATATGGATGGATATTATGTATCCATCACGAAATAGCTTTGACCTTAAGGGTTCAACGGAAACCCATCAAGTTTTAATTATTTGGCACTAAAAAGATCCAAAAATCATGGCCCGGTATATCTGATTGGAACAGGCGCAGTTGACCTTTGGGATAGAGGCCTTGCAACGTATCCACCGAAGCTTGATCGTTCGCAGTGGGGTCCTGAGTGTTTGCCTTCATAATAAACAACTTCGGTCCCTTCAATTCTACCGTGCTGGGCAAATTATCGTGCCACATCGCCATATCACGGTTCGGGATGCCCGCCCACACCGCCGGCAAACGCGTATCTACCCAATACGGGAACGGCACAACCCACGCTGTATCGGTCTCACCGTAGGTCTGCCCAAACTGTTTAATAACCTTACCCATATCCGATGTATTCCACGCGCCCTGTCGGAACGAATCATTGAATTGATGGAAGACGATATTGTAATTTTGCATAACAGAAAAATAGATCAGGATTCCCGCCATGCCCCAGATCAGAATGCTACGCATCTTGCCTCGTCCAAAGCTGGTCAGCAGACCATCGAGCGCCAGCGCACTGACAACGAATACTGGAATGTATGCGCCGCCTGCACGATTTAATGCCGGGTTTTCACCGGGAAATGCCAAAGACAAAATGGATGGCAGTTGCAATAATGGAATCGAGAGTAGTAAAAACAGATCAAGCCAATGCCGATTGCGAAGATAACGGACCAGCAACAGAATCGCGCCAATGAAAAACAATGCACCGGTGACAATATCCAACGCGGGGCGATGCGGCATGGAGTTGACCCAGATCTCGCCATCGTCAACATTAAACATCTTGAGCGCATTCCATAAGTTCGAGAAAAATATCTGGTAGGCGGGTCCTGGTAATGGTGCTTCAATGGTACCCATACGCGAGAAAGCACGGAAACCAAACGATCCTGGATTATCGACCCAATAACGCAGAAGTGGCACAAAGACAACGAGAGCCGTCAATCCAAGAATCGTCAGCCAGAGGATCAAATCACGACGAGCACCTTTGGATTGTTCATGCAGCCAATAGATAATGAAAGCGGCGACAACAACGAATGGCACAATGCGCATGGGGCTGTAACCGTGCAAGCCGATTCCTAAAAAGAGTCCAGCAAGGATAAAGTCATTTCGATTCCGCGTCCGCAAACCGCGGATGAGGAAAAGCAGCGTCGGCGCCGCGAAGAGCGGATACAACGGGAAGCGCAGTCCAATGCGGCTGATCACATTGGGCCAATATCCAATGCCTGTCAAAATAAAAGCAAAGAGACCCACGCGTTTCCCACCGATCTCTTTGCCGAGTAAATACATAAACGGCAGGGTCAAAAAGCCGAGAATGGCTGTGCCCAATTTGAGACTGAGATACGAAAGCCCTGTGCTGAAAATTTTTGCGACCAGCAACGTCCAATACATTTGAAAGGCTTCGCGCCCGGTGTTGCGCGGAAAGAAGATATGCGTTTGCCCCTGCGAGACATCATACACATCAAGAATTTTTTCAGCATGATCGCTGAATGGTTCAGGTGGAACGCTGGCAGTTTGCGTAAAACGAAAGAAAAAGACGAGCGCAGTAGCGGCAAGTAAAAGCAATGCCCAACGTGAAATGTTAATCTGCCACGGATCACGTTTAAAAAAATTTATGGAATTTGAGAATGCATTATTTGCGCTCTTGACCCAAAAGGCAAAGACAAAGAGAACAACTGCAAGACTCCAGATAATCACATTGGTTACGGTAAATAGATTGTCTTTGAGCATTATGAACGCCAACAAAGACAATGAAACACTGACCAATAAAGTGAGCCGCCGATACGTAAGTGGGTCTGCGCCTTCGGAGGTCGCTACGTTATCCACAAGCTTCCATTCACCTCGATAGATCGCCCAGCCTAACATGGATAATGCCATAATATAAAACGCGATCCCCAATGGAACCGTATTTGGTGGTGGCTCGAAAAGTTTTTGTCCAAGCAGTGCAAGGAGCAGGGCTACGATGGAACGCCAGGGGAAGGGAGAATTAGGAATGCTGAATGTAGAATGCTGAATATCGGCTGACTGGGATTCTTCAAGTTGAGCTTCTTCCACAAACTCAGGGAGTTGAATCCGTTCGCCGCCGAAGCGCAAAAGAGATTTTAAATAATCAAGAACACTGGGTTCTTGTTGAGGAGCAGGGTCTTGTGGTTGCAAATTATCTGTCATAAATCTCTCGTTAGTGATTTCGAATTACGCAGTAGATCGTCTTTATTTCTTTCTCGCAATCACAATTACACTTTCACCCCAGTTATAGGGCAAAAAGACAATACCAGTGATGGCTTGCAAACCACCGAGGGAACCAAAGAATAATTTTTGAATTTGTTTCGGAACGTGGGCAATGTAGGGCACATCCCAGAAACCATCGGCAAAAGAGCGCTCGATCGTAAAGCCTGCATCTTTGATGTAGGCAGTCCATTCGGCGGGATGTTTTAGGGAAATATGGGTCGGGTCTTGATAACCGATCCACCAATCACCCTTCCACGGCTTGAGTTTGGAATCAAGATTCGGTGTGGCAAGGATCAACGTGCCACCTTTTTCAGTGACACGTCCGATTTCTTGAATCGCTTTTTGCGGATTAGGCAAATGTTCAACGATGTGTTTGATGATCACAACATTAAAGACGCCATCTTTATATGGAAGTTCCTGCGCGCTGGCGGTTTGCAAATGAGACTTATCCACAACAGCTTTGGATTGTTTCACCGCCCAATGATTGAGATCACAACCAAACGTTTCAAACGTATCTTCAAGTTGACCAGTGAGATGCCCCATGCCTGAGCCAACTTCCAAAAAGCGCGCTCCACGTTTGCCGTAACGGCGTGCCAACGTAGCAAAGAAACGATTCGACCACCAATACATGCTGTATTTGGCAAAGGTGATATTCGCGTACGTGTGAGAAGAGAAATAATTTTCGTCGAAGGGCATGGGGAAATGATGAATGCTGAAGGATGAATATGCCTCAAAGGGATGAGGCGTGTATATCTACTTCTTTCTTGCAATATAAAACGTGAACGTCCCGTTCTCGATTGCCGTTGGCGAAGCATAATTGCTGACATATTTCTTCGTCAGCCACAGATTCCATTCCGTACGGGCGATGATCCATTTGCCAGTCATTACGCGCGCAAACACCGAGGGAACGCCAAAATAGTGTCCCCATTCTAACACGCGCATTGAAGCAGGCGAAAAGTAGTGCCAATAGCGAATCAATTCAAAGCCAGCACGTTCCAAGCGTTCCTGCCACACATCCGGTTCATCGGCATGTTCGACGCGTGAGATCTTGCGGAACCAATTCTCATAAGGCTTGCCCAAAACTTTTGAAATGGACAACTCTGAAAAATAGCGCGTGTTCGGCACACAGAAATAAAACGGCGCATCCTTCTTTAATACACGCGCAGTCTCTTTCAACACAGCGTCAATGTGGGGAATATGTTCCAGCACTGAGTTGCTGAAGCCGCTGGAAAAATATTCAGAGGGGAAGGGTGACTTCGCACCATCTGACTCGACTAATGATTTATATGCACCGAATTTTTTTGCCTCATGGATGGGTCCATGCCAGGGATCGAGTCCCACGTCAATCTTTTGATCGAAGGTCAACGAAGCGAAGTGACCGTCACCACAACCCACGTCATAAACAGGCGCCGGCAGGGGCAGGTCTTGATAATAGGAACTTTCCACCGCGCGCAAAAAGGCGCGGAAGTACGGCAGGTCACGCAGTTGTAAAAACAAAAAGTCTTTCGATTTTTGATCTATGATTTCAGGTTTACGCTTGGTCATTGCTTTCCCATAAGTTTTGCAAATAATTTTTCATATGCCATCACAACCGAATTGGGATCATAGGATTTTTTGATGGATTCGATATCACCTTTGAACTTTTGCGGTTCATTCAGGACCTCGAGGATTGATTCTGCCAAATCAGCCGCATCGCCAATTTTAGCGACACGTCCCATGCCGTGCATGGTAACCGGTTGCCGCACACCTGGCAACGCCGAAGGGACACATGGTACACCGTTCAACATCGCTTCAATTTGAACGAGTCCAAATGCTTCAGTGGAGTTAAGCGAAGGCACAGTCAACACATTGAGGTTGGGATAGAACGCCGCCATTTGAATGGGATCAAGGTTGCCAAGGAAGGTCCAATGTCCCTGTAATTCGTATTCATGGATGCGCAGCATGAGTCGGTCTGAATAGGCTTGTTCGCCCATCACGTTTTGATAAGTGCCCGCAAATAAGACTTGCGCCTTGGGATATTTTTTCAGGATCGCAGGCATGGCATCAAGTAAAACTTCAACACCTTTTTCGGCAGCGAAGCGTGCCGCCATGCCGATGACGGGTTTGCGTTCGTCAATATGATGTTCGCGCGCAAAGGCGGAAACAGCCTCAGGTGTGGGAACAGGCAATTCGACCGGAGGCAGGATCGGAGTCAGCTTTGAGGCGTAACGTGAAAGATACGGTGAGTTATCGGCATAATCCTGTGTATACGTCACGATGTGATTCGACAACATCCCTGCCATGTTGTTTTGAAAATCAACGACCGTATTGACAATGCGATTAAAAAATCCGGGAGGTAAAAGCAAATCACAGTGATAGGTGAGGATGGTAGGTTTACCGAAGAGCCGCCCGCGAAAGGCGACGCCGGGCGCATCGAATTGCGGCAGATGCAATTGAATGACATCATGTTGCGCCGCGAGCTTGGTTGCGACCCAGCCAAACGTGGGTGCGATCACGCCCTTGCTCACGCGCGCCAGCACGGGAATACGAATGACTTTGACACCATCAATGGTTTCCTCGCGCGGCAGGGATGGATCGAATTGCGCCGTCATCACAGTGACTTGATGCCCGCGTTTGACAAAAGCACGTGCGAGGCGTTCGGCATAAATGGTGAGCCCGGAGGTATGCGGGCGGTAATAGGTAAGAACGGTCAGGATTTTCATAAGCGGGGGGATTATAACGCCTGTATCTTAGATATAGATTTGAAGAATAAAATACATCACTGGTAGTTTTTATCTACCAACTTATGGAGTTGGAGTCACTATTAGATATATAAAAGAAATCAATTCAGTTAAAAAACTAAACCATCGAGATGAAAGGTTTTGAATATGTGCATAGCGGGTTGGCATGCAAAAATGAGGAGTAATTCAAAATCTACACCTTGACAATATTATATATATGTATATAATATATGAATATATAATATACAAGGAGAAAATCATGTGGACAGCAGAATATACAATAGTGACCGATGCTTCAAAGGAATCTGTTTGGAAAGCCTGGGCTGATGTAGAAAATTGGAATAAGTGGGATGAAGGCGTGGAATGGTGTCGCCTTGACGGTGAATTCAAAGTAGGAACAAGCTACGCCTTAAAGCCAAAGGGCGGTCCTGAAGCAAAGGCCGTTATCACCGATTGCCAGCCGTTGAAAAGTTTTGCAGATGTGACCAACCTTCCGTTGGCGAAGATGGAGTTCAGCCACAAGTTGAAAGAGGAAAATGATGGCTTGCATGTGACTCACCGTGTCACGATTACAGGCTTGCTGGGATTTCTCTTTGTGCAAGTGATTGGAAAAGATACCGCCAGGGATTTCCCTAAGACAATCGGCAATTTGGTGCGCGTTGCAAAGGAATCAAAATGAACGAGATGCGGCATTGGGTGATCGTGGCATCCAAAAATCATGTGATGAACGGTGTACGGGCGGGAATCGCGCAAGCCAATCACGGCAAGGCAGCTTCGCTTAAACGGATGAAAGTTGGCGACGGGGTTTTGTATTATTCGCCCAAATTGGAATTTGAAGGCAGCGAGAAATTGCAAGCCTTCACCGCCATTGGGCATGTGACGGGCGAGACTGTCTACCCATTCGACATGGGCGATGGATTTATTCCCTATCGCCGTGATGTAAAATATCTGGAATGTGTTGACGTTCCCATCCAACCGCTGGTTTCCGCGCTTACATTCATAGAAAACAAGACGAGTTGGGGTTACCTGTTTCGATTTGGTTTCTTTGAAATTCCCAAACCTGATTTTGACTTGATCGCAAGCCAAATGTTGGAGAAAATAAATGTCTAAAGATGGTTTTCAATTCGAGAGTGCGAACGATAGTCCAGGATTTTCGCTCTGGCAGGTTTCCAGTATGTGGCAGAGACGCATCAATGCAGGCTTGCGTCCATTTGATCTGACCCATGCGCAGTTTGTATTGTTGGCTTCGTTGACCTGGCTTGTTGTTGGCGCCGAGAAGCCACTCACACAAGCGGAACTTGCCAGCCATGCGAAAATGGATGTAATGATGGTATCGAATGTGTTACGAACATTGGAAGAGAAAGGACTGATCGCACGAACTCCACACCCGCTGGATACAAGAGCAAAATCCCTTACCGTAACAAGTAAGGGCCGTGAACTGGCTTCGCAGGTTGTTCATGTAGTAGAAAGTATTGACCGCGAGTTTTTCAGTCAACTGGAAGATAAAGTTGGAGATTTCAACAGTCATTTACAAAAGTTGATTTTGGAGAATCAGCCTGAGCATTAAGGCAAGGTAACTCTTTATCTTATTGAAGTTTACGTTGAAAGATTTATTGCAAAGTTCTTGCCAACGGATTGAGGTTTGAGTTAGTAATGCGCTGGGGCGGGCGCGGACTCTGTTCGGAGCTAGAAAACCGCTTGCCATAGGTGCCGCACGCCGCGAAGCGGCAGTCCCCAGCGTCAGTGCACGCTGTGTTACTAGAATGTAGCAGGAAGGGGCATGGCGGAGTATCCTTGGCGAGACAAACTCACCGGGGATGC
>Ga0302321_100005064_pt1 | contig 11483 bp, 5 predicted proteins | sample Fen_T0_1_FD_202505 | JGI IMG/M metagenome (GOLD analysis project Ga0302321, IMG submission 202505) | Peat permafrost microbial communities from Stordalen Mire near Abisko, Sweden - Fen_T0_1 | ecosystem: Environmental > Terrestrial > Soil > Wetlands > Permafrost | place: Sweden: Abisko...
AATCCATGCCGTGCTCGATGCCACGCAATTCTTTGCCGGGAAGGTCCAGGTTGTTGGGCCGGAAGGTGCCGGCCGCCAAGATCACAGCGTCGTACTCGGCTTCAAGCTGTCCCAGAGTCACGTCGCGACCCAGGGCCACGCCGCAGCGGATCTCGACGCCGGTCAGGCGGATCTGTTCGATCTCCAGTTCCACCACCTCGCGCGGCAGGCGGAATTCGGGAATGTCTTGCACCATCATGCCGCCCGCGCGCGCGTGCTGCTCTAGCACGACCACGCTGTGGCCGAGCAAGGCCAAGTTGCGCGCGGCAGCCAGTCCGGCTGGACCGCCACCAACGACAACGACGCGCCTGCCCGTCGCTGACGCCAGCGGTGGCAGCACCATGGTCTTGCCCGCGCGGTGATCGGCCGAGGCGCGCTTGCTCCAGCAGATGGCCACGGGCTCGCCCAGATCGTCCTCGCCGTGACGGCAAGCCGCTTCGCACGGCCGCGAACACACGCGCCCCATGACGCCCGGGAAGACATTGTCGCGCAGATTGATTTCGTAGGCTTCGTCGTAGCGGCCATCGGCAATGGCCTTGAGGTAGGCGGGAATATCGGTGTGGGCAGGGCACGCCGATTGGCAGGGAATGTTTTCCTTTAGCCAATGGAAATCCTTGGCCGCGCTGCCCACCCCGCGCGCCACGCTGAGCGCGCTGGCCGGATCGGTCGAGGGCTCGCTGGTCGGCAGGGTCGGCGTCTTGATGATGGCAGGGGCCTTGGCTTGCACCACCGGTGCCGGCGTTTCAACGTGCGCGGTTTGCACGATGGACAACTTCACCGAGCGAACCGGTGCGGGCTTGTCGGCATCGGGCGAAGGTGGTACCGGCGATGGCGATGGCGCCGCGGTTGCTGTGTGGATCACGCTCCTCAAGCGGCTCATGAGCGGCCCAGATTGGGCACGCAGCTCTTTGGCCCCACGCACGGCCTTTTGTAGCAGTCCGCGTGCCGAGTGCAGAGCGCGTTGGCCGTGCATGCGTGCCTCGATGGTGCGGACCACAAGCGGCGATTTACCGATCATGGGCGCCACTTCGACCAAACGGTCCACAGCCGTGCCCGCGCCGCCGTGGGGGGAACGGTGCAAGGGACTGGCGTAGCGTGGATGCGCGGCGAAGAAGTCTTGAACCTGCTGTCGCGTGACCCCCAAGCGGTCGAGTGTCTCTTGATATTCCGTCTGCGCCTTCTGGCGCGCCTTGAACACGGACATCTGCACGCGGCTTTGCACGTTGACCTTGCCGTCGCCGGAGGTCTCGATGGCGCAGAACAGACTCTGTGGGTAGCGCGCGGTGATGAGGCTTTGCACGCCGTCGGAAATGCCCGACGAGGGCATGCAGCCGAACGGCTTCACGGACAAGGTCATGTGCGACTTGTTGCGAAGCACATTGAGGATGAACTTGCCCACCTCCATGTGGCCCTCGCCGCCGCGCAGCCGGTTGTCGTAGTGCTCGTGCGCAACGCTGGCAATTTCGTCCATGTCAGGCATGTGGTAGCCGGGGAATCCGGTCAACCGCGCGAAGGTCTGGAAAACCAGGCGCAATGCTAGATCGGCCGCCACCAGCGTCGCCCGATGAAGTTCCAGGCGCTCGGATTTGCCCTTCAGGCTAGCGTTGGCCTGGTCTTGGCCACGCAAGTTGGCGCGGGCTCGGGCGTCGTAGCGCGCCTCCCACACGTTGTAGAGGATCCAGTTGGTGACCAGCTGGACGTCGCACTCGGCGCCTTCTTGTTCAAGAAAACGCTGTAGCTGGTAGTTGCCATCACCCTCGGTGGTCATGGCCCAGAACTCGCCGATGATGGAAACGCGCGGCGCCGGGCGTGTGAAGTCGCACTTGATCCCAGCCAATTCCTTGCGCGCGCGCCAAAGCGCCAAGGGAAGGAACTTGCGGTTGGCCAGTGCGGTTTGCACGTGCTCCCTGGCCCGCCCGAGCGCCCGATCCGTGCTGCCCGGCTCGACCTCGAAGGGGCGAATGCGGTAACCCATGCCGTTCATCACGTCGCCCGCCATCAGGGCCAAGAGCAAGCCGATGAAGAACTTGGGCGTGAATTCAAGTCCGCTCTCTTGGCCCGTGGCCTGTGCCAGCCCGCCCTGCTGCTGGAAGAGCATGACCCGGAAGCCCTCGAACCCGGAGTCGCGCAGGGCCTTGCGGTACTCGGTGGCGTACATGCCGAAACGGCACGGACCGCAGGCGCCCGCGGTAAGAAACACGTACTTCTTCACTGCCTCGGCGGGCGTGATGGCCTCGTCACGGCAGCGCTCGGTCAAGTGCTTCACCAGGTTGCCGACGGTGAAGTAGGTCGGATTGCACTGTCCGCGGTTGCCGAATTCCTTGCCGTAGCGAAGGGCATCGTTGTCGGGCACGTCGATGACCTCGACGTTGTAACCCAGACCGCGCAGCGCCGATTTGACCAGGTGATCATGCGCGGCGGTCAGCCCCGATACCAGCAGCGTCGTGTTCGCCCGTTCGCTCTTGGTAAATTGGGGGTTGATCATGGCGTCGCGCCAATGGCGATCTTGCGCCGGCAAGCCCAGGCGCTTGTGTTCTTCGCGCTCGAATTGCTTCAGCTCGTCTTCCAGGCCAGCCAGTTCGCTGGCGCTGTTGAATGCCGTCTCGTTCGCTATCATGACCTAGCTCCTTCCCAACTAAATACGAGAGATGGTATCCGTGTCGCTTCGACGAACACCGAGGCGAACCAGCCCCATGTCGGCCAGGGTGGCGTTGGCGGCCAACGCCTTGGCGGACTTGGCTGCCTCGCTGCTGTCGAGCTCATAGCGATTCACGCGCTCCACAAGATCCGTGATCTGGCGCGCGATTCCGGTATCGCCGAGGGCGCGCGCGGAAAGCTCGTGTTGCTTGCGGCGCAGCAGTTCCAGTCGTTTCAAATCGATCCGATGGACAAGTTCGGCCTTGGCCTTGGCCATATCCTCCAGGCGATCCTGGTGCAGGCCCAGACTGTGGGTGTAGGTCTTGACCCGGATCTTGATGGAACCGCCAGGCTTGTTGGCGTCGATATCGTGCAGGGCCGAATAGGGCGTTCCCGCCGCCGAGATGATGCTGTCGATGATGCCGTAGGTGGGCGCATCGTGCCCGCACTTGAAGGACGACAGATCGAGCACCACCACGTGCGGATGGCGGCTGGCGAACTTGGCCGCCCACACCTTCATGGCCGAATTCGACGAGTAGTTCTCCGGCCACACGTCGCTGATTTCCAGCGGGCTCTTGATGAGGCCCTGCTCCAGATCCTCGGCAAAAAAGCGCCCAAGATAGTCTTCGTCCTTGGGTATGGAGCGAATGCTAAGCACGGGAAAACCGAGCAGCTGGAATTCTTCCAGCACGCCATGGTTCAGCCCTGGGTCGAGGTGATACGGCCGGCCGAGCAGCAGCAAGGCGACGCGGTTGTCGCGCTCCACCTCGTCTAGGATCGCCCGGCCCTTGGATTCCATGTCCGCGTCGAATAGGCGCATGGCCGTGAAGGCCTCCGCGCACGCGAAGTCGGACTCGTCCTCGGTGATTTGCAGCACCTCAGCGAAGGTCTCGAAAAGCTGCCGGCGCAGAAGGTGCGGCTCGATCAACGTAAAAGCCGAGTCGATGTAGCGGATCCCGCGCTGGGCGAAGAAATCCATTTCCTTGGTGAAGGCCGCCTTGAGCACATTGGGTGAGCCGGCAACGATAGGACACGAGGTGTAGTCCTGCGCGTTCTTCACAAAGGAAGGTACGTGGGTGAGACTGGGATTGAAGATGTAGTGCAGGGGCACTTCCGGACTGTGGTGATGGAACAGCAGGTTGTGCACGTGCGCCTGGCCGACCTTGGCCGGGAAGCAGGGATCCACCGAGCCGTACTTGCCGCCCTCGATCCACATTTCCTCTGAGGTATTGTCGGAAAAGACCACGTTGCCTCTCGGCATGCCCAGGGCTTCGAGGTAGGTCCGCCAGAACGGCGCCGTGGACCAAATGTTGAGCATGCGCGGGATGCCGATGCGCAGCTTACGCCGGCGCTCCAAAGCTTCGGCGCTTGACCGCTGGAATCCGCGCGTGGTGCCCACCCGACGAACCCCGAGCAGGGTCTTCTGCACGTCGATGTCTTCCATGCGATCACCGTCCTCGGGCAGCGGACGTACATCGTAGAAGTGCCGGAACAACATACGCGCCTCGTGGGCGACCAGATTCGGGAAGCGCTTCATGACCGACTTGCGCTCGGTGGCGATGGCGACCATGGCCTCCGTGGATTCCACAGTGCCCTTCTCGCAGGAGAAGCCGCTGATATAGCGGGCACTGCCGCCGTCGGGCGTGTGCGTATCGATGAAGGTACGGGCGCAGTTGTTGGCACAGAAATGACAGCGCGTGCTCTCGTCGTTGCGCGCGTCCCACTCCATGGCAATGGCCTCGTCCAGGCCGACAAAGGTCGAGTGGCCTCGCCGCTTAACCACGCGAAGGGCTTCAAAGGCTGCGCCGATGGCACCCGCCTCGCCGCAGTGGGGATGGACCAGCACCTCGGCGCCGGGAACACGCTCTTTGATGTAGTCGACCTGGGCCTTGACCGCGGCCAGGTTGTATTGCGTTCCGCCCTGCAAGACGAACCTCTTTCCAAGCGCCGCCATGCGCGGGATCTGCACCACGTACTGCCAGACGTTCTTGGGCAGCACCTGGGCCAGGCCGGCGAGCAGCTCTTCCTTGGCGTAGCCCTCTTTCTGGAAGTTGACCCGGTCGGAATCGAGGAAGACCGCGCAGCCATAGCTGAAGCGCGGCGACAGCGTGGCGGCGAACGCGGTCTCGGCGTACTCCGTAATGGGAACCCCAAATTGGTCCGCCATGGCTTGCAAAAGCATGCCATTGCCGGCCGAGCACTGGTTCGACAGTCGGAAATTCTTGATGTCGCCGTTTTGCAGAAAGAGAACCTTGATGTCCTGCCCGCCGATGTCGCACACCACGTCGATGTCGCCGAAGTAGGTGGTGGCCGAGGTCATGTGCGCCACGGTCTCGACGATGTTGGCGTCGGCACGCACGGTTTTCTCCAGCACGTCCGCGGCATAGCCCGTGGCGCCGAAGCCGATGACGTCGAGAACCACCTTCTCGCTGTCGGCCCAGGCCTTGATGCGCGAAAGGATCTCTTTCACATCCTGAATCGGGTTGCCCTTGGAAAGCTGGTATTCCTTCTTCAGGATGTTCCGCTGCTCGTCGATGACCACTGCCTTCGACGACGTCGAGCCACCGTCCATTCCCACCACCACGCGCACCTTGGTACCCGGCGTAAGCTTGGCCGCCTCGAAGCGAGGGATGCGGTACTGCGTGCGAAAATCTTCCAGCTCGGTTGCGGAGCGTGCCAACGGCGGCCCGGCGGCGTCGCCAAGCTTGGACTTGCGGCCAGACGCGATGAAAGCGCGCAAATCGCCAAGGCCATGAAAGAGTCCGACCTGACCAGGCTCTTGCACGCCGTACATGACCGCGCCAAAGGCGGCGTAGTATTCAGCCTTGGGCGGCACGAAGATGAGTTCTTCGATGGGCACGTCCCGTGGATAGTCGTAGCCGCGCGACGCCCAGGTTTCGGGGATGCGCTTGCGCCAGCAGTCCTGCAAGAAAGGCAGGTAGGCATTGGGGCCGCCCAGCAGCAGCACGCGGTGGCGAAGCGTATTGCCACGGGTGAGAACCGACAGGTTCTGCATCACGATGGCGTCGGCCAGCGAGCACATGATTTCCGGGGCGGGGATCGAGGCCTTGACCAGATTCACGATGTCGGTTTCGGCGAACACCCCGCACTTGGCGGCGACATGGTGCAACTTCTCGTCGGAAAAGCGCAGCCGCATGGCCTCCGCCGAGGGCATGCCAACCTTGAGGAAACACTTGTCAATGGTGGCGCCAGTGCCCGAGGCGCACTTGTCATTCATGGAAGCCAGCGCAGTCTTGCCGGTCGAGCGACCGGATTCGTCCTGGCCTTCCTTGAAGATGATGATCTTGGCGTCCTGCCCGCCCAGCTCAATGACCGAACCCACGTCTGGGAACAGATGCTCAACCGCTAGGGTGACAGCATTCACCTCTTGCACGAAGCGCGCGCCAACTGGCTCCACCAGCGATCCCGCTCCCGAACCCGTGATGAAGACACGCACGCTTTCCGGTGATTCGGCCAGCTCCGGAAAACGCGAGAGGCTTTCTTCCAGCAGCTCAAGCACCTTTTCCGCCTGCCGGGTTTGGTGGCGCTGGTAGTCGGCCCACAGAATCTCGTGCGACTGCGGATGCACGACCACAACCTTGACGGTGGTGGATCCAACATCTACTCCGACGAAGTATGAGGTCCTGGCTTGCGTGGAATCGTCGTGCATGGGCAGCCTCCCCCGGCGTTGCCGTACCCTCGAATCGAGGACGATCGTCAAGATACGGGCGGGGCCAGCGGACCGTCAACCTAAAAGCGGACCAAATTAGTCCGCATTCAAACCCCACCTGTCCGTCGGGGAAGCACTGGGCCGGCCGTGCGCGAAATAGAAACTACGCCAATCTCGCCAGCACGTCGGTCGCGACTTGGGTGATGTCGCCAGCGCCGAGCACCAGCAGGAGATCACCGGACTTGAGCTGCGCCATGAGGTGATCCGCTAGCTCCTTGCGAGGGGCATAGGCGACCTTCGCCACCGACGGGAACGTACGCAAAAGCGACTGCACGTCCACGCCGGCGATGGGCGGCTCTCCTGCCGCGTAGATGTCGGTCAACACGACCTCGTCCGCGCCGGACAGCGCGGGCGCGAACGCCGGCATCAGATCCTGGGTGCGGGAATACCGGTGCGGCTGAAAGGCAACCACCAGGCGGCGTCCGTAGAGCTTGGCAGCGGCAATGGTCGCGGCCATTTCCGTCGGGTGGTGGCCGTAGTCATCAACCACCAAGATCCCGCCGGCCTCGCCACGCACGGAGAATCTCCGATCCACGCCGCTGAATCCGGCCAGGGCCTCGCAGGTCGCTCGAAACGGAACGTCGAACACGTCGGCCACGCACAGCGAGGCCAGCGCGTTCTGCGCGTAGTGCACACCCGGCATACGCACCACCAGCTCGCCGCGAACCTTGCCCCGCACGGTGATGCGCAGGCGCGTGCCTTGGGCGTCCGCCGACAAGATCTCGCCTCGGTAGTCGCCGGCCGTGAGACCGTAGGTGATGTGGCGCTTGACCAGCTCGGGCAGCAGACCGACCGCAGTGGGATTGTCGGCGCACACCACGACCACGCCGTAGAAAGGAACCTGGTTGGCGAAATCAAGGAAAGCCGTGCGCAGGGCCGCCTCGGTTCCGTAGTGATCCATGTGTTCGCGGTCGATGTTGGTGATGACCGCCACCATGGGCAGCAAATGGCGGAACGACCCATCGGACTCGTCGGCCTCGGCCACCAGCACCTCGCCCTGCCCCAGCCGCGCATTTGAACCAAATACCTTGGCCTTGCCACCAATGACCACCGTGGGATCCAGGCCGGCCTGGGCCAAAATGGTGGCGATCATGGTGGTGGTGCTGGTCTTGCCGTGCGAGCCAGCCACCGCCACGCCGTCTTTGACCCGCATCAGCTCGCCCAGCATCTCAGCGCGCGGAATCACCGGAATGTCGCGCTGACGGGCTGCCGCCACCTCGGGGTTGTCGGGCTTGACCGCGCTGGAGATGACCACCACATCGGCGCTGGCCACCTGCTCGGCGCGGTGGCCGACGAAGATGCGGCCACCCAACCCTTGCAGGCGCCGGGTGGCGTCGCTCTCGCGCTGATCGGATCCGGAAACCTGGTACCCGAGGTTCAAAAGAACTTCGGCGATACCGGACATGCCGATACCGCCGATGCCTACGAAATGGATACTGACGTCGCGCTTTTTGAACACGCGCCTACTACTTGCCGACCAGACCGTCCAGGCTGGGAAGCTCGGACAGGTTGGGCTCGACCACGATCTCGATGCGGCGGTTCTGCTTCTGGCCAGCTTCGTTCGCGTTGTCGGCCGCGGGATCGTACTCGGCGTAACCGGCCGCCCCAACCTGGTTCGGCTTCATGCCGTTATCGACCAGCAAACGCACCACCTCGACCGCGCGCTCCGTCGAAAGCTCCCAGTTGCTCCGGAACTTCTTGGAGTGGATGGGCAGGTTGTCGGTGTGACCGGCCACCAGAAAGTGGCGATCCGCCGGCATGCTGGCAAGCACCTTGGCGACCTTGGCGATGGCATCCTTGCCCTCGGCCTTGAGCTCGGTTTTGCCCGAGTCGAAAAGAATGTCATTGGGCAACACCAGCAGCATGCGGCCGTTGCGAACCGTGACCTTGATCTGGCCGGCATCGACCATGGAGCGCAGCTTTTCCACCAGCGAACGGAACATGGCGGCGCGCGACTCGGCGATCTTCTTCTGCTTTTCCAGCTCGTCCAGGCGCTTCTGCAGGTTGTCCATGCCCGCCGCAAGTGCGCCAGCCTCGTCGGCCTTACCCTTGCCGTAGGCCTTGACCTGATCCATTTGCTTTTTCAGATCGGCAATCTGCTTGTTGAGGTCGTCAACCTTGGCCTGGAGTTTGGCGTTGTCCTGGCTTAGGCCGTCCTTCTCCTTGAGGGCCTTGGCAAGCTCTGCCTCCTTCGCTTCAAACGTGCCCGAGGTGACACAGGCGGTCCCGAGAATCGAGCCGGCCAACACAAACACAGCAAGCTTCATAGTGTTTCTCACGTTCATCTCCTTCGTAGCGAATAGTGGCGATTCATGCCCCCGGCGCGGGGTCGCGGCATGATAACGCTAGTCGGAAGGGATCGATAGTGCCCATTGCGAGCAAGTAGGCAACCAAGCAGGCGACCGTGCCAATGCCGCCGAATTGGCCTATCTTGTGGCCGTGAAAACTTTCACCCTGCTGTTGGCCATCTGCGTCCTTTGCCTGCCACTCGCTGGCTGCAAGGGCGATTCCTCGACAGCGACGGACGCCGCCGCGAACGACACGCCACCTGCGCTCGATCGAGCCGCCGAAGCTCCAGGCGCCGACGGTCCCAGCGCGGACATGCTGGGCGAAGAAGCTGGCGGCGATGCCACGTGCAGCTCTGCTTTAGAAGGCTAGGCCTTCGCCTTGCGCACCCGTTTGGGCTTTTCGCTGCCGGCTGCCTTGCCGCCCAGACCCGCCAGATACAGGGTGTGCTTGAGCGACGAACCGATGAGGTCGGTGAGGTTGCGTGAGGCCATGAACTCGCGGACCTGATGGTTCACGTGGGTCAGAAGCGCACCCAACGCGCATCCCCCATAGAGGCACTTCTTGCGGCCTAGCATGCACTTGTTCTCGGACATCGGGCCGTCCATGGCTTCGAGAATTTCGAGCAGCGAGATCTTTTCCGCCGCCCTTCCAAGAACGAACCCGCCACCCGGCCCACGCCGTGAATTAAGCAGCCCAACCTTCACTAACCGCTGCATCACCTTCGACAAATGCGCGACCGAGACGCCTTGTTCGCCGGCAATCTCGCCCACCGAGTGGTTTCCCTTGCCCTTGGACCTGGCAATGTGAGCCATCGCGTGGATCGCCAGGTTTGCAGCATCAGAGATCCTTAGAATCGTGTCCATGGCCTGAGCGTAGCGCGCAATTGCTGCCGCGCCCGCCGATTTGACACGACTTTCACCATTTCAGCATTGCGGACGCGAAGTATCAGAGCATTTCAGTCCGATTTTACGGTTCCGGCCTGATTTGCACCGCGCAGACCTCGATCTCGCACAGCCATTCGGGCCGGCAGATGTCGGCCACCACGACCGCGGTGGGCGTTTCGGCTGACAAACCCTGGGCGGCCGCTGCCTTGAGAAAATCGTGAAAGTCGTCCTTGCGCTTGAGATAGGCCGTGGCGCTCACCACGTCGGACAGATGCATCCCCGACCTGGCCAGCAGCGCCCGCACGTTGTCGAAGGTGCAGGCGAGCTGCCCATGGATGTCCCCCACCGCGACCACGGCACCCTGGGCGTCGATGCTGGCCGTGCCCGAGATATACAGCGTCTTGCGGCCAGGCTCTACAATCTGCGAACCGCGCGCGAAGGCCGAGCCATAGAGCGACGCTTCCCCCATGGGGCCCGGGGCGATGGCCTGCACATCAACGTCCGACCTGGCAGTCACCGCGTACAGATCCATGGCAACCGGTGCCGCGGCGCCGGACAGCACGCCCTCGACACAGGTGCTGGCGGGCAGGCGCACCAGGTGCTGATCCTGGAAAAACTGATTGCGGGCCTGGTTGACAAGGCCGTAGTTGTGCTCGATGTCGCGCACGTAGATCCACGTCCGCACCACATCCTTGAAGACAAGCCCGCGATCAGTCAGGGCGTGACCTGCCTGGGCCAGCATGTCGTACGTCATATCGACAACGCCGGCGGATCCGCGCAAATCCGTGCGCGGCGTGATGGACATCAGCCGCAAGTGGCGGGCGCCACCGCGCAAAACGGTGGCGGCGGCGGGCTTGGCCGAGTTGCCGTACCAGACACCGCTTTGGCGCGCCGAGCGAACAGCCTGGAGTTGCAGGGTGCAGTGGCAGAACGGCGCCGCGGGCGGCTGCACAATGGCAGAGATGGGCAGGGGACCCGCCATTTGCCAGGCGGATGCCAACGTCTCCCGCCAGTCCCACGCCGGAGCCTTCGCGAAATGAATCCAGCCACACACGATGTTGGTGGGCCCCAGCCCGTGCTGCAAGAGCGCTTGCTCGGCCTGCATGGCCAGCGATGCGAACTGACCACGCTCGTCGTCGCGCGTGGAGCTGGGTGAGATCTGGAAAAAGACTTCGACCGTGCCGACGCCTTCGATTCGTCTGGCACGCACGGTTGGTTTGGCTTCGGATCCTGACGGCATCGCGGCGAAGTTTATGCGATGGCCATCAGGAGATAGTGCACATTCGTCCTCGCGAGGTAGATTCTGGGCCTCGTGAAGCGTCTCGCCATCGCCGCCGCGCTCGTCATGGCCTGCACCGGCGCGCTCGCGTGCAAGCACAAGCTTCGGCGGTCGCGCCCGCAAGCCCGCGTGGACATAGCTGAATCGCCGCAAACGCTGCCGGACGCGACACTCATGCCGGGGGTGGTGGCGCCGCGCCTTCTGCCCGCGGCGGCCTCGGCGTCGTTTCGCCAGCAGGCCATCGAGAGCATCGGCACCTACGAATGGCAGGACTTCACCGCGCCCGGGTCGCGCCTGGTGAACACCAACGGCGACTACTGGACCCATCTTGCGGATTTGGCCTGGCGGCGCGACGTCGAGATCCACCTCGACAACGTGCCCGTCGATCTGGATCAGGACGGCCGGGTCGATACCCATGTCACGCGCCACATCTCGCTCAAAGGCGGCATCTTCGGCAACCCCGAGGTCTTCGGCCTGGCGGCGGATCCCGACGAGCCCCCGGGCAAGCTCGGCTACACCTCGGCCAGCACCGGATTTTCCGGGCTGCGCGACGCCCTCGATGCCGAAACCGGCAAGCCCACGGGCGACATCGGCATGACCTGCTGGCTGTGCCACTCCGGCCGCA
>Ga0302321_100005065_pt1 | contig 11482 bp, 23 predicted proteins | sample Fen_T0_1_FD_202505 | JGI IMG/M metagenome (GOLD analysis project Ga0302321, IMG submission 202505) | Peat permafrost microbial communities from Stordalen Mire near Abisko, Sweden - Fen_T0_1 | ecosystem: Environmental > Terrestrial > Soil > Wetlands > Permafrost | place: Sweden: Abisko...
GATCGCCGCGAGATGCTTCTCGTTGAGAGGGCCAACCCGTTGTTCAGCCGCCTTCAATGCCTTCGGATCTGTCGCCCGATAGGCGTAAAGGTTGCCGACCACAATACCGGCCGCACCCTCCCGCCGCGCAAATGTCATGCACCGACGAATTGTCGGGTCATCGATACTCGCGTCTGCTGTGCTCGGATTTAGCATGATGAAAGGCAGAAGCGGGCCATCTGCCCACCGACGATCAAGACGGTAGCGATAGGTGCCACAGTCGGAGATGACAGCGGAGCGCTCGATCATAGTCGCCCCTAGCGTGGGCGTGGGGGTGTTGCTCATGTGGCCTCCGGTGGTTTGTAGGTCTCACCCCAGTCGGTCGAGACGCCGACGGTGATCCACTTGCCTGTTGCCTCGTCATACCGCTGTGCGACCTCGTGGGGGCCATAGGAGATACCCCCTACGGTGTGCGCCGGATCTGGCTTTGGCGGCATCTCAATTCGATATTGCTTGCTCATGGGCTCTCTCCAGTCAGAAGCCAGTCGATCGAGACCGACAGAACCTCGCTCAGCTTGATCAGGAACGGCGCCGACGGGTATGCGCCGCCATGCTTCCACGAGGACACGGAGCCCGGTGTTGCCCCCAGCAAATGCGACACAGCGGCTGCATTCAGTCCGCTCGTCTCGATCGCAGCACATAGCCGCTTCGAAAACGAGGAGAGGGAGATATCCTTCATGATGTCTCCCTTTCAGCAGCAGCATACGCGACGGAGAACGCCTCTCGATCTGTTGCGCCAACGCCGGAAACTGTGGTGATGTCGCTATTCCGGCTCATCCAAACGATCCAGCGCTCGCTAGTCGGGCGCCACTCTTCCAAGCGGTTGATCACGCTGGAAATGTACCATCCTTCTGGAGACCTTATCCCGTTGAATGATGTGACAACAACCGGCGATGCGATTTCCTCTTTCGTCGGCTCCCTCGGCACCACCACCAAACCCCGCTCCCCGAGGATGGCGTGATAGACCTCAAACACCGCCTGCATATCCCTTGGAAACAGCGGCAGATCCTCGTCCTTCACGTCTTCCTCGCCCGGATACCAAGCGCGATGCAGCCGGATCTGATCCTCATGCGTCAGTTCGATCTTCATCATTCCCACCCCTTCTTCTCCATGAACTTCAGCTTCGGAAGCGTAACCTTCGAACGGTCAAACGCCTCCAGATCCCCGTACAGCTCGGCCTTCAATTTCTGCTCTTTCCGGATCTGAGCCGCAGTCGCAAGACGGGGAGGAGGTGCGTCCTTGTTCCCACCTCCCAGGCTATCCCCGCCTCGACGACTGGCCCTAGCCCAACGTTCCCTTGCCATCTTCCCCTCCTCTACAGCCTCTCACGCAAATCACAGTCTAGCATGCCAACATGCGGGAAGCCACAGAAAAGGGCTCCAAAGCACAAAGCCAAGGAGCCCTCAATCCATGTTGAAAAACCGGAAGTCAGATCAAGTCCGCTGATTGATCGACATAGCTCCCGGATCGAATCGAGCGACGAACGTCGGGTAATAGTCGTCCGATCGATCCGTTCCAGCTTCCAGCACAATCTTCCCCGTCTGCACATCCACCAGGATAAGCGTCGAGTGCGAGTTGTAATCCCCGTTCGGCTTCATCATCGCCATCACCTGAACGGGAGGGAAGGCGTTCGTGATCTCCACGTGGGGAAGCACCCCAATCTCCCGCATGTTCGATCGATACCCGTCGCTCGGATCCTCCACAACGCGATAGACCGTCCCGTTCAAACGGAACCGCATGCAGTTCGCGCTCCGCATCCCCTCGTCGTCATAATCGTTCGGGAAGTCATCCCGGTACTGGTCCACCCCGTCCAGCACGCACAATCCAACCAAATCTTCCAGCTTCATCGCCATTCCCCTCTCAAAACCGGCCAAGTTGCCACTCCAGAAGGATATCACATTCGCATGTTAGATGCCATAGGGGGTCTACTTTGGGGGGGGAGAGATGTGGGGCTACTTCGACTTACGGGACCCCTGTCCCATCGGCTGGCAGAAAACCGCCATTTGGGCGCTTGGTGCCTAATGGCGCAACGAGGTCCCCCGGCGCCCTGTCGGATCAAGGTCTAAGACCTGAGCAAATACAACCGACCACAACCTAATCCAACGGCAATCCTACACACATGATCGGTCTCAACCCCGTGTTGGGCGAGACCATACCCTTAACCGACAACGTGGGTAAAACCGCAAGATGCACCTTTCCGCCAGCCATGCCAGCGGACGAAATGCCACGTCAAATCGAGCGCGAGCGTGAAAAAAACGGTTGCGAGGCATTTAATCTCATCCCTTCCACGCGCGCATATCCGATGTTAAGTTATTGTTTTTGTTTGTTTTTGTTATTTAAGCCTTTCTTAATCTCTCTTAGCTTTCTTTGTCGTTCGCTGTTTCGGTCGTTTGTCCGAGCGTATGCGTCACGCATCCCGCTAGCGCGGTATCTCGCTCTACTCTCTTGCTTGTCGTTAGTGGCGTCTGGTTTTGGGTTCGGGATCCGGTTCAATCTCGGAAGCGGTCAACTCGTTTTGGCGCGACTGGCGAGCGGATTTCGGCTCTGATTTCCTGGCTAACGCGCTGATACTGAGCATTTGTCGTGTCCACGGGCGTTTGCTCAGAGTTCACTGACGCGAGATAGCTTCTCAGAGCGCGTTTGATCAGCTCGGATATGCTGATTTGTAACCGAGCTGCAGTCGAATGGACTTCGGCGCGCAATGCGTTCGGAGCGCGACACGCTAGGGGATGTGGGTCTCTTGGGCTCATGCCGCAATATGTATTGCCAAATCGTCCAGATGCAAACTTATTCGTCCTGCACTCACTTTTTTTAACGTAACCGCTTGACGTTTCGCATGAGACATGTCTATGTGAGGTCACCAACAAGGGAGCACGGAAATGGAAGCAATCGCCGCAATCGCCTTTCTGGTCTTGATCTTCGGATCGGCTTGGTACTCAGAGAATTGCTAACCGGAGAGGCTTCGGCCTCTCCCTACTCTCTCAAACAACGGAGTGACTGACATGCTGACTTTCGAAACCGCCACTGCCTACGCTCTGACAAAGATGGCTGAATGGGGCGTTGCGTCTCCTGTTTTGGCCAGCATTGTAAATGCGCACACCGACGGCGATTGCCAGCCTGTCATTCTGGCCGATTTCGTTGACGCTAACGGAGATGCTTTCCGTTGGGATATCTGGCTAGAAAACGGAGCTATCTACGGCGAATGCTGACAACGGAGGGCGTCGCCTCTCTCTCTGACCGCAACAATGGGACCATGCAAACAAGGGGATAGGACATGCTTAACCGTGGAACATTTGCCTATTGGGCTGAACAGGCGAAGGTCGCCAAGCGCATCGCCGCTATCATGGATGCGTATGACTTCAGCGACGAAAAAGGTCTCGTGACGTGCCTTGGCTCGCATCAGGATAACCACCTCGCAACGGTCTATTTCACCAATCTCGCTCTTGAAGGCGAAGGCATGGAACTAGCGGGATCGGTTTGGTTTGAGCCAACCGAAGTCGAGCGCGACATGCTCGGTATCAAGGGTTTCTATTTCCGCCAGAGCACGGATGACAACGGGTTTCACTATGGGGAAAGCCGCGATCGTCCGCACTTCGAATGGGCCAAGCGGGAACAAGAGACCGTCGACGCTGAGCTTGAGACCGAAGATTACTGGCCCGGCGATGCTGACCATGCAGCACATCACGGGCTGTAATCCCTCTCGCCTAGAGCGTGTCGCGCTTTGTGTGCGGGATGGCTTGCCAGTGGCCCGCGTTTGCCTCAGCGCAATCCGTTTAAGCTTTTGACCTCAGCTAAAGAGTTTTGCGAGCGCGAAGCCTGATCTCTTAACCCGCGCCTATGGCGCTTCAATCTCAAAGGGGAAATCCAATGTGTGACGTTGATGTTAGCAGGTTGATTGCCGATGTGGATCCGTTCGATTTGTCCGCCAGCATTGCCGAACGTGGCAAGAATGCGGGCAAGGAAACGTGGTCTAATGCCCTTGGCGAGGCCACAGAACGGCCTCTCGATATCGACGACCGCGACTCGGTTAAGGCTTACTTCGCCGGCTTTGGCGCTTGGGATGACGAGGAAATCGCATCATGGTCGGACACTGACCTAGACGCACTTGTCCTTCAATTTGCCGCTGGCGATTTGCGCGAGCTGCAGTCACTCGCTCCCGGCGATGGTCTGGCCGATATCGACTGGACGCAGGCGGAAGAATTGGCGCAAGCGGGCACGTGTGGCGGGCGCCTGTACGCTCACGACAACAAGCTGTTTATCTGCGTTACCGATTGAATCCCTCTCGCCTAGAGCGTGTCGCGCTTTGTGTGCGGCATGGCTCTAAGCTGGACGGATGGCCGTCTAATAGCAAGGGGAAAAGCTATGTTCGACGTTATCGTGAGCAATTACGGCACGGTCTACCACGGCACGGATTTGGAGAAGGCACGCAAGACTTTCGCTTGGTGCGTGGCGCGGTCTCGGCCTGTCACAGGCAAGTATGCGGGCGAGTCTGTCACGCTGTCGGACGACGACGAAATCCTCGACCGCGTGGAGCCTGAGCTGGATTTTGCCTAGTCCGCTACATCCATAGCAGGACGGTTCAATCGGCCGTCCTGACTGCCTCTAATCCAATTTAAACCGCTATCTAAACCGAATGGGGAAACATCATGCGCCAAGCCATTACGACTAAATTCCTTGGACCGACCAATTCGCGCGGCGCACGCGTCAAAGCGGTGGCCGAAGCTGGATCCGTTACCGTCAATTGGGATTATTCGCTCGGCATCGAAGGCAACCACACGTCCGCCGCAAAGGCACTCGCGGCCAAACTGGAATGGGATGGCGTCTGGTTTGGTGGCGGATTGACCGGCAACGGGTATGTGTTCGTCTGGACTGGTGACACGCTGGCCGTGTCCGGGCATCAGGTCGACCATGCCGACTTCGTCATTCCGAAGGCCTGATTTCCGCAGTCGAGAGGCATCGCGCTCGCGTGGTGCGCTCTCGTCTAGAGCAATCATGCCTGGAATGGGAAGGGGAAAGCATATGAACATTCAGAAGAACGAAGAGCGCATCGGCACGCACAAGACGGGATCGCTTCGCGGCGACCTAACTCCAGAGCAAATTACGGCGCGGCTTGGCTTTGAGCCAGAGGGGGAAAGCTCCGACGGCAAGGTGTTCTATTTCTGGCAATTCACGGTCGATGGCATCGTTGCCGCGATCTGGGATTTCAAAGGCGTTCGCTGGTCTGTGTACGATCCGCGCAACGTCGTACCGTCAATCTTCACCTCGGAGGCTTAAGCCATGTTCAAAACCGCTTATGCATCATTCTCAGCCCGCCTGACGGCGCTTGTTAATCCGCCTGTGGTTCAGGCTTCAGGATTCGTTCGGACGTGCAAGCCTGGTTACAAGCCCGCTGTATTGATCCGGGAAAATGGAAAGATATTCCGGACTGAATACGGGAAGGATGTCTTTTGGTCTCGGTCGGAAGCCTTGGAAAAGGCCGAATACGCCGCACGTGAAGCCGAGACCGCCGCGCGCGATCGGATCTCGACTCACCGCCTGGAAGCTATCGGCATGCTGCTCGCGCTCTTCGTGGGCGTGCCTGCCCTGATCTATTTCGCCGCGTCCGCGCTCTGAAACCATTGTTCAATAGAGGGCAATCACATGATCACCACCACACTTAACCGCATTCGCGAGCATTCGCCGTGCTCGGACGGCTGGACGAAACTGCTTAAGCATTTGGGCAAAACGCAGGCCGATGACGAGCCGGTGTCGTATCTGACGATTCTCGACAGTAACGGGCTGGATGATGCTCTGTGGTGCTGCCGAGCAGAGCCGCAGTATGCGAAGGAATGGCGCTTGTATGCCGTTTGGTGTGCTCGTCAGGTCGAACACTTGATGACAGATCAGCGATCAAAAGACGCTCTTGATGTGGCTGAACGTCATGCCAACGGTACGGCGACCGATGCCGAATTGGCTGCTGCGCGGGCTGCTGCGTGGGCTGCTGCGCGGAATGCTGCGTGGGCTGCTGCGTGGGCTGCTGCGCGGGCTGCTGCGTGGGCTGCTGCGCGGGCTGCTGCGTGGGCTGCTGCGGGGGATGCTGCGGGGAATGCTGCGGGGGATGCTGCGGGGGATGCTCAAGCCGAAGAATTTCGCCGTATGGTCAGCTAATAGGGGAAAATCACATGTTATATAAATTTCGCGTCCACTTCCTGCGCTTCGGATCCGAAGAGACGGAAATCGTGCTGGTGTCGGCCAACACGCCAGACGAGGCGCGCAAGCTCGCTCAAAAGCGTGTCGAGCCTGACAAGATCACGGTGCGCAAGGTGAAGCTCGATCGCGAGAGGGCGCCAGCATGAGGTTTATCCAGCCAATATTTACCCTATTCCTTGCGCCAATGAGTGTAGGATCGACCGAGATTGCATTTTCTCAAGAGTTGTTCCGATCAGGCGCCTTTCGAACAAAAGCTTTCAATGAGCCGACGGTGTCTCATCTTGAAGGCAACGTTGATGCATTTGTTGCGGTCGGGAAAACAAAAAAGCAAGCATATGAACAAGCCAAAAGCGGCACTCGTTTGTTTGTTCCTGCGTATTGCAAAATGCATTTGTATCTAAACCCTAATGAGTTTGTCGCTTGGCGGAGGGCGAAGCCATGAGGCAGAGGAAGCCAAGGGCGCCCGATCCCGAGATCTGGGATGAATCCCTCGTCTTTGCCGTCCGAAGCCGTCTAGGGCTCTCGCAACGGGCTTTTGGCGCCATCATAGGAGCAGATCAGCGCATGGTCAGCGCCTGGGAGCGGGGGAAGCCTTATCCCACTCGCTCAGCTCGGCGGCTGATTCGCCTGCTCGACAAGAGGCCGGACATTGTGCCCGACCTGCAAGCCATGGGACAGGAGGCAACAGAATGATTCCGTTTCATCTAATGCTCAATCATGCCGTCCGAATCGGCATGCGTTGTGTAACCATTCTCGCGTTCATCGCGTTTATGGTCCTGATTTCGAGCGGCCATCACGGCTAAAGGGGGAAATATTATGGCAGATCACACTAAGGGGCCTTGGCGCGTCGAAGAGGGCGCAACATCCGTCTGGGGCGCTTGCAATCCGGACGACAATTCGAGTCGCGGCATGGGATATCCAATAACGGATTGTCGCGTCACGCCAGCCGGCCAATGGGCACGAGGGCCAGAGGTGGATGAAGGGATAGCCAACGCACGTTTGATTGCCGCCGCTCCGGATCTTTACAATTCGCTTGACCCGGATACTCTCGAAACTATTGCCGACGAGATTGACTGTTTCGCCCATTCGGCTCGCGCAAGCAGCCTTCGTGGCATCGCCAAGCGCCAGCGTTCGGCGATCGCAAAAGTTACGGGCGCTTAAATCTCCACAAACCGGCTGAACTTACCCTCAAGGCGCAACTTGGCTTTTTGCCCGGTTGCGCCTGATCTGTTTTTGACGAGGTGCGCTTCCGTCACGCCTTCGCAATCAAAAAATGCGTCCATCCATTTCGTCCGCTCTTCCGCATGCCGATCCGGATATTGCCCGCCCAGCTTCGTCTCTCGGATCCAGATGTCTCGCCGGAATAGCACCACAGCCCCGTCCGCGTCCTGCTCAAGGGCTCCGCCCCCGTCTAGGTCGGTTAGGTGGGGAACCGGGTGCTCTGCCCTCTGTGAGCCCTTTGTGAGCTGAGAAAGCATGATCCAAAGGATATCGAGGTCTTTAGCGGCCTGCTTCGCCGTCATCGTCACATATTCGTATCGATCCCACTTGGATTGGAATTTCTTGCGCGTCTGAATCAAGCGCAAATGATCCGTGGCGACCACCTTAAGCCCCTTCGTCCGCACCCTGGACGCGGCCATCTGCACGATTTCTTCAATCGTGAGCCCGGCCTTATCCCAAATCTCCAAAGGCAGATTTGCCATGCCAGACTCGGCCGCTCGCAAGCGCTCGTTTTCCCACATATCGAGATCGCCGGCCCGCACCTGCTTGGCGCTCATTTCGGTATCGGATGAGAGATATCGAGTTGCTAAGTCCTCCTCGTCCATTTCCAGCTCGACCACGAGAGCCGGAGCACTTGCGGCCATATGTCGCAGGATTTGCGCCCCAATGACCGTCTTTCCCGCCCCTGGTGCCCCACCGATCGCCCAGAGCTGGCCTGGATACATCTGGCCGATCATGTCGTCGAGGGATCGTATGCCCGTACTAAGGCCCCCTGCTCGCGCGCCGGAGGTAGCTTTTCGGATCACATTGGAGACGACCGACTGAATCGAGACCGGTCCATCCGTTCGATGGCTATTCAGATCGTCTAGGGCTGGCGTCAGGGCGTGAATCCCGGCATCGAGGCCAGACTCTACCGCCGCCTTGTCAGCGGCCTTCAGAATGGCTCTAAATGCCTTGAAACGGTATGTCTCGGTGATGTGGGAAACGTAATCCCCCGGAGACTGATCTTTTGCCTCTCCGATGAAAATCGCCAGAAGCACGGGAACCGATTGGCCGTCTTCCCGTTCGTACCCTATGCGGGACGATATCGCGGCGCTTGTGGGCCTTTTGCCCTCGTCCATCAGCCCGCACATGGTCGTAAATATGGTGCCGTGCCATGCATCTTGAAACATCTCAGGCCGCAATTTCGGCCGCAACTCCCATGCTGTACTCTCGCTCGCCAGCATCGCCCCTAGCACAATTCTCTCTGCGCTCATTGCCTTTTATTACCCCCAGCAAATCAAGAAAATCGAGCCCCAATGGGGGGAGCGTGATCCTGCAGGTTTTCCCCTCCTGCAGCAATCGCGCTTTCAACTTCTCCGCCGCCTCAAGTCCGGGGCGGCGGATCCTATCTCCCTTGCAGCTCAGATCGTCCGCATCGGCGTATATCGTGACGTCGTGGACTTCGGGCGGGCATTGGAACCCGATGAGACCCGAGGTCGATAGGCCGGCCCACACAGGGCGAGAGTTTCCGCATAGCTCAGCGCAGGCGAGAGCCGTTTCCACACCTTCTGCAATTCCAATCTTGCTCGCCAATCCACCAAGACGGACCGCGCCTCCACCAGCCGGCCCCAACCCGAGCTTGGGGGAACCCAAGGGGGCCTTTTGGCTACCGTCTTCGTTGAGGTAGATGCGCCAGATAGCTTTGCCTTTGCCATCCACGGAGCGCACGAGCGCCACGATGGCAGGGTAACAACGCCGGGCTTCGGCGTTCCAAAGCTTCGCATGAAAGCGGAGTTCCGGGCTGATGGGAGGAGTCGAATCCAATCCGCGATAGGCGAAATAAGTAATCGAAGTCTGAACCAACGGAGACGCTTCGCGCCATATTCCGGAGGCATCCTCCACCTTGCCAGCCTGTTGCAGCGCAAGAGCTGCTGCATCCCGTGCCCTTTTGTCTTCCGCATCGCGCTCCCGTCTTTCTCTCGCTTCGATCTCTTCCGGTGTAATGGGTCTGGCGCGATCGAGACCGAGGAATCGCTCGGACCATTGGAAGGCAAGCCGGTACGCGTGGGTACCCTTGTGATCGCCTGTCAGGGCATAGCAGATTAGGTTGAGCAATGACCCGCCCCTACTCTCGGACCATCTGCGCCATTCCCCGCGCGAATATTGCTTGTACTGGCTAAGATACACATGAAAGCTGGAGTTTATGCCCTCCGAGCCGCAATAGGCGATTGGCCCCTTGAATGTCGCGCCCGGATAAAGCTCGTGGACCACATCCTCCACCCGCTCGTTCAGCCGCCGTATGATCTCGTCTGTTGAGATTTGCGCATGGGCGTTCATGGGCGACACTCCATAAAAGCAGCTATGACTTCTTTTGCCGGGCGGAGGTCGATCGCATTCCCGTAGGCGCGCAGCTTAGATGTTCGGTCGGGTACGCCATGAGCCAACAGACGAATTCCGGATTCAAAGACCCTGGCTTTTTCGTCTGATCCGATGGCCCATTCCAGACTTGCCGCCCCAAGAGGCTGTTCACCGGCACGTTCGGGCAATATGGTCCGTCTTTGTGATCCCGACTGGTAGGTGTTGGCCCTATGGCCAACACCTGAGACCGCAGGCTCTCCCCGCCCTGCTTGTTGGGAGATTGTTTCCCACCCGTTGCTTCGCTCGTTGTTGGAGTGGCCCACATCGCGATGGCATGGTTTCGTATCGCTACAAGTCCAGCCGAGTTCCCCGCTTCGTTGTTCCCATCCTTCGGTTTCGCCAGACTCGTCGGCGTCGGCCACAATCCAATATCTGTCCCGCTTGTGGTACGCACCCGCGCTCGCGGCTTCGACAGGGATTGCCCCCACGGCGTAAACCATGGCTTCCAGATCACTTCGCACAAGTCTGAGCCAGTCAGACGAGCTCGCAACCTGCTCTCCAAGGAACGCTGGAGGATGTCGCTTTTCGATAAGTCGGCGGAGGTGGGGCCAGAGATGTCGGTCGTCGTCGAAGCCGGCCTGTCTTCCCGCAACGGAGAAGGGTTGGCAGGGGCAGCTACCTGTCCAGACTGGTCGCATATCAGGCCATCCTGCGAGTCTAAGCGCGAGCGGCCATCCTCCAATCCCTGCGAAGAAATGGCATTGGGTGAAGCCGATGAGGTCATCAGCGGCAACATCGACAATTGATCGCTCATCCACTTCCCCTGTCCCGATGTACCCCGCATTGATCAGATTCCTCAGCCATTGCGCAGGGTAGGGATCTATCTCGTTGTAGTAGTTCATCGTCTTCTCCCCAGAAGCTTGGACAACTCCATTTGAGTCGCCCGAGCCAGTTCGCCGCGCCGGATCATGTCGGTGTGGACCTCTTCCCCCGCAGCCCGCCAAGCCGAGACAGATGCCTCTATGCGGGATGCTTCGTCGTCCGCCCAGGTAACGAGGTCTTCAACTCGGATCGGTGGGCGCATGCTTCCACGCTTTCAGCCGGACGATCGAGTTGATTCTGCGATAAAAATAGCCTGCTCTGATCATGAACATGGCCTGAGAAAGAACAAGAACACACGCTTCTGTCTTCCCGTTTCGCTCTAGGATGACGGCAATCAACGGGTTAGGGTCTCTGCCCATCACGCGATCTCCTTGGCTTCGAACTTGCGCAAGTTCACGCTCGGCATCGAGATCTGCAGATGCTTCTCGCAATAGACGGAAACGCCAAATTTTGGCTCGCAGCAAAATAGGTGAGATCTGATCGAATGGGGCGTTACCGGCCATTTGCAGCCGCGTTCTGGAACTTCCATGAGTGGCCGGGCGGAATCAGAAATTTTGATGTCGCCGCCTTTGTGCTGCACCAAATAATTTGGCAGCACCTGATCTTTCTTGGCCTTCCGAATCGCGTAGTTCGTCTCTTTTTTCTTGTGGGCGGCGGCGCCCGTCTTCGGCACCTTCACTCGATCTGGCCGGCGACCGCCGTCTCTGAGCCGCTTCAGCTCGCCTAATGCTGATTGCCGGGAGACCAAGTTCATCTCCTTGGCTATTTGAGCGGCTGAATATCCTTCCTTGTGGAGGGCGAGCAGCCTCTC
>Ga0302321_100005066_pt1 | contig 11481 bp, 13 predicted proteins | sample Fen_T0_1_FD_202505 | JGI IMG/M metagenome (GOLD analysis project Ga0302321, IMG submission 202505) | Peat permafrost microbial communities from Stordalen Mire near Abisko, Sweden - Fen_T0_1 | ecosystem: Environmental > Terrestrial > Soil > Wetlands > Permafrost | place: Sweden: Abisko...
GCCCGACCTCGGTCGCCGGCTGGCGCCGTCCGGGCGGGCCGCCCTGACCGGCGCGGGCGGCAGCGCAGGCGGCAGCGCGGGCGGCAGCGCAGGCGGCAGCGCAGGCGGCAGCGCAGGCGGCAGCGCAGGCGGCAGCGCAGGCGGCAGCGCAGGCGAGGTCGACCTCGCCCTGGTCGTCACGGACGGGCTGTCGGCCCGCGCGGTGCACGCCCATGCCACGGCCACGGCGGCGGCGGTCCTCGACCGGCTCCCCGGCTGGTCGGTGACGGCGGTCGTCGTCCGGCTCGGCAGGGTCGCGGTGGGCGACGAGGTCGGGGCGCTGCTAGGCGCCCGCCTCGCGCTCGTCCTGGTGGGCGAGCGCCCCGGCCTGTCCGCGCCGGACAGCCTGGGCGCCTACCTCACCCACGGCCCGCGACCGGGCCGGCGGGACAGCGAGCGCAACTGCGTGTCCAACATCCGGCCGCCGCACGGCCAACGGACCGAGGACGCCGCCGACACGATCGCCGGGTTGCTGCGCCGGGCCGACGATCTGGGCCTGACCGGCGTCCGGCTCAAGGACGACCGGGCGCTCGACCCGCCGGCCTGACGGGTCCGCCCCACCGACCACCCGCGGCGGGAGCTACCAGCGCTCGTCCTCCCCCACGATGTGCATCGCGGCCTCCTCGGCACTGGCCGCCCCGCCGTCGATGCCGACGTCCTCGCCGATCAGGTCCTTCTCGGAGTCGACGTAAGCGCCGCCGTCCGGGTCGACCAGCCGGCCCGCCCGCGCGTCGCCCACCTCGCCGTCGTCCACGAACTCCTCGTCCTCGAAGAGCGCGTCCGGGAGCTCGCCCGTCCCGGCGGCGATGTCGTCCGGCACGGGACCGGCCTCACCGGCCCGCACCGCCGGCTCGCCGTCGACGAGGTCGATCTCGAGGTTCGGGTCCGGCTCCTCCTGGGCGAGGCGCTGGTCGAGCGTCTCGCCCTCGCGCTGCTCGGTCACGGTGGTGCCGAACGCGTCGAGCTCGCGCGGCTTCTCCGGCGGGGAGAAGCTGCGGTCCATCGCGTCGTCGCCGCCGTCCTCCTCCCCGAACATCCGGTCCTGGTCGATCGCGGAGTCGTTGTCGGAGATGGGCTCGTTCTCGTAGATGCCGTCGCTCACGACCCCGAGGCTGGCACCGGCGCCGACCCTCGGCCACTCGAGATCGCGGCGGGGGCGTCAGCGCGTCGGCCGGATCCCCGTCACCACCGGGTCGTGGTCACTCGTGCGGAACCGGTCGGGCGCGTAGAGCGACGCAACCTGACCGGCGCTCTTGAACTCGGTGTTGTAGTCAAGCACCGACGGCTCGTCGGCGTTGATGTGCACGTCGGCGGCACCGGTGACCTGGCGGCGCAGCGACGGCGAGGCCAGCGCGTAGTCCAGGTAGCCCCACTGCGCGTCGAACCCGTACGAGTAGGCCAGCAGCCCGCCGTAGGCCTTCGCGAGGTTGACGTAGCCGGCCCGCTCCAGCGTCCGGATCGGGGTCTCGGCCGCGTAGGAGTTGAGGTCGCCGACGACGAGGACGTCGGGATCGGCGGCGGCGGGCACGACCGTCGCCGACAGCCACCGGGCCAGCTCGGTGGCCTGCTCGGTCCGGCGCGCGTTCCAGCAGCCGGCACCGTCCCCGGCGTCCGTGTTGCCGGTGGCGTTCGGGTCGCCCGCGGCCGGGCACGAGCCCTTGGACTTGAAGTGGTTCGCGACGACGGTGAGGCGGGCCCCCGCCCGGGTGCGGAACGTCTGCGCGACCGGACGGCGCTCGAAGCCGTCGGTGACGTCGGCGAAGGTCCGCCCGGCGACCGGCGTGACGCTCGCGGTCCGGTAGAGCAGCGCGGCCTTGATCGCGTCCGTGCCCGCGGCGTTGGTCGTGCCCGTCGCGACGTCCGGGTCGACGAAGGCCCACGCCCCCGCGCCGTCCGCGGCGTTAAGCGCCCCGACCAGGGCGGCGATCGCGCTGTCCGGGCCGTAGCCGTCGTTCTCCAGCTCCATCACCCCGACGACGTCGGCCCGCAGCGAGGTGATCGCGGCGACCTCCTTGGCGAGCTGGCGGTCGTACTCCACCGCGTTCGAGGCGCCCCGGCAGTCGGTCGCCGCGCCCCCCACGCCCAGCGTGCAGGCCCCCGCGCCGAAGGTGTTGAAGAAGTTCAGCAGGTTGGCCGACGCCACGTGCAGGCTGCCGCCGACCGCGGGCGGGGCGGTCGGGCGCGGGTTCGCCGCGACGAAGGTCGCCGACCCGCCGAGCTCGCCGACGGGCCGCAACCGGTAGGCGTTGCCGCTCGCCGCGTTGCCGGCCCAGGTGTAGGTGAGGACGCCGACCGGGTCGGTCACGGTGTCCCCGGCCCGCAGCGTGTTGGCGGCGCCCAGCGGCCGGCCGCCGCGGCCGAACACGATCGGGTCCGGGTTCTGCGCGTTGGTGTCGTCGTCCACGATCACCTGGTCGCGCCGGTTCAGGGCGGCGAGCGCGGTGGCCCGGGCGTCCCCGGGCGGGAAGAGCGCCGTCGGCTGCCGCAGCCGGCCGCCGGCCGAGACGACGACCTGCCCGAACCGGCCGAGCTGGAACGTCTCGGTGACCGTCAGCCGCTGCGGGAACCGGACGAGCATGCCCTCGTACCGCTCGAGCGAGGTGGCGTCGGCGAAGGGCAGCCGGACGTCGGTCGGCCGCACCGTCGCCGTCGTCCCGCACGGTTCGATCGCCGTCGCGGTGACCTGGGTCTGCCCCTGGTACTCCGACACGGTCCCGGTGACCTGGACGACCTGGCCGACCGCGACCGAGTCGGGGCTGGTGCCGCCGAGGTTGTCGAACACGAACACCCCGTCGGACGTCGCGGCGTCGCCGTCCGGGGCGCCCTGCACGTAGAAGCCGCGCAGCCGGGGCGAGGGGCCCTCGTAGTCGCCGACCACGGTGCCCTGCACGGTCACGGCGGTGCCGGCCAGCGGCGAGGTCTCCCCGGTGCCCTGGACGGCGCCCACGAGCGTGTCCGCGGCGCCGCAGGCCGCGGCGTCGGCGGCGTGCGCCGGGAGCACGACGGCGGAGCCGGCTCCCACCGCGACGGCCAGGACCGTGCCGAACCAGGCGAGCCGCACCTGCCGTGATCTCATACCGAACCTCCGCAAAGCGACAATGACGGCAATCTAGGCGTTCGTCACGGTCGGCGTCCGGCGGAACACGCGTTCGTCGGGCTCTCGACGGCGCCCGTTCACGAGGCCCGGCGGCGGCCTCCACCCGGCCCGCAGGGCGCCGCGGGCACAGCCGACAGCGGCGGAAGTCGATCGCGAATCGGCGTATCAGCACCCGCGCACGGCGTCCTCGCAGGTCAGAGGCGTTTCGAGGGATCACTGCCCGGCGGAACCACCGCTTTACCGAAGACCACCTGCGCGGGCTGCGCGCCCGCACGCTCGTCCAGCAGGCTTTCGCCGGGCCGTCAGAGGGTCCGGCGGGCGCGGGCCTGCCGGGCCCGCTCGGCCAGGCCGGCGTCGTCCGGGAAGACGACCTCCTCCAGGGTCAGCCCGTGCGGCGGGGCCACGTTGACGGCGGAGTCGCGCACCCGCCCGGCGAGCACGGCGGCTGGCCAGTCCGGGCCGCGCCGGCCCTCCCCGACGGCCAGCAGCGCCCCGACCAGCGCCCGGACCATCGAGTGGCAGAACGCGTCCGCCACCACCCGGGCCACCGCCAGCCCCTGGTCGTCGCGCGACCAGGAGTAGTCGAGCAGCGTCCGGACCGTCGTCGCGCCCTCCCGGCGCCGGCAGAAGGCGGCGAAGTCGTGCAGCCCCACCAGGGCGCGCGCGGCGACGTCCATCGCGGCGACGTCGACCGGGCGGCGGTTGTCGAAGACGTCGTGGCGCCGCAGCGGTGGCGGCCCGGCCGGGTGGTCGCTCACCCGGTAGGCGTAGCGGCGGCGTAGGGCGGAGAACCGGGCGTCGAACCCCGGCGGGGCGAGCGTCGCCGTCCGCACCCGGACGTCGCGCGGCAGGGTGCCCGCCAACCGGCGCACCATCGCCTCGGGCGGGTCGAGGTCGGAGCGTCCCGGCAGCGCCAGCCAGGCCTGCAGCGGGACGTCCACGTGGCACACCTGACCGGTCGCGTGCACGCCCGAGTCCGTCCGCCCCGCCACGGTCAGCGCGAGCCCGTCGGGGTCGCTGCGCAGGATCGTCCCCAGCCCGGCCTGCAGGACGCCGGCGACCGTGCGCTGCCCGGGCTGGGCGGCCCAGCCGGCGAAGTCCGTGCCGTCGTAGTCGAGGTCCAGGCGGACACGCACGAGGCCGCCGTCCCCCGCCTCCGCGGTCGCGGGGCGGGGCACGGCGGCCTCGATCATGCTGGTCTGCTGCCGGGCGGGAGGCTCAGGCCTCGTCGCCGGCCTTGTCGTCGGCCGCCGCAGCGGCGCCGGCCTTGGTGAACCCGGCGGCCTCGGCGGCCTCGGCGGTGCGGAAGTAGACCTCCGCCACCGTCGCGTCGTACCAGCGGCCGTCCGGCTCGTGGTACTTCATCGAGTCCTTGTTGCCCTTGACGTCGAAGCCCTCGGGCGCCGCACCGTCGGCCAGCGGGGCCGCCGAGTCGGCGCCGAAGCCGCCGTCCTCCGCCGCCGCCGCGGATGCAGCAGGTGCCGCAGGGGCCGTCTTCTTGGCGGCGACCCGCGTCGCGGCCTCCGCCTCGCGGACGGTGGCCTGCTTCGCCGTTAGCGGCTCGAGCACGAGCTCGATGACCGCCAGCGGGGCGTTGTCGCCCTTGCGGTTGCCGATCTTGGTGATCCGCGTGTACCCACCCTGCCGCTCGGCCATCGCGGGGGCGATCTCCGTGAACAGCTCGTGGACGACACCCTTGTCACGGACGACGGTGAGAACCCGACGGCGCGAGGCGAGGTCGCCACGCTTCGCGAAGGTGATGAGCCGCTCCGCCAGAGGGCGGACCCGCTTCGCCTTGGCCTCCGTGGTGGTGATCCGACGGTGGGCGAACAGCTGCGTGGCGAGGTTGGCCAGCAGCAGCCGCTCGTGCGCCGGACCGCCGCCGAGCCGCGGACCCTTGGTGGGCGTGGGCATGTCTGTCGTTCTCCTAGGTCAGTCCGCCGGACCGCGCGACATCGCGCGATCCGGCGATGCGGTGGTCAGAGCTGCTCGTCCTCGGCGTAGGACATGTCGTCGTCGGTGCCGAAGCTGTCGACGACCAGGGCGGGATCGAACCCGGGCGGGCTGTCCTTGAGGGCCAGGCCCATGCCGTGCAACTTCGCCTTGACCTCGTCGATCGACTTGGCCCCGAAGTTGCGGATGTCGAGCAGGTCGGCCTCGCTGCGCGCGACCAGCTCGCCGACGGTGTGGATGCCCTCGCGCTTGAGGCAGTTGTACGAGCGGACGGTCAGATCCAGCTCCTCGATCGGCAGCGCGAGGTCGGCGGCCAGGGCGGCGTCGGACGGCGAGGGGCCCATGTCGATGCCCTCGGCCTCGACGTTGAGCTCCCGGGCCAGGCCGAACAGCTCGACCAGGGTCTTGCCGGCACTCGCCATCGCGTCGCGGGGCTGCGTCGACGGCTTGGTCTCGACGTCGACGATGAGTCGGTCGAAGTCGGTGCGCTGCTCGACGCGGGTGGCCTCGACCTTGTACGTCACCTTGAGGACCGGCGAGTAGATCGAGTCGACCGGGATGCGCCCGATCTCCTGGTCACCGCTCTTGTTCTGGTTCGCCGAGACGTACCCGCGGCCGCGCTCGACCGTCAGCTCCATCTCGAGCTTGCCCTTGCCGTTGAGCGTGGCGATGTGCAGGTCCGGGTTGTGGACCTCCACGCCGGCGGGCGGCGCGATGTCCGCCGCCGTCACCGTGCCGGGACCCTGCTTCCGCAGGTACATCACGACCGGCTCGTCGTGCTCGCTGGAGACGACCAGCTGCTTGATGTTGAGGATCAGCTCGGTGACGTCCTCCTTCACCCCCGGGACGGTGGTGAACTCGTGCAGGACGCCGTCCACGCGGATGCTCGTGACGGACGCGCCGGGGATGCTCGACAGCAGCGTGCGCCGCAGCGAGTTGCCCAGCGTGTACCCGAATCCGGGCTCCAACGGCTCGATGACGAACCGGGAGCGGTGCTCGCCCACGACCTCTTCGGTCAGCGTGGGCCTCTGTGCGATCAGCACGGTATTCATCCCTCCTCAGGGCATCCGCCATATGACGCCCTGGAGAAAACCCGCCCCGGCATCCGTCCGCCGGGGCGGGGCCTTGCCGTCGTGCAATCGGTGCGACTACTTCGAGTAGAGCTCGACGATCAGCTGTTCCTGGACCTGGGTGTCGATGACGGCGCGGGCCGGCAGGCCGTGCACCAGGATCCGCATCCGGTTCGGGATGACCTCGAGCCACGCCGGGACCGTCCGCTCACCGGTCTCCGCGCGGGCCACGATGAACGGCGTCATCTCCAGGCTCTTCGCCCGGACCTCGATGATGTCGTTCTCGCTCACCCGGTAGCTCGGGATGTCGACCTTGTTGCCGTTCACCACGATGTGGCCGTGCCGCACCAGCTGGCGCGCCATGTCGCGGGACTTGGCGAAGCCACCCCGGTACACGACGTTGTCCAGCCGCGACTCGAGGATGCGCAGCAGGTTCTCGCCGGTCTTGCCGGACTTGCGGTTGGCCTCTTCGTAGTAGCCCCGGAACTGCTTCTCCAGGATGCCGTAGATGCGCGCGGCCTTCTGCTTCTCGCGCTTCTGGAGGAGGTACTCGCTCTCCTTGGTACGAGCACGGCCGTGCTCGCCCGGCGGGTACGGGCGGATCTCGATCGGGCACTTCGGGGAGTCGCACTTGGAGCCCTTGAGGAAGAGCTTCGTCTTCTCCCGGCGGCAGCGCTTGCAGTCAGCGCCGGTGTAACGCGCCATGGCTGGTCTTTCTCCTTCTACAGGTCAACGGGGGTGACGCGCCGCTCCCCGTCCCGTCACGGTGCCGGGGAGAGCGCGGTAGCTCGCGGGCGAGCGTCAGACGCGACGGCGCTTCGGGGGGCGGCAACCGTTGTGCGGGGTCGGCGTGACGTCCTGGATGGACCCGACCTCCAGCCCGGTGGCCTGCAGCGACCGGATCGCCGTCTCGCGGCCCGAACCCGGGCCCTTCACGAAGACGTCGACCTTGCGCATGCCGTGCTCCTGCGCCCGGCGGGCGGCGGCCTCGGCAGCCATCTGCGCGGCGAACGGCGTCGACTTGCGCGAGCCCTTGAAGCCGACCTGGCCGGCGGAGGCCCACGAGATCACCGCACCGGTCGGGTCGGTGATCGAGACGATCGTGTTGTTGAACGTGCTCTTGATGTGCGCGTGGCCGTGGGAGATGTTCTTCTTCTCCTTGCGACGCGGCTTGCGCGACGCGGCGCTCTGCTGGCGCTTCTGGGGTGGCATGGGTGGAGAGCTCCTGGAAGGTGAGGTCGTCGATCCGCTGAGGGACTACTTCTTGCCCGGCTTCTTCTTGCCGGCGACGGTGCGCTTCGGGCCCTTGCGGGTCCGGGCGTTCGTCTTGGTGCGCTGGCCGCGGACCGGCAGACCACGGCGGTGACGCAGGCCCTGGTAGCAGCCGATCTCCATCTTGCGACGGATGTCCGCGTTCACCTCGCGGCGCAGGTCACCCTCGACCTTGAAGTGGGCCTCGATGTAGTCGCGGAGCTTGACGAGGTCCTCGTCGCCCAGGTCGCGCACGCGCAGGTCGGGGCTGACGCCGGTGGCGGTCAGCGCCTCCTTCGCGAGGGTCCGGCCGACGCCGTAGATGTAGGTGAGAGCGACCTCGAGCCGCTTGTCACGGGGGAGGTCGACGCCGACAAGGCGTGCCATGTGTGTGCCTTCCGATGTTCGCAGGGGTGTGATGCAGCACCGGTCCCGGTTGTCGCCGGGTCCCCGGCCCCTGGGCCGGAGGTGGCATCCCGGTCGCGGGTCCCAGCGGGTGGGACGACGCGTCCGGGGGTCGGGTGCTGCCAGGGCCGTGCGAGTCGTGCGGTGAGGAGCGGGAATCAGCCCTGGCGCTGCTTGTGGCGCAGGTTCTCGCAGATCACCATGACCCGGCCGTGACGGCGGATCACCTTGCACTTGTCGCAGATCTTCTTGACGCTCGGCTTGACCTTCATCAGGCTCTTCCATCTGGGACGCCACCCGCTGCTCACGCAGCGGACTGCGGCATCGGATGAGTGTCGGGCGGTTACTTGTAGCGGTAGACGATGCGACCGCGAGAGAGGTCGTAAGGGCTGAGCTCCACCACGACCCTGTCCTCCGGGAGGATCCGGATGTAGTGCTGGCGCATCTTGCCCGAGATGTGAGCGAGCACTTTGTGACCGTTGGAGAGCTCCACCCTGAACATGGCGTTCGGCAGAGCCTCGACCACGGTGCCCTCGATCTCGATGACCCCGTCTTTCTTGGGCATGTCCTCCGCAATCCTTCTGGCCGCGCTCGGCGGCCGTGTTGACCTTCCAGGCACACGTGTGACGGCGTTCAGATGACCAGACCAGCCGCGGGGTCCTCTGGACGGATGAGTACGTGAGCCGACAGCCGAGTCTACGCGAGAAGGACCCCGCCAAAGAAATCGAGGCCCCGCGGGAACCGCGACGCCTCGACCACCGACCCGGTAAGGACCGTCTCAGTCACCCAGCGGGGCGAAGGCGGCGCCCACCTCGGCGAGCCCGGCCTCCCCGCCATCCCGGGCCGTCAGCACCCAGAGCCCGCCGTCGTGCAGCGCCACCGAGTGCTCCCAGTGCGCGGCCCGCGAGCCGTCGACGGTGGCCACGGTCCACTGGTCGGCCAGCACCCGGGTGTCGGCGGCGCCCGCGGTGAGCATCGGCTCGATGGCCAGGCAGAGGCCGGCGCGCATGCGCCGTCCGCCGTCCTTCGTGCGGTAGTTCAGCACGTGCGGGTCCTGGTGCATCTCGGTCCCGATGCCGTGGCCGCCGTAGTCCTCCACGAGCCCGTAGCGCTCGGCGACGAGGTCCTCGACGGCGGCGCCGATCACGCCCAGCCGCTGGCCGGCGCTGATGGCGCGGATCCCGTGCCACATCGCCTGCCGGGTCACCTCGACGAGCTCACGGTCCGCCGCGCTCCCGACCTCCTCCGCCCGCTCTCCCGGTGCCGCGACCACGGCGCTGAACGCCGCGTCCCCGTGCCACCCGGCGAGGATCGCCCCGCAGTCCACCGAGATCAGGTCGCCGGCAGCGAGCACCCGGCCGCCGGGGATCCCGTGCACGACCTCGTCGTTGACGGAGATGCAGGTCGTCGCCGGGTAGGGCGGGTGACCGTAGTTGAGGAACGAGGGCACCGCGCCCGCGCCACGGATGACGTCGTGCGCGATCGCGTCGAGCTCCTTGGTGGTCGCGCCCGGGCGCAGCGCCGCCCGGACGGCGTCGAGCGCGTCCGCGACGACGAGACCCGCGCGGCGCATGAGCCGCATCTGGTCGGTCGTCTTGTACTGGATCCGATCCCGTCCGAGCACGCGGGCTAGACCTCGAGCGCCTTGACGATGCGGTCGGTCACGTCGTCGACCGGGCCCACGCCGTCGACCCGGCGCAACACGCCGTGGGCGGAGTAGATGGCGGTCAGCGGGGCCGTCTGCTCGGTGTAGATCTCCATCCGGCGCCGGATGACGTCCTCGGTGTCGTCGGCACGGCCTTCGATCTCGGCGCGCTTGAGGAGCCGCTGCACGACCTCGTCGGTCTCGGCGGTGAGCTCGACAACCGCGTCGAGGGGGCGCTCGCTCTCGGCCAGCATGCCGTCGAGGACGTCGAGCTGGGCCGTCGTCCGCGGATAGCCGTCCAGCAGGAAGCCGTTGGCGGTGTCCGGCTCGGCCAGGCGCGCCCGCACCATGTCGTTGGTGACGGCGTCCGGCACGTACTCGCCCGCGTCCATGTACCGCTTGGCGAGCAGCCCGAGCTCGGTGCCCGAGCCCACGTTCGCCCGGAAGATGTCGCCCGTCGAGATGGCCGGGACGGACAGGCGCTCCGCGACGCGCTTCGCCTGCGTGCCCTTGCCCGCACCGGGCGGACCGAGGAAGACCAGCCTCATCGCAGGAACCCTTCGTAGTGGCGCTGCTGCAGCTGCGACTCGATCTGCTTGACCGTCTCCAGCCCGACGCCCACGACGATGAGGATGGAGGTGCCGCCGAAGGGGAACTTACCGGTGTTGGCGTTGAGCAGGGCCAGGGCCACCAGTGGGATGAGCGATATCAGGCCGAGGTACAGGGCGCCCGGAAGGGTGATACGGGTCAGCACGTAGTCCAGGTACTCCGAGGTGGGCCGGCCGGCACGGATGCCGGGGATGAACCCGCCGTACTTCTTCATGTTCTCGGCGACCTCGTCCGGGTTGAACGTGATCGACACGTAGAAGTAGGTGAAGAAGATGATGAGGAGGAAGTAGGACAGCATGTAGACCGGGTGGTCGCCACGGACGAAGTTGTTGTTGATCCACAACACCCAGCCCGCGGTGCTGTTGTGCTGGAACTGGGCGATGAGCGCCGGGAGGTACAGCAGCGACGACGCGAAGATGACGGGGATGACGCCGGCCATGTTCACCTTGATCGGGATGTACGTGCTCGTGCCGCCGTACTGGCGCCGGCCGATCATGCGCTTCGCGTACTGCACCGGCACCCGCCGCTGGGACTGCTCGACGAACACGACCAGCGCCATGATGACCAGGCCCATCGCGATGACGATGACCATGACGTCGTAGCTGCGCTCGACGCCGATCGCCCAGATGGACTGCGGGAAGCCCGCCGCGATCGAGGTGAAGATCAGCAGGGACATGCCGTTGCCGACGCCGCGCTCGGTGACGAGCTCGCCCAGCCACATGATGAGGCCGGTGCCGGCGGTCATCGTGATGACCATGATGAGCACGGTGATCACGGTGTCGTTCGGCACGATCTTCTGCGGGCACTGCGATCCGAAGAGGTTGCCGGACCGGGTGATCGCCACGACCGTCGTCGACTGCAGGACCGCCAGGCCGATGGTCAGGTAGCGGGTGTACTGCGTCAGCTTCGACGTCCCGCTCTGGCCCTCCTCCTTCAGCGCCTCGAACCGCGGGATGACCACGGTGAGCAGCTGGATGATGATGCTCGCGGTGATGTAGGGCATGATCCCCAGCGCGAACACCGAGAGGTTGAGCAGGGCCCCCCCGCTGAACAGGTTGATGAGGGCCAGCGTCCCGCTCTGGTCACTGTTCTGCTTCAGGCACTGCTGGACGTTGGTGTAGCTCACCCCCGGTGTCGGGATGAACCCGCCCAGCCGGAAGACAGCCATGATCGCGAGCGTGAACAGCAGCTTGCGACGCAGATCCGGCGTGCGGAACGCCCGGGCGAACGCGGTGAGCACGGAACCTCCTGCTCGCCACCCCGGTGACGGGGCGGCTCTTCCTCTGAACGGGCAGCCCGCATCGGCGGCGGTGCCCTGCTCGTGGACCCTAACACCCCGGCGTCGGACGCCGGGAAAGCGGAAGGGGCCCGGCCAGACCTCGGCCGGGCCCCTCCGCGAGAACCGCTGCTCA
>Ga0302321_100005068_pt1 | contig 11480 bp, 12 predicted proteins | sample Fen_T0_1_FD_202505 | JGI IMG/M metagenome (GOLD analysis project Ga0302321, IMG submission 202505) | Peat permafrost microbial communities from Stordalen Mire near Abisko, Sweden - Fen_T0_1 | ecosystem: Environmental > Terrestrial > Soil > Wetlands > Permafrost | place: Sweden: Abisko...
ATCTTTGCCATTTTTAATGTTTCAATTTTCTAATCTTCCAATATTTCAATCAGTCTATCAAATAGTCTCGGCTAATGAGATCGCCTTTCTCAACGCTTCGAGCTTGTTGTTCACTTCTTGCAGTTCACTTTGATTTACAGACTTGGAAACAACGCCCGCTCCTGCTTGATAAATGAGTTGGTTATTCTTGCTCAAAAAAGTACGAATCATAATCGCTTTGTTTACTGATCCATCAAAACTGAGTAAGCCAATTGCGCCACCGTAAAAACCGCGGCTCACATTTTCATATTCGCTGATTAAATTCATCGCCATCACTTTGGGAGCACCCGAAAGTGTACCCGCTGGAAAAGTGTCAGCAAAAAGTTGCACGGAGGATGACTTTTCATTTAATCGTCCTGACACTTTCGAAACCAAGTGGATAACATGAGAATAGTATTGAACTTCCTTGAATACTTCTACTTCAACATGATCCGCGTTTCGGCTCATATCATTTCGAGCCAGATCTACGAGCATCACATGCTCAGCGTTCTCTTTTTCATCGGCCGAAAGCTTCGCTGCTAGTGCTGCATCTTCAAGGTCGTTTCCACTTCTTCTGAATGTCCCAGCTATTGGATAAATGTAGGCATGAGATTTTTTGACCTGAAGTTGTGCCTCGGGTGATGAGCCAAAGATTTTGAAACTGCCGTAATCAAAGTAAAAAAGGTTAGGCGATGGATTAATGGATCGAAGTGCCCGGTATACATTGAATTCATCACCCTTAAACGCGTTAGAGAACCTCCGTGATAAAACAATTTGAAAAACATCTCCGCGATAGCAATGCTTTTTTCCTTTTTCTATAACATCTAAAAATTCCTGATCGGTAAAATTGGTTGTTTCTTTTTCGGTACTTTGAAATTTAAAAGTTGAAAACCGGTTACTGAAAATGATTTGTTCCACCCGGTTCAGCTCACTTGAACCATCGCCAAAAATAAATTCATGCAAGCGAAGTTCATTATGAAAATGATCTACTACAATTATATAGCGATAAAGTTTGTAGATCATATCCGGTATTAAAGAACCAGACATATTGATTGTAACATCCTCAAAATATTTAACTGCATCGTAAGAAGTATAGCCAAACAAACCCATCGACTGAAAACGAGGCTCGGATGCACTGATATCAAATGAGTTTTTAAACGCTTCCAACAAAGCAGGCAGGTTTTTACTTGCAGTGTCAAGTTCAATTTCCTGGGACTGCCCATCAGGAAATCGTGTTTGTACTTTGTAGTCCTGAACCGTAAATGAAGCGATGGGTTCACAGCAGATAAACGACAAGCTGTTTTCATTGCCGTGATAGTCGGAGCTCTCGAGCAAGATACTTCCCGCAAAAACATCGCGTAGTTTCAGATAGATATTCACAGGAGTGAGTGTATCCGCCAAGAGTTTCTTGTAGTGAGTTTGAAGTTTGTATGTCATTTCTTTAAAGTTCAGAGTTAGTGAAATAAAAAAGCCTGCTCCGTTGATCGGGGCAGGCTCTTTAGAAATATTTCTTTTTCAATAAAGCACAATGCAACACCGATCGACTATCGACCTGTGCCACCACCATGCATTGATTGAAAATTGTTTCATGTTATTAGTCCTCTTTCTTTTTAGCCACTTTACGTGCCTTTGGTTTTGCTGCCTCACCCGCTAAGGCTAAAGGCTTCCTGCTGGCCGTTCTTTTTAATCTTGCTTTGATCTTTTTCTTATTCCTTGAGTTACCAAATGACCCTATTGTACGCTTTCCTTTTTTTGATTTTTTATCTCCTCTTCCCATTTAATTAAAATTTTGTGGGGCAATAATAAGGATGATTTGTGAAATACAAAAACGCAAAGCTTAATTATTTGCTTTATTCAGTAATAATCGAAGGATTATGAAGCCTGCCACTCCCGAAAAAAGGGAACCAACTAATACAGCGATCTTCGAGCTGTTGATCAGGGCCTCATCATTAAATGCCAACAACGTGATGAATATCGACATGGTAAATCCTATGCCTGCCAATAATCCAATACCTAACAAATGAGGCAATCTCAAGTTTGCCGGAATAGCGCACCAGCCCAGCCATGAGCCAACAACGGCAAACAAGAAAATCCCAAGTGGCTTTCCTACCATAAGTCCAAGCGCAATACCAAGGCTATTCGAAGAGACCAAGTCATCAATAAAAGTTGTTGGAATGACCAAAGCAGTGTTAGCCAACGCAAATAGTGGGAGAATAATAAACGTGACGGGCCGATGCAACCGATGTTGCAAATGAGTTGACGGCGCATGTGCCGCTCCCGAACGAAATGGGATAGCAAAAGCCAAAAGAACTCCGGTAATAGTCGCATGAATTCCCGACCGGTGCATACAGAACCACATCGCGCAGCCGAGAAGCAAGTAAACCCAGATCGCAAGCACATTCATTCGGTTAAGAACAATCATCGCGATAAAGACGATAGCAGCCAAACCAAGGTAAAGAATGGAGAAGTGAGAAGAATAAAATAAAGCAATGATCAAGATAGCTCCCAGATCATCAATGATAGCAAGTGCAGTTAAGAAAACTTTAAAAGAGAACGGCACTCGATTACCAAGAAGAGATAGAATACCCAATGAAAATGCAATATCCGTAGCCATCGGAATGCCATAACCATTTTGTGAAGGAAGGCCTTTGTTAAAAATGAAATGAATTGCAGCAGGGACAACCATTCCGCCAACTGCCGCAATTACTGGCAATAGCGATTTTTTAAAATCATTTAGTTCGCCAATGTAAATCTCCCGCTCGATCTCAAGTCCTACCTGCAAAAAGAAAATTGTCATCAATCCGTCATTGATCCAAAATTCCACGGGCTTTGTCAAAACAGTTGTGTGCCAAAGATGCTGATAACTTTCACCCAACAAAGAATTGGAGATTAGTACAGAGCCTAGCGCACAAACTAGCAACACCAGTCCACCCGATTTCTCGCTCTCAAGAAAGGCATTTAAAAATCTCAGGTGCTTCATGGTCTATTTATCTTTGTAATTATAACTATTGTTGTTGATATGTGCCCATTGATTCCTAATTTTAGGAAACCAAAGTTTTTAATATGAAGATTTTCGTATCAATGCTTCTAGTTCTTTTTATAAGCCCGGCTTTTGCTCAAACTAAAACTTACGATACGCTGCCCAATATGCCTGAGCACTATGTGACGCGTTATAAGCTCTTCAAAAAAGAACCCATGACAACTGGGCGAATAATCATGGTAGGTAATAGTATTACCGAAGGCGCTAATTGGAAAGTTCTCTTAAAAGATACTACAGTGATCAACCGTGGCATTTCAGGAGACGTGACCTTTGGCGTGCTCAACCGGCTTAAAGAAATTACCGATCGCAAGCCAAGCAAACTATTTCTCCTGATCGGAGTAAACGATCTTTCGCGCAATACTCCGGATGAAGTGATCATCGAAAACGTTTTTATGATTGTAGGTAAGGTTCATGCACAATCTCCAACAACCGCCATTTATGTGCAAAGCATTCTGCCTACCGATGATTCAAATAAAAATCTGCACAAGGCTTTCATCGGGAAAGGTGAACACGTCACAACAATTAATGCTCAGTTAAAAAAATACGCTGAAAAACTAAAATACACTTACATCGATTTGTATTCTAATTTTTTAGATACCGATGGTCGAATGGATGCTAAGTTCACCTATGATGGCCTCCATCTCAGTGCAATAGGCTATGATCATTGGATTGAAGTTTTGAAGAACGGGAAATATTTATGAGAATTGTAAATCTGTTTTTTTGCTGCGAATGAGAAAGTTTCTTTTTATTCTTCCGTTTTCCATTATTTCGTTTTACTCATTATCTCAATTCAAAAATATAAAATTAGCCGAGCAATCGGATGACGGGCGATACCCGCCCGTTGAACCTTCGATTACGATCAATAAAAGAGATCCACAAAACATTGTGGTCGGAATTGTGTTGGATCGCGTAGTGTCTTCAACAGACGGAGGAACAACATGGACGGAGTCAAAATTGAGTTCACCTCTTGGTGTATATGGAGACCCAGCCGTTATCTCAAATTCAAAAGGGAATATATTTTATTTTCATTTGGCCGATCCAAGTGGCAAAGGTCAAAACGATGAAGCCTGGCTAGACCGTATCGTATGTCAGGAGTCCATTGATGATGGAAAGACCTGGACCGAAGGTGTCTCGATTGGAAACAATCCACCAGCGGATCAAGACAAAGCATGGCCGGCAGTTCATCCGAAGAAAAATTTCATGTGCGTTACATGGACCCAGTTTGATAAATACGGAAGTAAAGATGTGAATTGCCAATCCAACATTTTGTTTAGCAAATCAGGTAATGGAAGCAGGTGGTCAACACCTGTGCAAATCAACGAATCTCCGGGCGATTGTCTTGATGATGACTTTACAACCGAGGGCGCAATGCCTGCGATCGGCACAGATGGAAAAATCTATGTAGCGTGGGCAAACCGCGCCAATATTTACTTCGACCGATCTTATGATGACGGCAACACCTGGTTGCAAAATGATTTACTAATCGCTAAACAAGAAGGAGGTTGGACATTGGATATCCCCGGCCTCGAAAGAAGTAATGGATTGCCGGTACTTGCCATCGACAACAGCTACTCCAAGTATCAAGGCTCGTTGTATTTAGTTTGGGCCGATCAGAAAAATGGAATAGATGACACAGACATCTGGCTGATCCGCTCGACAAATCGTGGAGATCATTGGGCCAAACCTCTGCGGATTAATAAAGATGAATCACATACTCATCAGTTTCTTCCATGGATTACGGTAGACCCAACTAATGGTCACGTTTATATTATTTATTATGATCGTAGAAACTATGAAGACAATCAAACTGATGTCTACCTATCGTATTCGTTCGATGGAGGAAATACTTTTAAGGAAGTGAAAATCAGTGAGACTCCCTTTGTTCCGGATGCCGGAAAATTCTTTGGAGACTATACCAACATAGATGCCCACGGAGGAATCATTGCTCCGATCTGGACACGGATGGACAATGGAAAAACCAGCGTATGGACTGCCATTATTAAAGATGAAGAGTTAGCAAAATTGAAGTAATCAGAAAAATTGAAAATTAAGTCGTGTCTCCTTCGCGCTTAGCTGTAAAAATTATTTTCTTTTTGAATGGCTTCGTGCACGCCAATTATTTTTCACGCCTTCCCAGGATACAAGAACAATTTTCGATTGACAATGGGATGGTAGGCTTGGTTTTACTTGCCTCCTCTATTGGTGCACTGCTCGCGATGCCATTTACGGGATGGCTAATCATTCGCAATGGAAGCAGAAGGATTACAATCTTCGGAATCTTTTTTTACTGTGCGCTGATTCCTTTCATTCCCATGATGCCCAACTTATGGTCGCTGATGGTTTTGTTTTTCATCCTTGGTGTTTCATCAGGAATGTCGGATGTAGCGATGAATGCACAAGCAGTAATGGTGGAGAAGCAAATGCAAACACCAATCATGACATCTTTTCACGCCTTGTTCAGTATAGGTATGGCGCTCGGTGCCTTTGCAGGTGCACTCTTTACCAAAGCGGCAGCCGGAATGGTTATCCATTTTACTATTGTTTCAATAATCAGTCTGATCACCCTATTTGTTGCGCGCTATTACCTCGTACATGATAAACCAGAAAGCAAAACGACCGAAGAGCCAGCCTTTAGGTTACCAAATGCGGCTATGGTAAGTATTGGCGTTATTGCCTTTTGTAGCATGTTGGGAGAAGGAGCCATGGCCGATTGGAGCACAAACTACATGGAGAATATTGCGAAGGCAGATCATGCTCTCGCTCCTATCGGACTTTCAGCATTTGCAATAGCGATGACCATCGGTCGGATTTTTGGTGACAGCGCACGAGTGAAGTTTGGGGATCGCTCACTGATGGTAGCTTGTGGATTAGTTGCTACGCTCGGGTTAGGTATTGCAATTATTTTTAGTCAGCCGTTTATTGTGATTGCGGGCTTATTCATTGTTGGTATTGGGTTATCAGCCATTGTGCCAATAGCCTACAGCATTGCCGGGCATACTAAAGATCTTCCTCCAGGAGTTGAATTAGCGATGGTAACAACAGTTGGCTATTCCGGATTCTTGTTTGGCCCGCCGATAATCGGATTTATTGCGCAATGGGAAAACCTAAGGGTCGCCTTAGGCTTCGTTGCAATACTTTTTCTTGTGATGACTTTCTTGAGTTTTCAAAGGAAAAGCTGAGAACTAGCAATTCTTAATCTCAACATCGCAAGCATCGGCATTCACGGACGCCTCGCTTCCAACTTCAGTGAATAGTTGCAAAAAAGCTTCTGTCGGTTGTGCTCCCGAAACTCCATATTTATTATTAATGATATAGAATGGCACTCCAGAAATTCCTCGTTTGTAATTGATTTGTTCTTCCAATTTTACTTCGGCCGCGAGTTCATTGGTTTTCAAAAATGATTCAACAGCATTAGCATCTAACCCAAGCCCTACAGCTACATTAACCAAATTTTCTTTTTGCGTAAGATCCACTCCTTTTTTAAAGTAAGCACTCATCAAGGCTTCCTTCATTTCGTGCTGTTTGCCACGTAGCTTAGCAAAGGCAATAAGTCGATGCGCATCAAGTGTATTGGGCGTAATCTGATCGTCACCAAAATTAAATTTCAATCCCTCTTGTGCCGCAACGTCCACAACGTGATTGGTGAGCTGGTGATAACGTGCTTCTCCACCAAACTTCTTTATGAGATAGTTTTTATGATTAACTCCTTCTTTTGGTGTATCAGGATTGAGTTCGAAAGGATGGTACTCCACTTCAAAATCAATTTTATCTTTTAATTGATCTATTGCTTTCTCTAATCTGCGTTTTCCGATATAACACCACGGGCAGACCACATCAGATACAACATCAATCTTAATTATCGGCTTACTCATCACTTTAATTTTGATGAACAACAGGAGAAGTTCTTGGAAAGGTTCCGGTCAAAGGAATTATTTCTGAGGTGGTCCGTCTGAAGATCCGGTGTTGGCTGGTGGAGTTGGCTTTGGCAACCAGCTTCCTTCAAATTTGAATTTCAACTTCCCTTGATAATCACTACAGTAAAAAGCTACGCGATCAAGTGTTGCATTGATTTCATTCAAATCAAGACCAGCCGCTTCGCGCAAAAACATCACATACGTCCAATCGTTTTTTTTGCAAATCCACGAACCATAGAGACTATGATTAATTTCAAGCAGGTTCTGATAAAAACCTTCTAAGTTTTTATCAGGCACCGCCACCAGCGGACTCATCACCTGAAAGTACCAACGTGTTGGGTTATCCTGAAAATTGAACACATCAATCCACACGGTGGCCCCTTTAAAGATAATTGACCACTGTCCGGGTTTTTGGCCGCGGCACAATGCAGGGTCAACCTTAAGACCCCTGATTGCATCTTCTACGAGGGCGGAAGTTTGAATTAAGTCCATGGCTATTAATTAGGGCTTTAGATCTCTTAAATTCATAATCCGAATATAAATAATTGCTCTTATTCACTCCAAATCGAGGTTACAATAGTCCTCTCAATTTCAGCTCTGATCTTTCAAACCTTTGTCTTACTTTTGTGTTTTAATTGCAACAAAAGAAAATATAATATGACCGTAACAGAGAAAGTTTCCCACAAAGTAAAGGACATGTCACTGGCCGCATGGGGCCGTAAAGAAATTAAGTTAGCCGAGGCTGAAATGCCTGGTTTGATGGCATTGCGCGAAGAATATGGCACGCAAAAGCCTTTAAAAGATGCACGTATTGCAGGCTGCCTTCACATGACAATTCAAACTGCTGTGCTGATAGAGACCCTTAAGGAATTGGGTGCGGAAGTTAGTTGGAGTTCATGCAACATCTTCTCAACCCAAGACCATGCTGCGGCTGCAATTGCTGCTGCGGGTATCCCCGTTTATGCCTGGAAGGGAATGAACGAAAAAGAATTTGATTGGTGTATCGAACAGACCTTACATGCATTCAAAGATGGCAAGCCATTGAATATGATTTTGGATGATGGTGGTGACTTGACCAACATGGTGCTTGATCGTTATCCTGAATTGGTTGCTGGTATCAAAGGAATCTCAGAAGAAACAACAACTGGTGTTCATAGATTGATTGAACGCATGCACAACGGAAAATTGCCGTTACCTGCGATCAACATCAACGACTCAGTAACGAAATCAAAATTTGATAACAAATACGGCTGTAAAGAATCGTTGGTGGATGCAATTCGCAGGGCTACCGATGTGATGATGGCTGGAAAAGTTGCTGTGGTGGCTGGTTACGGAGATGTTGGTAAAGGTTCTGCTGCTTCATTGCGTGGTGCCGGTGCTCGTGTGGTTGTAACTGAGATCGACCCTATCTGTGCACTGCAAGCTGCGATGGACGGATTTGCTGTAAAGAAAATGGATGACGCTGTAAAGGGCGCTGATATTATCGTAACAGCTACCGGAAATTTTGGAATTGTACTAGGGCGTCATTTCGAAAGCATGAAAGACAAGGCCATTGTGTGTAACATTGGTCACTTTGATAATGAAATTGACGTGGCTTGGTTAAACAAGAATGCAACGAAAGATGAAGTTAAACCTCAAGTTGATTTGTATACCTTGAAAAATGGTCGTCAGGTTATTTTGTTGGCAGAGGGTCGTTTGGTGAACTTAGGATGTGCTACAGGTCACCCTTCATTCGTAATGTCGAATTCATTCTCAAACCAGACTATCGCTCAATTGGAGCTCTGGACTAACTCCGACAAATACGAAAACAAAGTATACATGCTGCCTAAGCATTTGGATGAGAAAGTTGCTCAACTACACTTGAAGAAAATTGGTGTTGAATTGGAAACGCTGACATCAGAACAGGCTAAATATATTGGTGTAGAAGTGAAAGGGCCATTCAAGCCTGAGTACTATCGTTATTAATAAGCTTCGCTCTCTGCTTGCAAAATAGAGAGTCCCCAAGGTGAATAGCCTTGGGGTTTTTATTTCCCCTGGCCTGTGTCGACACAGACCATCGAGAAGCTATGATGAAAATCGCAGGCCACTGAGAGTGGTCAGGCGACTATGTTTGGGTCAACCAATTCTCCTTACCTTATATCCTTCCTTCAAAAATACCTGAACCACTTTGTCACGGAGATCACCTTGCAGAATAATTTCTCCATCTTTCGAAGATCCACCAACTCCACATTTGGTCTTTAAAAGTTTGGTCAGCGTTTCCAGATCAGCACTGCTTCCCACAAAACCAGTAACCAACGTCACTTGCTTTCCAGCTCGTCCATTCTTATCAAGTTGAGCTCTCAGATTTTGTTGTTGTGGCGGAAGTGTAGTTTGCTCCTCTTGGCCGGCATGTTCATATTCAAAGTTTTCGCTAGTCGAGTAAACTACTCCTTCGCGATTCTTCCATTCATTTTTCTTTGCCATTGCTTTTAGAATTTGTGGACATTAAGAAATATCAGCGTAAGTAAGAACAAAATAAAATTCACAACACCCACATTAAAACGAAACTCTACTCCTTTCCAGTAAAATGTTCCGACTAGAGAAGTCAGCAACAAAAGTATTGGCCAAAAAATAAAATTACCATAAATCGATAATTGCACATCGGTGCGATAATGCGTGGCTTCATCTTCGAGCGTCAGTGGAATTGAAAACCAAGCTGAGCGGTACACACCAATTTTAGTGGCCTTTCTCAAATTTCGTGCTCCCTCACGCGATACACTCACTGTTTTACCGTCGCGCAATTCAAGTTTGAATGATGAGCCGCGGTTGGTTGGGTTTTCAGTCAACACTTCCGTAATTGCTTTTACCGGTGGCAGTGAATAATCCGTCAGCAAAACAACCGAAAATAGAAGTGTCAATCGAGAGATCATCAACGTATAGCGTAAGTTCGTAGCCATCATCGCAAGTATTTCCTCGCGATGGGTTGGCCTTCGTGGGGCATTGGTTGTTGGCTTTGGTCTGTAACGCGGATCGCGATGTGTTCTTATTGGAGGTTCCTGAACCTGCTCCTCCGTTGGTACTCCTCGCAGCATCTGATCATAGATCGCTTTGCGTAAAGGGTCTCCTAAAACTTCATAGGCCTCATTCACTTCCTTAAAAATTGCCTCTGCTTCAGGTGTAGGATTTTTATCTGGATGAAACTGTAGCGCCAGCCTGCGATAAGATTGTTTAATCTCCGCATCACCCGCATAAATATTCAGGCTCAATATGAAATAGTAGTTCTTCAAATTGCTAAACAAAATTAAAAAACAAAGCCCCGACTTGCCGGGGCTTTAACAATTCATCTCAAGGAATTAATGCTTTACAACAAATGTAAGCACAGGGCGTTTTGAATGACCCACCACGTCTTCGGCAATACTTCCAGCCATCACATGTGCAAAACCAGTGCGACCATGAGTTGCCATTGCAATCAGATCTGCATCGATGCTATCAGAGAAATAGATCACGCCCATTTCTTCGGAAAGGTCATTGTATATATTGAGCGTATAATTCTTAAGTCCGAGTTTCTTGGCAAATTTCTCCATGGCGCCTCTTACCGCGGTGTCGCGCTGAAAATCAGCAGGTGTATTGATCCTCACCAAATGAATTGTTGAGTCATACATTTGCTGTGTCTTTTTGACAAATCGAGAAAACACTTCCTCCTCTGGCGACATTGAGGTGGCGTAAACAATATTCTTAAAATTTGTTGTAGCTGGTTTTTTATGAACGGTCAGCACAGGGCATCGCGCATGACGCACCACCTTTTCAGTATTTGTACCGATCACCATTTCTTCCAATTTGGTATGACCGCGAGTGCCCATCACTACCAGGTCAACTTTCTTTTCCGTAACAATCGTGGTTATACCGTGATAGGGGTTACCTACACGCTGCTCCCCAGTAATCTTCACCGCTGCATACTTCGGGTCATTGACAAGTTTCTCAAGCTGCACTTTTGATTTTTTCAGCAACTCAAACGTAAATATCCTGTCTTCCCAGTCAGCTTTGTGCCATTCACCCGTAACGCGATACGATTCGGTGGTAATTTCTTCCACTACATTCATGGCAATAATTTCAGCGCCACTTTTCTTGGCAATATCAAAGGCTACATCAAAAGCAGTGGCAGATGTTTTAGAATAATCGACAGGTACAAGAATTTTTTTCATATTCAATTTTTTAGAACGTAAAACATGGAGTCCTCAATCAGAAATCAAGTTATGAATTTTCAATCAACAAGAAAATAGATTTACGCCAACAAACTTCCAATCCCAAAAAGCAAAACAAACAACAATGTTGATAAGGCCATTTGTTTCAGGAATGGATCCAGTTTTTCGGAAGGTAACTTAGCCACCGACATGCCATTGATTATCAACAGCGGAGTGGAAAGCAGAAATAAAAACTGCATAGGTGATTTGTAATTGAGAATCACAAAGACCAAAGCACATACAATTCCTCCGGCCAATAGTACCCAATGGTATTGAATCGCTTTTTCT
>Ga0302321_100005070_pt1 | contig 11479 bp, 8 predicted proteins | sample Fen_T0_1_FD_202505 | JGI IMG/M metagenome (GOLD analysis project Ga0302321, IMG submission 202505) | Peat permafrost microbial communities from Stordalen Mire near Abisko, Sweden - Fen_T0_1 | ecosystem: Environmental > Terrestrial > Soil > Wetlands > Permafrost | place: Sweden: Abisko...
GAAACCACGCGATGTCCTTGTCCGCGGTCCCCGCGTTCACGACGATGCGAAAGTAGTCTTCGCGCAGGAAATAGACGATCAGGTCGTCGAGGACGCCGCCGTCCGGGGCAAGCAGACACGAATAGAGCGCCTTGCCCGGTTCCTTGAGCTTGTCGACGTTGTTAGCGAGCGCATGCCGCAAGAATCCGCGCGCGCCCGCACCGGCCAGATCGACGGCGCGCATGTGCGACACGTCGAACATACCCGCGTCACGCCGCACCGCATGGTGCTCGTCGATCTGCGAACCGTAGTTGACCGGCATGTCCCAGCCGCCGAAGTCGACCATGCGCGCGCCAGCAGCGCGGTGGGTGGCGTTGAGGGGGGTTGCTTTGAGCACGTGGAATTCTCCGGCAAGGGACGACGATAGGGTGAAGCGATACTGCCACTTCGCCCCGTCTGTCCTCTTTACCTGAGAGATTTGGAGTGGCGGAACGATACGCCCGTTCCAGCACCCGGTGCCCCTTCGGTGGACCTTAAGGTGACGCGGCGATTTGCCGGTCGTCTCCTTCGGGCCGCTCTCCAGATCGGCGTTGCGTTGCGTGCAGTCCTCGGTACCTGAGCGATTTCGGGAATACGCCTTCGGCGGCGAATTTGCGCGGTGTGCGGTGTGCTTTCCGCGCGCATCGCTCTCTCCTGCACGAACCGGGCTGATTCTACCGGCGTCGGCCCGCTTCGGTCAAAGGCGGCCGATCCTGCCGTTCCCGGCGGCCGCTCAAGAGAAACCGGCCTGGGTCACCCCACAGCTGGCTTTGCCTTTTGTGTAAGTATGTGCTCACTTCTTCAGCGTGAGTATCCACGTGACGAGGTCTGTGACGTCGGCGGTCGGCGTCGCGGCATTGGGCGGCATCGGGATCTGTCCCCACACGCCGGAGCCACCTTCCTTCACCTTCTTCGTGAGTTTGGCGACGGCGTCTTTGTCGCCCTTGTACTTGGCCGCGACTTCCACATAGGCCGGACCGACGAGCTTCTTATCGATGGCGTGGCAGGCGGCGCAACCGTCCTTCCTCATCATCGCTTCCGCCGCGGCGTTGTCGAGCGCAGCGTTCGCGGTACCGGCGGCGAGAAGTGTTGCAACGGCGAAGGTTATCAAGGCGAATTTCATCGAATCTCCAGGTTGGGCGGTGGACAGGCCGGCGCGTTGCGGTTCGGATCGAGCGCGCGTAGCGACGGCGTCAGGATTCTTCGAAGGCGACGCGCTCGAAATCTCCGCCGCGCTGCACGAGCTTGATCAGCCGGAATTTGCGCTCCGGTCCCGGGTCCATCGTCCGGAATACCCGGCCCGGGTTGAAGGTTCGTGGAGGCACGATCAGCGTGCCGCGCTCCTCGGGCGTTTCCGACAACAGCAGCGCGGGCATCGGCGGTTCTTCGACGTACGTCAGCGATAACGGGCGGATCGCGAGCGACTTGGGTGTGCCGGGCCAGAATGCGAGTGAAATCGCGAACTCGCCTTGCGGGTCCAGCGAGACACGCGTGACGTGACCCAGCCGCATGTGTTCGTCGTCGCGGGCGACCACCAGCTGGTCCAGGAACCAGCGATAGCGGCCGTGGTCGTTGCGCCCCAGCACGGCGCCGCGCCCTTCTGCGGTTCCCTGCCAGCGTTCCCACGGCCAATTCTTCTCCGCATCTTCGCGGTAACGGTCGTAGTCGGTCAGCGCGCCCAGCGTCTGCAGGTATTGCGCGCCCTGGAACGTCAGCCGACCCAGTGGGTCGTTGCGGTCGAACGTCCTGCCACCGACGCGGAAATAAGCCGCGGGAACGCCGCCCGTCACCAATTCCTGCCACGCATGCTGGACGTCCGGATTGCGTCGCGGTAGCTGGTACCAGTGCGCATCGAGATGCGACAGGAGCGCGGTGCAGGTTTCGACCGACGTGTCGTGACCAAGCTGCAGCTCGGCGGGGCTGGCGCCTGCCGCGAGGCGCTTCAGTCGGCCGCGGACGCTGGTGGCGAGCTTGCCCGGGTAGCCGAAGCGCATCGACCTCGACGGATCGCGCGGTGGCGCGCCGACCAGCGACGCGCCGGCGTTGCCGTCCAGGTCGATTAGCATGATCGGACCTTCGGTCTCGCGCTGCTGCGTATAGGGGAACACCTTGCGCGCCCATTGCGACAACCAGCGGTCGGTCAATTCAATCTGCCGGATCGACATCGCATACGGGTCGGCCAAACCCAGCAACAGCGCATGGCAATAGGTCGAATAGCACGAGATGCCGACGGCATGCGGCGTCAGCTCGTCGGACACCGCCGTCACGGAGCAATCGAGGATCTCCGTCAGCCGATAGTACGCGTGCAGTTCCTGCCACAGCGCCGGAGGCACGGCGCGGCGCGCGAGCGCGTGCACGAGCACCAGCTGCTTGCCGACAAAGAGCCCGCGCTGGAGGAGCTTGGCCTTCACGCCATGCAGCTCGGTGTCTCCTTCGAGCAACGGCTTCAAACAGGCGGAATACTGTTCCCAAAGCGCGTGCCAGAGCGCGATGGCCTGGTTGGCAGTTTCGAGCTCGCGCTCCGCGGCGGGCTGCGGCTTGCCCGCGAATCGTCGCGCCAGTTCGGTATGCAGGTGCGCAACCTGTTCACGCATGACTTCGGCGATCGTCGCACGCTCACGGGGCAAGAACGCCGCATTGGACACCGCCTGCAACTGACCGTGGATGGCCTCGTATAGCGGGCCCACACCCGTCACCATCAGCGACTTCGCCCAGCGCTTGGCGCCATCGGCGTCCGCAAATAACAACGCCGGAGCGTCGCGCGCGGCGGCGGTCCTCGCGTTCGGCGGCATTGCGGGGGTGGACGTGTCCTGCGTCATGGGCTGACCGGAGTGGATTGCAAGGAATTCCGCTATGAAAGGCCCTCGCGGTTTATAGCACAAAGGGCATGCGCCTCGCCGCACCCCACCACACGGACCCGACGGGCGGGCGGGCCGGATACGCGGCCGGCAACGCGCCGGAACGCGAATATTCAGCACAAACGGCCGGGAAAGTTCCGGCGCGCGGCCGACCGCGACGGCCTAACGTAGCGCCATGGTCACCAACAACACAGCGTTCGGCCACCAACCCCCGCAGGGACAGGACCCCGAACGCCGCGCACCCTTGCCTCCACCCGCGAGGACGCTACGACTGGAAATGGGCCGGGCGACCACAGTTCCGAGCCACTCGAATCGGCGCCTTCGCGGGATTTTTTCCGGAGCCATGGAATCAGGCGGCCATAACTGCAGCAAGGAGCACACGATGGAAGCGCAAACGACTCATGAATTCGGACCCCCGTCGCCACCTGCCCGGATTGCCCGCAGCGCCGCGGTCGTCGCTGCGATCTACCTGGCGCTCGTTGTGGGGTCGCCGCTGATCGTTCGCTATGGCCCATCCCCCGACGACCACGCGATGGCCGCCTTGGCGACCCGGACGGAAACGCCCCGCTGCGTGGCCGCGCCGGCAACAGGCATCCCATGCGGCGGAACGACGCTCGTGGCGCGGAACGTGCGCCCCGTCCAGGAGCCGGACCTCTGATCAGACCAGGACGCGCTCGATGCCCCCGGCATTGGCCTTCGTGACGTAGTCGGCCATCCAGTTGTCCCCGAGCAGTTGCTTCGCGATCTCGACGACGATGTAGTCGGCCTTCGTGTCGGCATCGTCGTCGAAGCGCGAGAGCCCTTGCAGGCACGACGGGCACGACGTCAGCACCTTGACGTCGCCGGCGAACCCGTCGGCGCGCAACGCATCGGCACCTTGTGTCATCTCCCCCTGCTTGCGATAACGGACCTGTGTTGCGATGTCGGGACGTGACACGGCGAGCGTCCCGGATTCGCCGCAGCATCGATCGTTCAATGCGACGGCCGTCCCCATCAGCTCGTTGACGACGGCAAGCGGCGCGTAGGTCTTCATCGGCGTGTGGCAGGGGTCGTGGTACATGTACCGGACGCCTTTGACTGCCTCGAGACGGACGCCCTTCTCCAGCAGGTACTCGTGAATGTCGAGCAGCCGGCAGCCCGGAAAGATCTTGTCGAACTCGTATTTCTGCAGCTGGTCCATGCACGTACCGCAGGAGACGATCACCGTTTTGATGTCGAGATAGTTGAGGGTGTTGGCCACGCGGTGGAACAGCACGCGATTCGACGTTGTGATCTTCTGGCCGGCGTCGTGCTTTCCGGCCGCCGTCTGCGGATAGCCGCAGCACAGATAGCCCGGCGGCAGCACTGTCTGGGCGCCGACGTGATAGAGCATCGCCTGCGTTGCCAGCCCGACCTGTGAGAACAGACGCTCGGAACCGCAGCCGGGAAAGTAGAACACCGCCTCGGCGTCGTCGTCGACGCGGGCCGGGTCGCGGATGATCGGGACGATCGTGTCGTCCTCGATGTCGAGCAGCGCGCGCGACGTCTGCTTGGGCAGGCCGCCGGGCATCGGCTTGTTGACGAAGTGGATGACCTGCGACTTCAGCGACGGCCGGCCCAGCGTGGCCGGCGGATGCGAGGTCTGCGACTTCGCGACGCGCGACTTGCCGGCGAAACGATACAGCAGGTGCTGTGCCTTGTATCCCCAATCGATCATCACCTTACGCACGAGCTTGATCGTGGCGGGATCGGTCGCGTTGAGGAAAAACATGGCCGCCGCGGTGCCGGGGTTGAACTTGCGGTGTCCGTCCCTTGTGAGCACGTTGCGCATGGCGATCGACACGTCGCCGAAGTCGATGTCCACCGGGCACGGGTTGGCGCATTTGTGGCAAACCGTGCAGTGGTCGGCCACGTCCGAGAACTCGTCGAAGTGGCGCAGGCTGACACCGCGGCGCGTCTGTTCCTCGTACAGGAAGGCCTCGATCAGCAGCGATGTGGCGAGGATCTTGTTGCGCGGGCTGTACAACAGGTTGGCGCGCGGCACGTGCGTCGAGCACACCGGCTTGCACTTGCCGCAGCGCAGGCAGTCCTTGATCGAATCGGCGATGCCTCCGATCGCGCTTTGCTCGAGGATCAGGCTCTCGTGGCCGATCAGCGAGAAACTCGGCGTGTACGCCCCCGACAGATCGGCGGGTAGCTTCGCGTCGCGCAGCAGCTTGCCGCGATTGAAGACGCCTTTCGGATCGACTCGCTGCTTGTAGCCGGCGAAGGGCGCCAACTCGTCGTCCGTCAGGTAGTCCAGCTTGGTGATGCCGATCCCATGCTCGCCCGAGATCACGCCACCCAGGGCGCGCGCGAGCCGCATGATGCGCGCGACCGCGGCATTGGCCTCGCGCAGCATGTCGTAGTCGTCGGAATTGACGGGAAGGTTGGTGTGCACGTTGCCGTCGCCGGCATGCATGTGCAGCGCGACGAACACGCGGCTGCGCAGCACGCTTGCGTGCGTTTCGACGATGCGCGCCACGATCGGCGCGAAGGCAAGGCCCGCAAAGATCTCCTCCAGTGGCGACTTGAGCTCGCGTTTCCAGGAAACGACCAGCGAGTGTTCCTGCAGCGCCGGGAACGTCGTGTCGATGCGGTCGAGCAGATCCTGCCAGCGTTCGCGCGTGGCCGCGATCAGCTCGCCCGCCTCCTCCAGCTTGGCGGCGACGATCTCCGGCGCCGGCCGCACGTCGCTTCCGGGCGCCCAAGCATGGTCGAGCAACGGACTCGCCAGCCGTGCCGCGAGTTCGTCGCACAGCTTCACCTTGTTCCGTATCGACAGCTCGATGTTGATCCGTTCGATGCCGTCGGTGTAGTCACCCAGGCGGTGCAGCGGGATGACCACATCCTCGTTAATCTTGAACGCATTGGTGTGCCGGGCGATGGCGGCCGTGCGCGCGCGGTCCAGCCAGAATTTCTTGCGCGACTCCGCCGACACGGCCACGAAGCCTTCGGCCCCGCGCGCGTTGGCGATGCGCACGACCTCGGACGCGGCCCTCGCCACCGCGTCGTCGTCGTCGCCGACGATGTCGCCCAGCAGCACCATCTTCGGCCGTCCGTGCCGCTTGGCCTTCGTGGCGTAGCCGACGGCCTTCACATAGCGCTCGTCGAGATGCTCGAGGCCGGCCAGCATGACGCGCGCGTTGCCTTCCTTCGGCAAGGCATCGATGCAGTTCTTGATCTCGACAATGGCCGGCGTCGAATCGCGCACCTGTCCGAAGAATTCGAGGCAGACGGTGCGGATGGCCGGCGGCATTGTGTGCAGGATGAAGCGCGCGCTTGTAATGAGCCCGTCGCAGCCTTCTTTCTGGATGCCCGGTAATCCGGACAGGAACTTGTCGGTGACGTCCTTGCCCAGTCCCGCCATGCGAAACGCCACCCCCGGAATGACCAGCGTCTCCGTACGCTTGACGGTGTGTCCGTCCGCGGCCAGCCACCTGCATTCGAACGTGGCATGCGCCGCGTCGTGGATCTTCCCGAGATTGTGGTCGGTGCGCGTCACTTCGAGCCAATCAGCCTCAGGCGTGACCATCCGCCACGACACGAGGTTGTCGAGCGCCGTGCCCCAAAGGACCGCCTTCTTGCCGCCGGCGTTCATCGCGACGTTGCCGCCGATGCACGACGCGTCGGCCGACGTCGGATCCACAGCGAATACCAGCCCATCGCGTTCCGCCGCCTCCATGACGCGCCTTGTGACCACGCCGGCGCCCGCGTCGATGGTCGCGATTTCGCGCGCGTGCCCGGACAGCGCGATGCGCTCCACCGCGGACAGGCGCTCCAGCTTTTCCGTGTTGATCACTGCCGAGCGCGCGTCAAGCGGAATGGCCCCGCCCGTATAGCCGGTGCCACCACCGCGCGGGATGATCGTCAGCCCGAGTTCAATGCACCCCTCGACCAGACCCCGAACTTCGTCTTCGGTGTCGGGATAGAGGACTACAAACGGATACTCAACGCGCCAGTCCGTTGCGTCAGTGACGTGCGACACGCGCGCCAGGCCGTCGAACGCGACGTTGTCCTTGGCGGTCCAGCGACCAAGCACGCGGCGCGCGCGACGGCGCAACTCCCGCGTCTCGTCGAATGTCGCGGCAAAGCGGTCGACGGCCTGATGCGCGGCAGCGACCAGCTGCGCCACCTTCCCGTCGCGGCCGTCATTCGCCGTGGCCGACTGCGGCTCGCTTTCGCGCCGCCGGAGCTCGACTTCGTGCAGGCGATGCCGCAGCGCGGCGACAAGCAGCGCGAGCCGCTTCGGATTGTCGAGGAGATCGTCCTGCAGGTAGGGATTGCGCTCGACGACCCAGATGTCGCCCAGCACCTCGAACAGCATCCGGGCGGAGCGGCCGGTGCGGCGCTCGCCGCGCAGTTCCTCCAGCACCTGCCACATCGCCGGGCCCAGCAGCCGGATGACGATTTCGCGATCGGAGAACGACGTGTAGTTGTACGGAATCTCGCGCAGGCGCGGTGCCTCGGCGTGCGGGTCCTGCAACGGCACGAAGGCGTCGCTGACTGCGTTCATGATCGGGGCATTCATGGCAACCTGACATGTTACCGCAGTGCAGCAAACACCGCGCGCGGTGACGCCAATGCCCGCGTGAGCGCGATCCCGTTTCATGACGCTCCGCAAGGCCACGGATTGCCCGCCCCACTTATAATGCGCTGCGATGCAGCAGCCAAATAACCTGTGCCGGGCGCGCTGGCTTGCCGCCTTCCTCGTCGGCGCCTGCGTGATCCCGTTTTCCGTGGCGGCGGCCGAGTACCCTGACCGCCCGGTACACCTCGTCGTGCCGTTTCCCGCGGGAGGGGGCGCCGACACGCTCGCGCGGATCATCATGCCTCGCGTCGCACAGGCGCTTGGGACGCCGATCGTGATCGACAACAAGCCTGGCGCCGGGGGCAACATCGGCGCGGAAATCGTCGCGCGCGCGGCACCCGACGGCTACACGCTGCTGTACGGCACCAACGGCACCCACGCCATCAATTCCACGCTGTACGCCACCCTGCGTTTCGACCCGGTCCGGGATTTCGCGCCGATTTCGCGGATGACCTTGATCGCGGCGATGCTCGTCGTGAACCCGGACTTCCCCGCGAATTCGGTCGAAGACCTGATCCAGTACGCGAAGGCGCACCCCGGCGCTGTCAATTTCGCCTCGGCGGGCAACGGGACGACATCGCATCTGGCCGGCGAGCTCTTCCGGACCATGGCCGGCATCGACATCGTGCACATTCCATATCGGGGCGGCGCGCTCGCGATGATGGATGTCGTCGGCGGGCAGGTGCAGATGATGATCGACGTGATGCCGAACGCGTACCCGCAGGTACAGGGCGGCAAGGTGCGCGGTCTCGCGGTCACGACGGCGAAACGATTCCCGGCGGCGGCCGATTTTCCGACCATCGCGGCGTCCGGCGTGCCCGGCTACGAAGTCAGCGCCTGGGACGCGATCTTTGCCCCGGCCGGCACGCCGGTGCAGATCATCGACCAGGTAAACGCCGCAGTCCGAAAGGCGCTCGAGGATCCCGCGGTGGCAGAATCGCTGCTCAAGCACGGCGCGCTGGCCGTTCCCGGCACGCCGGACGAACTCGCGCGCCATATCGCGGCGGAAACGGACAAGTGGGCCAAGGTCGTCCGGAAGTCCGGTGCGAAGATCGATTGACCGACGGCCTTTCGAGGTTTCTGCACCCTCCCCATGGAGTACGCAATGGACGTTTCCGCCCCGCCACCCGTTCCGACCTGGAAGGCCGTTCCGGGCTTCGTCGACATCATCTACGCGAAGTCCGACGAAGGCATCGCTAAGATCGTCATCAACCGGCCGGAGGTGCGCAATGCTTTCCGGCCCGAGACCGTGCGCGAGATGCAGTCCGCGTTCGCCGATGCCCGCGATGACGCCGACATCGGCGTCGTGATACTCACCGGCGAGGGGCGGGAGGCGTTCTGTTCCGGCGGGGACCAGCGTGTCCGCGGCGACGGGGGCTATCTGGGCGGCGACGGCGTTCCCCGTCTCAACGTTCTCGACCTGCAGCGGCAAATTCGCACGCTTCCGAAACCTGTCGTGGCGATGGTTGCCGGCTATGCCATCGGCGGTGGTCACGTCCTGCACATGATCTGCGACATCACCATCGCGGCGGACAACGCGCGATTCGGACAGACCGGACCCCGGGTAGGCAGCTTCGACGGAGGCTACGGCGCGTCGTACATGGCGCGCATCGTCGGGCAGAAGAAGGCGCGCGAAATTTGGTTCCTGTGCCGCCAGTACGACGCCCACCAGGCGCTCGACATGGGTCTCGTCAATCGCGTGGTCCCCTACGAGCAGCTCGAAGCGGAAACAGTGCAGTGGTGCCGCGAAATGCTCGCCAACAGCCCCATCGCGCTGCGCTGTCTCAAGGCAGCGCTCAATGCGGATTGCGACGGCCAGGCGGGCCTGCAGGAACTCGCCGGAAACGCCACGCTGCTCTATTACCTTTCCGCGGAAGGGCAGGAGGGACGCAACGCCTTTCTCGAAAAGCGGAAGCCGGATTTCCGGAAGTTCAAGCGGCTGCCATGAACGTCGCGCGGGCGTTTCGACTCGTACCTGGCAGTCCGCGCACGGTGATGCTTGCCCGATTCCCGTGAGCGACTCCCTTTCCATCTTCGCGGCCGCTCGCGATGCCGGCGATGCGCCGGGGCTCCGCGTCGGGGACCGCGTCTACACGTTCGCGCAGCTCGCGGACATGACGAAACGCCGTCTCCTCGAACTGACGCCCGAGCGGCGCGACGGCTTGCCCTGCCGGCTCGAAGGGGCCAACACGCTTGCGACGCTGATCACGCTGTACGCGCTGCTGGAAATGCGCGTTCCCGCGCTGCTCGTCCATCCCAGGCTCACGCCGCCGGAGCGGACCGCCCTCGCGCTCGCGGCGGCGCGCGCAGGCCCGTTGGCGTTCCCCGATGCCGCCGCAATCATCTTCACATCCGGCACCACCGGCGAGCCTCGCGGCGCGGTATTGACCCGCTCCGGGCTGGCTGCTTCGGCGGAGGCAAGTGCCGCCAACCTGGGATGGCAGAACGACGACGCCTGGCTGCTGTGCATGCCGGTTGCCCGCGTTGGTGGGCTGTCCATCGTTACGCGCTGCCTCGCCGCGCGCCGGTGCGCGGTCCTGGTCCCGGGATTCGATGCCGGACTCTTCCCGGAGTGGATCGCTAACTGGCGCATCACGCTGGTTTCGCTGGTGCCCACGATGCTCACCCGCGTGTTCGACGCCCATCCGGATTGGCAGGCGCCGTCCCACCTGCGGTGCGTGGTGCTGGGCGGCGCGACGGCTTCGTCGAGGCTGCTTCGCCACGCCCAAGACCAGCGACTGCCGATCGTCCTGACTTATGGCCTGACCGAGACGACCTCGCAGGTTGTTGCGACTCCCTACGCCGCGCGTTTTGCACCGGCCGAATGCGGCGCCGGCATTGCGCTGCGCGGAATCGGTATCCGCGTCGATGCCGGACGCATCGAAGTGCGCGGTCCCACGCTGATGGCGGGCTATTGGAACGAAGCGCCACTGGTGGCGGGCGCCTGGGTCGATACGGGCGATCTGGGTGAATTCGACCCCGGCGGCTATCTGCACGTGCATTCGCGGCGCGAGGACCTGATCGTCAGCGGCGGCGAAAACGCGTATCCGGCCGAAGTCGAAAGAACGCTGGAAGCCTTTCCCGGCATTGCGGCTGCTGGCGTTTTCGGTGTGCCGGACGAGGTTTGGGGTCAAACGGTGGCGGCTGCCCTCGTCGCTGAAGAATATCCGCCGCCCGACGCGGCGTTGTTCGACTACGTCAGCAGGCAGTTGGCCCCGCACAAGCGGCCGCGCCACGTCTGCTATCTGCCTCGCCTCCCGCACGGTCCTTCGGGCAAGCTGGACCGCCGCGCGCTCGCCGAGAATCCGCCGTTGTTGCGGCCGCTCTTGCCGGCCTGAGAACCGGGCCTAATGGGGGCCGGCCGCCTCAGGTCCCACGCCATACGGTGGCGGCATGATCGCCGTCAGGTGCCGGAACAATTCGCGGAACGCCTTGCTCGCCGGAACACCGACGACCGGATCGTCGTTCGACGCGAACGCCGCGTCGATCGCGTCCCAGTCCTCGTGCGTCAGCGCCTCGGCCGCAAGCGGCAGCACGTCATCCTCTTCGCGGCGCATGTGCAGCCAGTGGAAGTGCGCGTAACGCTCCACGCCCTCGGCGAAGGGCGCCAGCGCCGCCGGGTCGGCGCGGAAAGCTTCCCACTTCGCCTTCAGTTCGGCGAACCGTTCGCGCCCGACCTCGTGTTCGCGGTGCAGGCTGTCGAGCAGCGGTGCGGCGTCCGGCCTGCGCACACGCAGCCGCGCGAACAGGAAATCGTCCTCCTTCGGGTGATGCAGCCGCTCGGGAAATTGCTCGATGTAGTGGAACAGCGCGCCGAGCAGCGCATGGTCCGGCGCCATGCGCCCCGCCACGATTTCCGCCACCAGGTGGCGCAGTCCCTCGACCACCGCGGTGATGGCGCGGTGCTCGTCCTGGATGATCGCGATCGCCTTCATCTGCAAGCGCCTCCGTTCACGATACGGCCACCAGCCGGTGCAGCGTCGCCGGATCGGCG
>Ga0302321_100005071_pt1 | contig 11479 bp, 12 predicted proteins | sample Fen_T0_1_FD_202505 | JGI IMG/M metagenome (GOLD analysis project Ga0302321, IMG submission 202505) | Peat permafrost microbial communities from Stordalen Mire near Abisko, Sweden - Fen_T0_1 | ecosystem: Environmental > Terrestrial > Soil > Wetlands > Permafrost | place: Sweden: Abisko...
GTGTTTTCAGTCATCGGCGTGATGACGGTGATCGCGGGTTTGCGCGGGCAGGTGGAGGCAAATTTGACGGTGCTGGGCTCGGCCAGTTTTCAGATCAGCAAGTGGACGTTCAAATTTGGCAATCCCAACGACCGGTTGCGTAACCGACGCGATATTACTTATCCGATGGCGGATCGCTTCAAGGAGTTGATGGGCGATAGCGCTCGGATTAGTCTTCGCATTCAACGCGGCGGCTTGCGCGTGATAAAGGGCGACCGTAAGACAAACCCGAATACGCAGCTGGTGGGAGCCGACGAAAATTATACCACTGCTTTTAATTATGAGGTGGCCAGCGGTCGGAATCTCAGTTCTGAGGATGTTTCGTTAGGTCGTCCGATTTGTGTCATTGGTGAGGACGTGGCTAAAGTGCTTTTCCCTAACGAAAATCCGCTTGGTCAATCGGTGCGTATCGCCGGGCAGAATTACACGGTTGTTGGGCAATTTGTTCCGAAGGGGACGTCGTTTGGTCAGAGCCAGGATAATTTTGTCCTCACGCCGATCACACGCTGGCTGGCGATTTACGGTCGGGCCGGGCGATCGATTGGCATTAATGTGCAAGCGCCGAATCAAGCCGACCTCGTGGCCACCCAGGACAAGGCGATCGGCGTGATGCGGCAGGTGCGTGAACTGCATCCGGAGGACGGCAACGACTTCGAGCTCTTGACCAATGAGTCGCTCATCGAGTCGTTCAACAAAATCGCCGATGTGATTTCCATCGGCGCGTTTGTCATCAGCGTCATCGCGCTGCTCGCGGCGGGCGTCGGTGTGATGAACATCATGCTCGTGAGCGTGACCGAGCGCACGAAAGAGATCGGCGTTCGCAAGAGCATCGGCGCCAAGCAGAATAATATTCTCATGCAGTTTTTGATCGAGGCGGTGGCGTTGTCTCTGATCGGTGGTTTGGCTGGGGTGGTGGTCGGAGTGGCGGGTGGAAGTGTTGTGGCGGTATTGATGAAAGGCACCCTGGTTTTACCTTGGGGTTGGGTAGCAGCGGGTATGTTGGTTTGCGGCGGGATCGGCGTAATTTTTGGATTTTATCCGGCCTGGAAGGCGGCGCGGCTCGATCCGATCGAGGCGTTGCGCTACGAATAGGCGCGAGCGCTTGTGACGCGGCAGGCAAACGAAGTCGGCGGCCTGAAACAACGGTAGCCGCTGCCTTTGAGCAGCGGAAAATCAGCGTAGCGCGCAATCCCGCGTCATAAGTGACGCGGCACCCTCAATTTTTGAAATTCCCCAGGCTGGTCAGCGCTCGGAGATGAACGGATCGAAGGGCAGCTGCGCGGTGAGGCGGGCGCGCTCTTTTGACGAGATGCGCTGCTCGATAGCGGTAATGGTTGGTTCGAGTTCGGCGTCGGTCACCAGATGGCATTCGGCGTAGTTGAGCAGCTGGCTCCAACGTTGACGCAGGCGTGCTTCGGCGATCTGGCCATGTTCTTCGGCGGCGGCCTGGAACATCCCCATGAGCGTATCCAGGCTGGGCTGACGGTATTCGACAAATTCAGTGAGGAGCGCTTCGACCGCGGCCAAGGCATTGACGGGAGTGTTGTGAGGGAGTGTCTGCGTGCGAGCTACGCAGGACCATTGCTCAAGCACAGGAATACGGACGCGGCCAAAGTGCGTACCTTGGACGGCAGCGGCATGTTCGGCACTCCAGCTGTTGAGTTTCCCAATTTCAAGATCCAGTGCAGTGCTCGAACCATGCAGCGTGGTGATGCACCAGGTTGACTCGTCGGAATGGGCGGCGCGGCCTTTGTCGACATCGTTGCCGAGCGAATTGCGTGTGGCTTTGAGATCGCGCAAAAAGCCCAGCAGCCGGTCGGCGACCAGCGAGTGAGCGCGCCGCCAATGCTCGTGAAAACGGGATGCGCGCAGGCCTTGGCGGTAGAGCGGATCGATCTGCTCCATGTGTTGCAGCAGCAGGGCGCGTAGCGGGCCTTGCAACCGGTCGCGGGCCGCGGCCGTGCGCGCGAGCATCGCGTCGATCAGGCGGATTTGGCCTTGGATTGAGGCGGTGGCGGCAGCGAATTCTTCGCGCTGCTTTTTCGAGACGAGAAAAGCGATTTTTGGCTGTTTGGCGCGCAGCTCGTCTTCCCGACTTCGGGCATCGTTGCGTGCGTCTTCGAGCACGTGCCGCGCGGTTGAAAGGTTGGCCTCATCGCGCAGCATTCCCTTAATCGCGTCGGACAGTTCCGCGAAGGAGTTTTGCGCTGGTGTGGAGTTGGCGAGAGGCGGATTCACTGCGAGTAAAAGCGTCAACCGATCACCCGGTGCGAACAGCCCTCAGGGCGGGGCAGTGGAATCGCATACTGGGTAGCAGGTGGACACAGGGGATATATCGGCCAAAATCGGGCGAAGTTAAACCGATGTAAAAAAATAATCATTTACAGCGGTGCGACGTCGTCGGCGGTATTTGGCGGCAAGACTCAATCTGCCTGCCCGCTCGCGGAATTCTGAAATAGGGTTCGCGGACGCCGGGAATAAGTGTCGGCCAAAGCGCTCTCATTTTTGCGAACTCGCTTTTCTTCAACATGCTTCCCTGGCTCCATGAAATCATTCCTTGTCGCAATCTTCCTCTCCACCTTTGTGCTTCCTATGACGACCCACGCTGAATCAAAAACTGAAACGCTCGTGCTCGGCGGTGGCTGTTTCTGGTGTCTCGACGCGACTTATCAGCTGGTGCCTGGCGTGAAATCCGTGGTTAGCGGATACGCCGGTGGTCATCAGGTGCGGCCTTCATATCAGGATGTTTGCACGGGCGAGACCGGCCATGCTGAGGTCGTGAAAATCGAATACGATCCCGCGCAGGTGTCATTGGAGCAGCTGTTCGAGTTTTTCTGGAAAATCCACGATCCCACCACGCTCAACGCCCAAGGCAACGATCACGGCACGCAATACCGCTCGATCATCCTCTACGCGAACGACGCGCAAAAGGTCGCGGCGGAAAAGTCAAAAGCCGAAGCACAGGCGAAATTCTCTGATCCGATCACGACCGAAATCGTACCGCTCAAGGAGTTTTACCGCGCGGAGGAATATCATCAGGACTATTTCAGGAAAAATCCTGAAGCCGGCTATTGCCGCTACGTGGTGAAGGCCAAGGTCGACAAGGCCAAGAAGGTGCTGGGCGGCCATTGAGGCGCAAGCGGGCGCGACCCGACGTTGAAGAGAGCTTGAGCTCAGGCCTGGACTCGGCTCCTTCAAAGGCATGCCTGAGTCGTCTCCTGTGAATCCCGCCGAAAGCGGTCTGGAAGTGCGCACGTATTTTGTGCGCAACCGCAACGCCCTCGTCGCCCGCGCGTCCTTCAGCGAGCTGTTCGTCGATTATTATCTACACCTGAGCGACCAAAAGATCCGCCTGCAGCCGGCGCATGATACGATGTTCAAGCGCGCGCTGGTTGGGCTGACACTGCACTGCGCGTCGCGACCGTGGAACGAGATGGTGGCCTGGACGCTGCATTTTCAAGAGCCGCTCGTTAACCTCTTTCTGACCGGAGACAACAGCGATGGAGCACTCACCGGCCGGGTCTTTGAAGAAAACGTGCGCGAGATGGACACGAATGTTTTTTATGCTGACGTGGTGCGAGGCAAGGAACCCACGCGACGCAGCGCGGTGAATTTTACCGGTGATGATCCGTTGCGGACGGTGGAAAACTTTTACGCCCAGAGCGAACAGCGAGCTGCAAAGTTTTTCCAGGTGGCCGAGGAGGAATTCGTTTTGGTGGCCGAGCATCCCGACTTCGATCGCACTTGGTTCGAGGCGTTGACCACCGAGGCGGTGAAAACGCTCGAAACGACCGAAACCCTGGCGTTGATGGAACGTCGCATCTATCGCTGGCACTGTGGCTGCAACCAGCTGCGCATGCTCGAAGTGCTGGCTCCGGCGGCGCGGCAGGACATCGGCGATCTCTTCGAGGCCGACGAGAAAATCGAGATCCGCTGCCCGCGTTGCGGTGCCCGTTATACGATCACCCGCGAGGCGATGGAGGCTTTTCTCGCCAAGCCATGAACGAACCAATTACAAGCGACTACGTCGATCGTTTCGGCGGAGTCGGCCGCCTGCTGGGTCTGGCCGGGCTGGATCGGGTACACGCCGCGCACGTGGCGGTGGTCGGCATCGGCGGAGTCGGCTCGTGGGCTGTCGAAGGGCTAGCGCGCAGCGGCGTGGGCGCACTGACGCTGATCGATCTCGACGACGTGTGCATAACCAATGTCAATCGCCAGCTGCCCGCGCTCGACGGCCAGATTGGCCGGCCGAAAGTCGAGGCGGTGGCCGAGCGCGTGCGTCTGATTAATCCAGCTTGTCGCGTCGAGGCACTGGCGGAGTTTTTCACGGCGTCCAGTGCGGAGCGGTTGCTCGCGCCGCGCTTCGATTGTGTCGTGGATGCGATCGACGGGATGACGAACAAGGCGTTGCTGATCGACGCCTGTGTGCGGCGAGGTCTGCCTTGCGTGACCGTCGGCGGCGCGGGCGGAAAATGTGATCCAACCAAAATCCGGGCTGGCGATCTCGGCGAATCGACGACGGATGACCTGCTGCGGCAGGTGCGGAAGAAGCTGCGGCGCGCTCACGGCTGGTCGCGCGGTGAAGGCCAGCTCTATGGCGTGCGTTGCGTATATTCGACCGAGAAGCCAGTATTCCCCTGGGCCAACGGTACGTGTTCGGCCGAACAGGAACCGGGAACTAATCTGAAGCTCGATTGTGCGAGCGGCTTTGGCACGGTCGTATTTGTCACTGGCGCCTTCGGTCTGGCCGCCGCCGGTGAAGCGGTGCGACTGATCGTGAAGGCCAGCCTAGCGGTCGAAAAGCCGTAGGAAGTTTGCCTCTACTTGACTGGCAAGGGCAGCAACGGTCAGCCCGAGCAGCGCGGCGAGACCGGCGTAAGCGGCTTCGATATTTCCTGGATGGCTGATTGCCGCGCCCGTGGGCGAAGGCGGGAGTTTGTAGGTGCGCCAGGGTTGTGGAAGCGGCATGGCTGGCGCATCGGTTTCGACGAGCAGGCGGTCGAGTGGAATGGTTTTAAACGCGTCGCGGTGACGGCCTTTGCGTTCGTCGAGAAATGAGCCGTTGAAAGAAAAATAGGCGCCGCGTTCGGCGAAGCCACGCACCATTTCGGCCGGTCCGGAGTAGGCGTGGAGCAGGAATCCGCGGGCGGGCAGTTTGGCGGTGCGAATAATTTCCCTGAGCGCGCCCCACGCGTCGAGGCAGTGAATCGTGACCGGACGGTTGTCCTTGGCGGCCAGTTCGAGCTGGGTTGAAAAAACTTCGATCTGTTCGTCAAGCGGTGATCGGCGCAGGCCGACCAAGCGCGGATCGTCGGGCCGTGCTTGGTCGAGAATCCAGCGGTCGAGTCCGATCTCGCCAACGCCTGCGCCGGGATGGACGGCGAGGACAGCGGAGAGTTTTTCACGCCAGGCGGGCGAGCGGTTGCCGACATCCCACGGATGCAGGCCGAAGCTCGGTATGACCCACGTGAAGCGTCGCGAAAGTTCGGATACACGCGCCCAGTCGTCTTCACAGGTGCCGTTGACCACCGCTTTGCGCAGGCCGAGTCCAGCCAGTTGTTGCGCAACTGGGTCGAGGTGCGGAGCGAGCCATTCGTCCTGCAGGTGGTTATGCGCGTCGTAATAGACGGTGCTCATGACGGACTTGGCGAAGAGGGTGCGCCGGAGGCGATTTTTGCCCGAGCGATTTCGCGGATGCGATTGCGGACGGCGGCAAGGCCGTTTTGCCGGGTGGGAGAAAGATCACGTAGCAGCTCGAGTTCGTCGAGAAACGCGGGCTCAGTTGCAACGATCTCTGCGGGCGTCGCGCCGGAGTAGGCATCGCAAAGCAGATGGACGAGACCTTTGACCATGGGCGAATCGGCGTCGTAGCGGAGGCCGAGAGTTCCGTCGGCGCGGAGTTCGCCGATCACCCAGACCGCCGACTGACAACCGGCGACGCGATGCGCAGAAATCTTTTCCTCCTGGGGAAATGGTTTGAGTTGGCGCGAGCGGTCGACGATGACCGCAAGGCGTTCTTGACGGTCGGGAATAATGCTCAAGTCGTCGATCAGTTGTCGGTGCCGTTCGGCCAAGGTCATGCGCCGATGACGGGAGGATTCTTGGAAAAACGCGAGCCGACGTCGCTATTACGCAACGTCGGCTCAACGGAACAAGCCCCTAAACCTAAAAATCTACGTCGCGGCAACGCGCTTCGAGCTGCTTGGTGACCAAGTCAACCTGCTCTTCGGTGAGCATCGGCGTGTTGCGGTTCACGACGGCGGCGATCTGCTTGGGATTGAGCACGCGCACGGTGTTGATCGCGTGTTCTTCCACCCACCAGCCGGGGAAAACTAAAATCGGCTGGACGGGCACCTGGCGACCGAGAATTTGGGCGAGCCAGCTTTCGAGCCAGATCGCACGATCACGGGCAAACTCGAGGCCTTGGAAATCGTCGCCCCAAGGATACACGAGTTTTTGTCCGTCGAAGATGATCTTGTGTTCGGCGAAACCGGGACGAGGTGTACCGCGGGTGCGGCTTCTTGTCTGGAGGGCGAACACTCCGGTAGAGCCAACGATAACGTGATCCAGATTAAAGCTCGGCTGGGCTTCGCTGGCCGGCACGTTGTGAAAAATCTGGAAACCTTTTAGGCGCAATCCGTCGATGACCTCGCCGACTTCGCGTTCGCCGAAATAGGCGATGCGAAGTTCGTAGCGCTCGTCGAGAATCTTCATGAGCCAGCGGGCCGCGAAATAGAGAACCACCGCTAGCGCCAGCAGCAGTACAATCTGGGCGAGGATCTGATACGGGTCGGGGACGGCGCTGATAATCCATAGGCCGAGAACTAAAAGGAGCAGCGGAATCAGGGCTGTGCCGGTGAGATGGAGTAGCAAGAGGTCATCGAAGGCAGAGAGTTTGCGCCGCTGGCTTTCGCCGGGGACGCGCAGGAGTTTTTCGACAACGGGCGTACGTTCGTTGCGTCGTTTTACCCTCCAAACCCAAATGCCACCGACAACCGCGAAATAAACCAGAATGTATGCCACTAAATACGTGTAATTTAAGGGGTTCATAAACGTTGAGGCTGGTTGAAAGTGCTTCGGCGGACCGCGAGAGTCGAGGCAAGTGACGGCAGCCGTGGGATTTTCACCATGCTTTGACGGGGCGTGATTCGCTCCGAGCGAGAAGGCTTGGGCGCAAAGCCGTCGAGGCCGGTTTTGGCATCAACAGTCACCGCTGCTGTCGGACAAAACACCGCCAGTAAATCAGTTAACGCGTCTGAAAGGCAGGGCTCAGACCTGCCCGCGGTCTTTGTCCTTGGTCACGTTTTCAGGGCTAGCTCTAACAGCGTACCTGCTAAGCACTAGTTCGTTCCGCAACCAGCAGAACCAACTAGAGTATTCGGAAAATAGCGTAGCCGCGTCCATTAAGACGCGGCTCTGTGAGCTCCCACGACTGGCCGCTGCTTAAAGGCTACGGCTACCGGTCTATTTTATATGCTCGAGCTCTACGACCTGCGCCCCCTGGTCTTCAGGGAGTGATCCCTGTAACCGGCTGTTCGACGGCTTTGCGTTTGAGGAAAGCGGCCACGATCAGAGAAATGATCACATTAAAAACCATGCCGATGAATAACCCGACGATTGCCGTAACTATCGGCTTGGTCATCATGCGCATGAATTGCGTGGCCTTATCGATTTGGTCGGAGGAAACCCCGGCGGCTTGAAGCTTGGCCGTCTGGGCCTGAATAGTGACTTCGGCGAAACCAGGATTGATGAAACTCTGGTAGAGGAATTGGAAAACGGTTCCGAACAGGACGGCGAACAGCGAGATCATCACGGCGGCGCCAAGAGCCATGCCGTAGCTAAAATCCTGTGTGGCAGGCAGGGTGGCGCGTTTTGCGCGAATACCTACGATCAGAAAACCGATAAGAAGGCACAGTGCGGTCACCGTTGTGACGAGATTTGCGGTCTGAAGTTTGTCCGGATCAGAGTGAAGACCGGTGAGATAAAGCACGAGGGTGATGACCGCGTTGCTGATCGCGATGAACGAACCGTAGGTGAGATAGGGTTTCATGCGCCAAAAGATTGGTGATCTCCGCGCCCAACGCAACTTTAGTGTGGCCTGTCTTGGTGGGGCTTTCCCGGTTTGCGCAGGGCGACAATGGTTGCGCCCCAGCTGCCGCTGGTTTCGTCGCCCAGCTGGAATCCTTTAACGAGAGGCGAACGGCGCAGGAACGCATGCACCGTTTCCCTTAAAGCGCCGGTTCCTTTGCCGTGGACGACGCGCACTTGAAAGATATCTTTTTCGCGGCAGGCATCAAAATACGCCGCCAGTACGCGACCGGTTTCAGCCGGAGCAAACGTGTGCAGATCCAATTCACCCGTGATCGGTATGCGAATCGGTTCTTCTGCGGCCACGATGTCCTCCGTGTCCTCGTCGCCCGGAATGCTTATTTTTCCGGCGGTGGAACGACGGAAGGCGTGTTTGGTTCTGCGGCTGGTTTATTTTCCAGCTTCGTCTTGGGGCTTTCGGGCTGAGCTTCCATGGCTTTCTTGATTTCTTCTTCCACGCCAGCCGTGGCTTTTTTGAATTCGCGCACCGATTTGCCGAGGCCGCGGGCGAGTTCAGGCAGCTTTTGACCGCCGAAGAGCAGGAGGATCACGAAAAATATCATCAACAGCTCCGGGCCGCCGATGCCTTCGATGAAGGCCGGTGAAGAAGTGGGGAAAGGGTTCATGGCAGAAGTGTGACGTCCTCAGCTTAACGAAGTGTCGTCGTTCAGCTACAATAAGGAAATCGATATGCTGCGCCCGCGCAATATCACCGTCACTTTATCTGCACCTCGACGACGAAGTTTTGTGTTTGGCCCGGTGCCACCCAGTGCAGGTCGAGCTTGTGGGCCGGGGCGTTGGCCGGGCCCATCCACGGTTCGACACAGTAGTAAGGGACGTTGTCGTCAGCAGCCCAGGTTACGAAGGTGGCGTCGGGTGGAGGTACCTTTGTGGTGCCGAGTTTGACCGCGACTTCGCCAGGACTCGTTTTTGGTCCAAAGACAATGGTATTGGTTTTTAGACCGGTGTGAAACGTGTCGATCAGTGCGCGGTTGTCCAACGATTCCTGCAGCTGAAGCGCCGGGCCTGGCAGGAGCTGGCCGTTGCTCTGATCCTGGCGGTAGGTCTTGGTTGAAGGAATGCGGATCGCGTAATCGCCGCGTTTTATGCCTTCGCGCCACGGCACAGCAAAATAGAAATGATGGCCCGCGCTCCACGGGATGGGCTGTTTGTCGAGGTTGCGCAGGGTGAACTCGCAGGCGAGTCCGAGCGGTTCAAAGCGGTAGGTGACGGTGAATTCGTAGTCGTAGGGGTAGGCGGCGCGTGACGCTTCGTCCGGCACGAGCTGGGCGGCGAAACCACGTGCGTCAAGGCGCGTGACTTCGAATTTTCCCTGGCGGGCAAAACCGTGCATCGGCATCGCGCGGCGGGTGCCGGTCGCATCGCGCCAGAACTGGATTTCGCCCTCATCGAAGCAACGTCCGCTGAATGGAAATAAGATCGGGTTGCCGCCGCGAGCCCGCACGAATTCGTCGACCGATTTCAACTCCGGCCAGTGTATGACCTCGCGAATGCTATCGTCGCCGTGCTTCACGTGCCAGTGCATGAGGCGCGCGCCCCGCTCGGGCGAAGCGAGAAATGTCGAGCTACCGACCTCCCAACGGGTGACGCTGGTGCCGAGATACGGGACTGTTTCCATGCCAGTGGTGTTAAGGCTCGAAGTCGTGAACACGCAAAATATTTTTCGCGATGAAATTTTGCATTCCGGGTTGCCCTGACGAATCGCCTGTGGAAACGCAGACAGGGATTCCACGGGCAAAGCGCGGAGCGACGCTTGCATCGGGCCAGCTAACCTTTCAGTTTTCCTCTCTCATGCTTCGCACGTTCATCAAGGCGCTCATGTTTCTCATGCTGGCCGGAATGGCCGGTGCTTCCGCTCAGGCCGCCGACACGCCGCTACCTGTGACCAAGGCAAAAAAAGTTTCGGTGATCATCATCCCGGTGCGGGATGAAATCACAGAACCGGTGCACTTTATCCTGCGTCGCGGGCTGAAGGAAGGCGCGGATGTCGTGATCCTCGACATGCAAACCCCAGGCGGAAGTGCGGCGACGGCGCTCGAAATGATGGAAGCGCTCAGCAAATTCCCAGGCAAAACCATCACATTTGTAAATGCCGAAGCGATGTCGGCCGGCGCCTTTATCGCGGCGGCGACGGAAGAAATCTGGTTTGTACCTAATGGCGTGATCGGTGCAGCGGCAGCGGTGACTTCCGAAGGACAGGACATTCCCGAGACGATGCGGCTTAAGCTGAATAGTTTTCTCCGCGCGAAGATCCGCGCCATTTCCGAAGGCAAAGGCCATCGGGGCGAAGTCGTTTCGGCGATGATCGACAAGGACTATGAGCTGAAGATCGGCGACAAAGTACTCAAAGGGAAAGGCGAGCTGCTCTCGTTGACCGCTACCGAGGCCGCCAAAACTTATGGCGAACCACCGCAGGCGCTCCTGGCCGCTGGCATCGCGAAGGACATCGACGATCTGCTCACGCAAAAGTATGGCGCGGGCAACTACGAGAAGCGCACCTTTGAAATCACCTGGTCCGAAACCCTCGCACAGTATCTAAACAAAATTACGCCCATTCTGCTCGGGCTCGGGTTGCTGGCGCTTTTCATTGAATTCAAAACGCCAGGCTTCGGCATATTCGGTGTCAGCGGCATTGTGTTGCTGGCGATTGTATTTTTGAGCAGTTACGTTTCCGGTCTGTCCGGCCACGAACCGATTTTGTTTTTTGCCGTCGGCGTGATTTTGCTAGGACTGGAGCTCGCTTTCTTCCACACGGCTGGCGTGCTCGGTATCGTGGGACTGCTGATGATGGGCGGCTCGCTCGTCTGGGCGATGGCCGATTTTTGGCCAAACCAGCCCATATCGGTGGCGTGGTCAGGCGACTTGTTGGTCGAGCCTTTGAAAAATATGCTGATCGGGTTAGTCGTGGCTTTGGGATTGCTGGCGCTCATCGCCCGTTTCCTTCCTCACGGCTGGATCTGGCAGCGACTGGCCGTGGGCGGCGCGGTGTCGGGCGCCGGCGTGGCGACGGCTGTCGTGGATGAACAGGAAGCGCTGATCGGACGCGAAGGTGTGGCGGCGACGAGTTTGTTTCCCAGCGGGCAGATCGAAATCGACGGCCACCGCTATGAAGCGCGGCTGGAGGTCGGCTTCGTCGAAGAGGGAACTCCGATCCGAATCGTACGGCGGACCGGCTTTAACCTGATCGTGGAGGCAAAAAAGCCATGACGACCATCATTACTTTGTTTGTCGCTGGCGTGCTGTTGGTGGCGGTCGAGGTTCTCGTGCCGGGCGCGATTTTGGGTGTGCTGGGCGGGCTTTGTCTGCTGGGCGGCGTGGCGGCAGCGTTTTT
>Ga0302321_100005072_pt1 | contig 11479 bp, 11 predicted proteins | sample Fen_T0_1_FD_202505 | JGI IMG/M metagenome (GOLD analysis project Ga0302321, IMG submission 202505) | Peat permafrost microbial communities from Stordalen Mire near Abisko, Sweden - Fen_T0_1 | ecosystem: Environmental > Terrestrial > Soil > Wetlands > Permafrost | place: Sweden: Abisko...
GCTATTCGAATAATAAAAGATTATTCTTCCTAACATCAACATTTAATTATAAATTTAGCTATGGCTCAAGGTTGAGAGTTTTACGATGCCAGTCTTAATATACGTCCCTTATGTCGGCCGACACATCAGTAATACACCTTAAACCTTTTATCATGAAGAGTAAAATCCTCGTCTTTCTTATTTCAGTTTCCTTTTTCTTTTTTCAACCAGTTGTTAAATGCCAAACCAGTTACAACAACGAGATAAAGCAAGCTGCTGTTTCATTGTTCAACTCATTTGATAAAATGCAACAGCATATTGGTCAACTGAAGTTTACTGATACGGCAAGAATAAAATGGAATAACCTTCCTGTAGGCCTACGTGCAAGGGCAGGCATAAGCATGGGCAATATGAACGATGATCAGCGAAAAATGGTACACCGCATCCTCTCTGCATCGCTGAGTTCCCAGGGTTACCTTAAAGCTACCAGCATTATGCACCTGGATGATCTGCTGAACCGTTTTTATGACAGCCTATATTATAAAAAAGAAATCAGCGATACTACTTATACTTTTGTAAGATCATTGTTATGGTCGCATAAGAATTACTTCTTTGCATTTTTCGGAGCGCCAACAGACAGCATTTGGGGATATAAATTGGAAGGTCATCACCTGTCGATCAATTTTACGTTTGTAAAAGATAAACTTTCGGTAACACCATTTTTCATTGGTACCGATCCTGCTGAATATCAAAATTCGGTATATGCAGGCTGGCGTGTGTTGGGGCAGGAAGAAGACCTGGGCATTAAACTCATCCACCTGCTATCGCCTGCACAGCAATCAAAAGCTACTATGAGTAGTGCTGTACCAAAAGATATTATCACTGCTGCAGAAAGTGGTAAACGTTTGGTAGATGACTGGGGTATATTAGGTAAAGACATGAACAGTGAGCAGAAAGCCGTTTTGCAATACATCATCAGGGAATTTGTTTTTAATATGGAGTACGACAAAGCAGTAATTGAATACGACAAGATTGTGAAAGCTGGCATCGACAAAATTTATTTTGGCTGGATAGGTGCGTATGATGAAACAAAACCCCATTATTATGTTTTAAATGGCCCCACTTTTTTAATTGAATTTGATAATAACGGAGGGCCAAGAAATGGCGCCAATCACATCCATGCCATATGGAGAGAAAAAGGTAATGAATATGGCGAAGATGTTTTAAAGAAACATTACCAAATGGAAAAGCATTAGTTCACTAACTTGCATTGCAGCATAACTTTGTCCTTAAATAATTATGAAAATATCATTTACAAAATTTGTATTGATTGCTATTGTTAGTGTAGTAAACTTTACTGCAACCGCACAAAAGCCCAATGCCAAACCCATCATCACCGGTGCCGATCAAACAGAAAAATACATCAACGACTTAAAAAATAAACGCATTGCCATCCTTGCCAATCCCACTACCATCATTGGTAAAAAGCATTTGGTAGACAGCCTTATGAAAAGGGGCATCAATATTGTAAAAGTATTTGGCCCCGAACATGGTTTTCGCGGCAATGCCAGCAATGGCGCTACGGTGAGTGATGAAAAAGATTCTGCCACCGGCATCAAAATAATTTCTTTATACGGCGCCAAGCACAAGCCTTCGGCCGATGACCTTGCTGATGTGGACCTGATGATCTTTGATATACAGGATGTAGGCTGCAGATTTTATACTTACATCAATGTATTAAAAGAAGTGATGGATGCCTGTGCAGAAAATAACAAAACGCTGATGATACTGGATCGCCCTAACCCCAACGGTTATTTGGTTGACGGGCCTGTGCTGGACATGAAATATACTTCTGGTATTGGCCGTTATCCTATTCCCATTTCGCATGGCATGACGGTTGGCGAATTTGCACAGATGATCAATGGCGAAGGCTGGCTGGCAAATAAAATGCAATGCCGACTAAAGATCATTCCTGTTGCCAACTACAATCATGACATGCCATATACCTTGCCCGTAAAACCTTCGCCTAATTTAAATACACAACAGAGTGTGATGCTATACCCATCCACCTGTTTGTTTGAAGGCACCATTATCAATCTGGGCCGCGGCACTTATTTCCCGTTCACTATTTTAGGTGCGCCAGCATTAAAAGATAAATACGCTTTTAACTTTACACCTGTAAGCCTTGCAGGCATGAGCGAAACACCATTGCACATGAACGAAGTATGCTATGGTATTGACCTAAGGAATTATGATGTAAATGCATGGCGCAAAATCAAACGCATCAACCTGCAATGGATGATGGACCTCTATAAAGCTTATCCCTACAAGGATAAATTTTTTGACAGAACGCAAAGCAAACAAATGGGTAGCATTGATGGCCTTTCAGGTGATGGGGAATTTAAAAAACAGATCATTGCTGGTAAAACAGCAAAAGAAATACAGGATTCCTGGGAGCCGAAATTATCGCAGTATAAGCTGATGCGTAAAAAATATTTACTGTATCCTTAAATGGGGTGGATTATAATTGATAAAATTTCAGCATCCCTGATTTGAATCAGTTCTAAATAAATTTTCTCCTGCATAAATCTGTTTATCTTTATTCAGCAAATTTTCCTTTTGCTTTTTGTTTAATAACAGTTGAAGCTTAATTTATAAAACATTAATAAAAATACCGGTAATAATGAACCGTAAAAAGTTTTTGCAATCATTAGCACTATTACCATTAACAGGCGCCGCAATGAAACTGAACGAGCTGAATAAAATAACAGCCCCCTTTAACAGCACAGCACAAATGCCCGTACTGTTTTTAGGACATGGCAGCCCTATGAATGCCATTGAAGAAAATGAATTTGTAACCGGCTTTAGAAACATAGGTAAAGAAATTACCAAACCCAACGCCATCATTTGTATATCGGCACACTGGGAAACAAAAGGCACTTTTGTAACGGCCATGCAAAAACCTCCCACCATTCACGACTTTGGCGGGTTTCCGCAAGCATTGTTTGATGTGCAGTACCCTGCACCCGGCGATCCTGAACTGGCAAAAGAAACCAAAAGCCTTATCACCAAAACCACGGTGGGGCTGGATGATAAATGGGGACTTGACCATGGTGCCTGGAGTGTGATCAAACATTTATATCCCAACGCCGATGTGCCCGTGATACAATTAAGTTTAGATTATAGCCAACCTCCGCAATACCATTATGACCTTGCCAAACAACTGGCATCACTAAGAAAAAAGGGTGTGTTGATAATTGGAAGTGGAAACCTGGTACACAATTTAAGGATGGTGGCATGGGATAAGTTAAATGCAGGGGAATACGGTTACGACTGGGCGTTAGAAGCAAAGGCAAAAATGAACCAATTTATTTTATCCAACGATCACCAGCAACTGATCAATTATAAATCACAAGGCAAGGCATTTGACCTGGCCATTCCCACACCGGAACATTACCTGCCGTTATTGTATACCCTGGCATTGAAAGAAACAGATGAAAAAGTGAGTTTGTTTAACGACAAGGCCCTTGCCGGTTCGCTTAGCATGACATCGCTGAAGATTGATGCAGCATAATTTATTTAACCATCTCTTAAATAGAGCATTGACCGAATGAACAGGACTACCACCACATGCATTGTAGGCATCGGCAATACCCTTCGCTCCGACGATAGCGCAGGCGCTTATGTTTGCCGCTTATTAAAAAAGCAACAGGTACCGGTTACCATTATCACTACACAGCAATTGGATATTGCCATGGTAGAAGATCTTTCAAAATTTGATACGGTAATTTTTATCGATGCCGCAGTAGATAAAACCGCTTTTTCTTTTCAACCTTTACATACTACCCCACAGCAACCACAGTCAACTTCTCATCATATTAATGCTGCCATCCTGGCCAGCCTGGCCAAACAATTATTTGCCACAAAAACACAATTTTATCTTTGCGCTATTGGTGCTACTAATTTTGAAATGGGCACCACGCTTTCCGAAAAAACAAAGCAGCACGCAAATGATGCTGCTGCTATGTTGTTGAATTGGATAAAAACGAACGATTAAAAACTTCTTTCTACAGATTTTATTTTATTGCCTCCTGCATCAAATACTTCAATCACCATCGGCATTTTACCAATAGCATGTGTGGAGCAGGATAAGCAGGGATCGTAGCAACGAATGGTAGACTCTACCCTGTTCAGCATACCTTCTTCAATTTGGTTTCCTTTTACATACTGTTTAGCAACTTCTAATACCGAACGGTTCATAGAAGGATTATTTTGCCCGGTTGCAATCAATAAATTTACATTGGTAAGCTTTCCTGTTTCATCTGTTTTATAGTGATGGAACAAAGTGCCCCGTGGTGCTTCAGAACTACCAATGCCTTCTGTATAATTCCACCTGCCGTGGTGCTGAATATGTGTTGAGGTAACTTCAGGATCATTTAAAATCTTTTCTGCTATTTCAATATCACTCAATGCTTCTATGAGGCGGGTATAATGAAAATAGAATGTACCATGCACCGGCTTGCCATCATTCATGGCTTTAAAATTCTCAAACTCTTCCTGTGCTAAAGGTGTTTTCATTTTGGTGGCCACGTTCAGTCTTGCCAATGGGCCAACACGGTAAAAACCTTTGTCAAAACCAAATGGTTTGTAGTAAGGGTATTTAAGGTATGACCAGCTAACCGAGCGTTCTGCAATAAAATCCAGGTATCTTGCAGGGTCAACCTGGTCCTGCAGTATTGTTCCATCAGCATCAATAAAACGCAGTTTGCCATCATATAATTCATGTTCGCCATTGGGGCCAACGGTGCCTAAATACAATGTGGGCGATGTGGCAAATGAATTCACCATCGCATCATTTTGTTGGTGGAATGTTTTAATAATGTCAAGTCCTTTTTGTACGGTTTCAATCGCTTCAGGAATCCATTGCAATAATGCAAGACGGTTCTCTTCTGTAAGCGGATAGGCCATCCCGCCCGGTACAATGCCCATAATATGGATCTTTTTTCCGGTAATGCGCTCACTTAATTCCTGCCCGAATTTGCGCAAGCGTATACCCCTTACTGCAATGTCAGGATATTTTTCTGCAATGCCCAGGATATTTCTCTTTACCGGGTCACTGTCATACCCCAATAAAAAATCGGGTGACGACAAATGAAAAAATGACAGTGCATGAGAAGATAAGTTTTGACCGATATGCATCAGCCTTCTCAATAAGTTTGCAGTGTAAGTAGGTTGTATACCCTGTATCATTTCGCAGGCCTTTACACTGGCTAGCGTGTGGCTGGTGGGGCAAATACCGCAGATCCTGGGTGTAATGGTGGGCATCTCGGTGTACATTCTTCCTTCACAAAATTTTTCAAACCCCCTGAACTCGTTTACATGAAACAGCGCATCTTCCACATTACCGTTTTCATCCAGCTGAATAGAAATTTTTGCATGCCCCTCTATTCTTGTAACAGGAGATATGTAGATCGTTCTTCTTTCGGTCTTATCCATATTTCAATTTTTTTGCCTCGCTTAAATTAGGAAGGCGGTCATTTAAAAATTCAAACAACACATAAAAAATAGTATCTGCATTGGGCGGACAGCCGGGTATTACAAAATCCACCGTTACCACTTCCTGCAAAGGCACCACTTTATCATTTAACTTTAATAATGCCGGATCATTGGGCACCTGCCCTTCAGTATCATTGCTCACTGCATTTACGTAAGCCGCATCAAATACTTCTTTCAACGGAAAATAATTGCGCATGCCGGTAACATTGGTCATCACGGCGCAATCGCCAAATGCAATTAAGGTTTTTGCCTTTTTGCGGATGAGTTTAATTTCATGTAAATGTTCATCGCTGGTTACCGAACCTTCCACCAATGCAATATCACATTCCGGAAATTCTTTGCCATCCACTATCGGGCTCTTAACAATATCAGCCAGCTTGGCCACATCCAATATTCTTTCATCTATATCCAGTAAAGACATATGGCATCCCGAGCAGCCGCCCAGCCATACTGTTGCTAATTTTTTTTTGCTCATTTTTTTATTTTTTTTTGACCACGGACAATGGCTAACTTATAATTTACCATTCACGTCTCACGATTGACCATTCACGATTCACCATTCACGCCTCACAATCTCATCTTACGTTTTTCAATCAGCTCTGTAATCATCCCCGGTTTTTTATTTAATTGCCCCTGCACAATTGCCTTCGGCCATATGGCACCGGTAGGACAAGCGTGCAAACATTTTCCACAAGAGGTACAGGTTTCTGATTCGCCCCATGGTGTATTAAAATCAGAAATGACCCTTACCTGGTTGCCTCTGTTCATCACATCCCAGTTAAATGCGCCTTCCACTTCGCTACATACCCTTACACACCTGGTACACATAATACAGCGGTTGTGATCGAGTACATACCATGCATGCGACGTATCTACATTGCATTGCGGAAACAGGAATGGATAACGGATATGATCCAGTTCAACTTTATAACCCAGTTTTTGTAATTCGCATTGGCCGTTGGCCACACACACCGAGCACACATGATTTCGTTCGGCAAATAATAATTCGGTAGTAATGCGCTGGTATTTTTTTATCCTTTCTGTTTGTGTACGAACGATCATATTGGCTGCCACCTTTGTGGTGCAGGCAGATAATAATTTATTGTTGCCCTCTATCTCTACCAAACACAGTCGGCAGGCGCCAATATCAGTAATGCCTTTTAAGTGGCACATCGTTATCAGTTCAATTTCATTTTCACGGCATGCTTCAAGAATAGTTTTCCCGGTATCTACTTCCAGTTTTTTCTCGTCGATATAAATAAATATTTTAGCCATACAATTCTTTTTATTGCACTAATTGTTATTCCTGCTCTATCCTGCTTACATACTCGTGCCTGAAATGCCGCAGCGTACTCAGCAATGGATTGGGTGCTGATGCACCTAAACCACAAAGGCTGGTTTCTTTTACATATGCCGCCAGTTCCTCCAATCTTTCCAGGTCGATACTGGTGCCTTTGTTATCGCAAATTTTTTGCAACAGGTCATGCATCATTTTGGTGCCCACCCTGCAGGGTACACATTTGCCACAGCTTTCATCCATGCAGAATTCCATAAAATATCTTGCCACGTCCACCATGTCTGAACTCTGATCCATAATGATCAATCCACCAGAACCCATTATAGAACCTAGGCTGATCAGCGATTCATAATCCATCTTTACATCTAAGTGTTCTGCCGGTATACAACCACCGGAAGGACCACCTGTTTGTGCCGCCTTAAACTCACCACCACCCTGCACGCCACCGCCAATATCAAAAACAATTTCACGCAGGCTGGTGCCCATCGGTACTTCAATTAAACCAGAGTAATTTATTTTTCCTGCCAATGCAAAAACTTTTGTACCGGCGCTTTTTGGTGTACCAATGTCGCTATACCATTCTCCACCGTTATTGATGATGGGCACAATGCCTGCAAATGTTTCTACATTATTAATGAGTGTTGGCTTACCCCATAAACCCGATTCTGCAGGAAAAGGCGGCCTTGGTTTTGGCGTACCTCTTTTACCTTCGATAGAAGCGATCAATGCTGTTTCTTCGCCACACACAAATGCACCCGCGCCAATACGTACCTCCACATCAAAAGAAAAAGTGGTGCCCAAAATATTAGTGCCTAAAACGCCTAATTTCTTTGCCTGTTTAATAGCTAATTCAAATCGTTTGATGGCCAGCGGGTACTCGCCACGGATATAGGCATAGCCTTTGCTGGCGCCTATGGCATACGCGGCTATGGTCATACCTTCCAGCACCCTGTGCGGATTGCCTTCCAGCACGCTCCTGTCCATAAATGCACCAGGGTCGCCTTCATCACCATTACATATCACGTACTTTTGGTCGCTTACGTATTTATATACTGTTTCCCATTTCAATCCTGTGGGATAACCGGCACCACCACGCCCACGCATTCTGCTTTGTTTTATTTCGGCAATTACTTCTTCGGGTGATAATTGAAATAACACTTTATCCAATGCGGTGTAGCCGTTGTGTACTAAGTACTCTTCAATTTTTTCGGGGTTGATATGACCGCAATTTCTTAGTGCAATTTTCATTTGCTTTTTAAAGAAAGGATCTTCCCGTGCATCAATAAAAGGTTTGGGTCTTGAGTCGGAGAAGATGAGCATATCCTCAATAGGTTTTTTATCCACCAGCTGGCTTTGTACAATGCGTTTAATATTGCTGCAATCCACTTTTTGATAGATATTATATTCCGGCAAAAATTTTACCAGCGGGCCCTGGTTACAGGGGCCCATGCAACCCGTAGGCACTACTTCAACTTCAGCCTCCAACCCACGTGTCTTAATTTCTTCCTGTAATTTTTTCATTACTTCTTCCGAACCGGAAGAGATACAACTTGCGCCGCAGCATACGCAGAGTTTGTGTTTGTATTTATTATTCAGCTCTTTTGCTTTTTCAGCATAAATGATCGTTTGTAAATCCTGCCTGTTCATGATACACTAATTTTAGCTTTAATTTTATCAGCAATATCTGTTGTGTTTACCTTAGCCAGTACTTCTTCATCCAACACCACTGCAGGTGCCAGGCCACAGGCACCAATGCAACGGGCTACTTGCACACCTAATTTATTATCGGTGCTTACCTGCCCGGGTTTTAACGCAAACTGTCTTTCAATTTCATTTAAGATACCTTGCGCCCCTTTTACATAACAGGCTGTGCCGGTGCATACCAAACAGGTATGCTCTCCTTTAGATTTTAATGAAAAGAAATGATAAAATGTTACTGTAGAAAAAACCCTGGAAGGCGGCAGCCGCAATGCTTTGGTGATATACTTAAGCACGTTCATGGGTAAGTAACCATAGGCATTTTGTGCTGTATGCAGTATCTCTATCAGTGCATCGGGTTTGTAATTTTCTTTTTTAATTTTTGCTGCTATCAGCTTTACTCGTGGATCTGTTTTGGGGAGATCGGGGGCAGATTGTACTGTATCCATTGCCAGACATATTCCTTATTAAAAAATAGGAACAGAACCAAACCAATACAAATAAACCATTAAACTATTCAACACCTGCATCAGCTCACTTCTGTTCCATTCAAAACACAAAGCTATATACACCTTTCAATGAAAAACATGACATTCATCATCGGAATTAAAAAGCAAGGTCATCTTTGTAATTTATTTTTTCATGCGGTTGATGGCACCTGTTATTTGATGCTTCACCTGCTGCCAGTCGGCTTCGTTGTTTTCAAAATCAAGTGTGTTGGTATCAATAGTAACCAGGGGGAATTTATAGTTGCGGAAATATAATTCGTAGGTATTGATCACGCTTTGGATATACTTTGCTGATATGGCGCCGGCAAAGGGATCGTTGCGTTGTTTGATCCGGTTTAAGACCACCTCTGTTGTTGCTTTGAGGTAAACGATCAGTATTTTTTCTTCTGCCGCAGCAAATAACTGCTGGTAAATTTTTTGAATGATGGCATATTCAGCAGCGTCCTTTATTACGATATCACTAAACACCCTGCTTTTAATAGGATGAAAATCTGCAAACACATTTTTCTCTTTTGCTAATGCGGCAGCTTTTAAAAATTGTTTGGATTGTAAACATAAAAAAGTAGCCTGTACATGAAAAGCAAAAGTGTCCGGCTCACCATAAAAATCTTTTAAGAAAGGGTTGTTCTCAAATTCTTCCAATACAGTGTGGCCGCCCAGTTGGGCCGCTAATTTTTTGGCGAGCGTGGTTTTACCAACGCCAATACATCCTTCAATACAAATGATCATAATATTAGTGCCAGTACTTATTGATGATGGTTAAAAGATGTTGTTTGTTTGCGGCTGAAGTAAATGCGGCATGTACTGCATTGATGTTGCATCGTTTTAAAACACTGGTATCAAAATTAAAAGTGTTTACTACATTTAGATACTCATCAGTAAGGTCGGTATTAAAGATCCCGGGGTCATCTGAATTGATACCTACATTCAATCCCATGCTTAAAAAATCTTTTATTGGATGTGCGGCATAATTATCCACCCTGCACAACCGTACATTGCTGGTTGGCGATACTTCCAAATGTATTTTATGCTCTTTAAGGTAGGCCAGCAACCTGTCGTCTGTAATTGATCTTATGCCATGCCCTATCCGCTTTACTTTTAAATCAAGTACACATTGCCATACATCATTGGCTCCGCCGAATTCGCCGGCGTGCGCTGCAAGGCCATAACCTGCATCGTGCATTTTGTTGTACAGCGCTGCATAGTCCGATGCAAGAAATCCCACTTCCTGTCCCGTCATCCCAATGCCAACAATATTGTAGCCCTTTGTTTGCAGTACTTTATTAAACACCATTTGGCCAACTTTAACGCCATGGTCACGCTGCGTATCAATGATAAAAAAAATGCTGCTGGTTAAATCGTGGGCATCTATTTCATCGTTGAGCACCGCCATTATTTTTGCAAAACTAAAATCACGGTTAAGGTAGATGATGGGGGTAAAAGAAACTTCGCAGTAAATAATGTTATTGCGCTTTACATAATCCACCAGGTCTTTTGCAATAAATTTAAAATCGCCTTCGTCCGCAATGGCATTGCAGATGGCATAAAAAGTTTGTACAAACTCATCAAAATTTTTAAAGCTGAGGTTTTCTTTTTCGGCTAAATGCTTTGGCAGCGTAATATTATTTTTTTGGGCAAGGAATTTCAGGGTACTCAAACTGATGCATCCTTCCAAATGAATATGCAGCTCTATTTTTGGTAGCGCCTGTAGTTTATTTTTTTTCTCGTGCCAGGTTTGCATTGTTGTACCAGGATTTACTATTGTGCCAGCTCACCCACTAAAATATTTCTCGATCGTAATTGCCCGCAACCTCCTTCTACATCCGAACCTTTACTGTTTAAAACAAATACCTCATAGCCCTTGTTGCGTAAAAATGCTTCAAAGTAATAAATACGCCCGGATGGTTTAAGAGTAATACCCCTGATGGAATTCCATACACTCAGTTGAACGGTGTATACTGCCGGATCAAGCAAGTGCAATAATCTTTCCAGGTCTTCGTCGCTATCATTAATATCTTCAAACAAAAGATAAGTGGCAATTACCTTGCTGCCCGCTTTTTCAAAAAAGAAAGTGGATGCTTTTATCAATTGTTCAATGGGGTATTTTTTATTAATGGGCACCAGGTAATCCCTTACTGCATTGGAGGAGGCATGCAATGAAATAAAAAGTTTTGTTACGGGAGAATGTACCAGCTCGTACATTTTGGGGATAATACCCGAAGTTGATAGAGAGATAACGGATGCTAATCCGTTGTTGAGTACCAGCCCGGCCCCATCCATTACATTATTGAAGTTGAGCAGTGGTTCGCCCATTCCGGCAAACACCACTTCGTACAATGGTTCGGTACTATTTAAATCGGTATGCGTGGCTTTTACCTGGGTAAATATTTCATTGGCCGTAAGGTCTCTCAGGTTATTTTGTTTGCCGGTTTCGCAAAAA
>Ga0302321_100005073_pt1 | contig 11478 bp, 10 predicted proteins | sample Fen_T0_1_FD_202505 | JGI IMG/M metagenome (GOLD analysis project Ga0302321, IMG submission 202505) | Peat permafrost microbial communities from Stordalen Mire near Abisko, Sweden - Fen_T0_1 | ecosystem: Environmental > Terrestrial > Soil > Wetlands > Permafrost | place: Sweden: Abisko...
GGGCACCGGCTCAGCCGGCGCGGGAACAGCGATTAGAGCGTTTTCTTCCTTCGGGGAGGGTTGGGACAAGGGCTCGCGACTCCGGCCGCGTCTTGCGCCCGGCGAGCGGCGCCCAGACCAAAGCAAAACGCCGCGTCCAGCAAGAGCGGACGCGGCGTCGGCAGCTAAAAAGGAGGCGGCTTAGCGGTGGGCCAGTTCGCGGGCCGGCTTGGCTTCGGCGGGCCAGGTGGCCAGACCGCGGTTAAAAAAGGCGATGCGCTCCGCGGAGGTCATGCCGCGCACCGCGCGGCTGGTCTTGCGGCGCCACCGGCGCGAGGCCGCGACGGCGTCAAAGGGCTTTTTCTTCGTGGCCATGGATGAGGAAGGTTGGCGCTACGATGCGCACGGGTGGGTAACCTTGCAAGAGATTGACGGCGTTAAAACCGGACTCCCGGCGCACGTTGGCCAGGTGCTTGAAGTTCCAGCTGACGAGGTAGTCGATCCGGGCCACCGCGCAGATGGCGACATGGTAGGCGTCGTCCTCGAACTCGGGCGGCACGACTTTTTGCGCCAGATAGGCCGTCCCCAGTTCGTCGGCCTCCTGGCTGAACGGCAGGAGCGCGGCCCCCGCAAACGTGGCGCGCATGAGCTCCCGCACGCGTTCCGGCGCCCCGGCGATCTCGCGTTCCACGACGACCGAGGAGACGAAGCGGAAGCGGCCCGCCTCCTTCAGTCGCCAGAGGGCGCGCGTGTCGGCCATGAACTCGGCATCGAAGTAACCGCCGATGACGGAGGTATCGAGGTAGAGCGCGAGCGCGTGCATGGCTGGATTCATGACCCGGCCTCCGGCTTGGGTCGAGGCGAGAGCGTGGCGGCCGGATGAGTGCGGGCATGGACCTCCTGGAGCGCCTTGATCGAGACGTGCGTGTACACCTGCGTCGTCTGCAACGAGGCGTGCCCGAGCATGGCCTGCACGTAGCGCACGTCCGCGCCGTTCTCCAGCATGAGGGTTGCGAGCGTATGACGAAACAGGTGACAGGAGCCCGGCTTGCCCACCCCGGAGGCCGCGATGTAGCCGGTGGCCAGCCACGACAGGTATTTGGGCGGGATCGGTGTGCCGCGCTCGGTCAGGAACAGCGTGCCGGCGTCCGCCCCGCCGCTGCGCAGCAACTGCGGCCGGGCTTCGGCCAGATACTTCTTCACCCACAGAAGCGCCCGCTCGCCGATGGGGACGACGCGGTCCTTCTTGCCCTTGCCCTGGCGCACCATCACGACCGCGCGCTCGTGGTCGATGTCGGCCACGGCCAGGTGCGTGAGCTCGGTGCGGCGCACCCCCGTCGAGTAGAGCGTTTCCAAAATCGCGCGGTCCCGCAGGCCGGTCGGCGTGGTGAGGCCCGGCACCGCGAGCACGGTTTCGACTTCGCCGGCCGTGAAGATGTTTTTGGGCAGGTGCAGCTCGCTGCGCGGCATGACGAGGTCTTCGGCCGGATTGGTCGCAAGATAGCCCTCGCGCTTCAGCCACCGGCAGAAGGTGCGCACCGGCACGAGCCGTGCCCGTTGCGTGCGGAACGCCAAGGGCCAGCCGTCGGCCTTCGGGTGCTGGCTTAAGTGCCGCTGGTAGCGCTCCACCACTTCGGCCGTCAGTTCGGCGACCGTCGCCGCGCTGCGCTCCTCGGCCCAGGTGCGGAAGAGGCCCAGCGCCCAGGCCCGGGTTTCCACCGTGGCCGCGGCGTAGTTGTGCGCGCGCAGCCACGCCAGATGCCGGGCGATGGCCGTTTCGAGAGTGAGGTTTTCGGCGTCCATAAAAACGGGTTACCTTTACGATTACGCGGCCTGCGCCGCGCCGTCCTGATGTGCGTTTGGCGGCGGTTTTTCGCCGGAGTTTGCGGAGGCGTCTGCCCCGGAGGCGTTTGCGGCGTTTTCGGCACCCCGACCAGGTCCCGACCACCCCCCGACCGGGGGCCGACCGGACCCCGACCGCTCGCTCTCCAGCCCCGACCGGTTCGCGTTTACCCCCGACCGGTTGGCGTCGTACGCCGCGGTGCGCAGCGCCTCCACGTCGATCAAGCCGGACAGGTGCGGCCGGTCGGCCGCCGCGTCGCCATCGAAGAGCAGCTCGTAAACGAGCCCTTGCAGGTGCGCCGGATCGCGCTGCACGAGGACGTATTCAAGTTCCACCAAACGCCCGAGATGGATCTTCAACTGGGTGTCGCCCCAGCCGGTGAAGGCCCGCAGGTCGCGCCGGCGCCACGGCCCGCCGTCCCGGCCGCGCGTTGTCTCCATCTTTTGGATAAGCGCGAGGAGGCGCCGGGTCTGCGGCGGCATGTCGTCCAGGCCCCGCCCGAGCGCCTCGTGCGCGAGTTCGTTCGCGCGGGCGATGTCGTCGAGCGTGGCCACGATGCACTCGCGGCCGGCGACCGTCCGCCGCTCGCGTTGCTGCTGGAAGAGGACGGCGAGCGCGTCGATCAAGAGCAGGTATTTCTCGTGGTCGCGGCGCGTGCGCAGCCGGTCCGACAGGAAGCGGAGCTTTTCGGCGTAGGGATTGAAGACCGGCAGCGGCTGCAAGAGCGTCTGCGCCGCGCGGTGCAGCGCGAGCAGTTCGTCGCGCTGCGCTTTCCTCGAGAGCCCCGCCTCCGTGCGCGCCTCGCGCTGCAACGCGTGGATGCGCTCGGTCTGCTCGCGCGACTCGTCCACCGTCAGGATGAGACAGCGGTTTTGCAGCTCGTCGTCCAGTTCGTGGCTGGTCGTGGTGAGGAAGATCATCGTCGGCCCTTCGACGTGATACTCCTGCGTTTCCATGCGCCCGGTGTGCGGGTCCTTCCCGGTCGAGGCGATCCGCAGCTCGCCCTCGGATTGCAGGAGCTTCAACGCGTAGCTGGCTTTTTCCGCCCCCGCCTCCTCGACGATGGCCAGGATCTTGTGCCGCAGATCCGTGCCCGCCATGTAGAAGAGCGACTGCCCCGTCATGGCCGAGTATTTGATCCGCCGATCCGGCGGCACGAACGCCAGGATCGCGTCCATCAAGGTCGTCTTCCCGGCCGCCGAGGAGCTTTGGATGATGATCATGATCGGACGCTCCAGGAGCCGCGAGACCGCCCCGAGGTAACCGAGCAGGACGTTGCCGCGCTCTCCCGCGATGCCGCAGGTCGCGGCGTGCTCCGCGATCAAGTCCCACAGCTTCGGGTCGCGCAAAAGCGCCTCCGCCTTCGCCTGCAACTCCGGCGGCAGCGGCGGCGGGCCGGCCGGCGCCACCTGGGCGCGCAGCCGCGTTTCCTGCAACTCCTCCAGCTTCAAGAGCACGCGGCCCACGTCGCGCTTCAAGAGCTCGGGCTTGAGTCCGGTCTCCTCGCTCGCGGCCTGCACGAACCCCGCGCGCTGTTTGGCCTGCGCCAGGTCGAGCGTGTCCAGGTGCCAGGGCGAGCCGCCCCGGCCTTCCCAAACCACCCGCAGCGACACCTTCAAGGCTTCGTATCCGGTGTTCTTTGACAGACCGCGCACCCGGTAGCTGCGGTCCCCGAGCGTCAAAACGATTTCCTCTGCATCGTGCTTGGCGACGGTGAGCGCGTCGCCGGGCAGAGCAGCTTCTTTCTTAGCAGCTTCAGCAGCTAAAGAAGAAGGCGCGCCCACACGCGACGCATCATCCGACGCGGCGGCAGCGACGCCGCGCAACGGAGATGCCGCAGGCATCTCGGGTGCAGGGGCTACGACCCTGCCGGCGATCTTCTTCGCTCCGTCGATCACGGCCCGCAGCGCCGCGGCCGGATCGTCCGCCTCTCTCGCCACGTCGTTGATGTCTTTGCCCTCGGGTGGCGCGGCCCGCCACACGGCGAAGCCTTTCGCGGCCAGTTCGTGGGCGAGGGCCTCGGTCTGGGCGTGGCCCGCCGTGTCGGCGTCGTAGCCGATCACGATGCGGCCGGGTTTTCGCTCGGCGACAAGGGCCAGATGTTCGGCCGTGAAGCCGTTCACGCCGTAACTGGCCGTGACGTGGCGCCACCCGTGACACCACAGCGTGAGGCCGTCGATCAGCGCCTCGCAAAGCAGCCAATCCGCGCCGGGCAGGAGCGCCGCGGCGTTCCACACGCCGCGCTTGGGCTGCGCCAGATACAAGTGCCGGGCCTGCTTGCCCGCGGCGTTGAGCCGGCGGCCGTAGAGCTGCACGATCCGGCCCGCGGCGTCGGCGATGGGAAAGACGACGCAGCCGTTCAGGTGCTCGTGCCCGGTCTCCGGGCGCAGCACGCCCAGACGTTGCAGCCGCGCTTTCAGCTCCCGGCCCGCGGCCGTCTCCTGCGGCGGGATGCGGTAACCGAGCGTCCGGTTGGCGTATCCAAGACGGAAGGCGTTGACCGCCTCCGGGTGGAAGCAGGCCCGGCTTTGCAGATACTTCATGGCGGCCGGGTCGTTGCAAAAGGTCCGGTGGTAGTAGTCGGCCACTCTGGCCAAAAGCGCCGCGTCGTCGGCCGCCTCCTGCGGCGTGGCGAGCGCCTCGTGACTGGTGCCCAGTCGCGTCGTGATGGTGGGGACGGCTGGAGCCGCGCCGAACCGGGCGCGGAGCTTTTCGCAGGCGTGCCGGAAGGAAACGCCGTCCTTGCGCATGACCAGCGCGATGGTGTCGCCCCCGGCGCCGCACGCCCCGAGGCAGTGCCACAGGTTTTTCCCGGGACTTACGATGAAGCTCGGCGATTCGTCCGTGTGAAACGGACACCGACCGATCAGGTCCTTGCCCTGGGGCTTCAGCTCGATCCCGTAGTCCCGGCACAGCTCGGCCAGCGGGATCGCCTTCAGCCGGGCCAGTTCGTCGTCAGGGATGCGGGGCATGGCGGGCCTCCCTCTCGTTCCGGGGCGTCAAGCAGGATTGCATTGAACACAACTGCACAGCATACTGTGCAGATGCAAGCTCGCTTTCCCTTCCTGCCGTATACTCCGGCTATAATGAAGAACCCGGCCCACGGCGAACGCCTCAAGACGCTGCGCAAAGCCGCCAACCTTTCTCAGCGCGAACTGGCCACCCTGATCGGCGAGATCCACACCAACGTCGCTTACTGGGAGACCAGCGGCAACCTGCCACGCTCGGACGTGCTGTTGCCGATGGCCGAGGCGCTCGGCGTCAGCGTGGAGGAGTTGCTCGGCGCGGCTAAACCGAAGGCCGGCGCAACCCCGGCAGGCAAGGCCCGTCAGCTTTTCGCAGCCGTCAGCAAGCTGCCCCGTCGCCAGCAGGAAAAGATTTTCGATCTCCTCCAGCCGTTCGTTCGCGACCAACTCCAGGAACAGCAAAAGGCCGGCTGACACCGGCGGCCACTGCTTTCCCTTAGTCGCCCCGAGCCGGGGGCCGCGGGGGCGGCGGCGAGCGCCCCGCGTTTCGCCCCGACTGCGGCGGCACCCCCGAGGGCGCTCCGCGCCCGAGCCGCCGCCGGTTATTTCAGCCGCTCTTCTTCGCGCACTTCGTTGCTCCGGGACTCCGGCGTTTGCTCCGTCGCCGTTGGCGCATTTCAAGGCGCGGCCATCGCCGCACCGGCTCCCGCTTTTCTGCCGGCGCTCCGACCGCTGGGCTTCCGTTCCTGGGCCGTCTTCGTCAGGTACTCGCGCAGCGTGCCGACACTGACCGGCAGGCCGCTCGCCTTCAGTTCCTCGGCCAGTTGCCGGTATGTCCAGCCAAGGCCGTGCAGTTTCAGCAGCCTGTCCGTGTAGGGACCGAGCACGTCGGCCAACCGCTTCTGTTTTCGCGGCGGCGTCCGGTGCGTGAGTTCCTCCAGTTTCTTCTCCAGCGCACTGCCGTCCAGGTCGGCGGCGATCCGGGCGTAATCGGGGCGTGAGTTTGTCTGTGTTGGTTGCATACGTGTCCTCCTACCCAAGGGCGCCGCGTCAACCGCACCGCGGCCGGCGTCGGTGCCGCTCGTGTGGGCGCACTTCATGCCGCATCCGGTCCGGCGTCGATGGCGCGCGCCTACCGTTTTCGCGGTAGCACTTCGCGCCGCACTTGGTCCCGCAGGTCTTCCGTTTTTCGCGCCGCTCCTCAAGCCGCTTTCGCTCCGGCAGCAGGATTGTCCCGATCTTCAGCAGTTCTTTCCTACCGGCGACCCGCTCCGCTGGTGTATTCTCGTCCAGCACTTCCGCCGCTCTTTTCGAGCGGGGTTGGTGTCATGGGCAATTCTGCGGGATTGGAGGGGGCGGACGATGCAGCAAAAAGGCGTGCGGTTGGGGGACAGGATCGGGGCGGTTTTTGCGTGCGACTACTGCGTTTTCGGTAGGGCACGACCCTTTCGGGCAGGGTGACAACAGCGCTATAGGTAGAGGGACATGTTCACGGCAAAACCACAGAAGAACCGGTCAGCGGCGACGGAGTATTTCGACGAACACCTGTCGCAAAACGATTACTATGCTCAGGGTCAAAAGCAGGCCGGGCATTGGATCGGGATCGGTGCGGAACGGCTGGATCTGATGCCGGGCGAGGTCGTGCAGCGGGAGGCGTTTCTGCGGCTCTGCGACAACCGGATTCCGGAGACGGGCGAACAGTTGACGCAGCTGCACCTGTCGGATCGGCGAGTCTTCTTTGACTTCACGTGTTCGGCTCCGAAGTCGGTTTCGATCCTGGCCGTGACAATGCAGGACGAGCGGATCGTCGAGGCGCATCGGGAGGCTGCGGCGTTGGCGTTGCAGGAGTTGGAAGCGTTCGCGGGGACACGGGTGCGCAAGTCCGGAGCGATGGAAGACCGGGTGACGGGCAACTTGGTCGCAGCGGCGTTTCTGCATACAAGTTCAAGGGCGCTCGATCCGCAGCTGCACACGCATTTCACGGTGTTCAATGCGACCTTCGATCCGGTCGAGAACCGGTGGAAGGCGCTGCAATCGTCCGGGATGTTTGGGGCGATCCACTACGGCACAGCGGTCTATCGGAACGAACTGGCGTCGCGGCTGCACGGGCTGGGATATTCGACGCGGCAAACGGCGCACGGGTTCGAGATCGAGGGCGTCGAACAGAAGTTGATCGAGCGGTTTTCCAAACGGTCGCAACAACGCAATGCCGCGGTGGCCCGTGAGGAGAAGCGGCTGGGAAGGAAGCTCAGCAATGACGAGGTGAGCCACGTCGTGCATCGGTCCCGGCCGCGGAAGGTCAAGGACGCGACGGAAGACGAGGTGCGCGCCCGGCAGTTGGACGAGATCGGTTTTTTCGAGAAGCGGACGCTGCGACGGGTGGTCGAGCAGGCCACGGGGCTGCGGGTCGAACCGGGCGAACGGGTGCCGCTGCCGCAGGCCCTGGGCTATGCGCAGGAACACGTCTTTGCCCGGCAGTCCGTGGCGCCGGAGCATGAGCTTTTGGAGGCCGCCCTGGTCAAGGGTTGCGGGCAGGTCGATCTGCCGGCGTTGAAGGCGGCCGTGCGCAGCGACCGCGACCTGGTGCGCGTCGGCCGGGAGGTTTCAACTCGCCAGATCCTGGCGGCCGAACTGCGGCTGATCCGCTTCGTCAACGATGGCGTGGGCACGGTCCGGCCGCTGGTTGTGGGCTACGCGGCGCCGGAGACGCTCGGCGCCGATCAACGGGCAGCCTTGGGGCATGTGCTGTCCTCCGTGGACCAGGTGACGGGTTTCCGGGGCCTGGCCGGCACCGGCAAGACGACGACCCTGCGCGAGTTCGGCCGCGTCGTCGCCGAGGCCGGGGGCGAGGCGGTATTTCTTGCACCGACCGCCGGGGCCGTGGACGTGCTGCGCAAAGACGGTTTTGAGGGCGCCGCGACGCTGGCCAAGTTCTTGGTCGATCCGGAAGCGCAGGCGCGCATTGCCGGCAGGTCGGCCGTCGTTGTCCTGGACGAGGCCGGGGCGGTCGGCACCGCCGACATGCTCCGGCTTCTGGAGGTGGCGCGGGTGCGCGGTGCCCGCGTCGTTCTCTCCGGCGACACCGGACAGCACGCGTCCGTTGCGCAAGGCGACGCGCTCCGGCTCATCGAGGAACATTCTGGCTACCGGTTCGCGGTGCTCGGCGAGATCCGGCGGCAAAAGCCCGCCGTCTTCCGTCAGGCCGTCCAACTTGCGGCCGGGCAGGATGCCGCCGGGGCGTTCCGGCTCCTGCAAGCGGACGGTGCCGTCGTCGAGGCCTTGGCGGACGATGGCGGGCCGCTGCACGCGCAGGCGGCTGCGGCGTATCTAAAGGCCGTCGATGCCGGCCAGTCCGCGCTGCTCGTGTCTCCGACCTGGGGCGAGATCGAAGCGGTCACCGACTGCGTGCGCGCTTCCCTAAAAGAGCGCGGCGAGCTCGCGCAGCATGACGAGACCGTCGAGGCCTTCGACTCGCTCGGGTGGACCGATGCGCAAAAGCGGCAAATCGGCCGTTACGAGCCGGGCTTGCAACTGCGCTTCGCGAAGCGAACCGCGCAGTTCAAGCCGGGCGAGCTCGCGATTGTCGACGAGGTGCGCGGCCGTTCGCTCGTCCTACGCAGGACGGACGGGGGAACGGCCGTGCTGCACCCGTCTCGGGTTCCGGCCGCTTTCGATGTCGGCGAAGTGCGGCAACTGCCGGTGGCCTCCGGCGACTGGCTGCTTCTCCAAGCCAACGGCCACGGGTTCACCAATGGCGAACGCGTCCAGGTCGCGCGGCTGGGCAAGGGCGGGATCGCGCTCGCGGACGGCCGCACGCTGCCGGCGTCGTATCGGTCGTTCACGCACGGTTATGCCGTCACGTCGCACGCCGCGCAGGGCAAGACCGTCGATGTCGCTCTCTTCGTTGCCTCGTCGCGGTCGTTTGCCGCCGTGTCGCGGGAGAGCTTTTACGTGGGGATTTCGAGGGGGCGGGAGTCTGTCCGGATCTTCACCGACGATGCGGCGACTTTGGAACGGCGCGTCGAGGAGACGCACACCCGCAAGGCCGCGCTCGAGCTGCAGGGGCTGCGCGAGGAGTTCGCGCGCCACGGGCTTTTGCGGCTCCACGAAGAGGAGGAGAAGCGGCTAAAGGAGGAACGGCGGGCCGCCGCGGCGGAAGAAGCCGAACGTCGCGAACGCGACATGCGCACATCCCGGGCGCTGCGGCCGGTTCGCTCTTTGCGGATGCTGCGCGGGGAGCGCATGGCCGCGCCGGTCCTCACGCTGCAACGCTGGGCGCAGGAGTTTCGCCGGTGGATCGGTGCCCGCGTGACTGTGGCCGTGCAGGTCGAGGCGCCCCGGCTGTCGCAAACCCAACAGGTGCGGCAGTCCATCCACCTGGCCCAACAGGAGACGCCGCGGCAGTCCCGCGGCATCCGGATCTGATGCCTTTATGTCGTTATCACGCGCCATTGCCGAACTGAAGAAGGACACCGAGGACACGACCTGCGCCGTCGAGGCCGGCTCCTCCCGCTCGATTGGATTTGTCGAGTTCTTCGACACCCCTCACTCCCCGCAGGCCCGGCAGGGTTTCGCCCTGGCGCAGCTGCTTCACTACCGGCTGGCCGCGCGGGCGCCGGAGGCCGGCGACGCTGCGGAGGAGGCCCGGCCGCAGGTGCTCACCCTCGCGTTTTCGACTGCGGATGTCGTCGTCACCGGCTGGCGGCTGGAGCGCATGGCCGAACTCCTCCAGGACGGCAAATTGGCCGCCGTGAAGACCATTCCGGCACGGCACGTCGGCTTGACGGGCAACCGGCCCGCCGTCGTCAAAATCGAGATCCGGATGGTCGGGCCGGAGCGGGCCGGGACGTAAGGCGGTGGAACTACCGCGTCACTTCTTTGCGTTGGGTACGCTCTTGCCGCTTGCTGCAAAAGGATGTTGCGATGCCCGTATACGGTTCCCCTCTACGCGCATGAAGAATGGAGACGACCGCAGTTCGACGTACTTCTCAGCCTTTTCGCCGAAGCGGTAGAGATCGAGTCCAACGACGAACGAAGCGGAGCCTTCAGCCGGCATCTCCTGAATGAGATCTTGCACGCTGACCCACATCAAAAGCGTGCCGAGCAAGCGTGTGTATGCTTTAGGGCAGGAGACTTCGAAAGATTCATCCGAACGCACCGAGATATGAGGCATCTTCACCTCCTGCAATGCCCCCCCCTGAAGAACCCTATACAAGCGAGCCGAGTTGATCTCAGCTTCATCGCTTGAAGCAGGGTCTCCAACACGTGTACACCGGAACCCCAGGCAGCGGTCCGGCTCAAAGACCAAAAACATGGTGAGCTGAAACGTATTTCCGCGTTCATCATGCCGGGTCTTCACAAAGGTAAAATCGACTCCCGGCAGACTAGGTGTCGCCTTCTCCGTCGGATCTGGCGACGTTCCAGAACTCACCTCTCCTGCCGCAGAGAGTCCGAGGAATCCTGAGCACAAAAAAAGAAAGATTATGAGGCGGATGCGGTTCATGGGATCACTGTTTGTCTGCGGTATAACCATACGTTCCTCGGCGCAAACCGTCGAGATGGGCACCAAGAGTCTTCCGGCTGGGCTGTGGACTGCTAATCGATGAGCGTTCAAGCCGTGTCCCGGCCGAGCTCGTCGTGGTAATCTCGTTATGGTAGCTTGTGCCGCCGTCTAGCGCGTCCCTAACGCCGGGAATTGCCTTTGAACTATCCCAAAAGTCAGATGACCGCTGCTCAGCCTGTTTGAGTCGGTAATTGGTCGCATTTCGGAAGTTCTTCGGTTCGTCGAACACATCCGTTGCGGCATGTAGTGGTTTTTCCCCTAAGGACACCGGGAAGTTGGGATTCTCGATATCTTTCGCGAGGCCGCTGGAAATATAGGTCTTCAGGTCATCGACGTGCTGGTTCTCGAGTTTTACGATTCCGGAATCACCTTTGTATTCCTCGAGTATTTCGACATTCACAGTGACTGTGATATCAGCCGCGCGATAAGCTTCTGTGCCGTCTGCCGTCACGTATTTGCTATTCTCGTCGGGTTTGACCTCGGTTGTTGCGTAGGTGATGCCCTGAGCACCGTCCTTCGCTTTTCTGGAAAACTCCTTAACGTAAACGGGCTTATTGACGACGACCGGGTTGATCGTGACGGTCGTGCCGCCCTGCGTTTGAATGACCTGCGTCTCGGTTGTAGCCGGGGCTTTGGACGGATCGACCTTCTTGGCTTTCACCTTCTCTTGGTCGACACGTTGAGTATTCGTGGGCTGTTGCTTCTTCTGTTCACGAATTCTCTTCTCTTCTTCGGTCTCGAACCCTGTTGGGTCAGTGTACCGTAGCGGATTATTCCAAACATAGCTGTACCGGTTGAACGCCTGAAGGTCTCCCGGATTCTGGACTACGAGGTCCGCGCTCAGGAACCGCCCCAGGAGCGGGTCATAGATGCGCCCGTTCATGTGAACGAAGAACATCCAACGCATTTGCCGGCCGGAGGCGTAGCCGGTGGTGACGGCGCGAGGGCCGCGGAGACAGGGAGGACGGGGCGCGGGGGCCACCAAACCAAGTCAAGGAACGGGCACCGGCTCAGCCGGCGCGGGAACAGCGATTAGAGCGTTTTCTTCCTTCGGGGAGGGTTGGGACAAGGGCTCGCGACTCCGGCCGCGTCTTGCGCCCGGCGAGCGGCGCCCAGACCAAAGCAAA
>Ga0302321_100005074_pt1 | contig 11477 bp, 8 predicted proteins | sample Fen_T0_1_FD_202505 | JGI IMG/M metagenome (GOLD analysis project Ga0302321, IMG submission 202505) | Peat permafrost microbial communities from Stordalen Mire near Abisko, Sweden - Fen_T0_1 | ecosystem: Environmental > Terrestrial > Soil > Wetlands > Permafrost | place: Sweden: Abisko...
AGCAATGCGCCCGGTCGAGGGCAAGAGCCCGGCTGCGACCTGCAACAGCGTCGACTTGCCGCTACCATTCGGTCCCACCAAACCGGCGAGCATGCCCGGCGCGAGCGACAAACTCACGTTGTCGAGGCGCCCCGGCACCGAGGCATTTGTTACCGTCAATGCCGTCATGCTTGTCGCCTCAAGAGCCATAGGAAAAACGGTCCTCCAATCAATGAGGTGACAATGCCAACCCGCAACCCGCCGGTGCTGCGACCGATCAGATCGCAGGCGAGCACAAATGCCGCTCCGCCGATCAAAGTCAAAGGGACAAGCCGCCGATGTTCCGGGCCAACGACCAGTCGCAACAGATGCGGCACGATCAAGCCGACAAAGCCAACTGTTCCAGCCACCGCCGTTGCCAGTGCCGTCATGACAGTGGAGAGTCCGATCATGGATCGCCGCAACCGTTTCACATCGACACCAAGACTCTGGGCTTCACGGGCGCCGAGACTGAGCAAATCCATCGGCCGTCCCAGCGGCCAGAGCAACGCTGCGGCAAGAATGATCGGTGACGCCATTGCGACGTGCTCCCACGTGCGATCCTCCAGCCCACCGAGCAGCCAGAACAGAATCTTAGCATTGCGCTCATAGGTGAGCGTAAAATTCGAAAGCACATAACTGGTCACCGCACCTAGCAGCGCATTGAGCGCCACACCGGCCAGCAACAGCCGCTCCGTACTCGCGCCACGCCGGGCAAGGAGCACCACAGCGCCGGTCGCAATCAAGGCGCCGATGATAGCCGCCACCGGCAAAATAAAAATGGAGGCCGAAGCCCATCCCAGCCCAATTATGACGACTGCTCCAGCCGCCCCGCCGCTTGTCACGCCCAGCAATCCAGGACTCGCGAGACTGTTGCGAAAATACGCCTGCATCACCAGACCGCTTGCGGCAAGGGCAGAACCAACCAGCATCGCCACCAGCATGCGCGGCAGCCGGATATTCCAAAGCACCGTCGCCGCCAATTCATCGCGGTGCAGCAAGCCAGCAAAAATCCGCGCCGGGCCTAGCCGCATGTCGCCAATACCTAGCGACGTCAGCGCGAGAATCCCCAACAGGAGAATCGCCACCGGCAGCGCAAAACGATGAACCCACGGCGACGTCATGGAAATCTCTCCGGATGCAGTTGCCGCGCGAGCAGCTCATACGCCTCGATCCGGTGGTGCGAAACGCAGCTGATCTGATAATGCCTGAGCAAAACCGCACGATCTTCCTTCACTGCCGCCATATATTCGTAGGGCGGTATTTTTTTGAAAGGTACGAGCGCATCCGCAACCACCTCACCCACCACCACGAGACGATCGACCGGCCAGGTCAACATCTGTTCCGTCGGCGGTGCTTCGTGTCCGTGCAATCCGCCCAGCGTGGCCGCCAGATTTTCCGCGCCAGCATGATCGCACAGATCCTGAAACGTCGTGTCGTCGCCTGGAATCACACCGTAGTTTGAAGGCGCGATAACCCGAACCGGTTTAACGCCGTTCAAACGCTCGCGCAGCACGGCAATGCGGTGTTCACAATCGGCGATCACGCGTTCCGCCCGCGCCTCGGCCTCGGGTCCGATCTCACGCGCGATCAGTCGCAAGTTTTCGTAGGCATCTGCCATCGTGCGATAGCGAGTGAGCACGATCACCTTAATCCCGGCGCGGCGCGCCTGGCTGACGAGTTCGGCCCGGCTGTAATCGGCACAGAGCAGAAGCGTCGGGCGGTATTGCAACACATCTTCCAGATCGCCGTTCTGTTTGAGCTGCGGAAAACGTTTTGCCTCTTCGGCCACCGCCGAAAACTCTTCCTTGCGGGCCAGGTGGCTGAGCGCAGCGATTTGCGCTGGTTCGGCCACGGCAAGCAAAAGCTCATCAGTGCCGACCGTCTGCGAAACTACGCGGACCGCCGCCAGTTCCCCGCCCCGGGTGTAACAGCACCAGGCCAAAACCGCTATTAACAGGACGGGGATTTTCATTTCTGGTTCGAGTTAACTCAGAATTTCCACTCTACCGAGCCATAAACGGCGCGCGGCAAAGCCGGGTAGCCGAGAACTTCCGAATATTTTTCGTCGAGCGCGTTTTCAACGCGAAGCTTGATCAAAATATCCTTATGCAGCGCATAACTCGTGAACAACCGCACCGTCGTGTAATCTTCTACTCTAGCCTGCGGATAAGGATACGTTGAATAATCAATGTCTTCGCGATCAGCGACAATATGAAGCCCTGTGCCGATCAGCCAAGAATCAGTCGCCTGAAAGCGCACCTCGCCATCGACCGAATGTCGCGGGCGTCGAGTGAGACGAATAGCCGAACTATCATTCATGGCATCTAAATAGGTGTAAGCTGCACGTGCACTGAAGCGATCATTGAACTTGGCGTTAAGCGCTAGTTCGACCCCGCCCGTCGTCGCATGCCCGATATTTCTGGTGTATCCTCGGTACGGACTTTTCGTGGCGTCGTACTCTGGGTCGGTTGGAGCAAAGGTATGCCAGTCGAACAAGTTTGTGTACCGGTTGTGGAAATAGGTAAGGCTTGCGGTATATGCTTTGCCGAAAAGCTCTTGATCAAAGCCGACATCCCAACCTTGCGACTTTTCTGGTCGCAAATTGGGATTGGCTATTTGATAGAGCCCTGAACCGAACCTATCATCAGAGCCAGGAGCGGTAAAGCCCGTGCCATAGGTCGCCCGCAACTTCGATCCTTTGGCAAGCAGCCAGGATAAACCCGAACGCCACGTAACCGCGCTGCCAACGGAACTGTAATCGTCACCACGCAAACCACCCGTCAGCGTTAACGTCTCGATGGGCCGATAAGTCGCCGAGACATAGGCGGCCTTCACCGTATCGTTGGTTTGCTGGCCATTAACCGTGTAATACGACCGCTCGTAGTTTACGCCCGCGACAATTTCCATTTCACGCGTGGCAGCCCAAGTATTTTGCCAATCGAGAATATCACGTGTGTTGCGATAACTGGAGGTGCTTCCATAGCTCGTGGACGCATAGTCGCGCTGGTGCCAGCCAGCCGTAAGGCGCGAAGTAACTTCAGGCGAAAAGTGAATCTGACCATAAATTGTTCCGAGGTAATTTTTGGCCTCGATCAGCGACAGCGACGCATAAGGGTCGTTGACCGCGCCCGGTTGTTGATAATCGCCGTCTTGCGCGCGAAACGTTATTCCCACCAGCGTCGTCTCGCTCGGAGCATACTCCACACGCGTCGCAAAGTTCCAAGTTTTGCTGTTGTTGTTCGGCTGATCGTTATCGGTGACCACGCGGGAAATAAATCCACTATACCCCAAGGTCTTGCTCCCGCCCTGCACTGAAGCGGAACCACCAACAGTGCTAAATGAACCTGCCAGTGCAGAAAGAGTGCCTCGCGCGTCTCCACAGCCATGAGTCGTGTCGATCGCAATGACGCCACCCATTGCCGAACTACCATAAAGAGTGCTTTGCGGGCCGCGTAAAACCTCGATGCGATCTATGCCGCCGAGATCGGCGTCACCGAGAAAATTTTGGTAGGCCGCCGACCGGTCGTTCATGCGTACGCCATCGACAACAAAAAGCGTTTGGTACGAATTCGCGCCGCGAATAAAGACCGACGAAGGACCGCCCGTCGCGCCGGTGTTGACGATGCCCACACCTGGTTCGGCAGCGAGCGCAGAGCGCAAATCGGTAATCTGCGATGCCGCCAGTTCAGCCGGTGTGATCACGCTCACACTGCTTGGCGTATAGCGCAAATCCTGCGGTGTCCGCGAAGCGGATACGACGTAGTTGTCCAAGCGGACCGCTTCGTGTTGATCGGGCACGGCCATTGCGACCGTAGCGTCGGTTTGAGCGCGCGCAGCCGTGGCCAAAGCCGTGGCAACGCACGTGAATGCGAGGAGAAACCGTCCCGTGTTCAGGGACAGCAGAGTGTTGTTCATTAGGTCTGTCTTAGCTAGAGTAAGAGCAGACACGCGCAGCCGGGTGACCCGGACGAGCGCTGCTCTCACGCTTCATTTTTGCGATGAAGATTTCGCGACCGACGCACGCAAAAGTTACACGTCGGACGCGTGAGCGCCCAAGGGAGGGTCTTCGGACTTCGCATTTACCGCCGGCTTTTCACCGGCATCCTCGCCTCCGCCTTCACCGGCCTGCTGGCCGATTGGCTCTTTCACGCGTTTACCGCGCGATGGAGGTTTGTGATGCGTTACCGCAGCGCAACTGTGGCCGATTCTCACGGCCTTCCCCTAAACCTTGAACGTAATAAAAGAACGACTGACTCGCGCAGGCTCCACGAACTTGGCGGCTTCGCGCAATCTTTTTTTGTTTGCGCGTATCTTGCCAAGCACCGCACGCGTCGCAACGGTTCCTCTTCCCGCGTCTCGCTCTACAGAGGTATTTTTCGTTTCTGAAATCCATCTGAAAAATACCCGCAAAAATCCGCGCTTGATAAACACATCAACATATCTTGATATGACGATATGAAAAATAATCCACCCGCTTCCGCCCGCAGCCTGGCGCGACTTTTTGCAGAGCGTATCGTCATCCTCGACGGTGCGATGGGGTCGATGATCCAAACCTTCAAATTGGAGGAACAAGACTTCCGAGGCACACGTTTTGCCTCTCATCCACACGATCTAAAAGGCAACAACGACCTGCTCAGCCTCACCCGGCCCGACGTCATCGAGCAGATCCATCGCGACTATTTTTCCGCGGGCGCCGACGTCGTCGAAACCAACACGTTTAACTCCACCTCGATCTCCCAGGCTGACTACAAAACCGAAGCGCTGGTTCGTGAGATCAACCTCGCCGCCGCGCAGATCGCCCGCCACGCCGCGAACAAAGCAGAAGCCGCCACGCCCGGTCGCCAGTGTTTTGTCGCCGGCGCGATCGGCCCGCTCAACCGCACGCTCTCGATGTCACCCGATGTCAACCGTCCCGACTACCGCGCTGTTTCGTGGGACCAGGTCGTCGACGCCTACACCGAGCAAATCACCGCGCTCATCGAGGGCGGTGTCGACGCGCTGCTGGTCGAAACCATTTTCGATACATTGAATGCCAAAGCCGCGCTCTTCGCCATCGAGGGCGTATTCGAAAAGCTGGGACGCCGCCTGCCGATCATGATCAGCGTCACGATCACCGACGCCTCCGGCCGCACGCTCTCCGGCCAGACCGTCGAGGCATTCTACAACTCCATCCGCCACGCCAAACCACTCTCTATCGGCATCAACTGCGCGCTCGGCGGTCGCCAAATGCGTCCGTACATCGAGGAGCTTTCGCAGATCGCCGAGTGCCACGTCACGTGTTACCCGAACGCCGGCCTGCCCAATGCCTTCGGCGGCTACGACGAAACGCCCGCCGACATGGCTGCCGTGCTCGGTGAATTTGCCGGCGCTGGCTTCGTCAACCTCGTCGGCGGTTGTTGCGGTTCCACGCCTGCCCACATTGCCGCCATCGCCAAAGCCGTTCACGGCAAAAAGCCTCACGCCACCCGAGTCCAGTCCAGCGCGCTGCGCCTGAGCGGACTCGAACCACTCGTCGTCTCCTAGTCGCTTATCCCTTATCACTTACCCCTTACCACTCAGAAATGTCCGATCTTCCGCTCTTCACCTCGTCCTTTGCCGAACTGCGCCGCCGTGGCCGTCACGCCATCGTGGAGCTCCGCGCGCCCGCCCTCGTGCTCAGCACGTCGCACGTCAACGGCGGCCTGCGCGACGACTTGCGTTTTCTCGTCAACCACCAGAGCTGCGAGCCGGTGAAGCATCAGGAACGTTTCGAACTCATCACCGGACTCGGGCAGGAAAACTATCATCAACACGTCTGTGCCGAACTCGCGCTCGATCCCGCACAGGCCGCGCTCATGGGCACCGCCGCGGCGATGCAGTACCTCGGCGTCGTCACTCATATGTGGGCCGATCTCGCCGTCACCGCGATCGTCACCGCCGGTGTCACCGGCAACGCCGGTTCGGCCGGCGACGCCGCGCACTACGACGAACGCAACGGCACTTGGGAACGCACCTCGCCTCTGCCCCACGGAGCAAAACCAGCCGGCACCCACAACGGCACGATCAACACGATCCTGCTTTTCTCCTCGCCGCTCAGCCCCAGCGCGCTCACCCGCGCGGTCATGACCATGACTGAAGCCAAGACCAGCGCCCTGCTTGAGCTCGCCATCGGCAGCAAAAGCTCGTGGCGTCCAGCCACCGGCACGGGAACCGATCAATTCGCCATCGCTACACCCAGGGACGGCGGGACTCCCCGCACCTGGACCGGCAAACACACCAAGGCCGGCGAACTCGTCGGCCTCGCCGTGCGCGAAGCCACGCTGGAAGCGCTCCGCTGGCAAAACGGACTTGAACCCAGTTATACCCGTTCGCTCTTTCATGCGCTGGGCCGCTTCGGCCTGACCGAAGAATCCTTTAAGCTCGCACAGGAAAGCCTGCTGCCAGAACGCAGCTTTCAACTGCTCAAAGCCAACTGGAATCCCGTCATCTTTGAGCCGCAGCTCGCCGCCGCCGCCTTCGCTTTTGCCGCTGTGCTCGATCGCGTTCTCTGTGGAACGATCGGCCCTGCTTCCGCTCGCGAAAGCCTCATTCACCAAGCTGCCCTGATGGCAGCCGGACTTGCGACCCAGCCGGACAATTTCGCCACCTTCCGGCATGAGTTGATCCCACACCTGCCGGTTGATCTTGGTTATACCCCAGAACAGCTGTTACCCGCTGCCATCGCCCTCGCCAACCGCGCCATCGCCCTCGGCTGGCAGCGCAAGTGGAGCGCTTGAGCGCCTTCGCCGCCATGCCTGCCACTGACCTGCATAGCCTGATCGTCGGCACCTTGAGCGACCTCGTTGGATGTTTCGCGCCGCGCTTCGTCTTTTGGTCGGCACTGGGTCTCGCCATCGACGCTCTGATCGGCGATCCCGTTTTCTCCTGGCATCCCATCCGCCTGCTCGGTCGCTGGCTCGGTACGTTGGAGAACGTTCTCTTCAAGATCAGCCTCAACGGCTATTTCGGCGGCATTCTGCTATTTCTCCTATTGGCAGGTTCGGTTCTGCCGCTTTGCTTCGCTTTCCTTGTCGGCGCTCACGCCATCCACCCCATCGTCTTCGATCTCGCCGCCGGGCTGATTCTGTGGGCCTGTTTTGCGCTGCGCGATCTGATCGCCCACGGCGAACGTATCGCCCGCACGATTGTTTCGAACGACCTGCCGGGCGCGCGCCGTGCGATCAGCATGCTGGTCGGTCGCGACACTGACACCATGGACCTGCGCGCCTGCGGTCGCGGCGCCGTCGAGAGCATGAGCGAGAATCTTGTCGATGGCGTCTTGTCCCCCCTCGCCTTCGCCCTCGCCTTTGGTCCGCTCGGAGCCGTGCTTTTCAAAATCACGAGCACGATGGACAGCATGGTCGGCTACAAAAACGAGCGCTACCTCCGCTTCGGCTGGTGCGGCGCCCGCCTCGACGACGTCGCCAATTTCCTGATCGCCCGCTGGTGTTTCCTTTTGCTCACCGTATTCGCTTTTTTGTTACCCGGTCTGCATGGACGCAAAGCCTGGCGTTTTGGCCGCGCCCAACACGCCCTTGTCCCTGGACCCAACAGTGGCTGGCCCGAGGCCACCATGGCCGGCGCTCTCGGCCTGCGCCTGATCGGTCCGCTCTACAAAAACGGTGTTCTTGTCTGTGATCTCTGGTTGGGCGATCCCGCCGATCCCGCTGGTGCAGATCAACGCGACATCCGCCGCTGTTACCAGCTGTTGATTTTCACCACCCTGGTAACCTTCGCAACCGGCTGGGCGATCTCCTTTCTCCTGACTCCTGCATCCTGACTCCTTTCCTTGTGAACAAATCTGCTTCCACCTTTCTCGTCGTCGGCGAACGCACGAACATCACCGGCTCGCCAAAATTCGCAAAAGCTCTCAAAGCCGGCGATTGGGACGCCTGTCTCGCAATCGCAAAACAGCAGGTTGAAAGCGGCGCCAACGTGATCGACATCAATGTCGACGAGGCGCTGATCGACGGCGAGGCCACGATGGTGAAGCTCCTCAACCTCATTGCCGCAGAGCCCGATATCTGCCGCGTGCCGGTAATGCTCGATTCCTCCAAGTGGTCGGTTCTGGAAAAGGGTCTGCAGTGCCTGCAAGGCAAAGGCATCGTCAACTCCATCTCGCTCAAGGATGGCGAAACCGAATTTCTCCGGCGCGCGAAACTCCTCATGCGCTACGGCGCCGCCGCGGTCGTCATGGCCTTCGACGAGCAGGGCCAAGCCGCGACCCGTGACGAAAAGGTCCGCATCTGCACGCGCGCGTATCGTCTGCTCGTGGACAAACTCGGTTTCACGCCCGAGGACATCATCTTCGATCCGAACATTCTCACCGTCGCCACGGGCATCGAGGAGCACAACAACTACGCCGTCGATTTCTTCGAGGCCACGCGCCTGATCAAAGAGACTCTGCCAGGAGCCAAAGTCAGCGGCGGCGTGAGCAACGTTTCGTTTTCCTTCCGTGGCAACAACCCGGTGCGCGAGGCAATGCACACCGCATTCCTCTTCCACGCGATCGAGGCAGGGCTCGACATGGCCATCGTCAACGCCGGCATGCTCGGCGTCTATGCCGAGATTGAACCCACATTACGCGGACTCGTTGAAGACGTGTTGCTCAACCGCCGCCCCGATTCCACCGAGCGATTGGTCAAGTTCGCCGACGATCTGAAAGCGACCCAAGGTGGCGCTTCCAAGACCGAGATCAAAGAAGATCTCGCATGGAGAAACGCCACCGTCGAAGAACGTCTTTCACACGCTCTCGTCAAAGGCATCGACGCCTTCGTCGAAGCCGACACCGAGGAAGCTCGTCGAAAATATCCGCGCCCGCTCGACATCATCGAAGGGCCGCTCATGAACGGGATGCGCGTCGTCGGCGATCTTTTTGGCGCTGGCAAGATGTTCCTCCCACAAGTCGTGAAGTCGGCCCGCGTGATGAAAAGATCCGTCGCTTACCTCACGCCTTTTATGGAAGAGGAAAAGAAGCGCGCTGCCGCCGCTGGCGAAGCCACCCGAGCCCAGGGAAAATTCCTCATCGCGACCGTCAAAGGCGACGTCCACGACATCGGCAAAAACATCGTCGGCGTCGTGCTCGCCTGTAATAACTACGAAGTCACCGACCTCGGCGTCATGGTCTCTTGCGACAAGATTCTCGCGAAGGCCAAAGAGATTGGCGCCGACGTCATCGGCCTCTCCGGCCTGATCACTCCGTCGCTCGACGAGATGGTCCACGTTGCGAAGGAAATGAAACGCGAAGGCTTCACCGTGCCTCTGCTCATCGGCGGCGCCACTACGTCGACCGCGCACTCGGCCGTCAAGATCGCGCCCGAATACGAGCACGGCGTCGTTCACGTGCTCGATGCCTCGCGCGTCGTCAACGTCGTCAGTGCCCTGCTCTCGCCGGAGCAAAAGCCGAAGTTCATGGCCGAAACCATCGCCAAGCAACAAGCCCAGCGTGAAGATTTCGCCAGCCGCCGCGCCCGCAAGCCGCTGCTCTCGCTATCGACCGCTCGCGAACGCCGCCAGAATTTCGATTGGTCGTCCGTGGATATTCCGCGACCTGAGTTTTTTGGCTCTCGTACCTACGCCACCGCGCCCGCCGACTTAACCCTTAAAACTTATCCCTTATCCCTCAATGAAATCGTAGATTTCATTGATTGGGCCCCCTTCTTCAGTGCCTGGGAACTGCACGGTCGCTATCCGGACATACTGACCGATGCGACCGTCGGCACCGAAGCCACCAAGCTTTTCAACGACGCGCAAAAACTCCTCGCCCGCATCGTCGCCGAACAACGTTTTACCGCCAAAGCGGTGATCGGCTTCTGGCCCTGCAACGCCGTGGGAGACGATATTGAAATCTACTCCGACGAAACGCGCAGCCAGGTTCTCACAACCTTCCATCAACTCCGCCAGCAGCAAGAAAAGCCTGCCGACCAGTTCAACCACTGCCTCGCCGATTTTGTCGCACCGAAGGAAAGCGGCCGTATCGACTACATGGGCGGCTTTGCTGTCACCGCGGGCCATGGCGTCGAGGAATTCGCTGCCGCGTTCCGCGCTAAACAGGACGACTACTCTGCGATCATGGCTCAAGCGCTCGGCGACCGTCTCGCCGAAGCCCTCGCCGAGTTGATGCACAAACGCGCCCGCGAATTCTCCGGTTTCGGAAAAACGGAAAATCTTCCGATGGCCGACATCATCCGCGAGAAATACCGCGGCATCCGTCCCGCCCCTGGTTATCCCGCGTGTCCCGACCACACGGAGAAACCGATCCTCTTCGAACTCCTAAATGCCACAGCCGCCACAGGAATCACACTCACCGAGAGTTGTGCGATGGCGCCCGCGAGCAGCGTGAGCGGCTGGTACTTTAATCACCCCGATTCAAAATACTTCGGCGTCGGCAAACTCGGTCGCGACCAAGTCACCGACTACGCCAAACGCAAAGGCCAAACCCAAGCCGAAGCCGAACGCTGGCTCGGGCCGTATCTCGACTACGATCCTCGCTAAGATCACGTGCGATCACGAACGTGAGTTCATAGAAGTACGCGTCATCATAACAGGAAACGGAAGCGCAGCGCCGTTTTCTGCTCCGCCCCTTTGACGCCGCAAAAAATCCGCTCAAATTTCGCAGCCTATGAGCAACACGACTCTTGAGCCCTATTTGTTTTTTGGCGGACGCTGCGATGAGGCGATTCAGTTTTATAGCTCCGCACTCGGAGCCAAAGTCGAGATGCTCATGCGGTACAATGAGAGCCCGCAACCTATGCCTGCTGGCTCTATTCCTCCCGGGTTCGAGACAAAAGTCATGCATGCCTCTCTGAATATCGGCGGCAAGCGCCTCATGGTATCGGACGGCAACGAAGCAGGTGCCAAATTTGAAGGTTTCTCGCTATCCCTCTCGTACAAGACTGAGGCCGAAGCAGCCAAGGTCTTCGCCGCCCTTTCTTCAGGCGGAACAGTCGATATGCCGCTGGCAAAGACATTCTGGTCGCCCAAATTTGGCATGGTGACCGACCGGATAGGTGTTTTGTGGATGATAAGCGTTGAGTCTCCGACCTCTTGATATCTGTCAATTAGTTGTGGTGTTTCCGCCAGCGCCGAGGCCCAGCCCCCATACAAGGGTAATCGTGGGCCCCAATGTGCATGCCGTTTCGCAGGGCATTGGGTTTCAGGCCTGCCTGATATAACGTCCTAACTTTCCTCTGACTGAATCGAAGCACCAACCGACCGTGATCAGTTGGCTCATGTGCCGGCAGCGATTCCAAACAAAAACAAAAAAATCTTTATTCACCGTTTGCTTAATTAAGTTTTAGCTTAATTAGTATCGGCATGCAAAGCCTGCTTGCCATCGCTGATCCCACTCGACGCCGTATCGTCGAATTGCTCGCCGTACGCGAGCGCACGGCCGGAGAGCTGGTCGCTGAATTCGACATGAGCGCTCCGGCGATTTC
>Ga0302321_100005076_pt1 | contig 11477 bp, 6 predicted proteins | sample Fen_T0_1_FD_202505 | JGI IMG/M metagenome (GOLD analysis project Ga0302321, IMG submission 202505) | Peat permafrost microbial communities from Stordalen Mire near Abisko, Sweden - Fen_T0_1 | ecosystem: Environmental > Terrestrial > Soil > Wetlands > Permafrost | place: Sweden: Abisko...
GAAACGATGGAAGCTATCCTGATCTCAGGGTTGCGATGATCGACAGTGACCTCGGCACGGGCGGGGCATACGTAAGCGGTTCGTGTGGCCCGAACGAAAGCAATGGCAACAGCTCTTACGGCGATTTGGGCAATTTTCAAGTGCGCGGGGCTGCGGGGTGCGGTGTCTCGCCCGGTGCGCTGTGGCTCGAGCTGACCCGGGGACGGCCGATCAATTTCAGCGCAACGACCGACATCAGTCAGGTTTTTGGGTGTCTTGCGGGAAATCTCGGCACTGTCGGGTGTGGCGAAGAACATCAGCTACAGGCTTTCGAGTTCGCGCTGGTGGCGCAGAATCTCCACACGCAACAGTACGGCGCGCAGAACACGTTTCTCCGACCTGAGGCCTACCTCGGCTTGGTCTTTCTCAGCGATGAGGACGACTGCTCGGCGGCCACCAACGACGGGATGTTCGGTGACAAGCCCGAGCTGCGCGGCGAATCGGCCAGCCTTCGCTGCGCCACCCGGGGACACAAGTGCGGCGGCGTGAACCTGACGAACGCCGGTCCCGGGTATCCCACCACCGCTGCCTTCGAGACCGACTTTGCCGCCTGCGCTGCGCGAAACGATGCCTGTCCCAACTTTACGGACAGCAACCAAACCACGGACACCAGCGAGCCGACGACCTGCAGTCCTCTCAAGGACGTTCGCAAGCTCGCGCAGGAGATCAAATCGCTCAAGGGGGACATTGCCGAGGAAAAGATCCTGGTCGCCGGCATTTTCGGCTGGCCGCGCACGCTCGTAGACGCCGCCGGCCAGCCCGTGCTCGACCCCTACGGCCGCACACAACCCGACATGGCCAATGCCAAGTACAAGATCGACCTTGTGCCCAATCCGAACGCCGCCGACACCGAGCATCCGCAAGGTTGGGACTACTGGCCGGTTTGCTATGATCCCGATCATCAGCCGGCCACCCCAGGGGCCTTCGACGCCGATGCGTGGGGCTGGGGCGCGCAAGGTGGTTTGCGTATGTCGGCCTTCGTCGACCAGTTCGGCGCCAACGGGCTCAAGTACAGCATCTGCGAGCGCGACTACACCGAGGCCATGCGCGGGATCGGATTTGCGATTGCGAAGAAGATGCAAAACCTGTGCGTCGATGCCAAGCTGGTCGACGTGGACCCTGTGGTGCCGGGGCTGCAACCCGACTGCCGGGTGGTCTATCGTCTGCCGGTCGTCGATCCCAATACAGCCCGTGTGACCTACGTGGAAAACGCACAGTCGCTGCCGATGTGCCAGCCTGGGACCACGCCGGATACCGCGACGGGGGACTGCTGGCAGCTGCTCTCTGATGCCGCCAAGTGCGAGGTCAACGGCCAACTCATCTCCATCGTGCGGACCTCTGCGGAAATCGCCAATGGTCCGCTTCCCGAGGGAGCGAAGATCGGGATGCAGTGCTGGACTTGCCCGGCTCTTACCTCCGCCGCGGGATGTGAATACTGAGCCGAAGGTCCCAGAGCCGGACTATCCGAAAACGTGCAGTGCCTCTTCCCGAATGGAGCGCAGCGCGCCCCATAGCGAGGGAAGGGTCTCGACGGAAAGCCCGGCACGCACGCCGTCAGGGCCTGCCGCCAAGCGCGCGACCCATGGCGAATCGGCCGGGCAGCCCTGCCCAAGCAACCAATCGACGACGTCCGCTAGGCGCAGCAGATCCAAGACCTTGGCCATTGGAGGCGCACAGGACCTTTCGTTCTTTGTCTGGTGGTGCCATGCGATGAGCTGAGGAATGGGCTCGGGAATCTGCCACGACCTCAGCACGTGGGCGCCCAGCATGGCGTGGTCGAAACCGAACATGGAGAGCTCTTTGAGATGGACGCTCGAGGGCACCATCTCTCGCGCGGCCAGGTCGGCGTATGCCTGGTCACCGGTCTGGATGATCAGCAGCTTGCCGATATCGTGCAGAAGGCCGGCCAAGAACGCCTTGGGTGCGAGCGAGACGCAGCCGAGGCTCATGGCGAGCTCGCGCGCGACCACTGCGGTTCCCGCCGAATGGTCCCGAATTCTTCGGCCGACGCCGCCGAGATCGCGAAACAACGCCATCGCTGACATCGCCATGGCCAAACCGCTCACGTTCGAGGCACCGATGCGCACCACGGCCTGGCCGACCGAGGCACAGGGCCCCATGGCACGGTAGGCAGCCGAGTTGGCGATTCTCAAAATCCGTGACGCCAGCGCGGGATCCAGCTCGATCACGTTGCAGACCTGCTTGAGGTCGAAATCCGGTCGAGAGACATGCTCGAGCAGGCTCTGCACCACGGCAGAGAACGGACGAACACCTTCGAAGGTGCCAAGCCGAGCTGCCAGACTCTTGGCAGCTCGAAGATCCGATTGGCTCAGCGGTGCGCCGTCCAGCCAAAGATCTGCGATTTCTCGAATGTTCTCTGAAACCTCCATGCTGCCTTCCACAACTCTTGTGTTTCGGCACGTCTGCGTAGAAAGTTCAGCCCCGCCGGGCAGCGCGTTCACCGAGCCTCGAAGACCCGCGAATCTACAGAGGGTTTCTCTGTGCTCTCTGGGGTGAAGGATTCACCGGCGGCTCAAAACGTCCAGGCCAAGCCGGCGCGCGCCGACCGGCCATAGCGTGGAACCAGGGTCAGCCGATAGTCCACGCTGGTCGGAAATCCCGCCCGAGGATCATGCACGTCGAGTAGATTGAATATCCCCGCGAAATAGCGAACGTGGTAGGGGCGATACTCGCCGGAGAGACTCAAATTCCATAGCAACGCATCGTCTGTTCGGCTGTCCGATGAAGAATGGTTCGTGCCCACAGGCCACCCGAAATGCCGGCCCGAATCGAGAACCAACTCGGAACCGAGCCGCAGGTTCCGGCCCGCGAGTGGATAGAGAATCCGCGCCTTCACCATGAGCTCGGGGGCATTGGCATACGGTCGATTGCCGTCGGTCGTCAGCTCCTCGACTTGTTGTCGAGTCATCGACAGCGACAGCAAGCTTCCGCTGCCCGGCTCCCACCGCAGCTCGCCCTCGGCGCCCAGGCTGCGAATCCGATTGCCGTCGTTCCGGTAGACAGAGCCGTTGTACGGCGAAACGCCTGCCAGCTCGGGGGCCGCTACCAGCGAGATCAAATTGAAGATCCAGTTCGCGAAGACAGCCCCGACGATGCGCACGTCGTCGGTCACCCCATGCGTGTGCTCGATCTCGCCGCTCCAGATAGCCTCTGGCTGCACAGCGGCGTTCGGCGTGTCGGCCCGCTCGTTGGGGGACGGAACACGAAAAGAACGGCCGAAGAAGATCTTCGTGTTGCCGCCTTGGTACGGGCGGCCAATGACGGCGACGCGGGGATTGAGGGTGTTGCCGAAGCTCCTGGTGTATCGGTCGTTCCGCAACCCAAGGTTGATGGTCAACCGGTCGCCAAGGACGATGGTGTCGACGAGGTAGGCGGACAGAATCAGATCCTGGGGAATGCCCGGGCCCCCGTTCGCCACCTGATCGGTCTGCAGCTGAAGCTGTTTGACTGCTTCGCCGCCCAGGGTGAAACGCTGATGCAGGAAGCGTGGCAGGTCCAGGCGCAGCTCGCCGGTTGTCCATTGCGCCTTCAGATCCTGGTCCTCCCCGGCGGGCCGAGCGCCGGTGTTGAACTGTCCGTGGTACCAACTGCTGTCGTAAGCGGCCCGCGCGGCGATACCAAGTCCGTGCACCTCACGGTCGAAGCGCAGTTCGGCGAATCCACGGCGATCGTGATTGTAGGTTCCTGGCGCCGGCAGGGTTTCGTACGCCCCCGTGGGCATGTATTTCTTGCGATCGTTGTACCCCGCTCGCAAGGACACGGGGCCCACCCTGGCCAGCAGATCGGCGTGGGCAGCGGTCTCGCCATCTGCGCCAAACACGGCAGCCGGGGCGGCTGGCGATTTATCCGGCGGGGTATCGAACTCGGTCGGCCAGGCAAAGCGTCCGTCGCCGTCGGTGGTCATCGCCCCCGCGCTGAGCATCAGCTCTGCGTCGCCCTTGCGCTTGCTCAGGGTGGCCCGCCCCGACAGCAGTCCCATGGTTCCGGCCATCGTGCTTATCGCAGCGTGCTCGCCGTCGTTCGGGCGACGGGTCACCACGTTGAGCACGCCGAAGAGCGCGCCGGTGCCGTAAAGCACCGAGCCCGGCCCTCGAACGATTTCGATGTGGTCCACGTTGGCCAGATCTACGTCGAGGTCGTGCCCGACATAGCCTTGGCCGGTGACCGCGTCGTTGAGCGGGTGTCCGTCGACCAGTACCAGGACCCGGTTGGTGTAGTCGCCAGGCGGTGAGAAGCCCCGGAATCCAACCGACTCGTAGCTGCGATCGTTCGAAGTGAACGTGCCACGGATGCCGCTCAGCGCCTCCGTCAGCGACGTGTAGCCGAAAGCCGAGATTTCGTCGGCTGTGACCACGCTGATGGATGCCGGCGCAGCCTCCGAGGCGACTTGCGATTTCGTCGCTGCCGTGACCTCCGGATCAGCCCGACGAAGATAAGCGTCGACGAACGCGCGGCTGCCCTTTGTCACGTCGACCTCTGCTACAAAGGTTCGCCGGCCCTCGGCGAGAATCTCCACCCTGCGCGTGCCGATGGGAACACCATCGATCACGGCGGGAACGAAACCGGCTTCGCGGCCATCGACCCGCACCAGGCCACCGACGGCGTTGGCCCGCACGACGATCGCTCCGGTGGGGGGCCCCGCTGGTGATAGCAGAACGTCGGCGGGCATCCGGACGTCCGCCACCGCGTTCACCGTCACGCGTTCGGTTTGAAAGCCGGACGCAGAGACAAACAAGACGACCGGACCCGGCAGCACCTTGATGATCCCGGGGCCGACGCGAAGCTTGTCGCCGTCGACGAAATCGCGGCGTATTTCCGCATGGGCGGGTACGTGCCGGATGTCGACCTCTGCCCATATCCGTTCGAGCGCCGTCGATAGCTTGATTTCCGTGCCTTGCTTGGCCTCGGCGACCAGCTCGACGGGACGGTAGCCATCGCGCTCGAGGATGATCTTGGTCATGCCGGGCCGGAGCGCCAGGCTCTTGGGCGTGACGCCCAGGGCGCCGAGGTCGCGGCGGGCGGCGTAGATCGTTGCGCCCGGTGGCGTGGTCTCGACGTCCACGAGGGCGAGGTGTGGCCGCAGCTGGTCGATTGCATCCTTCACAGCGCTATGGTCTTTGTCCGCCAGCGCCTCGTCGAGCAACGACGACCATGCTCGGTATGCCTCGTCATAGCGCCCGAGCCGGTCAAGGCAGCGCGCGATGTTGAACTCTACGTTGCGATTCGGTACCAGTCGGTTCGACAGATAGTAGGAGGCCAGGGCGTCTTCGTAGCGTTTCTCTTGATAGGCGCGATTGCCGCGCAGGAAGTGGAATTGCGCTTCGTCTGCCTGTGCGACCCGTGACGTCGCGGAGGAATCCGACGCATGGGCGGAGCCGGTTGTGAGCGCCGAGCAGACCAAGACTATGGCGAGAAGAACACGTCGAAACGCTGAGGTCATGTCGGCCTATCGCTCAGTCTGGATGTCCTCGGAAGGTGTGGGCTGCGGTCTGGTTGGGTGCTTGAGTTTACCGGCCTCGGACCGCTTTGCCGAAACGGGAGCTGGTGGGGTGGTCTTGAGTTTTGCGCTGACCGTGAGTCCCTGCGCGGGCAGGGCTCGAATCCGCTCGGACTCGTAACCGGGCAAACGAAAGACGAACTCCACCGGGGTGCTGGTGGGCGCCGATTGGTAGCGGGTCGGCGTCGTGCCGAGCAGAACCTCGCCCACGAAAACTTCGGCACCGGTCGGCAGGCTGGCCAGCTCCATCTCTACCGAGGTGGGCGGTGTCGGCACCGGAGCGGGACGGACGACCGGAAGGGGCGCAGGGGTCGCCTGGTGGATTGGTTGCGCCTTGCGCCCGAACGGTCCCCAAAAGTAGACTCCCACGATCGCGATCAACAACGCAGATGCCAGCAGCGGTCCCACGCGGGGCGCGAGTCGGCCGCGCGCTGTTTGCAGGCTCACCGACTTCGAAACCGCGGTGTCGCCAAGGGTTTTGATCTCGGGGACCGAATGCACCTCTGGCAAAGGAATCGCCCGCAGAGTTTCTCGCTGCGCTCGGGCCAGGGCTTCACTGCTGGCGGCGGGATTGCCGCGGGCAAGCTCAAGCTGAGACAGCAACGCCGCCATGGATGGTTGCCGTACAGCTGGATCCTTTGCGAGAGCCTGCAGAATGATCGTTTCGAGCTCTGGAGGCAAGTCCGGCCGATGCTGACTTGGCGGTGCAGGCGGCTGGTTGACTTGCATGTGGATCAGCTCGTAGACCCCGTCGCTGTCGAAGGGGCGCTTGCCGGCGACCATCTCGTACAGAATCACGCCAAGTGAATAGACGTCCGTGCGCCGATCGACGTCCTTGCCGCTCATGCACTGCTCGGGCGACATGTAGAGCGGCGTCCCCAAGAGCGATCCGGTGCGTGTCTTGTGGACCTGCCCGAGGGTTCCCCTCTGCAACTTGGCGATGCCAAAGTCGAGAACCTTGACCTGCCGCTTGCCCAGCCGACGAGGATCGGGAATCAAGAAGAGGTTGTCAGGCTTCAGATCGCGGTGGACCACGTCGCGCATGTGTGCCGCCGACAGGGCCTCGGCGATCTGACAGCCCCAGTCGAAGGCGTCGACGATGGCCAGCGGTCCGCGAAGCAGCACCTGTTGCAGGGTCTCGCCGTCGAGGTATTCCATCACGATGTAGGGCGTGCCGGTCGGCAGCACGCCGGAATCGTAGATGTCCACGATGTTGGGATGACGAATCGCGTTGGCCGCGCGCGCCTCGGTGATGAATCGGCTGGCCAGCTGCGGATCCGCCGCGTCGGTCGCCGCGAGCACCTTGACGGCCGCTTGCCGACCGATGTCGGGGTGGATCGCGAGATACACCTTTCCCATCCCGCCCTCCCCGATGAGGCGCTGGATCTGGTAGTTCCCGATGCTCGTCCCTATCACCTGTGTGTTCCGACGCTGCTCGTCCCAAGTGCGACGGGATTATCCGCGGCGAGCTCTTTATGCGCAACCACGTAGCTCGAGAAGGTTGTGACGCCCAGCACTGCGTCAGCAGGTCGTCGGTGAGCGGAACGCCCCGTGGGAAGAGCCTTCGGCAGGGCCTTTGCCCTCCTCGTCGTCGGGCGGGAGCAATTCCTCGTCGAGGCCGGTATGGATGCAGCCGTTGTCGGTGAGCAGCGATCGAACGGCCTTGATGGCGCGCCTTTGGGCCTGTGGAACCATCGATTGCAAAGCCTCCTGGCAAAACACGGCGTCGAGCTTGCCGGTCATCGGGAACGGCGGCGCGGACAAATTGAGCTGACGGAAGACCACCCGCGAATTAATCTCGTCGGAGATCTGGAAGCCGGCTTGGGTCCCGACGAAATGGCGCCTGCGCATTTCCTTCGGCACGTCCCAGACCTGGGGAGCAGCATAAACGCCACGCTTGCCCATCTCGAGCGCGCGGGCGGAGACGTCGGTCGCGAGAACCTTGACGTCCATGACGAGTGGATCGTAGCCGGCAGCCTCGATGGCGTGATGAGCGACGAGCACCAGAGTGTAGGCCTCTTCGCCAGAACCGCAGCCCGCCGACCAGAAGCGGAATCGGCGACAATCCTGGTCCAGCGCCTTGCGAACGCGCGCATTCAGCCGCCGGTAGTCGGGCCAGCGAGCGAAGAATCGCGACGGGCGCGGGCGGATGAAGTCCCAGAAGGCAATGACCTCTTCGCCAGCGGTATCCTCCCCAATACGCGATACGAAACTGTGCAGGGAGATCTGCAATTCGCTCAATCGCTTGCTGAGCCTGGCGCCAATCATCGGCTCGAGGGTCTTATTGATGTCGAGCCCCAGTTGTCGGGCAGCAAGGTGACGAAAGAGCCGTACCATTTCTACGGGGACCACTTCTTCAATCATCACATCGACCTTGGATTGAAACCTTCTGACCCTTATGCCCCAGAGCGGCCGTGCGGCACAAGCACCCTGTGAGAACAATCGATGACACCACAAAACAACGATTTGTGAGCGGGTTTGCCGGAAGCAATTTGTCTACAATAGCCCCATGCACTCGATCGCCGTCCTTGGTCTCGGAATCATCGGCACCCCATGGGCTGCCCGTTATCAGGTAGCCGGAAGATTGGCTGCTGTCTGGAACCGCACACCCAAGCCGAATTCCCCCGCGTGGAGCGAGACGGCTTTGCAAGCGGCGTCGGCTGGCGACGTTATACAAATCGTGGTGGCAGATCCGTCGGCGGTCTCGTCCGTGCTGGACGCCATTCTGCCTGCGCTCGGCAAGGGCAAGGCGGTGGTTCAATCGAGCACGATCGATCCGCAGAGTGCTGCATTGTTCGAGTCGCGCGTGCGTGCGACAGGGGCGATGTACGTGGAGGCGCCGTTCACTGGCAGCAAGCCCGCGGCCGAGGAGGGCACCACTGTCTTCTTCATGGGCGGCGACGCGGCGGCACTGGATGCCGTCGAGCCGCTGTTGTCGCTGGTGTCACAGACCCGTTTCCGGCTGCCCAGCGTCGCCAAAGCCGCGGCGTTGAAACTTGCCATGAACATTCACGTTGCGGGCTTGATGCAGACCTTGTCCGAGAGCCTGACCTTCGCTCGCAGGGCCGGCATCGACGATGAATTCTATTTTCAGGCGCTAACCAAGAACGTCTCGTATTCGGGGCTTGCGCGCCTGAAGGAGGCGAAGCTGAAGGCGCAAGATTTTTCGCCACAGTTCTCTGTCAAGCACATGCACAAGGACATGCGGCTAGCCGACGGCGCCGCGCCTGGAATGCCAATGCTGGGGATGTTGCGCCGCTGTCTGTCCGAGGCTGAAGCGCAGGGGATGGCCGACGACGACTTCTGTTCGTTGATTCGACTGCTGGGCAAGTAGTTACGGGATGAGCAGCACCTTCCCCGTGGTCGCCCGTCCGGTGAGGGCGCGATGGGCACTCGCCGCCTCGGCAAGCGGAAAGGTCCTGTCGATGCGCACGCGAAGCTCGCCGCGGGCGACCAGACCGAAGATGTCTTCTGCGCGCATCAGCAACTCGGCGCGTGTGGCGGTGTAGTGCACGAGCGATGGTCGCGTGAGAAAGTACGAGCCCTTGGACAGTCGCAGCAGATCGAGGCTACCCACCGGACCGCTGGCCTGGCCGAACAGAACCAGCATCCCCCTGGGGGCCAGCGAATCCAGGCTGCCGTCGAACGTGGCCTTGCCCACGGAATCGTAGACCACGTCCACCCCTCGGCCTTCAGTCAGTCGTTTTACCTCCGCCGAAAAGTCGGCGGACGCGTAGTTGATGACGTGATCTGCGCCAGCCTCTTTCGCCAGCGCCGACTTGGCTTCGGTGGACACCGTGCCGATGACCGTGGCGCCAGCGCGCTTGGCCAATTGAATCAGCAACAGCCCCACGCCGCCCGCTGCAGCGTGCAGCAAGAGGGTGTGCTGGTTGCCGAGCGGAAAGACGGTCTTGGTCAGATAGTGCGCCGTCATGCCCTGCAGCGGAATGGCCGCCGCGGCTTCGATGGACATCCCGTCGGGCACCGGCAGGAGCCGGTCGACCGGAGCGACCAAGTGGCTGGCGTAGGAGCCCAGAACGCCGGACCACGCCACGCGGTCGCCGATCTTCAGCCCGGCCGCGCCCTCGCCCAGCTGCTCCACCGTGCCGGCCCCCTCGAGCCCAATGGGCATGGGAAGCGGCAGGGGATAAAGGCCCGTGCGATGGTAGACATCAACGTAGTTTACGCCCGCGGCCTCGACGCGCACGAGCACCTGGTTCGGGCCAGGCGTAGGTACGGGGACGTCTTCGATCTGAAGAACCTCCGGGCCGCCGGTCTGCTTGGGACGTAGGGCTTTCATGGCTGCTCCTGCGGAAAGTCTACGCTACGGCGGTGAGGGATGTAGTGTTTTGGTGCTGGCCTTACCAACGGGGTCGTACATTTTCGCCGCTTGCGCTAAAGTCGGTACCCGTCCATGGTTCTTCGTCCACTGCCTCTGCTGGTCGGTGTGTTCATGCTTGCAGGTTGCCTGCAGGACGGGCCCGAGCCTACTGGAACCCAACTGGTCCACAGCCAGAACCTCGAGTCGCCGTCCTTCGTCAAGATCGGCGACCAGACCTTCGTGCGCTTTCGCGAACGCATCTCGCCAGCGACGACGCAAAAAGGCGCCGTCTACGACCTGTGGCTGTCGTCATTCGACGGGACGGTGCAACGCAAATTCATCGAGAGTTGGTCGACCCGCTGGCCCGAGACGGGCGATTCCGACGGCCACTACTTCATGACCAACGAGCGCACCATTCCAAGCGCGGGTGGCAGTGCAGTGGTTGGCACCTGGATTCGTCTAGGGCCGACCTACGAGGAAGAGCTGCGCATCGAGGAGCTCTCCGTCGTGTCGCCGTTCTCGGCGCCGCTGTCGTGGATTTATGAAGACCCCGATCCTCGGCAGTCCTGCCCCGGTTTTCCCGACCGCCACGGCGATTGCCCGCAGGCAATCTTTCAACGGCCGCCCGCCGTCGGGCAGTCGTACCCGACCCTCTACCTTTGGGACGGCAGGTTCGAGGTGGCCATCGGTCCGGATGCCGGGGGGTTCCAGAATCAGATCGTGGGTAACGGCTCTATCTATTGCGTCTTGGGCGACAAGCGAACCCTTTCGCGGCTGAGTCGGCCCAGCAACCAGCTCGACGATTTGCGCGACAACGTTTCCAGCTTTTCGGTCAGCAGCGACGAGCGCTACGTCGCGCTGTCTGTCACCGACGACAACAAATCCAAGACAGTGATCCGGGATCTACAAACCGGCGTGGAGGTTACGCCCATGCGCCCCAATCCATCAGGGTGGAGCGGATTCCAGGGCAGTACTTTCATGTACACGCAGAACGCGACCTCGAGTGCGCAGGCCGAAATCCACGGCCTCGACCTCGTCAGCGGCGAAGACAAGTTCGTCGTTTTGCCGAAGCCGCTGGTCAACCAAGTCGCGCGCCTCGATCGCCGGAACAGCGACGAAACGCTGCGTATCGACAGCCTGGGCCACGGTGTCTTCACGGCCAAGGACGACCTCGTGGCCAAGCGGGTCTTGACGGGGCCGCTGCTTGCCCCCAGCTTCACGGCCGACGGGAAGTACTTGATTCACGTGCTGCGGGCCACCAGCACCTTGTACGACCCGGATCCTCAGGGCGCTCTCATGTTCCAGGACGCTGAGCTGACCCTACCCGACCAGATGGTCTCGCCAGCAGGCCTGATTTCGACCGTTCGCAGCGGTGCGCCGTACTTCTTCACAGGCGAAGGCAAGGTGCTGGCGTTCTGGGCGCACCTCGGTCGAGCCAGCTCGGATCTCTACTTCGCCGACTACGACGGCAACTCTCTGCCAACGAACCTGCGCTTGGTCGCGCAGTCGATCATGTCGGTCTCGGTTTCTGCCCACAATCTGTTCGGTATTGTGAACGTGTCGCAGCAGGATGGGGTGGGGGATCTGGTCTATCGAGAT
>Ga0302321_100005077_pt1 | contig 11476 bp, 6 predicted proteins | sample Fen_T0_1_FD_202505 | JGI IMG/M metagenome (GOLD analysis project Ga0302321, IMG submission 202505) | Peat permafrost microbial communities from Stordalen Mire near Abisko, Sweden - Fen_T0_1 | ecosystem: Environmental > Terrestrial > Soil > Wetlands > Permafrost | place: Sweden: Abisko...
GCGCGCGTCGAGCGCCAGGAAATTTCCGTTCAGGTCGCCGGTGAACAGGACATTGCCCGCGGTGGGCGTCAGCCCGGCGTACATCGGCGCCGGCGTATGCACGCGCCAGGCCATCTTCCCTGTCTTGGGATCGATCGCGTTGATCCACCCTGACCATTTGTCGATGGAATCGTTGGTCCCCCAGCCGTTGGCGAGCCCGGTGTACGGGATGGTCGCCATCCATTTTGGATCGAGACCCGACTTGAACACCGTGCACCAGTCGATCGCATTGACGTAGAGCAGTCCGGTGGAGGCACTATGGGCTGCACCATTCCACTGGACACCGGCGACAGGACACACGCGCACTCCTTCCGGCGTCAGCGGCGCGTCATGATTGAGCAGCGTAGTCATCGGCAGCTTGAACACGAGCTTGCCGTCGTCGCGGCCGATCACGTGCAGGATGCCCTCCTTGCCTGACGTCGCGACCAGCTTCCTCCCGCCCGCGTCGAAAAGCGACACCACGGTTGCATCCCAATCGTGGTCGTCGTTGGCGCGCAACTGGTACCACCACTTGAGCTTGCCCGTCCGCGCATCCAGCGCCACGGTGGAAATGCTGAACAGGTTCGCCCCCGGCCGCATCGCCTTGTTGTAGTCGGGTCCGGGATTGCCGACCGGCACGAACAGCGTGCCGCTTTCGCGATCGAGCGCATACGCGACCCAGGCGGCGCCGCCGCCATGTTCGGCCGAACCCGCCTTCTCCCACGTGCCGGCGCCGGTTTCGCTGCCCGTCGGAATGAGATCGAACGCCCACGCCAGCGAGCCGTCCGCCACGTTGAACGCCATCATGCGGCCATGAATGCCCCAGTCGCCGCCCGCCTTGCCAACGTAAACGATGTCGTTCCACACCAGCGGTGCGGCACCGATGCCTTCACCTATGCTCCAGTCGGCCACCTGCCGAACCCACAATGGCTTGCCGGTCTTCGCGTCGAGCGCATAGAGAAAGCCGTCCTGCGTGCCGCGAATGACGCGGCCGCCGGCAATGGCCACGCCCTTGTTGGTGGCGTTCATCTCCGGACCCTGCGCCACGTGCTGGTGCGTCCATACCTTGCGGCAGGTGGCGGCATCTATCGCGTAGGTGCCAAGGTGCGTGGTCGCGTACAGGAGGCCGTCGTACACGACCGGCCCCGTCGAGAACGTGCCGAGCTCGCCCAGCTGGAACATGCACACGGGTCGCAGCTTCCCCGCGTTGCTCAAGTTGATCTGCTTCAACGTGGAATAGCGCTCGCCGCGATAGCCCTTGTTGTACATCAGCCAGTCGGTGGTGGAGGCGTCCGCCGCATCGAGCTCGGCCTGCGTGGGCCCGCTCGTCGTGGGCTGCGAGAGCTTGCCGTAGAGCTCGCCTATCTTTACCACGCCAGGCGGAGCGCTTGCCGAGGCGCTGCCGGTCGTTGCCGCGGTCGATAGATCGAGGGCACGATCCATTGCGGACTTCGGCGTCAGCTTCTCGTTTCCGGCGGGCAAGCCGTTTTGCGCCAGGACGTAGGCGACGATGTCCGCATACTCCTGGCTGTTCAATTCGCCGCCCTGCCCAAGCGGCATGTTGGTGTGGACGTAGTTGTAGAAGCTCTTGAGCAGCTTGCCGTTCCACTGCGCGACGAATTCCCTACCCTTGAGCGCCGGCGCGCCGCCGCCCTGCAGCTGCGCGCCATGGCACACCGCGCATTTCTGCGAGTACTCCCATCGGCCCTGGCTCACCTGCGACGAACTGAAGAAGGCCGTGCCGTCGGCGGCCGCGGTCGGCGCGAGGAGCAGTGCGCAAACGAAAGACAATCCGGCGCACGCGGGCTTCACGCGATTCACCCCAAACGCGTTCATGAGCTGCCCCTCAGGCGAAACATTCGAAGCGCAATGGAACCACGCGCCACGACCGTGCGCAACCGTAGATCGCGTCGGCGCCGTTGCTATACTCGGCCGCCATGAATGGGTCACGGTATCGCCCTCTGTTCAGGATCGATTCGGTAACGGGGATCCGCACGGTGGTCGCGCGGATGCTGTTCGCCGTCGGCGTACCGCTGATTGGCGGCGTGCTGCTCGGGCATCCCGTGGCGGGCGTGGCTGGCGGCTCCACCGCGCTCTTCGTGACGATGAGCGACATCGGCGAGACGCCGCGCGTTCGCCTGGGCACGATGCTCGCGGGCTGGCTGGCGTTCGTCGGCGGCGGCACGCTGGGCCATCTGCTCGGCGGCACGCCGAACGCCAACGAGACGGTCGTGCTGATTTCCGCGCTGGTGGCGGGCTGGGCCAGCGGCGCGCATCCGGGCATTGCCGCAGTGACGCGTTTCTTTGCGGTCGCCACCGCGGCGGCGACGGGCATCCCAGTCTCCGACCCCGGCGTGCTGACCGGCATGATGGTTGGCGGCACGACGGCATTGGCTGCCGCGCTTGCAGCATGGAAGTGGTCCGGCCTTCCACCCGCCGACAATGCGATGGATTGGCGCGCCGGCGTTCAACGTGCGTTTGCGGGCGCCGATGCCGGCATGCGCTACACGTTCTGTTACGGCGCCGCGGCGGCCACGGCGCTGTTCGCCGCCTCGACGCTCGGCGTGAGCGATGCCTATTGGGCGACACTGGTCGTCCTGATGGTGATGCGGCGCGAAGGGACCGTCAGTTTCTACCTGACGATCCAGTACGCCGCGGGAACCCTGCTGGGCGTGCTCGTCGCCGGCATGCTGCTGCGCTGGGTCGAGCCTGCGCTGGCGCTCGCGCTGCTCGCGACGCTTGCCACGGCCTTCGCCCGCGTCGGGTTCGCCGTCAATCCCACGTTCGGCTACATGGCGTTCACGATGTACCTGCTGTTCGTCGTGCAACTGATCGAGTTGAGTGCCGGCATCGTGCCGCACCTGCTCTCTACGCGCATCTACGACGTCGGCGTCGGCTGCCTGCTGGCAATGGCCTGGACGCTGGCCGCGACCTGGCCGCGCGTCAAGGCGGAGGGCGGCTAGCGTCGCCGCAGGTGCGAATGCGTACAATCAGCGCCATGCCCGGGTGGTGAAACTGGTAAACACAAGGGACTTAAAATCCCTCGGCCGCAAGGCCTTGCCGGTTCAAGTCCGGCCCCGGGCACCAAACCTGTTTCCGCGGAACGACGGATCGACATGGAACGCAGCGGGTCGCTCAAAGGGAATGCCGGTCGCGGCGGCGCAGGAGGGCGCGTCCTCATCGTGCTGTGCGCGCTGGATGCCGCGGCGCAGGTTCTGGCCCTGGTCTACCCGCACCCGTTCCAGGGCTTCGGCGTGGTGGCCTTTGCCTTGCTCCCCGTCATCTTCGCGTACTACGCGTTTCTGCTATTCGCGATCGCCGCAGGAATTCCTCTGGCGATTGCTTGCTTCTGGCGCGGGGGAAGCGCTCATATCGTCATCGGCGTGGCGTTGCTTGCGCTGACGGGCGCCAACATCGCTGCGGTGATTGATTTCATGACGCACGAACGCGAAGCGTCACGCGTTGCAGACGCACGGGACGCGGCGTTTCATGCCGACGTCGCGAAATGCGCCGCGGTGATGACGCAGCGCGCGGAAGCGGCCGCGACGTATTTTTCCGAGCCGCGCAAAGTCGTGGCACTCGCGGGGCCCTACGGTGTGGAATTCGAGAATGGCATGCGCATCGGCCTTCCTGCGATCGATCCACCCCGGCCGTTCCACGAATTCTTCTACGATCACCTGAAGGGCGCGCAAGTGCGCGTGGCGTTCCGCCCGCCTTCCGCAGGCGAGATCAACTCCCGGTGTCCAACGGCCAGCGCCACGACAATTCCGCAGGAATACCAAGGCGACGTGTACCTGCTCGACCGCAAGATAGACGCGGCGGCGTACGTCGATCGTGCGTTTCCGCGACCGGCGCGACCGGACGGCCTCGCCCGCGCGCCCGCGAGAAGTATTTCGCGGTTCTTCGATGCCTTCACCGGAGACCGCACCTATGGGATGACAGGCACGGAGCTGCCGTTCAATTACGTCGTGGAAGGAAAGCCGTTTTTCGTTAGCGCGAACCCGGGCGCCGATTCTCGCGGCCTCTACCTATGCAATTTTCCGTTGAAACGTCCTGACAGCCCGGAGCATTTCCTGTCGACGGACGATGCCTGCGAAGGCCAGGAAAAGGTCGCGCTGCTTGGCCATGTAAGCGCGACCCGCGATGGGCAGACGCCTTATGCGCTGCTGCGGTGCCTCGGGACGGTGCAGAGCGCATTGCGCACCAGCTCGCGACATCTCGCCACCTCCGATGTCCTCGAATGCAGGAACCATTCGATCGAGCTGGTGCTGGGGTTCGTCGAGAGTTGATGTCCTGCTCGTGGTCATTCCGGATCCGTCGGATCGTTGAACAACGCCGGCAACCGGATGTTCCCGTGACCGAACTGGGGAAAGCCCGCGGCAGTCGGATCGCCGGGATTGAGGTTGGACGCGGTGTCGTCCGGCGGGAACAGCACCAGTGAGTTGAGGAAGGCGAGAATGTCGTCTTGCTGCGGATCGGACATTCGCGCGAACGCGTTGCGCGCCTGCTGGGCCTCACCGCCATGACGCAGGATGACTTCAGTCAGGTTGATGCTGCGGCCGTCGTGGCCATACGGCGCCGTCGTGCCCACTCCCCACAGCGGCGTCGTCATGAACTCGCGGCGGATCGAACCGTCGTAGTTGCGCTCGTAGAAGTTCGAGCCGAGGTCATGCCGCTTGAAGTCGCTGAAGATGTTTCGGACCTCGAACGGCTCGAGCTTCGCCTGCTTGACCGGGGGAAACCCGCTGCTGTCGTTGACGGTCTGGAAGAGCGGCGTCGCCGTGGCGAAGAGATTGTTGAAATGGCCGCGACTCGGGTCATATGCCGTCTCCACATCGGCGACGCGCCGGTCGCGGCGGATGGTGAGGTCGGCCACATGGCAACCAGCGCAGCCGATTCGGTCGAACTGTGCACGGCCCTTCATCACCGACTGCGTGACCTTGTAGGTGGCCGGCTTGAAATAGTTGAGCAGGTAGAACTCGAGATAGTCGACCAGGCTGCGAGGTACCTCGTTGGCGATGCCGTCCTGATCCGGATCCTCGTCGGCGCGCGTGGCGGGCGGCGCCTCCAGGCGGTCGAGCTTGCCGTCGAGCACCATCCCGGACTGCGTCACCATCCGGCCACCGGCCACCGCAGCCGCGAGTTCCGGATCGACCGCCTGCAATCCCATCTCGTCATTCAACGCGCCAACGACGAACTCGTGAATCGAGATCTTGCCGCCATGCGCGAAGAACGGTCGCACGCGCAAATCCGGATCGACACCGGCCACTTGCGATGTGTCCACCGTCCCGTCCGGGAGCGCGGTGAGTCTGCCGTAGAATATCTTCTTGCTTGTGAGCGTCACCTTGATCGGCCTGCCGGTCTGTTTGGCCGCCGCCACCGCCTGCGCGCGAAGGTACCGCAGGTCGCTAGTGATCTCGTCGGCGAGCATCTCCTTCAGACCCAGACCAAAGAGGTGCGGCGCATCGCGGCTGTCGGGTCGGGTCGCGACGTCGCCACCGAATCCTGCGGAGCCCCGAGGACGGCCATGGCACCCGGCGCAGCTGTCGGTCATGCCGGCGCCTATCGCAAGGTTGACGCCGACGTCGCCACGACCGTTGCTGGCGAGCGAACCTTGTCCGTCGACGAGCGAGAACTTGCGCTGGAAGAGCTGGCGTCCGCGCCGGACTGCGCGGAATGGATCGCGGGCGATGATGAACGATGACGACTCTGGTGTCGCCAAGTCACCCCGATCGGCGCCGATCTGCTGCGCGAGCGACTTGGCAATCCCTTCGTTGGCGGCATTGGGTGCTTTTGTGCGATCGATCAGCTGAGCGGTCGCCGGAGCGCTGCCAAACAGGATCACAAACGTTGCTGCAGTGGCGATGGCAGTGAATGTGGAACGGTTCATGACATCTCCTTCTTCGGGTTTCCCCAGGATGTGCCTGCACGACAGACCGCCGGTTGAGTCTCCTCACCTGCGCCAGGCGGGCAAATGCGCGCCTATCCTGCTCCACGCAGAATCGGTCTATAAGCGGACATTTCCCTATGAGGAGACGTTCGGCGCGGCGGCGGACGACACCGATTCGACAAGTGAGAGCGCGAGTCGAGTCTCGGGGTGATCGTCGCCCAGGGCGCCCGTCAGGTCCGCAATGGCATTGCGCAGCGCAGCATCCGCTTCCTGCGCGTGGCCGGCGGCGTGCTCCAGCCTCGCGAGCAACAGCGAGCAGCTGCCGGTCATGCTTGAGCAGGGACTGCCGCCTCGCAGTTCCTCGGCAATGGCGAGCGCGTTACGGGCGTCGGCCACGGCCGTAGCAAGATTGCCCTGGGCGCAGCGGATTTCGGAGCGCAGGCGCAGCGCAAACACCAGCACGCCGACCCGCATGTCGCGTTCCTCGAACAATCGAACGGCCGGTTCGATTGCCGCCGCCGCCTCGTCGAGTTGCCCCCGCAGCAGCGCGACATGGGCACAGCCCCGCTTGTGAGCGAGCACCGCGAAGCTGTCGTACGGCAGTGCTGCCGCGTCCGGCGCAATGTCGGCCAGTATCGTCGCGGCAGCATCGAGATCGCCACGTTCCCGCAGGATGGTCGCCTGCATCACGCGTGCGTTCAGCTTGAAAACCGCCGCCCCCGCCCGGTCCGCAATGCGCCACGCGCGTTCGGCCTCTGGCCACGCTTCGTCGTAGCGCCCGAGTGCGATGAGCGACGTCACACGATTGTTGACGACGTAGCAGGGTGGCGTGCCATTCGGGCTGCGCGTCATCACGATGCGCAGCACTTCGTCGTTCAACGCGAGCGCGCGCCTGACGTCGCCGGCACCCAGGCACGCAATGCCCCAATTGTTCAGAATGGCGACCGCCACCGGACTCTCGCCGCGACCGATATCGCGATGCAACTGCATGGCAGCGGCATACTGGCGGCCAGCCTCCTCGGTACGGCCGTTGAGGAAATACGCGTAGGCGATGTCGCCGGCAAGGGACGCTTCGAACGACGGCAACCTGCGGCGTGACGCCTGCAGCCGCGTTTGCGCCCCCAGCACGTTGGCCAGGGCGCCTTTTGCGTCGTGGTGGTTACGCGCAATCTGCGCGAGGTACTGCTGGCATAGTGCGGCGACGTGGGGCTCGACCTCGGGACAGGCGAGCCAGCCTTCGATGGTGCGCTTGGCAGGCTCCACCGTGCCGCACTCCGATAGCACCAGCGCGTGATTGCATTCGATCCGTGCGCGCAGCGTCATGTCAGCCGACGGACGGACGAGTTCAACGGCTCTGCGCAGCAGCAACTCAGCCTTGCCGTAATCGCCGAAGGACGTCCAGAACGACGCCAGCAAATCGAGCACCGAACCCTGCTGTTCCGGCTGATTGTCGGTCCCCGCCAGCGCGAGCTTCTCGCTGCGTTCGAGCAATTCGTTCAGCGTCACCTTCTCGTCCGCCTCGGCGGCCTCAGTCAGCATGATCTGGAGGAATTCGAGCGAGGCCTCGTGCTGTCCGATCAGGGCGAAGGCCCGGTCTCTTTCACGTTGCGCCTGCCTGGCCTCCCCCGCCGCAAGCGCCGCATGCTGACGGGCTAGGCCCGCCTGCCATAACGCCGCACCGGCGCCGACGGCGAGGGCGATCATCACCGCCGCCACTGGCGCGGCGCCGCCGAGCACCGCCAGCACGACCAGGGTTGCAATGGCCACCGGTACCTTGTGCCTGCGCACGATTCGCGAGGCGCGGTAGCCGACACTGTCGGGCCGTGCCAACACCGGCGTCCCCGCAAGGTGCCGCTGGACATCGCCGGCAAAGGCATCGACGGTTGCATAGCGTTCGGCTGGCGCCTTCTTGAGCGCCTTCGCGAGGATCGTGTCGAGGTCGCCGCGCAGTTGCCTCGCCCGCGTCTTGTCATTCGCGACGCTCGACAGGGTCGGGGCGTCTACCCGCAGGATAGCCTCTTCCATCGCCACGGCCGACGTGGCATCCAACCGATAGGGGCGCCGGCCGGCGAGCAACTCAAACAGCACGATGCCGAGCGAATAGACGTCCACCGCAACGGTAATCAGTTCGCCGCGGATCTGCTCCGGCGACGCGTACTCCGGCGTAAGCGCCCTTCCAGCGAGCCTGGTCAGGTGGGTTTCGCTAGCGCTTTCCACGCCGGCCTCGCCTGCGATCAGCTTGGCGATGCCGAAATCGAGCAGGCGGACGTCGCCCACGGAGGTGACGAGGATGTTCGACGGCTTGAGGTCGCGATGCACGATCAGCCGTGCGTGTGCATGCGCAACCGCGCGGGCCACCTGCAGGAACAGCTCCAGGCGATCGCGCACACCGAGTCCGCGTTCTTCGCAGTACGCGTCGAGCGGTCGGCCCTCGACGTATTCCATCGCGAGGTAGGGTCGGCCATGGGCATCGATGCCCGCATCGTAGAGTCGCGCAATATTCGGGTGCTCGAGGTTGCCCAGGATGTCGCGTTCGCGCGCCATGCGCTCGGCGAGTCCCGCAGCATCCCAGTTGAGCCTGGGCAGCTTGAGCGCGACCCGCCGGCGCAGCATGCCGTCCGCGCGCTCGGCCAGCCACACGGCGCCCATGCCACCGGCGCCGATCTCGCGCAACAGCCGGTAAGGTCCGACGACCATTCCCGACGTCGCCGCCGTGGCACCCAGCGGCATTTCGCCAGCAGTGCCACGCAAGCGGATCGGCTTGCGCATGAAATCGTCGGTCTCGACCGCGGCACGCGCGAGCAGCTCCCGCAACTGAAGCTTGAGGTCGGCCTGCTCGGCAGGCAACCCGTCCACCCAGCCACTGCGCTGGTCGGGCGCCAGCTGCAGTCCATCATCCAGAAGCGCCGAAAGACGGCCCCAGTCCGGCACCGCCTTCCCTGGTCCTGCGTTCATTCAGGCATCTCCCGAGGTCGCGAGCCGGCATCACCCACTGCAGTCAACGCATTCGGTACGCCAAACCGGACATCGTTTGCCGGTGGGGGTCCGTTCAGCGCTTGAGTATTGCCGCCAGAAGCACGCGTGCCTTCTCCCAGTCGCGCCGTACCGTACGCTCGTTCACATCGAGCGCCGCCGCAATTTCGTCCTCGGTGAGGCCGGCGAAATACCGCATCTCCACCACGCGCACCAATCGCGGGTCGACCAAAGCGAGTTCGTCGAGCGCCTCGTGCACCTGGAGGATCTCGTCGTCGCTCGCGACCAGCTGATCGGCAACATTGGTGTCGAGCGTGATCTGAACCATATTGCCCCCGCGCCGATCCGCATTTCGCTTGCGGACGAAGTCGACGACGACCGAGCGCAGCGTGCTCGCAGCATAGGCCAGGAAATGCTCGCGGTCGTTGAGTTCAATCCTGTCGGCCTGCTGGAAGCGCAGATAAGCTTCGTGCACCAGCGCGCCTGTGTTCAGAAAGGTTTGATGGCCGCTCGCCGCCAGGCGCGAATGCGCGATGCGACGCAGGTCGTCGTACAGCAACTCGAACAGGGCATCGATCGCGCTGCGGTCGTTGGCACGCGCGCGGTCAAGCAAGACGGTAACGTCGCCCATGGCTGAGCAAGTCCTTTGCTCGGAGCAGGTCCGATGCGTTGTAGTTCGCGGGCGCCGCGAAAGCCTAAACGTCGAACCTGTCGCCGAGACTCGTGACGCCGTGAGGTAGCCCTGGGCAACTGCCGATCCATCCCCCTTTTGACAGTGGCGCCCCCAGCCAGTCCAGGCCGCGAGCGCGATCCGCAATCAGCGCCGCTGGCCCGGCATGAACTTGGCGAAGTCGCCCATCACCTTCTGCATCGATTCGAACGCGTTGCCGCCGGACGACACGACGCCCTGCAGCGCATTGATCACGTTCTGCGTTTGCCGCATGTCCGGCATCATCGCCATGGCGGCCTTCGCTTCCTTGACGCCGGGAACGCCAGCCATCTGGCTTTCCATCAGCGTGAACAGCCGCTTCTGGACTTCGACGACCAGTTCGAACATCTGGCCCCAATAGCTCATCGCGCTTTCGACCGCTTCCTGCGACACGCTCTGGCCGGCGGCCATCAATGCATTGGGGCTTCCAGCCTCGGCGGCGTGCCTCGCGGCCTTGTGGCCCATCGCACGCGCCTTTTCCTCGCCTTCGAACTGGAGCCGACGCACCTTGGCCGTGCCTTCGATGGCCGCGTTGATGATGTCGAGTGCCATTTTCGTGTTCGCCTTGTACAGGTCGATCGCCTGTTCGGGCGTCATCATCTTCGCCATCTTAGCCATGTCGGCCATGCCGGGCATCGCCGCCGGCGAATAACCGGCGAAAGACGGCGCGCGAGGCGCGGACTTTGGCGCCGCCTTGCGCGTGGCTTTGGGTGCCGCCTTGGCCGCAGGCTTGCGGGTTGCACGCTTCTTCGCGACGGGGGCTTTCTTGGCCATGACGGTGCTCCTTGGAGGGGACAAAGACGAATCCCATCAGACTCCTGATGCGGCCGGGCGTCAAGGGCGTTCGCCACGGTTCTTGCGGTCGCGCAAACGCGCAATCGGCGCGTGCTAACCTTCCCGATCGCTCCAACAGGCGCAGGCCATTCCGGGAGGCGGGACATGTCGGGTTTGAAGGAACGTTTCGGCCGGCCGTTGCGGCTCGGGATCATCGGCGGCGGCCCGGACGCGTGGATCGGCCGCATGCATCGCGGCGCGGCCGAGATGGACGGCTGGTGGCAAACGGTGGCGGGCGTCTTTTCCAGCGATCCGGGGCGCTCCCGCGCCGCCGGCGCCGCGATGGGGTTCGCCGTGGAACGCAGCTACGGCGACGTGGCCGAAATGCTGGCGAAGGAGAAGCTCAGGCCGGACGGCGTCGACGCGGTCGCCATCATGACGCCCAACGATTCGCACTACCGATTTGCCGCGGCGGCACTGGACGCCGGGCTCGACGTCGTCGGCGACAAGCCCGTGACCCACGACTTCGCGCAGGCGTGCGACCTGGTCGCGCGCGCCCGACGGCAAGGACGCCAGTTCGCGGTCGCCCACGGCTATGCGGCCTATCCGATGACGCGGTACGCGCGCACGCTGGTCCGCAACGGCGCGCTCGGCCCGATCCGGCTGGTGCAGGTCGAATACATCCAGAGCGGCCTGGCGACGCGCGTCGAGGACGGTCCGCAGAACAACCGCTTCCGCTGGATCCTCGATCCGCAGCGCAGCGGCCAAGCGCTGGTGTTGAGCGCCATCGGCTGCCATGCGCAGCACCTTGCCTGCTTCGCCTCCGATCTCGCCGTCGACCGCGTTGTCGCCGACGTCGGCGCGCTGGTCCCGGGCCGCAAGGTCGTCGACTACGTGTCGGCGCTGGTCGCGTTCGACGGCGGCGCCCGCGGCACGTTCACCGTAACCCAGGCCGCCGCCGGCGGCGAGAACGACATCCGGCTGCGCATCTACGGCGAAAAGGGAATGCTCGACTGGTCGCACCGCGAACCGAGCTATCTGCGCGTCGCGCTGCAGGGCGAGCCGGTGCAGATCTTCGGCCGCGGCGACACGTTCCTCCCGCCGGACATCAT
>Ga0302321_100005078_pt1 | contig 11473 bp, 8 predicted proteins | sample Fen_T0_1_FD_202505 | JGI IMG/M metagenome (GOLD analysis project Ga0302321, IMG submission 202505) | Peat permafrost microbial communities from Stordalen Mire near Abisko, Sweden - Fen_T0_1 | ecosystem: Environmental > Terrestrial > Soil > Wetlands > Permafrost | place: Sweden: Abisko...
AGATCACGGACATTCAGGCCGAAGCCATCCTCGAGCTCAAGCTGCGACATCTGGCGAAGCTCGAAGAGATGCAGATCACGGGCGAGCAAAAGTCGCTGGCCGACGAGCGCGCCGATCTAGAGCAGACACTGAAGTCCAAGGCGAAGCTCACGAAGCTGATCAAGACGGAGCTCGCCGAGCTTGCCGAGAAGCACGGCGACAAGCGACGCACGGTCATCGTGGAGCGCGAAGCCGCGCAAGCGATCGCCGAGTCGGATCTCGTGACGAGCGAGCCTGTCACCGTCGTACTATCCGAACGCGGCACGGCTCGCGCAGCGAAGGGGCACGAAATTGACGTGACCGGTCTCGCGTATCGCTCGGGCGACCAGTTCCTCGCCGCTGCACGCGGCAAGAGCAATCAGCTCGCGGTATTCATCGACAGTACCGGTCGTGCCTATAGCGTCGGCGCGCATACGTTGCCGTCGGCGCGTGGCCAGGGCGAGCCGCTGTCGGGATATTTCAATCCGCCGGACGGGGCGAATTTCCGTGCGGTGCTGATCGGCGCGCCGGAGGAGCGGTGGGTCGTCGCGTCGTCAGCGGGCTACGGTTTCGTGGTGAAGCTCGCGGAGCTGCACTCGAACAAGAAGGCTGGAAAAACCGCGTTGCGTGTGCCGGACGGCGCGACCGTCGTGCCCGCTTCGCCCGTCGGCGTCGAGGGCGACCTCAAAGGCGTTCGGCTAGCGGCCGCTTCGAGCGACGGTCGACTGCTGGTATTCAAGCTTTCGGAGCTACCCGAGTTGCCGCGGGGCAAGGGCAACAAGATTCTGGCGGTGCCAGGCAAGGACGGAGTCTTCCTCGCCAGCATCTGCGTGGTCGGTAAGGAACAGGGTCTAAGGATCGACTCGGGCACGCGCCACATGGTGATCAAAGCCGCCGATCTTGCGCACTACGCGGGAGAGAGAGCGCGCCGCGGCATGGCGTTGCCGCGCGGCTGGCGAACCGTGGATCGGCTCAGCGTCGACCAGCAGTAGCGACTTCTCCAAGCACGACCTCGGGTTCGTGCACGTAGTGGCCTTGAACGTAGGTTACGCCGAGCTGGAATAGCACGGCCATCGTGTTCGCGTTCTCGACGCGCTCCGCGATCGTCGGGATTGCGCGTTTGCCAGCGGCGGTGATGAAAACCCTGACCTTGTCCTGCAGCACTTGATCGGTCGCGAGGTTCTCCATCAGCGACCCGTCCAGTTTCAGGTACTGCATCGGCGTGTTGAGCAGCACCCGCGATGAGTCGCGTCCGGTGCCGAAGTGCTCCACCGCGAACAGGTACCCGCGCGCGTTCAATTGCTGCGCCAGCTCCTGCGTCTGTGTCAGGTACTGCGTCGCGTCGTCTTCGCTAACCTGGAAGCAAAGCTGGCCGGGTTTCGCTCCCGCGCTCTCGACGGCTTTGACCAGCCACTCGACCAGAGTCTTGTCGACGAGCGATTCGCTCGAGAGCTTGATGAACACGCAATCGAGCGGTGTCGTGCTGCAGAAGGCCAGGCTCGCGCCGATGACCCATCGATCGATGGCCCGCAGCAATCGGTTGCGAGACGCCGCCGGCATGAACTCGGCCGCGGCGACTTCCTCGCCCTGTGCATCGATCAAACGCACCATCGTGTCGTACATGATCTTCGGATCGCCGTTCAAGCTCGCGATCGGCAGGTGCATCAGGCGGAAGCGGTTCTCCATCAGCGCAGTCTTGATCTGCTGTACCCAGATCTCGTCGAAGCGCTGCACGCGCGTGCTCTCGTCTGAGGTTTGCTCCAGCGTCACGCGATTGCCGCCCTGTTCGCGGCCGAGCTGATTCGCGCGTTTGGCGCTCGCGAGCAATACGTCGAGCCGATCGGTGGCTGGCCCGACTTCAGCAATGCCGATCGTGCACGTGATGGAAACTGTGTTGTGAGCGCTCTCGTAGACGCGGCCCGCGATTGCCGTGAGCGCGTTCTGCGCCCAGGCTTGTACGTCGCGCAACGAGCCACGCTCGAGAAACAGCGTGAATACCTGGCCGCCGAACCGGCCGTAGCAGTCTTGCGGTTGCGTGAGCTCGCGCAGCTGTTCAGCAATCTGGATCAGCACGTCCTCGGTCGCAAGTGGGCCTATCTGGTCTTCGAGTTCGCGGAACTTGTCCGGCCGCAGGTATACGAGCGCGCGCACACCGCTGTGCGGCGCGGTGTCGAGTCGATCGGTTAGCACTTCGAGGAAGCGGCGCCGATGGAAGAAGCCGGTGGCCGGATCCTTGTGCACGACTTGCTCCACGAGCTCTTCTGGCTCGCGGACCTCGAGTTGCGGCCGCGGTACGCTGAGCTTGATAGCCGGCTCGCCGTCGACGGCCGTGTGCTCGAGTTGCACGTCGAGGGGCAACGAGCCTTTGCTCGTGCGGCCGAGCAACCGGATTGGCTCCGCCTTCCATTGGCCCTTGGCGCAGGCGATCAATGCGCCCTTGAGCGCCGCCTGGCTTGCCGACTCGAACATGTCCATCATCGGCACGCCGAGTAGCTCATCCGCTTGTTCGAAGCCGAACAGGCCCGCCCAGGCCTGATTCGCGTCGACGAGAATCCCTTCCTGCACGTGCGCGATCGCATCGACCGAGCCGGCCATGAAGGCCTTCAGCTGTTTCTTGTACTGATTGGCGGACGTTAACGTCTGGTTCAGCGCGGTCTCGAGCCGAAACGCTCGCAACTCGCGTTCCGCGATGCTGCGCAGGCGCTGGGTCTGGCCGATCGACACCATGTCTTGTGCGCCGGCCAGCAGAGCATCGGCGATTTCGGTCTCTTCAGCGCTCTTGCTGACGACGATCAGCGGCACCGAGCGCGATGCCTGCTGTTTGATCTTGACGATGTCGCGAACCTGGGCCGCAATCGTGTCGGGGAAGAAGCAAAGTAGCTGCGGTGCCTCGTTCTCAATGGTCTCGGCCAGCGACTCGAGCTTCGCGACCCAGTGGCAGCGTACCGGATGACCACCGTCCCGCAGTGCGCGGTTCACGAGCTCGACGTCGTCTTGACGACCGCTCAGTACGATTAACGGCACCGGAGCTTGGGACATGTTCGAAGGGGAACTCGTCGAGCTGGAACCGCAGTGTAAGCAGCGCCTGGAACGCTCAGAGGGACGCGAGTCACAAACGCCGTTACGGCTTTTACGTATCTCAGAAGATCGGCGTTTTACTTAACTCGCCGGGCACTTCTCGAACGAAGCGCGGCACGAGGTAGCCCGGAAGCCGAGCGCGCAGCTCACCGATGAGCTCGACGCCGCGCCGTTCCGCCACATCGAAGTGCGCGGCGCCGGCCACGGGGTCGAGCGCGTGCAGGTAGTAGGGCAGCACGCCGCAGTCGAACAGTCGCTGGCTGAGTGCGGCGAGAGTGGTCACGTCGTCGTTGATGCCGGCCAGCAGCACGGCCTGGTTCAATAACGCGGCGACGTGTGGCCGCAGGGTCGTGAGGGCGCCCGCAACGCCGGCGTCGAGCTCGTTTGGATGGTTGGTGTGCAGGACGACGACGGTGCGCAGACGCGTGGTGTCGAACAGGCGCACGAGCTCGGAATCGATGCGTTCCGGGATCACGATTGGGAAACGCGTGTGAATACGCACGGTCGTTGCCGCGGTGTCGGCGAGTTTCGCGAGCAGCTCGCCGAGCCGGCGGTTCGACAGCGATAGCGGATCACCGCCGCTCAAGATCACTTCGCCGATATCTGCTTGGCCCCGCAGCTCGGCAATCGCGGGCTCCCACCCATCGCGCGCGGCGAGCTGCGCCTGGTAAGGAAACTCGCGACGGAAACAGTAGCGGCAGTGTACTGGGCAGGTGCCGCTCGCAATCAGTAACGCGCGGCCGCCGTACTTGCGGATGAGCCCGTTCGCGGCCAACCCTTGTTCGCGCACGGGGTCGGCGGTGAACCCTTCGGCGGGCTCCGCCTCGGCCGGTGCCGGCAGGATCTGTTTCAGCAGCGGGTCGTTCGCGTCGCCGCGCCGCATGCGCGCTACAAAACCCCGCGGCACGAGCAGCGGAAACCTCGCGTCGGCGAATGCGCCGAGTGTCGCTGGCGGTAGATCAAGCAGACGCGCCAGCTCCGCCACGTCACGCACCGCGTCGCGGACCGCCGCCTGCCACGGAGGCAAGACGAGCGGCTCAGCGGCCGGCTCGACGCGCGCTGCGCCGGCCGTCGTGTGGCTGTCGGTCGTGGGTCTGATGGGGCCCTCTCGTTCCGTTCCGCTGCGCTTTCCGAGTATGATGCCGCGCTCGGTTCTTGAGGCGCGATTCGCATGGCAGTTTACAGCACCAACGAATTCAAGAGCGGGATCAAGATCCTGCTCGACGGCGATCCGTACGCCATCCTCGAGAACGAATACGTGAAGCCGGGCAAGGGCCAGGCGTTCAACCGCGTCAAAGTCCGAAATCTGAAGACGGGCCGTGTCCTCGAGCGGAACTTCAAGTCAGGCGATACGGCCGAGGCTGCGGATGTTGTCGACACGGACATGCAGTACCTCTACAACGACGGCCAGTTCTTCTACTTCATGGTGCCGGAGACATTCGAGCAGATCGCCGCGGGTGAAGCCGCCGTCGCCGATGCGAAGCCGTGGATGAAGGAACAGGAAAACGTCATCGTCACGCTGTGGAACGGCGTGCCGCTGTACGTGCTGGCACCGAAGCAGGTCGAGCTCAAGATCGTGGAGACGGACCCTGGTGTGCGCGGCGATACGGCCACCGGCGGTCAGAAGCCTGCGAAGCTCGAGACAGGCGCTGTCGTGCGCGTGCCGTTGTTCATCAACGAAGGCGAAGTGATTCGCGTCGACACTCGCACGGGCGACTACGTCTCGCGCGTCAAACAGTCGTAGCGGAACTCGGTCGCGCGTGAGCGAAGCTCACGACCGATGCCACATCGGTTTGCCCAGTCGTTAGCGCAATCAACCGATCGAGCCCGACAGCCACGCCGGCACAATCCGGTAATCCTGCTGCCAACGCCGCCAGCAGCTCTTCGTCGAGGGGCGGCACGCTGCGGCCAGCTCGGCGTCGTGTCTCGAGATCCGCCGTGAACCGCTCTCGTTGCTCCACCTCGTCGCCGAGCTCGTGGAAACCGTTCGCAAGCTCTATGCCTCGGCTGAAGACTTCGAACCGCGCTGCGACAGGTGGGTGGCCAGGTTTCACACGCGCGAGCGCGGCTTGGCTTGCGGGGTAGTCGTAAACGAACACGAGCGCAGTCGCATCGAAGCTGGCCAGCACGACGGTGGAGATGGCCAGATCGAGCGTGGCGTCGTGGGTGAGTTCACGCGGCACGTCGATGCCGGCGGCGGACAGCCGCGCCGCGATCTCCGCGGTCGGAGCGTCTGCGCCCACACCGAGCGCGGATTCGACCGCGTCGCTGTAGCGGACCCGGATGCTGGTATGCGGGCCCGACTTGCCGGCTGTTGCGAGCACGGTCGCGAGCAGCGCTTCGACTTCGGTCATAAGCCGCTGCTCGTCCCACCCTACGCGATACCACTCGAGCAGCGTGAACTCGGGCTGGTGCCAGCGGCCTAGTTCGTCGTCGCGAAATACGCGGCAGATCTGGTAGATGTCGCCGCAGCCGGCTGCGAGCAATCGTTTCATCGCGAACTCTGGCGACGTGTGCAGGTACTGCGGCCGCGCGCCAAGACTCTTGACGAGCGCATGGATGTTTTCCAGCGCCGGGTCCGTCACGCCGGCCGACGACAGTGCGGGCGTCTCGACCTCGAGCACTCCTCGTTCGGCGAAGAAGCCTCGAATCGAGCCGAGGATCGCAGCGCGTCGGCGCAGCAGGTCGTGCGAGGCGCTGCGGACGTACGTCATCGCTGTACCGCAGTGTGCCGGTGCAGTTCGGCCAGGGCTTCGCCTACCCGCACTGCAACGCCGAGCGTGGTGTCCGGGCGCCACTCGGCGCGTGCGCCCGCGAGTACGATCACGGTCGATCCCATGTTGAACCGGCCGATCTCGTCGCCTTGCGGAAACGCGCGCGGTTGTGGCTCGCGCCACTCGCGCGGCGCGCCGCTTGCGATCTCTCCGTGAGCCGCCGTGCTGATACTCGAGACGTTCAAGGCGCCCACGAGGACCACGACCAACGGTCCGTGCGCCGTGTCGAACCAGCAGACGACTCGCTCGTTGCGGCAGAACAGGCGGCCGATCGCCGCCGCCGTAGCACGGCTCACGCTGAAGCGGTCGCCCGGTATGTAACGCGCGCGGACGAGCGTGCCCGCGAGTGGCGCGTGCACGCGGTGATAGTTGTGGGGCGCCAGGTAGATCGTGAGATAGCTGCCGCCGTGCAGCGCATCGACTGCAGCGCCGGTCTCGCCGAGCAACTCCGCGAGCGAATAGTCGCGGCCCTTGGCTTGCAGCAAACGATCGTCTTTGATCGCGCCATGCTCCGTCAGTACGCCGTCCGCTGCGGCTACGAGCGTGCTCGGCCCGCCGTCGACCGGTCGACTGCCTGGCCGCAGCGCGCGCGTGAAGAACTCGTTGAACGTGGCGTAGCTATTGAGATCGGTGTTCGCGGCGTCGAGCAGATCGACGCGATACGCGCGAGCAAACCATCGAATCAGGGGGCCTTTGAGCCAGCGCCGTCGCGACCGCGTGGCGTGATAGACCACGGTCGAGGACAGATTCTTGGGTATCAGGTGTTGTGAGAGCCACACCCATGCAGTGGAAGTCATGCGGCGGGGCGGCGCTGGCGGATCTTGAGGTAGTCGGCGGCGACCACGGCGGGATCCTGAGGACCTTTCGCAACCGCAATCCACTCGGCGTTGGGGTTCAACACGTAAACCGTGGCGCTGTGTACGACGTTGTAGGGCGTGTCATCGTGGGCGTGCTTCTCGACGGTGACGCCGAGCGCTGCCAGCAGAGGCTCCAGCACTTGGTCCTGCGCCGTAGCGCCTACGAACGCCGCGTCGAATCGAGCGATGTACGTTGCGATGTGCGCCGGGCTGTCGCGCCGCGGATCGACACTGACGAAGACGACTCGCGGCGGCACGATGCGCGGTGCGCGGCGCGCAAGCTCCACGCCCACGTCGGCCAATGCCTTCAGTGTCAGCGGGCAGACGTCCGGGCAATTCGTGAAGCCGAAGAACAGCAGTGTGTATTGGCCATGCAGTTCGCGAAGATGCAACGGTTGCCCCTGGCTGTCGACGAGCGCTACATCCGGCAGGGCGCGCGGTTCGGGCAGCAGCGTTGCAGCTTGTAACGGGCCGCGTTCTGCGCGCGGAATGAGGAACATGGCCGCGACGAGCACGACCAATCCAACAACCAGAACTCTCATCATGCCAGCGAGCACGGTTCGGATTATTGCACATAGGGGTATGATGCGCGCCGCATGCAGGACGCGGAGCTCGAACAACGATTGCGCGCGGCACGCGACTGTGATGCGTGGATCGTCGCGGTCGCGGATTTTTTCACGGTGCATGGACTCGTGTTTGGCCACGGGACGGACAACGCTGGCGACGAAGCGTATTGGTTGCTGCGGCATCTGACCGGCTGGCGTGATCTCGATTGGCGCCGGCCGCCACCCGACGTTGTTCAACGCGCCGTCGAGCTTGCCAAGCAGCGTATGACATCGCGCAAGCCGCTCGCATATCTGATCAGATCTGCCTGGTTCGCAGGGCTGGAATTCACGGTCGACGAACGCGTTCTCGTGCCGCGATCGCCGCTCGCTGAAGTCATCGAGCGCGGTTTCGCGCCGTGGTGTGTACTGAACCCAGGCGACCGCGTGCTCGACATCGGCACGGGCAGCGGCTGCATCGCGATCGCAGTGGCCCACTACTGTCCCGATGCGCTTGTCGATGCGATTGATATATCGCCGGCTGCGCTCGAGGTAGCGGCGATAAACGTAGCGCGGCACGGCGTCGCCGAGCGTGTGAAGCTCGTAGAAGCGGATCTGTTTCCGCCAGGCGACGCGCGTTATCGCGTGATCGTATCGAATCCGCCCTACGTGCCCGCCGCCGAAGTCGCGACGTTGCCGCCGGAGTATCGGCACGAGCCCGAGATCGGGCTCGCCAGCGGCGAGACCGGCTTCGACGCCGCGGAACGTATCGTGCGTGGCGCGTCCGCACGCCTCACGCCCGACGGTGTGTTGCTCCTCGAGGTCGGCGCCGGCGCGGAAGCGTTCGCCGCGGCGAACCCGCGGCTGCCGTTGATCGCGCTCGAATTCGAGCATGGCGGGGACGGGGTGTTCGTGACCACCGCAGCCGAGATCGCGGAATTCCTTCGCGACGGCTAAGCGCGCATCATTGATACTTGTTAATGAGGGGCCGGTTGGACAAGGGATCCAGGTAGCAAAATGGCAGGCGACACCTACGGGCGATTGTTCACCGTCACGACGTTCGGCGAGAGCCATGGCCCCGCGCTCGGCTGCGTGATCGATGGTTGCCCGCCGGGGCTCGCTCTCACTGAGGCGGACATCCAGCAGGATCTCGAACGACGCCGACCCGGGCGCTCGAAGTACGTAACGCAGCGGAAGGAGCCCGATCAGGTCAAGATTCTGTCCGGCGTATTCGAAGGGCAGACGACGGGTACCGCAATCGGCCTGATTGTCGAAAACAAGGATCAGCGCAGCGGCGACTACTCGAAGATCAAGGACACGTTCCGGCCGGGTCACGCCGACTACACGTATCAGCAGAAATACGGCATCCGCGACTACCGCGGTGGCGGGCGTTCGTCCGCGCGCGAGACGGTCATGCGCGTCGCGGCAGGTGCGGTTGCGCGCAAATTTCTCGCCGAGCATCTTGGCGTAAAGATCCGCGGGTATCTGGCTGAGATCGGCCCGTTCAAGCTGCGGGCCCTCGATCTCGATCAGGTCGACGAAAATCCGTTCTTCTGCGCCGATCCCTCCATGATCCCGCAGCTCGAGATGTTTCTCGACGAGCTGCGCGCGGCCGGCGACTCGATCGGCGCGCGCATCAACCTCATCGCGTCGGGTGTGCCCGTCGGTTTAGGCGAGCCGGTGTTCGACAAGCTCGAAGGGGAAATCGCGAAAGGGCTCATGAGCATCAACGCAGTGAAAGGCGTCGAGTTCGGCGATGGCTTCGAGTGCGTGCACCAGCGCGGCAGCGAGCATCGCGACGAGCTGACGCCCGACGGGTTCAAGAAGAACTCCTCGGGCGGCACCCTGGGAGGTATCTCGAGCGGTCAAGACATTCTCGTCAGCATGGCGCTCAAACCCACCTCGAGCATTCAAGTGCCGGGCTCGACGATCGACAAGGAAGGGCGCGCAGCGGAAATCGTCACCACCGGCCGTCACGATCCGTGCGTGGGGCTCCGCGCCACACCGATCGGTGAAGCTATGCTGGCCTTGACGCTGATGGATCACTATCTGCGCCATCGAGCGCAGAATGCTGACGTGCGGTCCGCGGTGCCCGGGTTCGGCCGCCAGCATCAAGCGAACTAACTTTCCCTCCGTTCTCTCGGAGCCACTCCGAGCGCGACCGTGCTCCATGCAATCACCGCTCGCAACTCGTTGGCCGCCGAGGGTATTATGGTAAATCTTTCCTCGATCCGAGCCGCGGACCCGATTCATGTCGAAACTCGAACAAGGGTCACAGTTGCCTGATTCTGGAAATTGTTAAATTCCGCGTCGGATGGGTCTCGGTGCTTCCCGCGATCGGGGGGCAGCCGTGACCCCAGAGATTTTGGTAAATCAGATTTTTATGTAAGGTATGTTTCGGCCCGATCGAGGAGTTTGCGCCCCCTGCGGCGCGGGCCTCGGATCGCGGACTTGATAGCCGGTTAGCTAGGGAGATTGCATGAGAGCACTGGCACGTTGGGGCATCACGCCGCTGCTGGCCGCTCCCGTGGGGGCATGGGCGCTAGGACTGGGCAACATCGAGCTCAAGTCCGCGCTGAATCAGCCGTTTCAGGCACAAATCGAGGTTGTCTCCGCCACGCCTGACGAGCTTCAAGGGTTGAAGGTGGCCCTGGCCCCGTCGGACATGTTCCAGCGCTACGGCCTCGACCGCCCGGCATTCCTACAGAATTTGGAGTTTCGCGTCGTTGCCGACCGCACCGGCAAAGGCGCCATTCAAGTCACGTCCGTTCAATCGATCGCAGAACCGTTCGTAACCTTACTCGTGGAAGCTACTTGGCCGCGCGGGCGTGTGCTGCGCGAGTACACGGTATTGCTCGATCCGCCAATTCTGTTGCCGGCGCCCGCCACGCAGCAGGCCGTCCAACCCGCCGAGACACGGCCGACCCCTAGTAATTCGGGCGGTGCAATCAATCGTCCGGCGCCGCAACAGCCCACTCGTCAGCAGTCACCCGAGGCTGCGCCGCCCCCCGTCTCGCGTACGGAGCCCGAGCCCGCGGCACCTATATCGCGTTCCGCTCCGCCCCGTACGCCGGCGAGCGCACCGGGAGGCGCCTACGGGCCCGTCCAGCGTGGAGACACGCTATGGGTCATAGCCGATCGTTTCAAACCCGACAACGTGACCGTCAATCAGATGATGGTTGCGATCTATCGCTCAAACCCGGATGCATTCGGCGGCAACATCAATCTCCTGCGCGCCGGCGCTTCTCTGCATCTACCGGATGCCACCGATTTCGATCAGCTCACGCGTACCGCCGCCAATTCCGAAGTGCAGCGTCAGACCGACGAGTGGGCATCGCGCGGTGGCTCGGGTGGGCAATTGCGTCTATTGCCGCCCGCCGCGCCCGAAGTCGCGCGCACTCCGGCGCCGGCGCCCGCCCGCCAGCCGAGCACCGGAGCGGGTGCAGGCACTGCGCCGAACACGAGCGCGACGAATTCGGCCGCCCCTGCGGCTACGAGCCCCGCGCCTTCGCCGGCTATCGAGACTCGGCGACCGGTGGAGGTCAACAACCCGACGTTGCAGAACTTGCAGCAACAAGCGGCTGCTGCGACCGCGCCGCCTGCGGCTGCGGCCGGTGGTGCCGTCGGTGTCGATCTCGAGAAGGAACAAGTGTTCGCCGACGATAAGCCGGAGACCGCGGCTCCCGCAGCGACGCCGGCTTCGGCGCCGGCACCTGTCGCCACTGGACCGTCCCTACTGTCGCAAGTGCTCGACTGGGCGATGTCGCCGTTGCTGTGGATCAGCCTTGGTGTCGCCGCGCTGCTGCTGGCCGGCCTGTGGTTCGTCCGTCGCCGGCGTCAGGAACAACAGGAGCCCGAGGGAATCACCGGTCGCTGGGAACAGCTCGAGTCCGAAGTCGACGACGACCAGGTGCGGGAAGCAACGGAGCGCATGCGCCGGCAGTTGCCCGAGCAGACCATCGTCGTCGAAGAACAACGCGCGGAGCGGCCGGCACGCGCCGAGGCCGAGGAAGATCGGCGTCCAGCCGCGAAGCCCGGTCGTGCGGCAACAGCTGCTGCGGTTCCTCCCGTCGAGGAAACGCTGTCGAACCAGACCGTCATCAACCTCGATCAGGCCGATGCCGTCGCGGAAGCCGACTTCCACATGGCTTACGGTCTTTACGATCAGGCCGCCGAGCTCGTACAGAAGGCTCTCGAAGCGTCG
>Ga0302321_100005079_pt1 | contig 11472 bp, 10 predicted proteins | sample Fen_T0_1_FD_202505 | JGI IMG/M metagenome (GOLD analysis project Ga0302321, IMG submission 202505) | Peat permafrost microbial communities from Stordalen Mire near Abisko, Sweden - Fen_T0_1 | ecosystem: Environmental > Terrestrial > Soil > Wetlands > Permafrost | place: Sweden: Abisko...
GTCGTCGACGCGCACCCCGGGGCCCGGCCCCTGCCGGCGACGTCGCACAAGCTCGAGCTCCAGCTCGCCCAGCACCTCGAGGCGGACGGCCGGGTGGGCCGGGCGGGCGCGGACGCGCTGGTGGAGTTCGTCGCCTCCTGCCTGCAGGTCGCCGAGGACCAGGGGGTCGAGCGGCTCCTCGCCTTCGCGACGTCCGCGCTGCGCGACGCCCCCAACGGGACCGCGGTGCTCGACCGGGTGCGCGCCGAGACCGGCGCCGAACTGCGGGTGCTCGAGGGGGCCGACGAGGCGGCGCTGACCTTCCTCGCGGTCCGGCGCTGGTTCGGCTGGTCGGCCGGCCGGGTGCTCCTGCTGGACATCGGCGGCGGCTCGCTGGAGATCGCGGCCGGCATCGACGAGGCCCCGGACGTCGCGGTGTCGCTGCCGCTGGGGGCGGGCCGGCTCACCCGCGACCGCCTCGCCGGGGACCCGCCGTCCGCGGACGCCGTCCGGGCGGCGCGCCGGTACGTCCGGGCGGAGATCGCGAAGGTCGTCCGGGAGGTCGGCAAGGTGGGCGACCCCGATCTGGTGGTCGGGAGCAGCAAGACCTTCCGCTCGCTGGCGCGCGTCTGCGGGGCGGCCCCGAGCGCCGAGGGGCCGTTCGTGCGCCGCACCCTGCGCCGTGACGCGCTCGTCGCCCAGCTGCCACGGCTCGCGGGGCTGCGGGCGCAGCAACGGGCTGGGCTGCCCGGCGTCTCCGCCCGGCGGGCGGCCCAGCTGCTGGCCGGCGCCCTGGTCGCGGACGCCGCGATGGACCTCCTCGGCGTCGAGGAGCTGGTCATTTCGCCGTGGGCCCTGCGCGAGGGGATCATCCTGCGCCGGCTCGACGGCCTGGAGGGCGGCCTCGACGGCCTGGAGGGCGGCCTCGGCGAGCCCCACGGCGGGGCGGAGGACGTCGTCCCGCCCACCGGCGGTTAGCCTGGGCCCATGTCGCTCGACGACGTGGCCCAGGCCTCCGGCCGGGGCCCCGGCCGCCCCCCCGCCGAACGGCCGGTGCTGCGGGGCAACCGCGCGCCGGTCGGGCTGTCGAGCGCGTCCGTGTACCCGCAGACCTGCTCCGACGCCTTCGGGATGGCCGCCGACCTGGGGTACGACGGCGTCGAGGTGATGGTCTGGACCGACCCCGTCAGCCAGGACGTCGCGGCGCTGCAGCGGCTGAGCGAGCACTACGGCATGCCGGTGCTCGCCGTCCACGCGCCGACCCTGCTGGTCACCCAGCGGGTCTGGGGCAAGGACCCGTGGGTGAAGATCGAGCGCTCCTGCGAGATGGCCCGGCAACTCGGTGCGGCGACCGTCGTCGCGCACCCCCCCTTCCGGTGGCAGCGCGAGTACGCGGCCGGCTTCGCCGCGGGCGTCGAGCGCATCGGCGACCAGACCGGCATCGCGATCGCCGTCGAGAACATGTACCCCTGGCGGGCGCGGCAGCGCGAGATCCTCGCGTACCTGCCCGGCTGGGACCCGGTGCCGCAGCCGTACCGGCACGTCACGCTCGACCTGTCCCACAGCGCCACGGCCGGGGTGTCCGGCCTCGACCTCGCGACGGCGCTCGGCGACCGGCTCGTGCACCTGCACCTGGCCGACGGCTCCGGGTCCGCCAAGGACGAGCACCTGGTGCCGGGCCGCGGCAGCCAGCCCTGCGGCGAGGTGCTGGGCCTGCTCGCCGAGCGCGACTGGCGGGGGATCGTGGTCGTCGAGGTCAACACGCGCAAGGCGGGGGGCCGCTCCGACCGCGAGCGCGACCTCGCCGAGTCGCTGGCGTTCGCGCGCCTGCACCTGGCCGCGGCCGCCGAGGGTGCCCCGGGCGGGCGGTGACCGCCGTGGGCTCCCCCGCGGCGGAGGAGCCGGCCCGGCGCCGCGGACGACGTCCGGCCGGGGAGGACACCCGCGCGGCCATCCTCGCCGCCGCGCTCTCGGAGTTCGCGACGCGCGGGTACGAGGGCACCACCCTGCGCGGGATCGCCCGGGCGGCCGCCGTCGACCCGCGGCTGGTGCACCACTACTTCGACGGCAAGGACGACGTCTTCGTCGCCGCGATGCAGCTGCCGGTCCGCCCGCTGGACGTCGTCAACCGCATCGTCGAGGGGGGCGTCGACGGCATCGGCGAGCGGTTGGTGCGCACCTTCTTCGCCGTCTGGGACACCGACGAGGGCCGCGAGCGCATCGTCGCGCTGCTGTCCTCGGTGCTCTCGAGCGAGGCCGGCGCCCGGATGATCAAGGAGTTCCTCACCCGGGAGATCTTCGGCCGGGTGGTGGCGGTCCTGGGCGGCCCCGACCCCGAGCTGCGCGCCTCGCTGGCCGCCTCCCAGATGATCGGCCTCGTCATGGCGCGGTACGTGGTGAAGCTGGAGCCGCTCGCGTCGGCCCATCCGGACGACTTCCTGCCGCTCGTCGGGCCCGTCATGCAGCGCTACCTCAGCGGCACGTTCGACTGAGGGCGGGCCGGACGGGACGGTCGACGGACGGCGCGCCGTCCGGACCTTGTCGGCGCGACCGCGCAGGCGTACTTTCACCACATGATGAATGTCGTTCCGGACCCCGGTCCGGCGATCCGCATCCAGGGCCTGCGCGTGCTGCGCGGCGGCCGGCCGGTGCTGCCCGGCCTCACCCTCGACGTGCCCCGTGGCCAGGTGGTGGGCCTGCTCGGCCCCAGCGGCTGCGGGAAGACGACGTTGATGCGTGCCGTCGTCGGCGTCCAGCAGGTGGCCGGAGGCAGGATCGACGTCCTCGGGCTCCCCGCCGGCACGAAGGCGCTGCGGCACCGCGTCGGCTACGTCACGCAGGCGCCCAGCGTCTACACCGACCTGACCGTGCGGGAGAACCTGGCGTACTTCGCGCAGGTCATCGGGGTGCGGCGGCCGCACCTGGACGCCGAGGTGTCCCGGGTGCTGGACGCCGTCGCGCTCACCGATGCCGCCGCCCAGCGGGTCGCGTCGCTGTCGGGCGGCCAGCTGTCGCGGGTGTCCCTCGCAGCGGCGCTCGTCGGCACCCCCGAGCTGCTCGTGCTGGACGAGCCGACCGTCGGGCTCGACCCGGTGCTGCGGCGCGACCTGTGGGCGATCTTCCGGCGGCTCGCCGACGCCGGGGTCACGCTGCTGGTCTCCAGCCACGTGATGGACGAGGCGGTCCGCTGCGACCGGCTGCTCCTCATGCGCGACGGCGTCATGCTGGCCGACGACACGCTGGCCGGCGTGCTGGCCTCGACCGGAGCGCCGGACGTCGAGCAGGCGTTCCTCGTGCTCGTCGACCGGGCCGCGGCGGCGGTGCCGGCATGAGCGCCCGGCTGACGCTGGCGACGGCGGGCCGGGTCCTGCGGCAGCTGCGGCACGACCCGCGGACGCTCGGCCTGCTGCTCGTCGTCCCGTGCGTCCTGATGGGACTGCTCGCCTGGATCTACAACCAGACCCCGCTGTTCGACAGCGTGGGCGCGCCGCTGCTCGGCCTCTTCCCCTTCCTGGTGATGTTCCTCATCACGAGCATCACCACGCTGCGGGAGCGGCAGTCGGGCACCCTGGAGCGGCTGCTCGCCCTGCCGCTCGGCAAGGCGGACCTGGTGGGTGGGTACGCGCTGGCCTTCGGCGCGGTGGCGGCGGTGCAGGCCGTGATCGTCGCCACCTTCGCCACCTACGCGCTCGGCCTGGACGTCGCGGGATCGGCGGCGCTGCTCGTCGTGGTGGCCGTCGTGGACTGCCTGCTGGGCACGGCGCTCGGGCTGTTCCTGTCCGCGTTCGCGGCGACCGAGTTCCAGGCGGTGCAGTTCCTGCCGGCCTTCGTGCTGCCGCAGTTCCTGCTGTGCGGGCTGCTCGTTCCCCGCGGCGACCTGCCCGACGTCCTGCGCTGGTTCTCGGACGTGCTCCCGCTGTCGTACGCCGTCGACGCCATGCACAGCATCGCGGTCGACCCGAACGGCACCGGCGACGTCGTGACGGACATCGGCATCGTGCTGGGGTTCGTCGTCGTCCTCATCGGGCTCGGAGCGGCCACCCTGCGCCGCCGGACCCCGTGAGCCCGTGACCGTCGGACGGCGCAGCGGTACGGTCGGCGGGTGACGTGGCAGCGGCACGTGGTGGTGGTGGGGGCGAGCCTGGCGGGGCTCCTCGCGGCGGCGGCGGCGCACCGGGCGGGGTGCCGGGTGACGGTGCTGGAGCGCGACGTCCTGCCGTACGTCCCGGTGCCCCGGCGCGGGGTGGCCCAGGGGGAGCAGCCGCACGTCTTCCTCCACCGCGGCCTGCTCGCCGCGGAGCAGTTGCTGCCCGGCCTGGAGCACCGGCTGGAGGCCGACGGCGCCGTGCGTCTCAACACCGGCCGGCTGCCCTGGCTCGGCGAGAGCGGGTGGAACCCGATCGGTGACCAGGGCTACGACATCCTCTCCTCGACCCGGCCGCTGCTGGAGCACGCCGTCCGTCGCGAGGTGGCCGCGCTGCCCGGCGTCCGGATCCTCGACGGCCGGCGGGTCGAGGGAGTGCGACGCGGCGACGGCGGATGGCTGGTGGCGCTCGCGGAGCCCGGGGACGGCGCGGCCGCCGGGGAGCCGGGGGAGCCCGGGGACGTCGGGACCGCGGACGTCGTCGTCGACGCGTCCGGGCGCTCCTCGCGCCTGCCCACGTGGCTGGCCGCGCTCGGGGTCGCGGCGGCGCCGGTGAGCCGGGTCGACGCGCAGCTGGGCTACGCCACGCGCCCGTACACCGGCCCGGCGGGCAGCGGCGTCGTCGTCCAGGCGACCCCGCAGGAGCCGCGTGGCGGCCTCGCACTGCCGATCGAGTCGGGCGGGTGGCTGGTGGCGGTCGTGGGCTTCGGCGACGACCGGCCGCCACGGGACGCCGAGGGGTTCGAGGCGTACGTCCGTGGCCTGCGCGACCCGTCGCTGGCCCGGCAGCTGACGCGGTGGACGCCGGCCGGCGAGGTGAGCATCCACCGGCAGACGGCGAACGTGCGGCACCACTACGAGTCCGTGCGGGACTGGCCGCCCGGGCTGCTCGTGGTCGGGGACGCGCTGTGCGCCTTCGACCCGATCTACGGGCAGGGCGTCACGGTCGCGGCGTGCCAGGCGCTGGAGCTCGGCGCCGCGCTGGCCGGTACCGGGTCGGGGCGCGCGTCGGCTCGTGCTTCGGCTCGTGGTGGGACGCGGGGCCTGCAGCGGCGGCTGGCCGGGGTGGCGGGGTTCCCGTGGGCGGTGGCGACCGGCGCCGACCTGCGCTTCCCGTCGACCCAGGGCCGCCAGAGCCGGGCGCAGGCCGTGACGAACGCCTGGGCGCGGCAGCTCGGCACGCTCGCCGCCCACGGCGACCTGCGCGCCGCCACCACGCTGAGCCGCACCTACCACCTGATGGGGTCGCCGCTGGGGCTGTTCCATCCCGCCCTGCTGGTGGCGGCCGCGCGGGGCCGGCTCGCCGGACTGCCCCCGGCCAACCCGGCGCCGGCTGCGTTGGGGCGCGCCTCGTCCTCCGCCGCCTGAAGCGCCGGCAGACCGTCAGACCGTCAGGCGGGCCAGCCGCAGGCCGCGGACGGCGGCCATCCGCTCGGCCTCGACCTCGAGTGCGGCGTGGGCCGTCGCGGGGAGCGGGGTGAACGGCTCGACGGTGAGGCCGAGCCGGCCGCCGGTGGCCCGGGGCCGCCAGACGCCGGCCGGTTCGGCGTCGAGGAGCAGCACGCCGGGGCTGCCGAGGACGCGCCAGATCACCTTCTGCCGGGTGCGGTCCGGGACGAGCAGGTCGCGGTCGCCGGCCTTGAGCACGGCGTCGTTGGGGGGCAGGAGGCGGACGTGGGGCGGGGTGGGCGGGTCCGACAGCGTCGCGACGTCGTCGGGCAGCGCCCAGGCCTGGCGGGCGCCGGTGCCGGTGCGCGAACTGCCGGTGCCGGTCGTGACGCGCACCGGAACGGCGTCCGCGGGCCAGTGCGCCTTGACCACGGCGAGGCTCGCCCCCAGGAAGGTCCGGACGTCGGCGGGCGTCGCCGGCGCGTACAGGTGCAGGTAGGCGCGCACGAGGGGGCCCAGGTCGCCGGGGTCGCCCGGCGGCACCCAGCCCGGCGGCACCCGGCCCGGCGCGTCCGGCCCGGCGAAGGGCGCCAGCACCACCGGTGACCCGCCCTCGACCGCGAGGCCGCCCGGCAGCGCGGTCAGGCGCAGGGCCTGCTCGAAGACGTGCTCGACCCGGCACGGCTCGCACCAGCGCAGCAGCTCGCGCGGCATCCGCCGGCCCACCTCGCGCGAGAGCAGCCCCTTGCTGAGACCCACCTCGCCGTCCCGCCGTTCGACGGGCGGGATCCCGGTCGCGTCGAGGGTGGCAGGGTCGAGCGCCGCCACCTCCGCCACGGCGGCCACGGTCGCGGCGAGCACCTCGAGCGGCGGACGGCCGGTCTCCCGGACCCGCGTCGCGTTCCAGGCCAGCCGCGCCGCCGCGTCCACGTCGTCGTGGGGCCACAGTGCGGCGGCCAGCGCCGGCAGGTCGGCGCGGCGATGGACGTGCGGGGCGCCGCGCACGCTCCAGGCGGAGGTGAGGCGGTCGTCGTCCTCCCACCACGCGGGATCGGGAACCGCCGGCGTGGCCGGCCCGACCGCCGGCGGCCTCGTGCGGGCGGCCAGGGCGAGCCGGGCGGCGCCGGGCGGGCTGTCCTGGACGCCGAGGGTGAGCACCGGGACGTCGAACGCCGTCGCCGCCTCCCGGCCCAGCCCTTGGGCCGCGGCCCGGGTGCGCAGGACGTCGACGCGGTTCATGCCGCCCACTCTGGCGCAGAAACCTGACAGGGCGCGGCAGGATTCTTCGGCAGACTGGCCGGGTGCGGGCCTCCCGGCTGGTCGAGCTCCTCCTGCTGCTGCAGACGAGGGGGCGCCTCACCGCGCCCGAGCTGGCGACCGTGCTCGAGGTGTCGGTCCGGACGGTCCAGCGGGACGTCGAGGCGCTCTCGGCGGCCGGCGTCCCCGTGGTCGCCGAGCGCGGCCGCACCGGTGGCTACCGCCTCATCGACGGGTACCGCACCCGGCTCACCGGGCTCACCCCGGAGGAGGCGCGCGCCCTGCTCCTCGCCGGCACCCCGCAGCGGGCCGCCGCCGGGCTCGGCCTGGGCGACGTCCTGGCGGTGACCCAGCTCAAGCTGCTCGCGTCCCTGCCGGCCGAGCTGCGGGCGCAGGCGGCCGCCGTCCGCGAGCGCTTCCACCTCGATCCCTCCGGCTGGGAGCACCGGCCGGAGGAGCCGCCCTTCCTGCCCGTCGTCGTCCAGGCCCTGTGGGACCGGCGGCGCCTGCACGTCACCTACCGGCGCTGGGGGCCGCAGGACGTCGAGCGCGTGCTCGACCCGCTCGGCGTCGTGCTCAAGGTGGGCAACTGGTACCTGGTGGCGCGTCCGGACGGCGGCCCGGTGCGGACCTACCACGTGGGCCGGCTGCTCGCCGTCGAGGTGTCGGCGGAGACCTTCGAGCGGCCGGCCGGGTTCGACCTCGCCTCGGCGTGGGAGGCGAGCCAGGAGGGGTACGCCGAGCGGGTGTTCCGGCACTGGGTCGACGTCCGGATCTCGCCCCGGGGGATGGAGCTGGTCGGGCTGTTCGGCGCCTACCCCGCGCGGCAGGCGCGGGCGAACGCGGGGCCGCCGGACGCCGACGGCTGGGTGACCACGCGCGTCCCGCTGGAGACGCAGCACCACGCCGAGCACTGGGTGCTGCGGCTCGGCGCCGAGGCGGAGGTGCTCGGTCCGCCCGCGCTGCGGGACCGCATGGTCGCGATCGTCGCCGAGCTCGGGGCCCGGTACCGGGACGCCGCCGCAGGGCTCAGCGACGGGCTCAGCGGCGGCGGAACGTGAGCCGGATGAAGGTGTAGTCCAGCCCGGTCCGCCGCCAGTGGACCGGTCGCTCGGCGTGCTCCAGCGCCAGCTCGCCGAGGAGGTCCAGACCGGCACCGGCGGCCGTCGCGACGAGCTCGTGGATGTCGGCCGGCGAGAAGATGTGGACCGGCTGCCCGTACATCTCGATCCCGGTGGTGTCCGGCGGGTCGGCGTCGTAGTCCGTCGAGACCACCAGGACGCCGCCCGGCCGCAGGATCCGCGCGCTCTCCGCCAGGAACGCCGGCACCGGCACGCCGTGCTCGATCACGCTGAGGCAGGTCACCGCGTCGAACCGCCCGGCGGGGAAGTCGGTGGCCGTGATGTCGCCGTACCGGAAGAGCACGCCGTCGCGGCGGACGTCGTCCCCGAACTCCAGGTTGTTGCCGACCAGGTCGTGCAGGCCGGACAGCCGCAGCCACGGCAGCACCGGCGAGTAGCGGGCGCTGCCGGCGTCCAGCACGCGCGCGGCCGTGCCGCACTCGGCCAGCACCGTGGAGACGGCGCCCAGCGCGTCCCAGTTCTTGGGCAGGTCCCGGTGGAGCGGCAGGTGCAGCTCGCGGGCGGTCGCGACGGCGGCGCGCCACTCGGCCTCGCTCCGCAGGACGTCGGTCGGCGGCACCGGGGGCGGCAGCTCCACGGCCGGACGCAACAGCGCGCGGGCGCGGCGCTGGACGCCGACCCGCGCCCACAGCACGCGCTCGGCGGCGCGCTTGGCCATCGCCAGGGCCAGGCCGCCGGGGGGCGCGGCCAGGGTGCGGCCCGGCCTGCGGTGCTCGTCGTCCCGGGGTGCCGCCACGGGCCGTGACTCTAGCCCGTCGTCCAGCCCGTCGTCGGGCGGCGTCGGCGGTTCGTCCGGAGCCCTTCGGCGCTCGCGTAGGGTTGGGTCCGAGCGCGAGGCGACGGCGGCGAAGGCGGCTGACAGGAGCGTGACCGTGAACGGGTCCGAGACCGTGGCCATCCTCGGCGCCGGGGTGATGGGCGAGACGCTGCTGTCCGGCCTGCTGCGGGCTGGGCGATCGGCGGACGACGTCGTCATCACCGAGCGCCGGCCCGAGCGGGCCGCGCAGCTCGCCACGACGTACGGCGTCAAGGTGCTCGACAACACCGAGGCCGCCGAGGCGGCGGACACCGTCGTCCTCGTCGTCAAGCCGCAGGACATCTCGGGGCTCCTCGCCGAGATCCGGGGCGCGGTGGCGCCGGGCAAGCTCGTGGTGAGCATCGCCGCGGGCATCACGACCGCGTTCGTTGAGCAGCGGCTGCCCGAGGGGGTCGCCGTCGTCCGGGTCATGCCGAACACGCCGGCCCTCGTCGACCAGGGGATGGCCGCGATCTCCCCCGGTTCGCACTGCTCCGCCGAGCACCTGGCGCGGGCCGAGGCGCTGCTCTCGGCGACCGGCAAGGTGCTCGAGATCCCGGAGTACCACCAGGACGCGGTGACCGCGATCAGTGGTTCGGGACCGGCGTACATCTTCTACGTCGTCGAGGCCATGATCGAGGCGGGCGTGCTGCTCGGGCTGCCCCGGGCGACGTCGACCGAGCTCGTCGTCCAGACCCTCTACGGCGCGGCGACCATGCTCAAGGAGACGGGGACCCACCCGACCGTGCTCCGGGAGCAGGTGAGCAGCCCGGCCGGGACGACGATGGCCGCGCTGCGGCAGCTGGACGACCACAAGGTCCGGGCGGCGTTCCTGACGGCCATGGAAGCGGCGCGCGACCGGTCGCGGGAGCTGTCGGCCGGCACCACCTGAGCACCACCTGAGGCCCGCCTCCGGCTCCGGGGGCTGCTGCTGAGGGCCGCCTCCGGACACGCCGCCGCCGGGCCGGGCGACACGCCGGGCGATTCGGGCGTCACCCCCCGCGCCGGACGGGTCACCGGCCACTAGCATCCACTCCACGCGATCAGCGGCCGGAGCCGCGTGCCGTACGGGGAGTGGCGATGGGTCTGCGCAGCGCCGACGAGGTCCGGCGCCGCATCGCGGACCTGGGCCGCCACGACGCCTACGCCCTCCTCGACGTCTCGTCCGACGCCCCGCCCGAGCGGATCGCACGCGCCTACCGCCGGGCGATGGTCCGCGCCCATCCCGACCGGGGCGGCTCGCCCGAGCGGGCACAGCTCGTGAACTGCGCCTACGAGGTGCTCAGCCGGTACCGCGACGTCTACGACCGGCGCCGGCGCCTGCCTCCGGACACCGACCTCGACGCCTTCCTCGACGACGACGACCTGGACGCCTACCTCGACGACGACCCCGACGACCCGGACAGCCGCGAGCCGGTCGCCGAAGGGTCGCCCTCCGTGCCGCCCTCCGTGCCGCCCTCCGTGCCGCCCGACGATGCTCCTGGTGCCGGTGGTGGCTCTGCCGAGCCCGAGGCGACGCGGGAGGGGGCTTCCGGCGACACCGCGTCGACAGCTGCTGCCGCGTCGTCGGCTGCGGGGGCGTCGTCGGCTGCGGGGCCGTCGGCGGCGGCGGGGGTGTCGTCGTCGGGGGCCGCGTCGGAGGCGGACCGGCCGGACGACGCCCCGCCGCCGCTGCGCGTGCAGCCGGCCGCGCCCGAGCCCGGCGACGGCGGGCCGCCACCGCGCAGGTCCGGCCGAGCGTTCTGGATCGGCGCCGCCGTCCTCGTGCTCATCGCCCTGGGTTTCGTCGCGCAACGCCAGTTCACCGCGGCCGCGCCGTCCGCAGCCGGACCCGACGCTCCCCACCCCTGGACCGCCAGCCGGCTCACGCCGGACCCCGCGCCCGCCGACGGGTCCGGCAGCCCGAGCCCCGCCGGCCCACCTGCGGCGGGGGGCTCACCTGCTGCCGGTGGTTCGCCCGTTCCCGGTGGCTCGGCTGCCGGTGCTTCGCCGGCCGGCGGCTCACCCGACGGCGCGGCGTCCCCGACGGGAGCCTCGCCGGGCGACGCGGGCAGCCCGGCGGCGTCCGGCTCGCCCGCCGTGACCGAGGAGGTGACGGCGCACCAGTGCGTCGTCCACCCGGACGCATCCTTGTGGTGCTGGGGCGTCAACCGGCACGGCCAGCTCGGTGACGGAACGGGCCGCGACTCCACGGCCCCGGTCCGGGTGGGCGCCGCGGGGGACCGCTGGCTGACCGTCGCCGTGGGCGTGGAGAGCAGTTGCGCCCTGCGCGCGGACGCGTCCCTGTGGTGCTGGGGCGACAACGCCTTCGGTCAGCTGGGCGACGGGACGGCGAGCGTCCGGACGAGGCCCGTCCGAGTGCTCGGGGATACCACCTGGACGGCGGTGGCCGTGGGCGCGCACGCCTGCGGCGTCCGTGCCGATCACACCCTGTGGTGCTGGGGTGCCGGTGAGCACGGCGAGCTCGGGAACAACAGCGCTGTCGGACGCCGCGTCCCCGGCCAGGTGGGGGCCGAGGCGACCTGGGCCGCGGTCACCGTGGCCGGCGCCCGTACCTGCGCCGTCCGGCAGAACGGGACGACGGCCTGCTGGGGCGTGCCTGCGTCCTGAGGTCCGGACAGGCGTCGTCAAGGGTTGCCCGCCTGTCGATGGACGCGTAGTATCGAACATATGTTCGAACATTCTGAGTTGCCTGACGTGGGTGGGGAGTGGCCCACCGGGCCGGTCCCTGATCCGTGGGCGGGTCTGGAGTGGTCGGACGTTCC